>Ga0209612_1000098_pt1 | contig 94262 bp, 90 predicted proteins | sample BioC12SIPDNA_FD_185746 | JGI IMG/M metagenome (GOLD analysis project Ga0209612, IMG submission 185746) | Anaerobic biogas reactor microbial communites from Washington, USA - Biogas_R1_B C12 SIP DNA (SPAdes) (version 2) | ecosystem: Engineered > Bioreactor > Anaerobic > Unclassified | place...
ATATAATGGTTTCGCGTTAGAAACATACCCGCTGCCAGCATCAATTCTTACATACCCAAATATCAGCGCATAAATTATGCACGCGATTCCTACATAAGAAATAATAGAATTACTCTTTCTCTTAAAAGAGTTGATATTTATGCTGATTGCTTTTTCGATTGCTTTGGGAGTCAATATTAAAGAGACAATAGTTATAGTAAGCAATATACATTTTGCGTATATTTCGTTATACATAGAATGCCTGAGTGCTCGCTGATATGCGGGAAACATATCTGCACCATAAATACAATCCATTACTGCAATTGATAGGTTAATATATGCGAGAATGCTCAAAAGCAAAAATAGAATAGTGGCTCTCCTAGCTCGGAATGCCAAAAGAATAGATGTGACACTAATAAGCACGCCAATTAAAACCTGGTTTTCTGTTGGGTTGGTATAAAAGATTACAACTAGGCCATTAAATGTTGCCAATATCAAAGTTAGAATATAATTGTCATCTATTTTAAACGGCTTTCGTAATTTCATTTTGATCTCCATCTTATTTCTAGCCTAAACAATCCCCTCAGCTATTCGTTTTTTGGCACAGTTCATTAACTTGTAATAGAATTCGTTGCGTTTAAATTGAATCGCTTGGGAAGAAAAGCCTTGCGCATTTGTAAAATTATGTGTGCTTTCTTCTACTAACAATTCCTTGTCCTGTATGAATTCCAGAATCTTATCACACAAATCATCCACATGGTTTGGTCTGATCAAACTGCGTTCTGACAACAATTCCGGTGTTCCACCTACATTTGATGCTATACATGGAAGTCCCGCAGCCATTGCTTCAAGTATGACACGAGGCAAGCCTTCGCTCATAGAAGGGAAAATAAAAATATCGGCCTCTCGTAATATTCGAATTACGTCTTCCATGTTCGATATATTGCCGCAAAATGTGACTTGATCAGGTAGTCCCAATTCTCCACTAAGTCCCCGAAAATAATCGAGTAAAGTGCCTCCTCCAACAAAAATCACCTTGAGGCATATGGATCTTTTTTTTAACTCATACACAGCATGCAGCAATTCGAAATGCCCCTTAGCATTGTCGTTTATATTTGAAACGTGGACGGCTAAAAACGGTTCCGTGCTAAAATCGTCAATTGTACGGGGTCTATAAAAAAAACGGGAATCAAGGTCTGCAGACGTATAACATGTTTGAAATCTTCTTCCATCATCACTGTCTATTTTTGCTGGATATCTTTTCTGGATATATGCATCAGTCACATAAGCAACCCCATCCGCATTCCGGCATGCTTTCTTTTGCAAATAATCCCACAATATACGTAATAATGGGCGTAATATCGTATTTATTGTGCCAGGGGCATATAAATCCCAGGAATGTGCTACTACTTCAACGGCACAAGGTATATTTGCCTTCTGCAGCTTGTTGAATATTTGAAATGATACTTGGTCAGGTATCCTTAGAATTGCACAATGGCATCCATTAACTGCATGTGATAGATTACTTTGAGTTTTAATGGACTTCAGTAAGAATTGCCACGGGCCTCGATAAAAAGGCAACGAATAGAATTCTAAACCTTCTCCATCAACCCTGATCTTATTACCTACTTCATCAGGACCTATTTCCTTCATTCTAGTTACTACTCTTACCTCCGAAAAGACGGCCAGGTATCTTTTAAAGAAACTATAATCATAAACAGAATTTGTCCACACCGAACCATCAGGTGTACTGAACATTTGAGCGTGTGTCTTCACTAAAACCTTCATCAAGACCTCTTCCTCGTGTTGGCGTTTTTGGGATTTTCCTACTGTCCCCGACATATACCCGGGGATTATTCATCCACTAATAACCTGAATGAATCTTCAATATCAGCATAAAACCCATTCTTATCATAATGCATCGAATAATAATTCAGAGAATTTTCCTCCATGTGGAGTCTTTCATCACTATTACAAAAAGCTAATAACAAACCTGCTAATCCCATAAAGTCTTCCGCAGAGCAACAAAAACCGCACCCTGCTTCTTGAATTACCCTGGCAGTTTCGCCATTAATGGCACCTATGATTGGTTTTCCGGCCGCCATATAAGATTGGATCTTACCTGGCAAGGTATAGGACAAGGCTTGGTTGTCTTTGAGGGTGATCAGCATAGCACTGGCCATCGAATAATATTGAGGCATTTCTTCAACGGGTCTTCGACCGTAAAAATGGATATTTTCTAGCCCGAAACCCTGGGCAAGATCTTTGCAGTAATACAGTTTGGTGCCATCACCGACAATATGAACGACTATGTTCTTGTGATCGCGCAACTCATTGGCGGCTTTTATAATCGTATCCACGCTTTGCATTTCCCCTATGTTTCCGGCAAAAACGAAATGAAATGCAGCGTCTTTATCTGGTCCAACTGCGGTTCTAGGTTGTTCCACCTTCTCGAAAAAAAGATCCTCCGCGTATTGGGGGAGGTGCCTGATATTCTTAGTATCCATACCTAGGACATCAGAAAAATAGTCTTTGAACATACTTGATGTGACCAGGATCTTATCCACTGATCTGTATATTCTTCTGGATATGTCTAGAAACATTTTATAAATGAACGAACTGGACGCAATTCCCCCGGCAGCGAGGCTCTCCGGCCATAAATCGAGACAGTAGAGCAGTGTTTTTTTGTGATGTTTTCTTTTATAAACTATGGCCGGTAGGGCCATCATTACTGGGGAAAGCTGATTGACGAACACTACATCAAATGAGTCTTTCAACGTTCTTACTTTCAGCGAGCCCGATAAGGCGAAGCTCAAATAGTTGAGAAATAATCTCAACCGTCCTCTGCCCCGTCCTATTTCAAAACATCGGATGATCTCAACCCCGTTAATGTTCTCATTTCTTTTTTGGCCTCTACGGTATTCATCGAGAACCTTACCTTCGGGGTAATTAGGAAGACCGGTCAATACTGTGACCTGATGTCCCTTTTGTACCAGGGTTTCACAAATATCTGTGATTCTAAAAGGTTCAGGATAGTAATATTGACATACGACTAGGATCTGCATCAGGGATCTATCTCCAATATGTGTAACGAGCTCATTTCCCTACCGTCCGTACTGCAACGGGCGATCCATTGTCGCCGCTGCTTCCTGGCGTGCCAATTCACCAGTCCCGCCTTCGACCACAACACCGGTATTGGTAAGAACGGTTAAGATGGTCCCTATAATGATCTTGACGTCGAACCAAAAGCCTATATTCTTGACATACTCGCCATCAAAGCGGGCCTTGGTCTTGTTGTCGATGGTATCCCGCCCGTTAATCTGGGCCCAGCCGCTTAAGCCTGGCAGGATGTCATTGGCTCCATATTTGTCCCGCTCCCTGATCAGGTCGAATTGGTTCCCCAAGGCGGGGCGGGGGCCGATGATGCTCATTTCGCCCTTTACTATGTTGACCAACTGGGGCAGTTCGTTGAGGCTAGTCTTCCTTAAGAAGCTGCCCACTCTGGTTATCTGATCGGCATGCTGGAACCGTTCGGTGGGTACATCGGCCGGGGTGCCTTCCCGCATGGTGCGGAACTTCAATATTTCGAACCTGGTCTTATGTATGCCCACCCGCTGCTGCCTGAAAAATACCGGTCCCGGTGATTCAATCTTTATGGCTATCGACGCCATAAGCATGATAGGCATCAGGACCACCAGGGCCAGGGTGGAAAAGATGATGTCCAGTAAGCGTTTGATATGATTCCGGTACATGGTTTTCATCTCCTTGGTTTAGATCCTTCGCTGCGCTCAGGATGACAATTGTACGCTTCGTTCAGAATGACATGACATTGCGCTCAGGATGACACTGGTTGAGATTCTTCGCTTCGCTCAGAATGACAAAAATCTGGGCTCTGGATGACTCTGGTTGAGATCCTTCGTCGCCTTCGGCTCCTCAGGATGACACTATAGGTTATAGATATCTGTCTTATAGCGGTCCAGGTTGTGCTCCATCCAGGCGATGGTCTCCTGCAGCCCCTGGGCCAGCGTGTATTGGGGCTGCCAGCCGGTCAGCTGCGTGAGCTTGTGGTTGGAACCCAGCAGCCGGTTGACCTCGCTGTTCTCCGGCCGGAGTCGAATCTCCTCACTTTCTATCCGGGCGGCGGGGTTGACCTGGCGGATCAGTTCGGCGGCCAGCTCCCCGATGGAGATCTCCGTCCCACTGGCGATGTTGATCTCTTCGCCGATAGTGGCGGCGGTCTGGGCGATGGCCTGGAATCCGGCCACCGTGTCCAATACGTAATTGAAGTCCCGGGTGGGGGTCACCGCCCCCAGTTTTATATCGGTTTTACCGTCCAGCAGCTGGGTTATCACCGTGGGGATGACCGCCCGGGCAGACTGGCGGGGTCCATAGGTGTTGAAGGGGCGCACGATGGTGACCGGCAACTGGAAGCTGCGATAAAAGCTCTCCGCCAACCGGTCGGCGCCAATCTTGGTAGCCGAATAGGGCGATTGGCCCTGGAAGGGATGTTTCTCGTCTATGGGTACATATTGGGCGGTGCCGTACACCTCGGAGGTGGAGGTTACCAGGACCCGGCTGGTGTTATGGTCCCGGGCCGCCTGCAATATGTTTAAAGTGCCTTTGATATTGGTATCCACATAAGAATCCGGGGAGTGGTAGCTGAAGGGTATGGCGATCAAGGCCGCCAGGTGATATACCTCATCCATCCCGGCCACGGCCTTCCTTACTCCGTTGGGGTCGCGGACGTCGCCGGCGAATATCTCGATCTCCCGCAGCTTGTCCTTGGGCAGGGTGTCCAGCCAGCCCCAGGAATTGAAGGAGTTGTAGAAGACGAAGGCTCGGACTTGGTGGCCGGCTTCGAGCAGTTTTTCAGTTAAATGGCTGCCGATGAATCCGTCGGCGCCGGTTACCAGTGCTTTCATGAGCGAGCTCCTTGTTTTTATGCTAAATCCGAGTTGTGTACCCCGGTAAAATCTTCGTTGGCCTGTTCGTATTCTTCCGGCCGCCCGATGTCGAGCCAATAACCGGTGTGGGCGAAGGTCCGGATGGTTTCGCCTTTTTCCATAAGGGAGTGGACCAGGTCGTCGAACCCGAAACGGGTGTTGTCGGGGATATAGTCCAGGGCTCGTTTGTTCAGGGCATATATGCCCATGCACACGTCCAGGTCATAGGTGGGTTTTTCCACGAAGGCCTGGGCGGTATGGTCGGGGCCGGGTTGGATGACGCCGTAGTCCACCTTGATCTTCTGGGTGTGGGTGGCGATGGTCATGATGGCGTCGTTGTTTTTGTGTTCCCAGAACAGCTGCTTGAAACTGAGGTCGGTGAGCAGGTCGCCGTTCATGACCAGGAAATCGTCGGGCAGGTTCATGATGAGCTTGATGGGCGCGGCCGTGCCCAGGGGCTGCTGCTCGTGGGTGTATTTGACTCTGATGCCGAGCTTGGAGCCGTCGCCAAAATAGGCCTCGATCAGGTCGGCCATGTGGTTGACGCAGATGGTGGCTTCCCGGACACCCTGCCTTCTCAGGTTCTGGAGGAGGATCTTCAGGATGGGTTCTTCTCCTACCGGGACCAGGGGTTTGGGCAGACTGACGGTGTATGGTTTGAGTCTGATGCCTTTTCCGCCGGCCAGGATTACGGCTCGCATGCTGGGTTCACCTCTCTTTTAAGCTGCTGCTGGGCTTACAGGGGTAGCTGCTGCTGTGCGAAGCTGCCCGCTGTTCCGAAGATTTGGGGACAGTCCCGCAAGTTACTGTCTTTGACTCTGTCGCCAAGTTATTAGCCTGTTGTGCCGGTGCTATTAACTTGACTACACCGGGGCCACTAACTTGAGGACGGTCCCGAAGCTGCCGCTGGGCTTACAGGGGTAGCTGCTGCTGTGCGAAGCTACTGCTGTTCCTAAGATTTGGGGACAGTCCCGAAGCTGCTGCTGGGCTCATTTAATGGTTTCGACAAATTGTTTACACGATTCGACAATTGGCTATTAAACGGTGCGGGGGACACAACGTTTTTGCGCTGGTGTCCCCGCGGGTCTACTATATGATACGTTACTGCAACTAAGCTTCTGCTGTTCCTAAGATTTGGGGACAGTCCCGCAAGTTACTGTCTTTGTTTATGTCGCCAAGTTATTAGTCTGTTGTTCCGGTGCTATTAACTTGACTACACCGGGGCCACTAACTTGAGGACGGTCCCGAAGCTGCCGCTGGGCTTAGGATTTGGGGACAGTCCCGCAAGTTACTGGCTTTGACTACGTCGCCAAGTTATTAGCCTGATGTTCCGGTGCTATTAACTTGACGACACCGGGGCCACTAACTTGAGGACAGTCCCGAAGCTGCCGCTGGGCTTAGGATTTGGGGACAGTCCCGCAAGTTACTGTCTTTGTTTTTGTCGCCAAGTTATTAGCTTGTTGTGCCGGTGCTATTAACTTGACTACACCGGGGGCACTAACTTGAGGACGGTCCCGAAGCTGCCGCTGGGCGGTTAGGCGCTGGAGTCGGCGCCGGAATAGTAATAGTAATAATTGTAGTCGTCGCCGCCGATCTTGGCCTGGTTGAGGACTACGCCGATCAGGTTGGCGTTGGCCTTCTGGAACGTTTCCCGGGTTTGCTGGACCTGGTCTTTGCGGGTGACTCCATAACGGGTCACCATTATTACCCCGTCCATTTGCGACGCTAAAATGCTGGCGTCGGCTACCGCCAAAACCGGCGGCGCATCGACCAGGACAAAGTCGTAATGCTGCAGCAGCATGGGCCAGAATTCCCGCACCCGCTGGGAATTGAGCATCTCGGCCGGATTGGGCGGGATGGGACCGCTGGTCAGTACGTGCAGGTTGCCCAGCTCGGGAATGGCTCTCTGGATGACTTTGTCCAGGGACGCTTCCATCATTAAACAATTGGTGAATCCTTGGTGGTTGTTCAATTTAAATATATGGTGCTGCACCGGCTTGCGCAGGTCGCAATCTACTATTATTACCCGGCTGCCGGCCTGGGCCATCACTACCCCTAGGTTGGCGGTGACGGTGGATTTGCCGTCCTTGGGGCTGGGGCTGCTGACCAGGATCGACCGGAAAGCCTGGTCGATGCCGGCGAAACCGAGGTTGGTCCGCAGGGTGCGGTAGGCCTCGGAGGCTATCGATCTCGGTTTGTCGATTACGGTAAGTTCATGATCCTCACGCCGCATGTTTATCCTCCATAATAGGACTGCCGCCCGCCGGATTCGTTGTCGGGGATGATGCCCAGCACCGCCAGCTCCATTTCCCGGAAGTCGTCGGCGGTCTTGACGGTGTTGTCCAAATATTCCAGCAGGAAGGCCAGCAAGGTAAACAGGAACATTCCCAGCACCACCGCGATGGCCACGTTCTGGACCAGGTTGGGTTTGACTGGCTGGGTGGGCACGGTGGCCTCGGACATGACTACCATGCTGCTGTCGCCCAGGTCCACCGACTTGGCGATCAAGGTCTCGGAGACCTGTTTGTCCAGGGTCAGCATGGTCTGCTGGAGCCGGTCGATGGTGTTCTGCAATTCCTGCCGCTCCGCCGCGGTGTTGGTGGCGGGGCTGGCCTGGTATTTCCTCAGGGTCTCCTGGGTTTGGACCAGTTGCTGCCAGGTTACTTCCTTCTGGGTGGTCAGATAGGTGACCGAGCTGTTGATCTGTTCCTGGTTCTTCTCATCCATTAGCCGGCGATACTGGTCGCTCAGGGTATTGGCTGCCCGGGCCGCCAGCACCGGATCGCTGCTTTGCACCTTTATTTCGATGAGGTTGGAATCCTTGACCACTGCGGCCTCCATGGTGTAGCCGCCCGGTGCAAATCCCCCCCGGGCCAGGACCGCGTCGATGCGCTGGCTCAGGGCCGGGCTCTTGATCTGGGTCAGGTGGGTATTCATGGTCAGTATCGGTCTGGTGAAGGCGTCTATTCCCCCGTCGGCATTCATGGCGGCGTTGGGGTTGGTGGCCAGTTTCTCGGTGGCCTGGCTGAATCGCAAGAGGGTGTCGGCCTGGTAAATCGGGGTCAGCAGGTAATGGCTCACCAGCCCGGCGGCCAACCCGGCCAGTATGGTGAAGCCTATTATGAAGCGGGACCATTTGCCCAGTATCTTTAAAATCTGCCGCAAGTCTATGTATATTTCTTCGTCGTTGACGAGTGGTTCCTGGTCTGGTAGGGCCACTAACTGTCTCTCCTTCTGCTGCGTGTTTTAGTATGGTGTCGGCGGGCGACAAAAAAATATAACCTGGCTGATCCAAGTTATCCGGGCGCGTTCATAATGTACACTGCAACCCGGCCGTCTACTGGGTCAGACCCGTGGCTTTGCGTCCCCGCCTCTCGACGGGTTTGCCGTCATGTTATGTTTGCTTTATATTCTAGTTAATTCTGCTAATTCCTGCATAAATTCCAAAAAAATTTGGAAAATTTTTCGAAACTGTCCTCAAGTTAGTGGCCTCAGATGGAATCAAGTTAATAGCCCCAGCACTTCAGGCTAATAACTTGGAGCTATAAACAGAACCAGTAACTTGGGGACTGTCCCCAAAACCCAAGCTCAGCAGAAGCTCGGGACTGTCCTCAAGTTAGTGCTCCGAGATGGAATCAAGTTAATAGCCCCAGCACTTCAGGCTAATAACTTGGAGCCATGAATAGAACCAGTAACTTGGGGACTGTCCCCAAAAACCAAGGCTCTGCAAACGCTCGTTGGACTACTCCCCTGCCTTTCCTCCTGCTTCCCAGGTGCAAGGACGGTCGTATCCGGTTTGTATAATTTTGCAGGAAGTAACAGGTCGGCAGCGAATTAGGGAACCTATGGAAGGAGATGACGTGACCAAATGACCACCGGGAAAAAGATTGGAATAGGGATCAGTATCGTAATAATCCTGCTGGCCGGTTTAGGGATCTACGGGAACAATAGATTAAACCGGGCTATCGATAGTATGGTGCAGTCAGGTTTGTTTGAATTTATCGACAATTCCGATAAATCAACCGGCAGCCCCGCCCCGAATCTGGCTGGGAGCGATGATCCTGCTTCTGTTTCAAATAATGGCGCCGTAAACCCAACCCCATCTTCAGAACCTGATGGTGGGGCGGATGGCATGACTCCCAACGGCAGCGGTTCCCTTGAGCCGGCTGGGTCTGGTTCCCCGGCGGGCCAGTCAACTCTGACGCCGGAGCAAAACCGGGTCGTGACCGGGGCGGAAAGATACCTGGGCCGCAAAGTGGACCGGCGCGATATTTTGACTGCCGGCAACATTATCATCAACCGTTTCAGCTGGGGGGAGATAAACTACTTGTACAGTGTAGGCTCCCGGGGATTGAAGGGTGCCAAGGAGGCGCACGAGGTGCGGAATCTGCTGCTGAGCCGGTTAAGCAGCAGTGATGTTGCTACCCTGACCAGCCTCGGCAACAAGTACGGCCTCAGCCTGAGGATCCTGGACCCCAATTGGGATATCGACCAGTCTCGTTATATTAATTAGACCGAGGCATTGGGACGGTTCGAGACCACTGAAACTGTTACGAATTGCTTTTATGGTAAGCATAATATATTGGCGAACGTTAAGCATTAGCGTGTAAGCCAATGTATTTGTGCATGCCAAAATATTGGCAAAATGGCAAAATGGACTTCTTCAGTTGTCTCCAAACGTCCCCAAAGCTTGGGGCGCCCGGTTAAATGGGCGCCCCTCTCTCATTTCCTCAATTCAACTTGGTTTATTATTAGGCGGCGGGGTGATGTTTATGGTGACCGTCAGTTTGTGGTTGGCCTGGTCATACATGTCGACCTGAATGCATTTTACTTCCGGATTGCCCTCGAAGTACAGACTCATGAGATCATAGGCCATCGCGTAGTCGCTCTCGATGTAACCGGATATTTGATCCGAATCACCCCCGGCAAAGTGCGCATAAAGCAGATCTCTGACAGCGTCCTCGGCGCCCGGCAGCCAGGTCAGCTCGCCCTGGGCATTGAAATCGCTGTAGCCGCGGATGTCCATGTCATTTTCATCATCCTTTTGCACCGAACGGTTAAAGGTCACGGTCACTTGGCCTATCGGGTCGGTGTTGATGCCGCTGACGGTGTACTTGCGGCTGGTCCCGTCGGGGCTGAAGTTTACATTGGCAGCGTCGATGTCTTCAATATAGAAAGAAGGCCCGTTGTCACTGCCGTCGCCGCTGCTCCCGCCCTGCCCGGGTGGAGTGACGGGCGGTCCGGGTGGTGTTATGGGCGGTGCGCCAAGATCACCGAAGATCCGGATCAGCACGTAGGCAGCCATGCCCCGGTTGGTGGGGATGTCGCCTTTGAGGGTCCCATCCGGGAAACCGTTGAGGTAGCCGCCCTTGACCATGGCGGCCAGCGCGCCCTGGCTCCAGAACGGGATTGCGCTGCGGTCGGCAAACCGGGCCAGGACCTCCAAGTCGGTCATGTCGAGTTTATAAAGCTGGGCTACGATTACCGCCATTTCCTGGCGGGTTATGGGCTGGTTGGGCCGCATGGTGCCATCTTCAAAGCCGGCTATGTATTGGTGGGCTACGGCGATGGCGACGTCATTGTAGAACCAGTCCCCCGGGTTGACATCGGAGAAGCTTATGGGGGCGGTGTTGGTGAACCCGAATGTGCGGTTTACCATGCTCATGAATTCGGCCCGGGTGAGGGTCCCATCCGGCCGGAAGGATCCGTCGGGATAGCCGGACGCGTTGCCCTCGTCGAGCATCTTCTGGATCTCAGCCTGGGCCCAGTGCCCGACAATATCGTTAGGGGTGTCGGCAGCTTGGACCTGCCCCGGATAGGCGCCCAGCACCGCGGTGACTAGGAATAGGGCCAAAAGCAAACCGGTGAATTTCTTGGACTTTAACAAAACTATACCTCCTTTATTCGCTTAGTCGCTTCAATGCTAGCCGTGCTACCCTCCTCTCGTTGCACATCAAGTTGAATGTCACGCCAAATGGGGTTAAGTGTCGCGCTGCTGAGGGACAAGCCCCAGGGGATCTTTGCCAGGAATGACATCTCGGTAGACCTGCCCTGGCTCCTCTCGGGCAAAAATAAAAACCCGACCGACAGGTTCTGCAGCGGGTTGAAGATGTCGACTCTTGATTGCAACCCGGCTGTCATCCCCTTGCGGTGTGACCCGTGGCTTTGCGTCCCCGCCTTGCGACGGGTTTGCCCAAATTTTTTGCCTGCATATTATACATTCTAACCTAATTTGGAATATCCTGCCTAGATGTGACATTTTTATCACCCGATACTTTACCCCCAATAACTTGGGGACAGGCCCCAAGTTATTGCCTTGAAAAAGGGCTTCTATGCCGCGTGGGACCGGCGTTGCGAGCATTTCAATTCTAGGTTATTTTAGATAGTGGTAAATGGCGGTGGGGGTGAGATTCAGGTGGCGGGCAATCTGCTCCCGGTTATAGCCTTGGCGGTAAGCGATGCGGGCAAACTCGATCTTGTAGGGCAACAATCTGCGCTGCCGGGACCCTGCCAATATGGCGTTCCGCTCCCGCGGAGCCGCCCCGGTGCTTTGCAGTATCTCGTCCAGCGACATGGTTGCCTTAATCGATTGATCCCCTGGCTCTCCCGGCGCAGCCGATGATTTTGATTTGCGCACCCGCGCTTTTTTTCGGTCACTCCTATCCTCCGATTTCGGCGTGGGTGCTGCCGGGGCTGAACACTGCCCATCATTGGCAAGTTCCTCCCGTTTCATCATCACTTGCTCCTCATCGATGCAAACGAAATCCTCCCAATCAATTTCATCATCCGCGCTTGACATATATTCGTTGTACCTCTGCCGGGCCAACTCCTGGTCGTCTGAAAGCCTGGCCAGCGGCAGCCGGAAGTCGATAAAATCATCCCGCAGCTGGCGATAATGGCGTTCACTGCTCCAGCGATAATCCTCCGCCCGCTCACAGATTCGGGCTGCCACCGGATTCTGGTGAATGTAGCGGATAACCGACATCAGATAGCGTTCATCCAGGATCGGGATGGCTTTGAAACGGCCCTGGAAAACGTGGCCGGTGCGGGAAAGATGCGAATTGTAGGCCAGGCTGAAGGTGGTATTGATCCGGTGCATAACCTGGCTGAGCGGCTTCTCGCGGCTGCGCATGGCCAGGTGGTAGTGATTGTTCATTACCACATATGCATAAATCTCTGCCCCATCCTCGACCACCGCCTGACGAAAAAGAGTCAGCAGATAGTTGCGGGCCCGCTCATTCTCTAATATGTACTCCCGGTTGTTACCGCGCTGGATTACGTGATGGATGAATCCGGGAAAATTCAACCGCGGCCGCCTGGCCATCCTCAGCACCTCCCTTTGCTTCCATTATTTTACTATTGTCTCCCAAATCCGGCAACCTCCCCGATACTTTACCCCCAATAACTTGGGGACAGGCCCCAAGTTATTGCCTGGAAAAAGGGCTTCGAAGCTGCGCGGAGCCGGCGTTGCGGGGCCCACCTGTCTCCAGCTGGTAATAACTTGGCAGGCCTCAAATTATTGGCAACATTTACATAAAGGTATAGGCGGCGGGGCGGCAAATTTCTTATGTAAACCAGAATTTTTCTTGAGGAGGGATTTTATGCTAAGGAACTCCATGCTGCTGGCGCTGCTCCTGCTTTTGTTTGCCGCGGTCACTCCTACCCCGCCGCAGGCCGCCGCCGGGAGCGCCGAGAATATTAAGATTTACCGCGATAATTACGCGAAATACTTAAAGCATGACAAGGCCCTGGCCGATGCGTTCCTGGCCAACTACAACGGCAGCGAGGCCCAGGCTCTGGTGGCGCGGGCCATCTGGTACATGGAGAACGGTTACATGGTTTACGGTCACTCCAAGTACTGGGACACCGGCTACATCGATTGCTCCAATTTTACCTCCCTGGTGTACAAGGACTTCGGCTACACGGTGACCTCAGCCTCCAAGAAGTACAACGCGGTGGGGACCAAGGTGCCGGGGGTTTCCTCGCGCAAAATCGCCGGGACCAGCAAATACGAATTGGTCGGGACTGAGAACCTGCGCCCGGGCGACCTGTTCACATTCTGGGTGAAGGATGCAGAGGGCAGCGGGACCCATATCGGGCATGTGGCTCTTTATATGGGAAAGATAAATGGCAAACCGGCTATCATCCAAACCATCAAAGGGCGTCCTACCGCTATCGGCATCCTGACCAATTTCCAGTATTGGTACGGGGAGCATTTCGTGGAGGCGCGCCGGGTGCTGGACAGCGCTTCGCAAACGCCGGGCAAAGCCTGGTCGGCTTCGGCTCCTGTGATCCCCGCCGTTTATCAATTACCGCCCCAAAGGCAGATTGTGATGCCCGCCGCCCGTTTCCTTAGCAGCACCGGATCCGTCAGCAGCAGCGGGGATGGGTCGGATCCTGGTGGCATCAAGGGTCATTGGGCCCAGCAGAACATCGAACAGATGGTGAAGGACAAGTTCATATCGGGTTATCCCGACGGGAGCTTCTGGCCTGACAAATCCATCAGCCGGGCGGAATTCGTGACCCTGGTTGTAAAAGCGTTCGAGTTCCCCCTTCGGGATGGAACCGCCTTCGGTGATACGGTGAAACACTGGGCCCGCTCTTACATAACCACCGCCGACAGCCTCAGCTTGGTTTCCGGCTATACTTCCTCTGCCTTCGGTCCCGACGACCGTCTCTCTCGTGAACAGATGACCGCCATCATCGTTAGGGCCGCCGCCCTCAAGCGCGGCGAAAAAATAACTTGGGGACAGGCCCCAAGTTATTCAGGCGTAAGTATTGACTCCGGGAGCGCCAAACCGGCTCTGGAGTATATCGATAAGCTGCAGATCTCCCCGTGGGCAGGGAGTTCGGTAGCCTATGCCGTGGAACACAAACTGATCAGCGGTTACCCCGACCGCACCTTCCGCCCCCAGTCCCCTGCCACCCGCGCCGAGGCCATCACGGTAATAAAGAAGGCGTTGGGGCTGGGGCCATTAAAATAACTCGATTATGTGGGTATTGTTGGCCTTGGCCAGCTCTTCGGCTTGGGCTTGGTCCAGCACTTGGAATTGCTTGAATTCGCCCTGGATTCTTTTAACCCGCCGCTGTACCGCGGCCTCGGTCCCGTGAAAATAGCGGGTATGCGGGACCGAGTCCCGGACATAGTCGAACTGCCAGTATTCCTTCAGAGCGCTGTCATCCTTGATGATGTACCTCCGCATGGCTTGGGCCGACTGCCGGGCAATGAGCAACCCGGCGGCGACCCCGATGGCAGCCGCTGCACCTATCCCCAGGGCAATTTTCTCCGCGGTGGTGGCCCCTTCTTGCCTCACCTCATGATTACTGGCTGGCTTGAGTGTCACTTCAACTTTATCGTTCTCCGACATACTGTTGCCTCCCTCCCGCTTTGCTATGCCCCGCCGAAATTTCCGCCCGCATACTTTACCCCCAATAACTTGGGGACAGGCCCCAAGTTATTTCTGCCTTTACAGGCGCTTATCGAGCTTCCGGTCGGTGATCAGGGCTATTGGTTTGATGTTCGTAAAATTAGCTCTTTCCGCTTCGATTTTGTCCAAGTTGGAGAAATAGTTTTGGACGGCCTCTTCCTGATTGTCGAAAAGGTACTGGGCTATGGCGATGAAATAAGGCGGTTCATCTGGTTCCCCCCCATACACGCCGCGATCGACCTCCACCCCTTTCAATGCGCCACCGAATAATTCCTCCAGAAAGGGAACGAACTTGTCGCAGTAATAATCCATGTCGAACTTGCTTCCCTCACCCCGGGGATAAAAGGTAATTATCTTGGCCACCGTCAAACCACCTTTCTTCTCATTTACGCGGCTTCTGCCGCTAACTTGCACCTGGCGCAGGGCCAGCCATCCAGCTGCAAATCATCCTGCTGCAGACGATCGTGCTGCAAACTATCCTACTGCAGAAAATCCTGCTGCAGACGATCCTGCCGGCCGCCGCTTCTCCTGTTACTAGTTTATACCCAAATGCAAAATAATGGGACTAAAATAACTTGGGGCCTGTCCCCAAGTTATTGGCCCCAGTTTATTGCCCCTTTTTCTTCTTATAACCCTGCCCGGTTGGCTTGCTCATGTTCTCCTTCACGCGAAATCGTACCATCCGGGCGATAAGGTCATAGGGGGGATCCTCGCTGAGGGGGAATTGGACCGAGCCTTTGGCACCCTTGTATTTGGAGAGTTCTGGCGCAAACTCTTCAATCCCGGTGGGGGCGGGATAAAAGCCGATGTGGTTTTTAAATGCGGCGAAGTGGACCAGGTTGCCATTCAGGTAAAATGTAGGCATCTGGTAGCTGATCTTCTCCTGGGCCGCGGGGGCATTGGCGCGGATGACCGCCCTGATCTTTTCCAACTTGTCCTGCACCTCGGGCGGATAAGCCGATATGTATTCGTCGATGGTTTTGGGCGCCTCTTTCTTGCCTTCCATCACAGTCCTCCTACAGTTTGGGTTGAGGTCGATAAACAGGACGAACAAACGCCTGCCGCTGGAAAACTTGATACTTGACCCCCAATAACTTGGGGACAGGCCCCAAGTTATTGGCGTAACTTTACTCGACTTACCACTTGCCGTTGGCTAAATGACCGGCAATTTCGGCTTTGCTCCGCTGCTTGATGGTCCAGGCCTCGTCCCTGGCTTTCTCGAACACGCCCACGCAATTGGGATCCAAGTTGAGCTCGATGCCTTCCCGGGCCAGGGCGGCTATTTGCATGCTTAGCTGCACAATCTTCATATGGATGTCATTGGTGCGATCCGAGTCATAAATCTTTTTGGCGTCTTCTTCAGACAGCTGGGAGTAGTTCTCTCTGGGGAAGCCGCATTTGGGGCATTTCTCCGGCGCTTCGGCGCCTTGATGGACAAATCCGCAGATACCACATTTCCATAAGAACATTATTCTTATCCCCTTTCAGTTTTATTATTACTGTTCGATCACTTGATCGCTTGAGAACATACTATACTTCCTTGACTGGCTCCGCAGCCGCGTTCAAACCGGCGATATAGCCGTAGGTCATGGCCGGCCCCAAGGTGCTTCCCCCGCCCCAATAGGCGTTGGCGGTCGGAGAAGCGATGCAGTTGCCAGCTCCATATAGCCCAGGAATCACCTGATCGTTGACATTCAGCACCCGGGCCTGGTGGTCGATGATCGGGCCGCCGTTGGTATCCAGCGTGCCCGCCCCCAGGATGATGGCGTAGTAGGGTCCAGCGTCGCTGATTGGGTACATGGTATAGTTGGAGGCGCCCGGCGGCGGCCATTCGGCCCCGGGAACGGTGGGCGGGAATGTGGTCCATTCCCGGTCGTAAGCGAATTCACCGCGCTGGAAGTCCAGATCCTTACCGGTGGCGGCAAATTGGTTAAAACGCTGTACAGTCTCGGCCAGATTGGCGGCAAATTCGGGAGCCAGGCTGAATCCCCCGGTATGGGGAGCCAGGTCCTGCAACCGGGTCGCGATACCAGTCGCCAATCCATCCAAGGAAGGCGCAGAAATGATGTAATCGGCTTCCTGTCCCTGCACCGGGTAAGGCGGAAACCCCTGCCACAAGGTGGCGGTGCGCTGATCAAAGACCATGAAGACCAGCATGTTGGTCCATTCGGCCCGCTGCGGATCCCAGATGAAATGGGTCATGGCCCGGTCGGTGTAGTTACGTTTCTCGTCCATAATACGGCGGCCATAGCGGTTGACTTCCAGGACGCTGTCACCGGGGATATAAAAGACGTTGTGCACCCCCTTGGGATCAGCCAGGGCCTGCTCCAATACAATCTCAGCCCGCCAGGCTCCGGCCGTGTTGCCCAATTGGGCGCCGATGGCCCCGCCCATGCGGATGAAATCCCCGGTGTTGGTAGGAGCGGCACAACCGCCGAAATGAGGTCCGCGCTGGAAACGCAGCATCAATTCCGGGTTATGGGTGTAACCGCCGCTGCCGAAGACTACCGCTCGGCGGGCGCGGAAATTCTTGCTCTCCCCATCAGCCAGAACCTCCAGTCCAATCACCTCTCCCTGGTCATTGCGCAGAATGCTGGTGACCTGGTGGTTGGTCAGCAATTGGATCCCGTTTTTCACGGCCCACGTCCGCAATTGGCGCACCAATTCTCCGCCATAAGCCTGCTTGCCCTCCCGGTTGCGGGAAAAAAGGACCCTCCCCCGGATGCCCTTGTTTTCCGGCAGGTGGTCCATATAGTCGACTTGGGGCTGGCCGGTCCAGTTTATCTCCTGGATGGCTTCGAGGGCGCCGATGGAGATCAGGAAATCCACCATCTCCGACGCCCGGTTATAGAATGTGTCGATCAGGTTAAACTCGTTTTCCGGCAATCCCAGCCGCGGCGCGTCGGGGTTGTAAAGGTGCGGAAACGAATAGCGGGCCATGTAACGGACCGCATCATCCTTGGCGTCAACGATGCCTTTTTCCCGCTGGAAGCGGTTGTTGGGGATCCAGAAGCCTCCCCCCGAGCGCATGGTTGTCCCCCCGACCAGCGCGGCTTTCTCCAACATGATGACTTCGGCGCCCTGCTGGCGGGCGGTGATAGCGGCGGAAAAGGCGGCGCCCCCGCTCCCTACCACCAGAATATCGGTTTCCTGGCTGAAACTCATCCTTATCCCCCTTTCAAAACATCGCGGCAATCCCCTGATCATAACACCGCGGCAATCCCCTGAGCCTCTTCGCGTCAGGAAATTCTGCCTGGACTAAACTATCTCTCACCGACAGTTATGACAGGTTGCACCTGCTCTTCTGACCTGCCTTTAGTAAGCAAGTCCCCTCACATCAGCATCGCGGCCAGTGTCAACGCAGGCAGTAATACTCGCGGTCCAGCTTCAATTTGTCAAACACCGGGCATACCGGGCAGGCACAGCCGCTCTCCCATTTGATGCATTTGCTGATATGTACTTCCGGGATGCAGTAGGCCAACGGCTCGTCGCATTTGACGTAGGATGGGCACATGGGGCACAGGCATTCTTTGGCCAGTTTTTTTTCATCCATAAGCATACATCTCCTCTCTTTTGTTGACCGAATCCATGAGCTTTTGGTCTTGTTGCCTAGTCTACCTGCCGAATTTGGCTGATAAACTCTTGGTTCTCAGTGTTGGCTTTTGGCTGACAGACTCTTGGCGACTTTCGTTGTCGGGACTTGTTTTCTGCTCAGGCATCTGGTTCTTGCTCCGATTCTAAATTCAACTCAAATCAACCAGCGCCCTTGAATACCGCTGGCCTATTTCGCGGTTGGTCCCCGACTGCAGATTCCAACCGACAAAAAAGGCCGACCTGGAAATCGGTCGGCTGTGCGAATCGAAGATGGCTGAGGGAGTAGTATGAATGCATTCGCATCAACTGACCCTTGCATATAAGGATTTGTGACCACATTATAACATGTAGGCAGCATCTTGGGGAGGAAGCCCCGTTTTTATCTTGTATAGTTGCAGAATCGATTGTATATTGAAACCACTATGATTACAGCAGTTGATTGCAGGTCTGTGCGAGGCACTGGATTGGGGGATTGCGCTTGATCGACATTATCAAGTATGCGTTTATCTGGATTGTGTTGCTGCTTCTTGCCTATTTGTTTTACCAGAATACCGGGACCAGCTCGTCGAGCTGACGTGTAGGCGCGGTTTCCAGGCCGGAAACCTCCATCACAATCACCATCACCTAGCGAGGCATGAGGACCGGGGCATGGGGACGGTTCTTTTGCCCCGCCGCCGGCGCCGAGATGCCGGTACTTTCTCCCCAACAAGACATGGATTCGATTTCCACTCCCCCCCTATTTAGTAGACGAGTAGCAATATAGAAGGCATGCTACAAACTAAATGGGGGTTTTAATATGGACAAGGCTAAATATGACTATGGCATAAATTACAGGTAGTTTGAGAATCGCTGGGAAGCGAGAAGACGATCCCTTTGCTTCCATCGTGACAATCCCCTTGCTTCCTGGCTCTAGCTATTTGCGGCGATCCTTTCCGGTGAGTATCAAGATTAAGAACAATCCAATGCCGGGCATGGAAAACACCATTGAAGAACCGATGGCTATGAACATTTCACCGGTTGCAAAGCGAGTGGTGAATGCCGAGAATATGCCAAAAAGGATCAGCCCCACGGCCACCGCATACAACAAAGCCCGGATTACACCCATGCCGTATTTGGTGCGGGTTTCCCTGGTCAATACGCTGTAAGTCAATATGACTCCGCCGGCAACTACGAAAATCGTGCTGCCTGCAATCGGTACCGCGTCCATCTTCATGAAATAGAGCATGGTGGACGTGTATAGTCCAAATAGTATCAGCAGTGCTCCGATGACGATGCCACCGGTGGAAATCTGTGTTATCAGGCGCGAATTCGCAGATGGCCGCGCCGAACCTGCTGATGCCAGCGGTTCTTGTCTGACCGCGCGCATATCATCTACTAGCCCGCTCAAATCGCCCATCGAAATCACAGCTTCCTTAAATGCCTGCTCATCATCCAGGCCCCGGGATTTGATATCCGCAATCTTTTCCTTCAGGTTGGTCGCCAGTTCCTCCTTGAGGTCAAGAAGCTGCTGACTATCCCCTACCCCGGCAAACAGATTATCAATATATGCGGTTACTTTTTTGTCCATGGGATCATCATTCCGTGACATCTTCAAGACCTCCTTGAATCAGTTTATCCAAGACGCTCTTGGCAAAGTTCCAATCCACAACGTTCTGCTGATACACTTCCTCGCCTCTGTCGGTGATGCGATAGTATTTGCGCCGGCCGCCCTGGGATTCATCGCCCCAATAGGAAACGATCAAATCATCCTGCTCCATGCGGCGGAAAGCGGTGTACAGGGTTGCTTCCTTCAATTCATACTGATTGCCGCTCAAGGCTATTATCTTCTTGTAAGTTTCATAACCGTAGCTATCACCCTGGCGCAGGACATTCAAGATAATGGTGTCGGTATGGCCGCGTATGAGTTCGTTGGAAATCGTGCCGCCCACTCCACTTCACCTCCTTGAGTACATTATAATAAATATTACTTTGTCTGTCACACTACTTTTTCATAAATATTTCGCTTCCCCCTGCTTCCCGCAAGTTGCTTGTTTGGACGAGAAAAAACCACCCGGACCGTCGTTGACGGCAGCCTGGGTGGCTTAAGTCTTCAAACTACTGATCAGAGGGCCAATGCCCCCAAGTTATTTCAATTCTTCGATGGAGTTGATGGTTACGTAAGTTGGCACCACCAAGCCGATGCGGGCTTCTTCATAGCTGGGCCCCAGATCTTCCACTTTGTCCTTGACTGCGGCCATGTAATCGGCGTGAGTGATGGGCAGCCAGGCGGTGAATATGGCATCGCCTTCGCCGGCAGCCAATCCTTCATACATGGCTCCCGCCCCGACCGGCGTCATTTCAACCTCGTATCCCATGATGTTCTGCAGTACGTCCCCCATTACATGGGTTTCAGCCCGGGCACAAGCCCACTCCACGTAGAGCAGGTGCACTTTCCCTTTGTTGAATTCGGTAGTGGTTTTGGCGGCATCATATCCCTCAGGCAGCCAGCTGTTTACCAGCTCCTGGTTTTCTTCTACCCACTTGCGGGCGGCGGCTTTGTCATCGCCCATCTCTTCGGCCATGGCCATGGCGGCACCGATCTGCTTGCCATCCCATTTGAAATTGTCACACACTTCGTAGACTTCGGGCATATCCTCTTTCAGTCCCAACCGTACTATGGTATTGATGGTTTCGGCCTCGCCGTACACTTTCTTGGGGTCCTCCAGGAATTTCAGATCCCAGCGGGCAAATTTCCAATGGGGGGTCCAACCGGTTACCACGACCCACTCCTGGTTATCGATGGCCTGTTTCAAGGCGGCTGCCATAGTGGCGTCGCTGCCTTCTACAACCTCATAATCCAGCCCGTACTGTTCAATGGCATCTCCCGTGGCTTTCATGATACCGGCTCCCGGATCGATCCCGATAATCTTGCCTTTAAACTTCTCCTTTACAGTCTGCTCCCCGGCTGGGGCCTCGGTTCCGCCGCCCGAGCAGCCGGTCACGGCCAAAGCGCCCACCATAATCACAACCAACAACAGCATCATTTTTTTCCTTAGCAACAACTCGACCTCCCCTTTCTCATCTTGATTTCCCTAAGTTCTGGGTTATTCGGTCCAGGATCATAGCAATCACCACGATCGCCAGCCCGGCTTCAAACCCCATTCCGAACTTGAGTGTTTGTATGGCTCTCCAGACCACCCCCCCTAAACCTTTGGCGCCGATCATAGCGGCTATGACCACCATGGACAGCGACAGCATTATGCATTGGTTGATCCCGGCTAAAATAGTGGACCGGGCCAAGGGCAATTCGATTTTAAACAGCATTTGCAGAAATGTTGAACCAAACGATTTGCCCAGCTCGATCAATTCTTGTGGAACCTGCCTCAGGCCCAGGTCGGTGAGCCTTATAACCGGAGGCATGGCAAAGATTATGGTAGTGAGGACCCCGGGGACCACGCCCAGCCCGAAGAAGGGAATCGCCGGCAACAAATAGACGAAGGCCGGCAGGGTCTGCATGAAATCGAGAATCGGCGCGATGATATTATGGGCGGTCTGGTTTTTGGCGGAAAGGATGCCCAGCGGGATGCCGACGATCCCACATGACAGCACCGCCGTAAATACCATGGCCAACGTCTCCATCGTGACTGTCCATAACTGCACATTGTAAATGAAGAACAAACCGGCCAACGAGAAGATGGCCATTTTGCCCCCGGTCAACCACCAGGCCAGCAGTACCACCGCGATGATGAACAGCTCCGGCGGGATGCCAAGCAGAATCTCCTGCATTCCTTTAATGAAGTTTTCCATTTGGTCGGAGAAGGCTTGGGTGGACGGGCCCCAACGTGTCTGCAGAAAATCGATGGCCTGGTCAGTCCAGCGAGCCAGCGGTAAGCGCGGAATGCTATTCATGGCTGACCCTCCTTCCCCCAGCCAGACCGGCTATGACCGATCCCCGTACCAAAACGCCTTTTAGTTTACGCTGCTCGTCAATAACTGCCACCGGCACCTTGCAATAGGCCAGGGTGTCCATGATTTCGGCCAGCATAGTGTCAGGTGAGGCAGTAGGCATGTTGTGCCGGATGATACTATCTAACTCCCGGATTCCCTTATCAACCAGATCGGAGGCCTCCTCGGCCTGGACATATCCCTGCAGATGCCCGGCCCGGTCGGTGACGAATATGGTGGACAAACCGTGTCTTTCCATGTGGCTTAGGGCAGTTAACGGCCCGTCTTTTGGGTAGGCCACGGCACGAGGCTTGACCATCACGGTCGAAGCGGTCAAGGCTCGGGAGCGGTTGACGTTTTCCACGAAACGGGCCACGTAATCACTTGCCGGGGAAAGGAGTATGTCTTCCGGACTGCCTATCTGCACGATACGGGCGTCCTTCATCAGCGCTATCCGGTCCCCGACCTTCAAAGCTTCGTCAAGATCGTGGGTAACAAACAATATGGTCTTCTGCAGCTTCTGCTGAATGTCCAGCAGTTCATCCTGCATATCCTGTCTGATCAGAGGATCCAAGGCACTGAAGGGCTCATCCATAAGCAGAATGTCCGGATCTGTGGCCAGCGCGCGGGCAATTCCGACCCGCTGCTGCATGCCGCCGCTAAGGCTGTCCGGGTAGGAGTCCTCCCATCCCTTCAATCCCACCAGTTCCAGAGCCTGGGTCGCTTTTTCCTGCCGAATCGGGCGGCGCAGGCCCTGTACTTCCAGGCCATACGCGATATTGTCCAGAATAGTGCGATGGGGCAGCAGGGCGAATCGCTGAAAGACCATGGCGATTTTCTCCTGGCGCACCTGCTCCAGCCGACGGGATGACATTTGATTGATGTCTTCTCCATCGATCAATATCTCACCGGCGGTGGCTTTGATGAGGCGATTGACACAGCGCAGCAGGGTAGACTTGCCACTGCCGGAAAGGCCCATAATGACGAAGGATTCGCCCTGTTCGACGGTGAAACTGGCGTCTCGGACGCCAACCACTTGTTTGGTCTTTTCCCGTATTTCCTGGTTGCTGGCTCCATTGCGCAACATTTGCATTGCTCTATCGGTGTTGTGCCCATAGATTTTGGTAAGATTTTTTATTATGACTTTTTCCAATACTTACTCCACCTTCATTGCTGGCTTTATGGATAAACGGAAATAGCCCGTATGCATAGCGCATACCGGCCCGTTGGTTAAATGGGTGCTTTTTAGAATGAATATGTGCGCGGCTAAGCTGGAAAAAGGGAATGCCCTTCAATGCAGTATTTTCCGGCGGTTTTTTGGAATGAGAAGGATCCCCCATTCTCCCCCATTTGAGCGCTGGCGAGGTTAGCTGACGGATTCGGGCTGTGGGTGTCCCTACCAGTGAACTGGATTCACCCCAATAATGGTTCCCCCGCTCCCGGCTTATCGGCCGGGATTTAGCTTCGAGAATGGCCGATTTAGTTTAGTTATATTGGTTATTATCTGTATATCCACTTGTAATCCTAACCCAAATATGTGAAATCGGACAAATGGATTAAACATAGATGAGGCGTTTTTCCCGGCCTTCTACTACTGTGACATGACTTTAAGGCCATTATTCGGCCATTTCCTGCCGTTTCCGACTTTAAGGCGCCCGAAACATAGGCCTCGCGGGGCATGGGGACGGTTCTTCTGCCCTCCATTTAGTAGACAAGTACTGATGCGGACCGCCTACTACATACAAAAAGGAAGCAAGAGCACCTTCCCCTTGCTTCCAAACCCGATACTTGACCCCAAATAACTTGGGGACAGGCCCCAAGTTATTGCGCCGGTTATTTGCGCCAAAACAGCTTGCTGCCGGCCTTATCCGCGATATTGAACTCGATCATCTTCTCCAGCAATGAAAAATCCACCGGTCGATCCCATGGCAGGCGCATCAGCATCTTGGAGTGCTCATAGCCAGCCTGCCTGATCTCATCGGAGAAATGATCGATGCCGGCTTTTTCCGGGGAAACCGCCAGATGGTGTATGGCCACGCTGAAGCCGATAATGAAGGTGCCGTGATCGGTAAACATGGGTTGATTCCAGGCTATCCTGGGCACCAACTGCGGAAATCTCTTCAATACCCAACTCAAGACCTCTTCCGTGCGGGCCCGCTGCTGGGGATCTTCGATAGCCGACAGAAATTCGGCAAATACTTCCATATTTATTTCCCCTTATATTCGGGTTGGCGTTTCTCCAGGAAGGCGGTCATTCCTTCTGTTTGGTCCTCGGTGGAAAATAGGCCTGCCCAGGTTTTCAACTCGTATTTCAGGCCCGAGTTCAGATCCACATCCTCCCCGTAATTCACACAGTCCTTGATCGCTTTCATGGCCAGCGGTGCTTTGGACGCCAGCCCGACGGCGATTTTGCGGGCTTCTTCCATCAGTTGCTCCTTGGGTACCACCGCATTGACCAGCCCGATCCTCAATGCCGTGTCAGCATCGATGTTTTTGCCGGTCATCAGCAGGTACCGGGCCCAACCGGAGCCGACTATGCGGGTCAGGCGCTGCGTCCCTCCCCCGCCAGGGATGATGCCCAGGTTTATCTCGGGCTGCCCCAACTGGCTGCCTGCGGACGCAATACGTATGTCGCAGACCATGGCAAGTTCGCATCCTCCGCCCAGGGCAAGTCCGCCGATGGCCGCGATCACGGGTCGATCCAGGCGGTATATCTTATCGAAAGTAGTTTTGCAGTTTTCCACGAATCTCTCCGCCTGCATCGTGCCCATAGTCGACATGGCCTGTATGTCGGCCCCGGCCGCAAAGACCCTGGTCCCCCCGGTTATAATGACGGCCTTGATCTCCGCGTCAGCGATAATGGCATCCATGGCCTGGTCCAACTCGGCGATCAACTCCTCATTGATAGCATTGTAAGTCTTGGGCCTATTCAGGGTAATAATGGCTATCCCGTCTTCCTTGACAAATAGCAACGTGTTAAATTCCATCTGTCATTCCCCCTTTTTGTTTTAGGTCCCCGGGCATCATTGCGTTGGTCTGCAACGCATGGCACTGCAGAGTCTGCCCCCCTGCCGGCTTGTCCGCCCGCTCTGTGAGTCATCGATTAACATCCGATACCAGTCTCTGGTTTTATTGTCAGCAATTTGGAGATTGACTGTCAACAAACCCCCATCTTTTTTCGAAGTCTCATGGGAGTCCTTCTTTAAGACATGATAGCGTGGCAAAAGAATCGTCCCCACGCCTCGCTACTGCCAGCCCGCTCGTTCGGCAATCAACCGGGCAAAATTTCTAGCCAGTTTTTGAATCTGCACTATAATGTGTTTTTCACAGTCCAGCAGTTTGTTTTCCACAAAAAATCGTTCATCCCAATCGAGACTGGCGATATCTCTGTTGGCAGTCGGGTTGATATTAACCGAGTTTTCCCAAAACACTCCGCCCACGTTGTAGAATCTCCTGTGGGCTTCCGCGATCATATATTCGATATCGGCCTTATTCAGCAGGGATGAAAGCACGTAAACATCAGCCGGATTTTTAAAAACGACTTCGTCCATGTAGACCTTGATATCCGAGTGCAATTCCTGAAAACTTCTGCCTGCTATATAGATGGTGCTCAGGCCCCTTATTACGGTAGGATGATTAATCACGTAGATGGTATCGGATTTGACTTTTTGAGTGTAGTCCTTATCACAGAGAAGTCTTATCAATTCTTTTTGAAAAGTGGTTTTGCCCGTCCTATCGTCACCTATAAGCAGGTATAACCATCTTGATAACATTTGATGACTCACCTCTATTATATTCTGGCATTGAAATGAATGCCTTGAACATTAGGAATACACCGCAACAATGGCACAAGCGTAATGCGATTAACTCGACCGTAATGTTTGTTCCTTACTGCATTATATGTGTCAATAGATGTAAAATTACCAACCTATCGACACGGTCCTAAAACCATTTCCTTAGTCGGGCCAGAATCTCGGCCTTGCTCTCGGCCGGCAGCTGTTTAAAATCCAATGATAAGACGCCAAACAGGAAGTCCAGGTTCTCTTCATCCTGGATCAGCCGGTAAAGGTTATTGATAACGACGCTGGCCCTGGTTATGTCGGTCTCTACCAGAATATTAAAGACGCCGAATATATACTCAGTCTTCGCTTTGGCATCCCGATATTTCTCTTCATAAATCCTCGACATCTTATCTGGATTGAGAGTTATTTCCCGCACTGGGAGTTCGGTTTTATCGCTGCCCTCCCTGTCGTCGATCACCACATCTGCGTCGCTCCTGATGCCGTGCGTGTTCAGCATCTTGTCAATAGAATCGGCCTCCACCCCGACATACTCCAGCAGCTGGCGGCAAGTATCGTAACTGGGGTTTTTAATCAGGCCCCTTTCCAACTGTGATACATATGTGGGCGCTTTGCCCACCTGTTTGGATAAACCCTTCGAAGATATGCGCGCCTTTTCCCGCAATTGTCTTAAGGTCTGCCCGAATGCCACTCCGCCCATACTGTCCCACCCTCAATCAGAACTATAGATTCCTGCGCCGCTCGGTCCGGAAGGAATATCCTCTGGAATCCGGCGGGGCATTGATGCTGTGGCCGCATAAGCCTCTGCAGCCGGCATACTGCACATTTTTACCCGGTCTTTTGTGGTTTGCCTAGCCCACGCTGGTTTTTTGTCTGTAAATTTTTGGAATCTCATCAGAATCAGTATACCCCGCACCGTTTTGGATGACAACTGCTTAACCAATTATTTACCGGATGGGAACCGGTTTATTTAGCACAGCAAAACAACACGGAGCATATGGGAAAAATTACTAAGCATCAGAATGTCATCTTAATGTCACGAGATTAATATAATGTATCACCAGCATAGCAAAGCACAAAAGCCAAGGAAGTTTTATCTAGATAATGTGAATTGTGCTGTACACCCAGGGTGTTGTGACGCATGGAGAGAGGAGGAAAGGTGGTGGAAGGTTTAATAGTCGCCTTTGCTATTATGGTGTCGCTGATAACTGGAATGGTGAGCGTAATATACGTTTTTCAGAGGATTTACCTGGAGGCAGATGATTTGGAGTCCAATATGGCATGCGGAAGGAGGGGTAACCGTGACTGAGATGCAACAGGTCTTTTTACTCTATGTATTGATCTACTACGTCGTTAAAATCGGGATATTCGCAGCGTTTTACGTGACCCTGATCATGGTGGAAAAACACGCCCGCCAGCGAAAAGCGCAGGTGGATGCCTTGTTCCAGAAGCGCCGGGCTGAGGAGAAGGAAAGATGGAAAGTGGCCTATCGTCTTTATGACCAGCAGAAATCCGCCGAACCGGGCATGGAAGCCGATGCCACATCGATGAAGGTCCCCAGCAGCATGGTGACGTTGATTCACAACACGGGTCGGCGTCCGACCAGGAAGCTGCCGCGCCGCGGAAGCTACTACCGAAACAATCGCATGGTCAGCGGGTTATAAATACGATTTCGATCTTAAGCAGATCATCCAGTGTCCCTACGGTGGGTTGGGAGTGAAACGAGTGGGAGTTGGCACGAAAGGAGGAGGGAAAATGTCTATTATAGCGATAGGAGCGGCTCTGGCGGTTTCAATCGCCGGTCTTGGCGGAGGCCTGGGTATGGGCCTGGTCGGTGGGAAGGCAATTGCAACGATCGGCAGACGCCCCGAAATGGCTGGAGGCATCAGAACGTTAATGTTTATTACCCTGGCCTTCATCGAAACCTTGACTATCTATGGATTGCTGATCTCTTTCATGTTGATCGGAAAAATGTGAGCCTGGCGGGAATTAGGTGATTAGAGTCCAATGGCAGCCGGTTATTGCTTGACCAAGGGCGGTAGGGGCTATCGCCCTTGAACATCTTACCTGCAGGGTGTCTTCGCCTCATATTTTCGGCTGGTTTTCTCATGCTACATGCTACGCTTGCGGGGATATTGACTGAGGAGATGGAAGAATGAGTGGGATCGCATTTGGAAAAACCCTAAAATACTTGCGGGAGAAGGCTAGAATCCCGTCGAAGAGTCTGTCGATGCAGGCAGGAAAAGCGGCTACCTATGTTTCGCAGTTGGAAAGGGGGCTGATCAAGAATCCCAACTATGACACCTGCTATAGGTTGCTGGAGCTCATCGGGCTGGAGCATGATGCTATCGAAAAGGTGCTGCGCCGGCATGGTCTGGTCAACAGGTCCAACATCTTCATCGATGCTGTCGAGGGTATGAGCAGACCTGGGCCCGGGTACAAAGGTAACATCCACAAAACGGAAATCAACTCCAGAATCTATGATGAAAAATACAGGGATACCAAAGACAAGAACTACAGTATCCTATGCGTTTTGGATACGCTGGCAGACACTGATATCACCAGGGGCAGTCTGGTCATCAATAACATTTACAACCTGACCCAGGATGAGGATAATCTGGACTTCCTGTGTGATCTTTTTACAATCGATTACGCCCAGTTGTCACCGGAAGTGAAGGCCGAAATCCTGGTGAAACTGAGCAGAATACTGCGGGGCAGCAAAGAGGGTCCCAGCTTCAGGATTTGGGCCGCCAAAAACCAAAAACCGGCAGGGGGATGACAGTTCATATCGCTTCGAAATCCGCTTGGTTTCCTATGTATGGATCGTCTCCCCCGCCGGGCGGTCCAATTACCTACGGGTCATTTACCTCCTGGTCTATTTATCCACTGGTTCATTTGCCTCTTGCTCCATTCACCCGTATTCCCTTCACCTCCGGGTCCACTCACCTCCGGGTCCATTTACCTCCTGGTCCATTCACCTCCTGGTCGATTCACCCCCTGATCCTACACCTGCGAGCAGGATCGTTGTTACCCATATGACCGAGGATATGCTGGCGCGGCTTGATGAAATAGAATTCGACTATGCTGCCGACGGCAAGACCCTTGAACTACCCTAAGGACCGAGGCACGGTGACGGTTCTTTTGCCCCCGTTTGCGTCGGCACCTCCGAGGCATGGGGATGATTTTTATGTTTCGGTTTGCCCTGTCTTCGGCGCGTCCCACTATGTTATCAGGAAATTTTTTCTATTCCTTTTTCCTTCCGTCTGTTTCCGTTCAGGCAAATCCTTCTTTAGAATAGTCGCGATCCAAGATGAACAAAATAAAGTGTACTAAAAAAAGGAGGTAGATTGAGTGGATCAGAAGACTCGCTTGGAATCGGTAATCTCCCATGTGAACATGGCTAAAAGGGACCTGGAGAACTTCACCAAATCGGGAATGAGCCAGAAATCCCAGTCCGAATTGGATTTGGCCTACAATTCCCTGAACGATTGCATCAATCACTGCCACAGCGCTATTCAGAGTATCTAACGTTATAATAAAAATAAGAAGAAGGACCGGCATTCCCGGTCCTTCTTTTGCGTGTAGGTACACTAGCGCGCATTTGATGAGCTGGATTGGTAAAAAAGATGATTAAACTACGGTTCCCTGTGTTTGATGCAACGCAAAGAACCGGGGCAAACAACCGTCCCCATGCCCCGTATGTTAGCGGAGGGGCATGCGCACTCGTTCCGGGTTCAGGCGATAGCCGCGTTTCCTGCGCACCGCTTGGCGGGATTTAAAGAACCAGCGCAGACCGAATGCAATCCCTACCAGCACCAGCAACGTCTTTATTCCAATCGAAAATATGTTAAGTGCTACGCTGCCCGCCGAGACTCTCACCGGGATCTCCACCAGCGCCGTACCCAAGTCACTATACATCAGATTGCTGCCACCGCCTATCTGCATATGCACTTGCAGCTGGGCAGTAGGCTCACCGGGATTCAGCAAGGTGTAATCGACCCTAACATCGGACGGCGAGATGTTCTTGTGCAGCAACCGGGTAATGTTAATTTCCTGCACCTGCCGATCGGCATCTTCGAGCAATTTGGTCTCACCCGAAGTCCCGTCCAGGTTGGCAGCGGTCACCGCTGGCATGATTATGGAGGATTCATTGAACTGGTTGAAACCGTAATCCAGCAAAGCTGCTGTATCCGTATATACAGCCTGGTTGAGGCTGCGAATGGCCACCACGATCAATTCCCGTTCCCCTCTCTGGGCCAGCGTGACCAGAGTGTTGCCGGAGGCCCGGGTGTAGCCGGTTTTCCCGCCAATCACCCCGTCATATTCGTAGCGCCCGGAGCCGAACATCTTGTGTTCCGCCCACAGATAGCGGGTCTCAACCTGTTTGTTGGTTGGGGCTATCACATAATGCGATGTCCCAAAAATCCTGCGAAATTGCGGATTTTGGACAGCAGCCTGAGTTATCATAGCCATATCGTAGGCGGTGGTCAAATGCCGGGGATCGGAAAGGCCGTTGGCATTGGCAAAGGTAGTATTCAGGGCGCCGGCCTCGACTGCCCGTTTATTCATGAGCTCCACAAATGCTGTAACGCTGCCGCTGATATGCTCGGCGATGCCGTTGCAGGCCTCATTGGCCGATGGCAGCATGGCAGCCATAAGGGCTTGTTCCATGCTGATTTGCTCGCCTTCATCCAGGGCGATATGCGAGGCGCCCAGTTCGATGCTGAATACCGCATCGTGGGACATGGTGACGGTTTCATCCAGATCGGCATTCTCCACCCCCAACAAAACGGTCATAATCTTGGTTATGGAGGCCGGATAGAGGCGCTCATGCATGTTTTTCTCGAATAGAATCTGGCCGGTTCGCGCATCCATAAGAACCGCTGCTTCCGATTCGATGACCGGAGGAGTGGGTTTAACCAAATCCTCAGCTCCGGCCGGGAGAACGTTCACTATCATAAAGAAGACTGCTAACACAGCGGTCAAATATTTTCTCAATTGATGGTCCCCTTCGAAGAATATGATTTGAAATATGAAATGATTTAATTGCCGGGCGGACAAACCCAATGATATGATCCTACTACTATATTCCTATACCGGGCGTCCTAAATGTGCCTGTCTTAAATGTCTATGAGCCAAATGATCTTTTTATAACCAGTATATTAATTCCATCGCCAGCCCGAAATTCCTGCCTAATTACCGAATATATTATAATTTTCGATGTCTATCGCGACAATAAAAAAGTCGATTAAATTCGCCTAAACATATATTTAGTCGTCCTTTGTTGTATTTACATAAGTGCATTCACCTTCCGCCAGCTGCTGGATTTAGTCCGGTCATTTCTACTTGATAGCCCATTTGAACGCGCCCGGCGAAACATTTCCGTTCAATTTATCAAATGTTTAATTTTACTCAACAAACATTGGGGCCAGCAATACAGCTTCGTCGACGTCAAACAGATATAGGTAGCTTGCTTTCACTGTTTGCCCCAAGATCCTCTCCAGGGCTGTCTTATATAGTTGAAGCTGCAGATGATACCGGGCAATTATCTCTTCCTTATTTGATGGGGTCACCCGGTCGCTCTTGTAATCCACCAGCACCAATTCATCGCCTTCGCGGAAGTACAGGTCAATGACCCCCTGCAGGAGCAGTTGTTCGCTGCCAGACGGCAGTTCCGGGAATACTTCAGCCGCATCGAGCAGAAGGTTGAAAGGGACTTCCCGTTCGGCTTGATCCGCTGCCAGTACCCTTTGTCCCAGGGGCGACATGAAGAAATTCAGTATTTTATCCTGGTCGACCGCTGCCGCCTCTTCCGGCAACAGAATTTCCCGTTCCACCAGTTCTTCCACTTGCCGCACTATTTCAGCCCGGCTGCTAACCCTGGAAAAATCAAGCTGCTGCATGACTGTATGCAGGATGACCCCGCGGGCTGCCCCGCTCAGGATCGCCTCTCCTCGGCCCGCAGCCACCGCCATGAACCGGGGTTCGCCTATAACCGCTTGCAACAACTTGGGGCCTGTCCCCAAGTTATCAAGCAGTTCCTGGACCTGGCTGACCGCTACTTTGGAGGGGATGTTGATGGCGGCGGCATTGGGGTACTGCCAATCCAGGCGGGCCCAGATACAATCCCGGAGCTCCGAGCTCTCTGGCCCGGCTGGCTCCCGCAGCCACTCGTCCAGACCTGACGAGGCCTGGGCGGCCGCCTGAGCCATCCCCGTCCGGGAACGGTCCATGATCTGGATCCGCCATTGGTATCCGCTCCCATCCTCACCCGCTGAATGACTAGTACCCGATTCAAATGCGCGCCCGACGCCGCCATCATCATGCTTTTCTGTACCCGTCCCCTGCCCTTCCTGAAGCTCCCCGCTCTCATCCTCACCCGCTGGCTCGCGGGCCGGATCATATTCACGCAGCGGTACCCCGTCGGGGTGCTGCACCACTACTGCCCCCATCCAGTCCAACAGGCTTTGAGCCTTGGACAATTGGAACGGGCTGACACCTTTGTTCCACCGTTTTACCCGCTGGCCCAGGTCGCTGACGGTGCCGACCAGGATCAGCTTATCGCGGGGACGGGTCAAGGCCACATAGAGGATACGCATCTCCTCGGCCAGATTTTCAGCCCGGATGCGGCTGGCCAGGGCGGTTCGGGCGATGGTGTCCCGGGTCACCCGCAGATCCGGGTCCACGTATTTTGGCCCTATGCCCAGATCCTTGTGGAACATGACCCGGGCGCGGATGTCGCTGAGATTGAATTGGCGACCCAGCCCGGCCACGATGACCACCGGAAACTCCAAGCCCTTGCTTTTGTGGATGCTCATAATGCGGACTACATCTTCTGCCTCACCGAGGATCTTGGCCATTCCCAGGTCACTGCTGCTGGACTCCAGTTTCTCGATAAATTTCAGAAAGTGAAACAAGCCCTGCAACGAGGTGGTTTGATACTGCTGGGCCCTTTCCAGCAGTATTTTCAGATTGGCCTGGCGCTGCCTTCCCCCGGGCATGGCCCCGGCATAGTGCAGGTAACCGGTCTCCAGCAGCAGCTGCCAGATAAGCTCATCCATGGGCAGGAAACGGGCCGCCTCCTTCCACCTGTCAAGCTTCTCGATAAAGGCACTTAGTTTCCCTCGTAATGGTTCACTCCCCGACTCCAGGTAATCTTCCACCGCTTTATAATAATTACCAGCCCCACTGCCGGCTCTGATGTCAATAAGCTCCTCCACCGAGAATTTACCGATCGGGGAGCGCATCACACTCAGCAGCGGTATGTCCTGCCGTTTGTTGTCGATCAAGTGGAGCAGGTTGATAAAGATCTTCATCTCAGAGGTCTCGAAATAGCCGCGGTCCACATCGGCATAAACCGGGATGCCAGCTGCCATCAAGGTTTCATAATAGGTTTCCGCCTGCCCGCGAGTGGCCCGCATCAGCACCACCATGTCGCGGTACTCCAGCGGGCGCCGGCACTGGTTCTTGCTGTCCCAGAACTCCTGCCCGTGCAGTTCCTTGATCCGGGCAGCCACTACCTGGGCTTCAAATTCATTATCACCCGGTTCTTCTTCCAGATCCTCCAAAGCGGGTCTGTCTGCCTCTTCTTCCGGTGGCTCCTCTTCAGCTTCTTCCGGGCTGCCCAAGCCCTGTTTGTCGATCAGGACCAGCTCCACTTGGCTGGTGTTCAGCTCTTCCTCCACATCGGAAGGCATCTGCAGACCATACTCGAGATAAACCTCGGGCAGGTAATCGATCTCCCCGAATTGGCGGCTCATGATCCGGCTGAAAATATGGTTTACCGCATCGATAATAGGCTGCCGGCTGCGGAAATTGGCGCTCAGGTCGATACGCCGGTTGGGGCGCTCTCGGGAATCATGATACGCCTCATATTTCTCCATAAACAGGGAGGGGTCGGCCAGCCGGAAGCGGTAGATACTCTGCTTGACGTCCCCCACCAGGAACAGGTTGTCGTCGCGTTTGATCCGGTTGAGGATGGTCTCCTGGACCAGATTGCTGTCCTGGTATTCATCGACAAAGATATAATCGAACTGGCGGTGGTATTCGGCCGCGGTCAAGGGGTCGGCCAAAATCTCCAGGGCATAATGCTCCAGGTCGTTAAAGTCGGCCAATCCCCGATCGGTTTTGCTTTCCCGGTAACTGTGGTGGAACTTCTCGACCAATCCGGCCAGATAGACCATGCCCGGATACATCGCCTGTAAATCTTGGCAGAACTCTTGCGGCGACATGAACAGGGTTTTGCTGTTCAGTTCCTTGAGCACCTTTTTACCCTGGTCGCGTAAATCTTGTACTTCCTGCTTGAGGGCCGGATCGACATCTCTGCGCGCGGCTGCCAGCCGGCGATGCTCCAGCTGACTCAATTGTTGGTAAAAATCATTGATGCCCCGGCCCAGCGCCGACTGGAGATCTTGTATAATGATGAGGCCATCCTCCAGGGCCTCCAGGTATGACCTGGGTCCTCCCGGAAGGGCCGCTAAACGGGCCGCCTCCTTGAATATCTCTTCCACTCCGGCCAGTTCGATCCGGATCTGTTCCATCAGGCTTTTTACCCAACTGCTCTCACCGAACTGGTGAACATCCAAGTTGAAATCCTCGGCCTTTTGCCGCAGCCATTCCAGGGGTTGGGGCTGGCTCTGGATAAATTCATAGGTACGCAGTACCAGTTCCCGCATTGGGGTGTCATCCCGGCCGCCGGCGTACATCTCCACCAGGTTGAGGAATTCGGGTTCACCTAGTTCATATTCGGCTTCAAACAGTTCCTCCAGCACTTCCAGTTTGAGCAGAGCAACCTCTGTGGCGTCGCCCACCCGAAAGGAGGGACTGATATTTATGATATGAAAATAGCGCCGAACCACATCCAGGCAAAAGGAATGCAGGGTGCTTATGGCGGCGCGATTGAGCAGGCTGATCTGCTGGCGCAGGAAATCTTGATCGGCCCCCTCTTCCTGCATGGCTTCCAGCAGGCAGGAGCTGATCCGGGCCCGCATCTCCCCCGCCGCCGCCTGGGTAAAAGTGACCACCAGCATGCGGTCGATATCAATGCGGTCCTGCCGCACCAATTGGATGATGCGTTCCACCAGCACCGCGGTTTTGCCGGAGCCCGCCGCTGCCGCCACCAGCAGGTTATGGCCCCGGTCGTTAATTGCCTCCAGTTGTTTATCGGTCCAGCGGGTCATGGCTGTCTCCTCCCCGTCCGGCGTATCCGTTCCAGCACCTCTTCGCGGCTGTATCGGGGCAGGACCCGGAAACGGTTATCGTCCAAGCGCCGGTCGAATTGGCAGATGCCTTGGTAGGAGCAGAAGCGGCAGGCGGTATGCTGCCCAATCTTTACCGGATTGATCCGAACCCGACCGCTGTTGATCTCGCGGCCGATCTGAGTCAGCAATCCCTGTACATGGCTGAGCAGGGCCTGCAGATCCTGGGCTGATACCACCGAGGAAGCCCTGGTAAAATCGCCATCCCTTTTTATTCCCGCCGGGATTATTTCCGACGAACCCGTTTCCAAGTCCTTGTCCAGGCAGCTGACCAGTTTGGTGTCGGCCAGCATCAAGCCTTTCAGTTTAAACTTACGGGCGATCTCCCGCTCCACCGTAGCTATGATATCGGGGTTGGCTTCTATCAGGGGGTCGTCAATCTTAAAATAGAAAACGCACCCCGGTTGGACTTCGCCTTTGCCCAAACCCTCTGCCCCCGCCATTACCGCCAAGAGGTAGATGATCAACTGCAGCGACAGCCCGTGGTAGATGTCACTCAATTGGAAATCCGCCCGCCCCGATTTATAATCGATTATTTTAACAAAAGTGCCATCCTCGTTCTCCAGCAGGTCCACCCGGTCGATACGGCCTTCCAGGTACATCTTGCGGCCGTTCCCCAATTCCACTTCGATAGCCGGAAACATCTGCCCGGGACCGAAGCCCACCTCGAAATGGCAGGGCTGGAACTCGCCCTGCTGCAGCTGACGGGTCAGGACCCAAGCTGCTCGGCGGCTGATGCGTTTGAGCCGCTGGGCCAGATGCTGGTAACGGGGACTGCTGATGAATACTCCGTCCCCCTGACTGGGCACCAATCTATCCATCACCTTATCCACTATCCGGTCCGAACTGCATTTGTCCAGGGTCATCCAATCCAGCTGTTCACTATTCAACTCAGCCGCAAAGGAGCTCAGGCAGCTGTGAAAGAGCTCACCGATATCGGGGGCGGCCACTTCATAAACCTTGCGTTCCTGGGGGCGCAGCCCATAACGAATAAAATGGGCGAAGGAGCAATTGACGTACTGCTCGAGCCTGGAAACGCTGGAACGGAGAGGCAGGGTATAAATTCGTTCGGCCAGACCAGGACCGATTCCCTCTATCTGGTTGCGGTGCGACAAAGCCTCCCGGGTCTCCTGCAAGCGCTGCTCCCAGTCGCTGTGGCTTTGATACCACCGAAGCACATCCCTCCACATGGGGTCGACGGGCAGGTCATCGGCCCTAGCCCGCAGGTTTTCCACCAGATATTTGTAGGTGCTGGCGGGAACTGCTATCTGGTGCAGCTCCAGGTCGCGATGCCTCACTGCATCGCTGGTAATTTTTATCTCGGGCAGAAGGGTTCGGATACGGTTAATGAGGATCGAGGGACGCAGGGCGCGGCCTTCATTATCGGCCATGGCGTAGGAAAGCCCCAGATAATTGTGCGGTTTGCTCAAAGCGGTATAAATCAAAAACCGTTCTTCCGTACTGCGGCGGTTGCGATCAAATCCCATCTCCAGCCCCCGGGCCTGCAGGGTTTCTTTCTCGAACTCGGTCAGTATCCCCTCTTCCACCCGGCCTGAGGGGATTACGCCGTCATTCATACCCAAGAACAACATTCCCTTGATTATATGGCTCTTGGAGCGCTGCACATCGCCCACCAGGACCTGATCAATGGTGGTAGGGATGATGCCGATCTCCATTGATTCAAATCCAGCCTCCAGCAGGTGAAGATATTCCTTGATGCCCACCTTCTGGTCGCCCAGGATCTCGACCATCTGGTCCATAATATCCAGGATAATAGTCCATATCTGAGCCTGCTCGCGGACCGTTTCCAACCGACCCAATTCATTCATGCGAGCGATCCAGGCTTCCAACCGCTCCGGCAACCCAATCCTCACCAGGTATTCGTAATGGGCCTGGCACATGGCCGCCACCGTCATGCCGCTGCCGTGGACCTTTTCAGCCAATTCCTGCAACGGCTCCACCAGCATCTGGCGGGCATCATTGAGCATGTTGCTCATCTCCGGGTCATCATCAATGAATTCCTGCTGCCAGCGGTTCCCCTGAATCCCCCAGCGCAGCACATGGTTCTCCAGTATCTCCACCTGGTCCGGCTCTATTCCGCTGAACCCGGTTTTTAAGAAAGCGAACACATCCTCATAGCGATAGCCCCGCCGGATGATTTCCAGCGCCGACATGACCAGCTTGATAATGGAATTGTCCATCAGACTGCGCTTGCGGTCCATGAATACTGGAATAGCATATTCATCGAAAACCCGCTTGATCAAAGGTCCGTAAGTTTCCATATCGTTGCACACCACCGCTAGGTCGCGATAGCGCCAGCCTCGTTCCCGGACCAGATACACCACTTGGGCGGCAGCCCATTCCACTTCGCTGCTGAGGTTGGCGGCGGCAAATATCTCGGTATCTTCTAGCTTCGCATCTGTCAGTTCGGTATCAATAGTCCGGGACGGATAGGCGAACAGTTCCTGCTCCAGATGCCTGATAGCCGGATTGAGCGGACCCATATCAGGATTCGGCAGCATTTCTGTAGTCGGTGGTTCCAGGCCCATCCCCAGGGCCATGGCCTGTAATTTGCTGAGATCCTGCCAACCCAGGCTGAACAATTCCCGGTCCCGGGAGTGGGCGCTGGGATCGAGGGTCAAGCTGATGGTTATCTCCCGGGCCACAGCCGTCAGCCGGGTCAGGATCTTAAGGCTCTGGGGGGACAGGGTACTGAAGCCGTCTACCCAGATCCGGGCTTTGGAGAGAAATTCAGCCTCTCCAACCTTTTCACACAACAGGTTTAGATAATCATCAGCATCCAGGTACCTATCCTGCAGATAATGGTTGAATCCTTCATATATCAGGGCAATATCATGCACCTTCTGCCCTACCAGCTGGCCCTCGCAGTCAGCCGTGCCTTGCCGCAGATCTTCGGCGGTGATATCATGCCCTTTCAAGTCCGACAGGAGTTCCCCCAGGCGGGGGACGAATCCCGGCTGCAGGGCGGCCTTTTTATAAACGGTGAGTTGGGCGGAGTTATCATCGATAATCTTGCGCAGCACCATCTGACGGCCTTGCTCATTGAGCAAAACCCGGGTCGCACCGCCCACCTGGTCGAAGACTCTCCGGGCCAAGCGGGTGAAGCTCAAGACCTCCACGCGGATGATGCCAGCTACATTCAGACCTTCGATCAGGTCGCGCTCCGACTGTAGGGTGTATTGTTCCGGCACCAGCAGAAACAGGTGCTCATCTCCACCCTGTTGGAGACAGGCCTTGATCTCTTCTATTATTCGCTTGCTCTTCCCACTCCCGGCCCGACCCAGGATAAAACGAATTGCCATGATATTCTCCTCTATGTTTCAGAGGCTATTCCGGAACGAAGAGTGAGGCAAAAGAACCGTCCCCATGCCTCGGTCCCCTTGCCGGCCCCTGCCCTTTATTCTATCATGATTGGGTAATCAGGTAGATATTTCTTGATGGGATGGCAGGAAATGTCTCGAGTATCCCGAATGTTATCAGAGTAATGAGATAACAGGATTCAACATGAGATTAGGGGAAGAGGGAATCTGATGAATCTGGACAAGAAACGGATATTTATGTTTTACCTGCTCAAGTATCTCTGGATCATTGTGGCCACCGGTTTCTATATAGCGTGGCTGAGGACCCAGTATGGTTTGGACATCGACGCCATAATGGCCGACCGAAATGCCAAGCTCTATGCCATCGGCCTATTTGCCTTGCTAGTCAGCTCAACTGCCTATGTTTTTTATATAATCAACCGGGCTATGTACCGCGAGTAGGTGCCCAGGCAATTACCAACCAGGCCTGGCATGCACCAACTCGTCCTGGTGACCGCCGCAATATACATTAGCGAACCCTGTTGCAGCAATATGTTTAGGATATCCTGGCAATAACGCTACCCTTGGCAGTCCTCATTATGGCCAAGGACCCCGGCAAAAAGCGGGTGATGGCTCTTCAAGAACCATCACCCGCTTTATCGATCTAACGCAGTCCTACTAACCTTCAAATCTGGCCTGTCAGGAAATTACTAGCCTCTGAGCAAATCTCCGGCGATGACCAGTCTCTGCACTTCTCCGGTTCCCTCATAAATCTGGAATATCTTGGCGTCCCGATAATATTTCTCCACCGGATAGTCCCGGGTGTATCCGTAGCCGCCGAATACCTGTAAGGCCTCAGTGGCGCAGAAGACGGCGGTGTCACCGGCAAAGCATTTAGCCAGGGAGGCTGATTTGCTGAACCGGGGTACCTCCATATCCTGCAGTGAAGAAGCCTCATAGTACAGCAGGCGGGATGCCTGAATCCTCTGGGCCATATCCGCCAGTTTGAATTGGATGGCCTGGAAACTGCAGATGGGTTTGCCGAATTGGGTCCGCAGCTGGGAGTACTCAAGGGCTGCATCCAGGCTGGCCTGGGCCACCCCGACGGCCAGGGCCGCCACGCTGGCGCGGGATATATCCAAGGTCCTCATGATGATCTTAAAGCCGTCACCTTCTTTACCGAGCAAGTTCTTGGCGGGCACCTTTACGTCTTCGAAGATGACCTCGGTGGTATTGGAGGTCCTGATGCCTAATTTGTCTTCCGTCTTACCTACGGTTATACCGGGGGTATTACGATCGATAATGAAAGCGCACATCCCTTTAGTGCCCATTTTTTTATCCATGGTGGCCAGCAGGGTGTACACGCCGGCAGTACCGCCATTGCTGATAAACTGTTTGGTTCCATTGATGATGTATTCATCGCCGACCTTTTGACACCTGGTTGACAATCCCCCCGCATCTGAACCAGCTCCTGGTTCAGTCAGACAGAAGGCCCCTAACTCGCCATCCATAAGACGACCGTAGAATTCTTTTTTCTGTTCGTGATTGGCAGCGATTAAAACCGGGTCTGCCGCCAACAAAGTGCTGGCAGCCATGACTGTGGCAATGCCGGCATCGCCCCAGCTTATTTCTTCGGCCACGATGTTCTGGGCCAGGTGGTCCAGTCCCGGTCCGCCGTATTCCGCCGGTACGCCGATGGTCATAAGCCCCACTTCGTGCATCTTCTTGATGCATTCTTCCGGATAGATGTGTTTGTGGTCCCATTCACTAGCATAGGGGGCAATCTCATTGGCCGCAAAATCATGGGCCACTTTTTTCATCATCTCTTGTTCTTCGCTCAAACGAAAATCCATTAAAGTTGACCTCCCTTTCAATTCCAATCATTTGGATGTATCTCTATGGACTAGAATTTTCCAATCACTATTCAAAAAAGAGGTGCTGGCGATGGCTGGCTGTCCAGCCATCACCCGCAAAATAGAAGAGGGGTAGGGTTATATATCCCGGGTCCACAGTGAGGCCATGGCAGGCCCTCCGCCTACGCATAACGAAGCTCCGCCAACGGTTTTACCTAATCTCTCCAGTTCATAGTACATGGAGACGATTATCCGCAGGGCGGTGCATCCCACTGGGTGACCCAGGCCGATACCGGAGCCATTGTTGTTGATATTGCCGTCCTGTTCCAAGGTGCCCATATTGAGGTCGATGCCGGCTACGTCCTTGATCATGCGTTTTACTCCCAGCACCTGGGCGGCAAAGGCTTCATTTATCTCCCAATATTCAACATCCTCGTATTTCATGCCCGCTTCTTTCAGGCATTTGGGTATGGCGACTGCCGGTCCCAGACCCATCACCCGGGCGTCGACGCCCTCAGCGCAAACATTGATGAGTTTCATTAGGGGCTTGATGCCCAGCTCTTCAGCCTTTTTCTTGGTCATCATAACTACTGCGGCAGAAGCGTCATTGATACCGGAAGCATTAGCAGCGGTCACTACCCCGCCCTTTTTGAAGGCAGGTCCCAGTTTTGCCATGCTTTCCAGGCTGGCACCGCGAATGGGGTGCTCGTCGTTTTCGAACAGGAACTCTTTCTTGCCTTTCTTGACCATCACCGGGACAATCTCCCGGATGAAACGGCCTTCGTCTACAGCCCGGACGGCCCGCCTATGGCTAAGCAAGGCCAGCTCATCGCATTCCTCCCGGGTGATGCCATACTGCTCGGCGACGTTCTCAGCCGTTATTCCCATGTGACCCCCGGCCAGGGTACATATCAGACCATCAGACAGCATTGCATCCTGAGCCTTGGAGTCACCCATGCGGGCGCCCCATCTCATATTCTGCAGCAGGTAAGGGATGTTGCTCATGCTTTCAGTTCCTACCACCAGGGCTATGTCATTCTTGCCCAGCATCAGTTTCATGGCGGCTAATTCCATAGCCCTCATGCCTGAAGCGCAGTTCTGGTTGACCATACTGGCGCTGGACTCCACTGACATGCCGATTTGCTGGGAAACTATGCGGGCCGGCAGGGATCCGTTGCCATGATGCAGGCACATCCCCAGCACCAGCTCATCGACCTGTTTCATATCGATGCCTGCCCGGTTGACCGCTTCGGTGGCGGTGATTTTACTCAGCTCATTGGCGCGCATACTTGCCAGGGAACCATTATAAGCGCCAATCGGGCTACGGCAAGCGCTAACTACTACGACTTCATTCAATTCTTTTGCCATAGTATAAATCTCCTTTTCCCAAAATTTTTCCTGTTTATCAAGACTACTGAATCTTATTGGTGGCCACCCAGATCCCCATCTTGTCGGCCTCTTTGATCAGTTCGTCACGGAAATTGGGGTGGGCCAGGTTGATAAGCAGTTCTGCCCTCTCCCAGGTGCTTCTGGCCTTCATGTTGGCGATGCCATATTCGGTGACCACATAGTAGTTCATGCTGCGGGGTACGGTTACAGTTGCTCCTTGAGTCAGAGTGGGCACTATGCGGGATTTGAGACTGCCGTCTTTGTCTTTATAGGTGGAGGTAAGACAAATCAAACCCAAACCGCCTTTGGAGAAATAGGACCCAAAGATGTAGTCCAGCTGACCGCCGGTACCGGAAATGTGTCGTACACCAGATGATTCCGAACAAACCTGGCTGAACAGGTCGACCTCCACAGCATTGTTGATGCAGATCATATTATCCTGTTGGCGAATAGTCGCCGGGTCGTTGGTATAGCTTACCGGGTAGCTGGCACAGAAAGGATTCTCATCCAGGAAGTCATACAGTTTCTTGGTGCCCATCGCGAAGGTATATACCATTTTGCCTTTGTCCAGCTGTTTGCGGCGGTTGGTGATCTTGCCAGCTTCATACATGTCGACAAAAGAATCCACCAGCATCTCAGTATGAACGCCAAGATCTTTAAGGTCTGACTGGGCGATCATGGCCCCCACCGCGTTCGGCATAGCACCTATCCCCAGCTGCAGGCAGTCGCCGTCTTTGATCTGATCCATTATTATGGACGCGATCTTTTTGTCGACGTCGCTTATGGGCAGCTCAGGGAGATTGATAAGCGGCTTGTGGTCGCCTTCCACAAAATAATCGACTTCTGAAACATGCAATGTCTCTCTTAATCCTCCCAAGCATCTGGGTACCGATTCATTGACCTCGCAGATTACGATCTTGGAGGCATCGGTTACCGCGTGGGTGATGGAATTGGAGGTGCCGAGATTGACAAAACCGTGCTTGTCAGGAGGAGTCACCTTGATCATGGCCACATCCACGGGAACATAACCTCTGTCATAAAAACTGGGGCCTTCATGATAGGTCAGGGAGATGTAGTTGCAAAGATTTTTATCATGCAGCTTACGGCTGGCCCCGCTGAAATGCCAGTCATTATAAATAAAATGCTTCCTTTCCGGGTCGGCTAACACAGTTTGGGGTGGGAAAGGACAGGTCACAGTCCGGATATTAACTCCAAAGAGCTCGTCCGTCCGCTTGGCCAAAGCGGCATCCAGAACATGGGAGGCCATAACAAATTCGCCATAGTGAACCAAATCACCTGATTTGACCACCTTCATAGCCTCATCTACCGGTACCAGTTTGCGCTTATACTCATCCATCCAACTCATTCCATTTCCCTCCTCTATTATCGATCAATACATCTCAGTAGTGGTCTTGTGGGGGACAACATGAGTCTATTTCCCTTGGAAATTGGCTTTGCGCTTTTCTACAAAGGCGGTCATGCCTTCAAATTTATCCGCGGTAGCACAACTCATGCCAAACATATCGGACTCAATGCTCATAGCGGTATCGATATCGACCTGCATGCCTTTACCTATGGCAAACTTGGCATAGCCCACCGCCAATGGGGCCTTGGATGCTATTTTCTTGGCCATCTTGCGGGCCTCGTCCATCAATTGGTCCGGCGGGCAGACATGATTTACCAAACCCAGGCGAAATGCCTCTGCGGCCGAAACATTGTCAGCGGTATAAATGAGTTCTTTGGCCCGCCCTTCACCAATGAGGCGCGGCAGACGCTGGGTGCCGCCAAAGCCGGGAATGATGCCCAGACCCACTTCTGGCTGCCCGAAGATAGCTTTCTCCGATGCTAATCGGATGTCGCAGGCCATGGCCAGTTCGCAGCCGCCACCCAGGGCGAACCCATTCACGGCAGCGATTATGGGCTTCTCCAAGAGTTCCATCGACCGGAATACCTTTTCCCCAAAGTCGGCGAAGAAACGCCCTTCGGCTGGGGAGAGGGGCAGCATAAAAGTTATGTCGGCACCGGCGACAAAGGATTTTTCCCCGCTGCCGGTCAGTATTACGACCTTAATATTGTCATCGGCTTTGATGTCTTTGATAGCAGCTTCCAATTCATACAGCGTGTCCCCATTGAGGGCGTTCAAGGCCTTGGGGCGATTGATGGTCAAAATTGCCAGGTAGTCTTCTTTCTCCAAGATGATGTTCTGGAATTCCAAAATCCTGCCTCCCTTCACGTACTATCGCTACTGCAATCAAATCAAATACTGATCGCAGTCTATTTATAGTCGTAGAATCCTTTACCGGTCTTCATACCCAGGTGGCCTGCACGCACCTTTTGGCGGAATGCCAGGGAAGCACGGTACTTGGAGTCGCCGAATTCTTTCCAGAAGTAATCACAGATTGCCAGCACGATATCGATGCCTACCAGGTCAGCCAGAGCCAGGGGGCCCATCGGCATACCTGCACCCAGTTTCATAGCCTTGTCGATCTCGGCGGCGGAGGCGGTCCCTTCCTGGTAAACCATGGCGGCTTCGTTGATGTAGGGAACCAAAATCCGGTTGACGATGAATCCAGGTACCTCTTTGGCCACTACCGGCTCTTTGCCGATCTTCTTGCTCATGTCTACGGTGAGGTCGACTACATCCTGAGCAGTCTCGGCACCGGGGATTACTTCAACCAGTTTCATGACCGGTACGGGATTGAAGAAATGCATCCCTACAACTTTGTCGGGACGGTTGGTGGCAGCACCTATCTCGGTGATGCTCAGCGCCGAGGTGTTGGTAGCGAGAATGGTTTCCGGCTTGCAGATTTCGCCCAATTGAGCATGGACCTTTTTCTTGATATCAATGTTCTCAATGATCGCCTCGATGATAATGTCGCAATCCTTGAGAAGGGCAGTATCGGTCCCGGTCGACAATAGTTTTCCGAATCCGGCTACATCCTCTGCGGTCTTCTTGCCCTTTTCTACTGCCTTGGCCCAAGCCTTGTCGAGACCCTTGGCTGCTTTTTCGACTACCGCGGGCACTACGTCTACCAAAACCACGGTGAATCCAGCTTCTACGCTGACCTGGGCTATTCCAGCCCCCATTGTCCCTGCTCCAAGTACTCCAATTTTACTGATCGCCAACTTACTCTCCTCCTTTTTATTTCTTGGGTTTGAAGAGGGTGACTTGACCCCCCACTCCCCTATATGGTGGATATATAAAAGCAATTTGTATGCCAACTAATTTTGCAACTCGCTAATGATCCCCATATTTGGGGCGTTTGGTACTGCCGGCTGGAGATTGTGCTTGTGCGACCATTCTCTAACGACTCTTTTTGCAACTCTTTTGGGCCCTAAATAATAAAAATGGTTGCATATTGCAACCATTTCGGGTTTATAAAATTATTCCACTCACCTATTGTTTGGTTGGGTTGGTATATATTTTCTGAGCAGATGTTTCCTTTCCATTTAAACCAGTATAGTCTAATTGGAGAAGACCAATGTCCATGCCATAATACGGGATTTGACGCACCTGCAACGACATTGCTGGGTCCAATCCGGTTACTCTGAAACCGCCGGATAATACCACTGCCGAGGTGTTTTATCGGTCGGGTTGGTTGATTAAAACCGCCCCCAAACGAGACTTTTTGACATGACAGCGGTAACAGATAAAAAGGGTCGCATTTTGCGACCCTTTAATTAATTATCCGATTGTTTCCCCCCGGTCTCTGGGATTGAGCAGGCCATACTTATCCAGTTTGCGGTATAGCACTGATTTGTTGATTCCCAGAATGCGGGCAGCCCGGGCCTTATTGTTGCCGGCAGCAGCCAGCACCCGCATAATGGTGGCCCGTTCTGTTCTTTCCACCGCTTCAGCCAGGTTATCTACTGAAATCGGCATCTGTTCCGCGGCGGGCATCAGATTACCCAGATAAGGAAAATGTTCGGGGAGCAAACAGGCTTGCCGGTGTAAATCCGCCATGTTGATAGCCCGTTCCAGCAGGTTTTCCAACTCCCGTACGTTGCCGGGCCAATCATAGGCGCCCAACAAATCGAGGGTCTCCGGAGCGACCCGGTCTACCTGAGTATGCATGCGACGATTCAGTTTCGGAATAAAGTAATTGACCAGCAGGGGTAAATCCTCCAGTCGCTCCCGCAGAGTCGGAGCATAAATGCTCACAACATTGAGGCGGAAGAACAGGTCTTCTCTGAAAGTACCCCGATTGACCATGTCCTGCAAATCCCGGTTGGTGGCGGCTATGATCTGAACATCAATGCGGAAAGGTTTGTTGCCCCCTACCCGCTCTACCTCCCTCTCCTGTAAAACGGTCAGCAGTTTCGACTGCATGGCCAGGGGCATATCTCCGATCTCGTCCAGGAAGATTACTCCCCGGTGGGCCAGTTCGAATTTTCCCGGTTTTCCTCCTTTACGGGCTCCGGTAAACGCTCCCTCTTCATACCCGAACATCTCCGATTCCAGCAACTGATCAGGCATGGCGGCACAGTTTACCCGGACAAATGGGTGATCCGACCGCGAACTGGACTGATGGATGGCATGGGCGAACAGTTCCTTGCCCGTCCCGCTTTCCCCTTGAATGAGGACGGTAGAGCCGGTAATGGCGGCGCGCACCGCCATTTGTTTCATAGTGCGCAGTTTCTCGCTCACACCGACTATATCGGCAAGACTGTATTTGGAACTGTAAATGCTGCTGATTACATCCTTGTATTGGGCTAATTGCCCTTCCAGGTCACGTAGTTTCTTGGAAAGGATCCTGACCCCGGCAGCATCCAGGACCAAGCTCTGGCCCATGGCCCCGATCAATTCACCGTCTTTGTATAAGGGCATACGAAAAACGATGGTGTCATGGTCGTTTACCCGCCAGTGGTCTGCCAGGTGAACCTCTTTGGTTATCAGCACCTCCGGTAAACGAGAATGGGGAGTGATCTCGCTGACATGACGGTTGAGGGCATCCTCTTCTCTGATACCCAGCAGTTCCAGGTAGGTCTGGTTGATTACCGTAACATTTCCTTCCAAATCAATCATTATGATCCCAGTATACGGATTTTGCAGAATTCCCTGCATGATGTCAGTAAAACGCTGCTGCTTGTTGGTTTCCATGCTTGCCCTCCTCGAGCCGCGCCAACCTGATGAACCTATTGGTTCATCGTCAGCGGTGTGGTTATTCGCTCTCCTACATTCTAATACAAAAATGCAGTTTTGGGAGGGTGGGCCGAGAGCTGCTGAATTCTTAATCCATGAATAGAATGTGGGCACCGACAGCCAGCATCGCTACCCCCAGCAAATCGCGGTAATGAAAACTATATTGTTTCATGCCAAAAGCCCCGGTGCAGTCGATCACCAGGGCGGTTATCAACTGGGCGGTGATAATGGCTGTAGTAGCGTTTCCGACCCCGATCTGGGACATGGCGCTGACTACGGCAAAAATGATGGCGACGTTGAGAATCCCGCCCAGGAATCCGTACCAGGGCACCTGGCCCAGTTTGCCGAAAAAACTGAAACCAATTCCTAATACAATGATCGCCAACAGCGAGGCCAAGGCGCCGATGATATGAACGACCAAGGTGGATTCCCAGGTGCCCACCACTTTGCTTAAGGCGGTATTGACTGTTCCCTGAAGGGCCATGGCGGCTCCGGACAGCGCAGCAATGGCCAAATATAGAAGATTGGGCATGACAGCTTGTCTCCTAGCTTTTTAGGTCTATTTTCGGATTAAGCGCGGAGATTTATACACCTTGGGAATCCGGGGATCAGGCATAATTCGCCTTGGGTGTTGGGATGACACTGCCAGATGTCACTCTGAGTGTCAAGAAAGGTGCGAATACGCCATCATATGAAGGTGGCGGCCAGGATAACCGCCATGCCCAGCCAAAAGCCGCGGCGGCTGCTGTGCTGGTCCTGGGTCTTGGCCTGAGGCCAGAGCTGAAAGACAACCAGATAGGCCATTATGCCCGATGCCAGCCCCAACAGAAGGGGCATCAATGAGGGCAGCAGGGATATTAAGATTATGCCCAGCAGAGTGCCCATCGGTGTTATCAAGCTGAGCAACAGGATTTGCAAGAATACGAGGGGTTTTTTTACCCCGGCCATCACCAGGGGTACTGCAATGGCCATTCCTTCGGGGATGTTGTGAATGCCAATCCCCAATGCTATCACCATTCCGGTGCGATTTTTCATAATGTCCCCGAGGGCAATGGCCATCCCTTCGGGCAAGTCATGGAGGGCAATCCCCAGCATTATCAGATAGCCCAGGCCCAGCAAGCTGCGGGAACCTGACTTCCGCGTTCCCAGGAAAAAGTCTCCCCAAACCATTAGCATCAACCCCACGGCGATCCCGCCTAAGGCTTTTCCAACCCCGTTGTAAAGGATTGCCGAGGGTAGCATATCAAAGATTACTACGGCGGTCATGACGCCAGCCGCCAGCCCCAGGAAAAAAGCCAGGCCGGAAGCGCTCCAGCGCCTTTTAATGAATATCAGTACCGCTCCCAGTACTGTACCCAAACCGGCCGCAATGCTCCATTGAAGGCTGTCAACCAGCAACCTGCCACCTCCTCGCAATATACTCCATATCTATGAGAGCGGGAGCAAGCATATTCTCTTGATAAAGAATTTGATAATCGGCCGGCAATAACTTAATAACTTGGGGCCTGTCCCCAAGTTATTGGTCATATTTTCATATCAACTTACATATTTTTCTACAGGAGGAGGTGCTGTATGGTGAAAATACCGGCAGAATTGAAAGGCTTGGGGATAGCGATAGCCATGGGTATAATCCTGTGTACCGTGGCAGCTGCAGTTGTTTACTACACCGGAATCCAAGAAACAGTCCTTAATTTACTGGGTAAGGCCATCATGGTGTTAAGCGTCTTTACCGGTGGGGCGGTGGTCGCCAAAGCCTACGGCAACCGGGGATTGGCAAGGGGTGCAACCGTGGGCTTGATGTTCTTTATCGTCATGTTGATAACCACGTTTTTAGCCCAGCCCACCCACATATATATAATGGGATTCATATACACCCTTACCGCCTGCTTGGTGGCGGGCTCCCTGGGCGGTGTCCTGGGTGTAGGCTTGAGCGAGGGCAGGTAGAATCCGAATCGCATTTGAAGTAAATAATAATAGGGAACCGGCAGATAGTGACTATCGCTCAAGTTCCCTATTTTGCTGTGGCCAACAGCACCAATCCGACTAGTATCAGTGCAGCGGCGATTATGAAGTACAGGGCAGGCATGGCGCCACGCCTGGCTTTTATCCCCATATTTTGGCCAAGAGATTCCTTAAGAAAACTGGTAATTTGAAATAGTAGACCTTCACCGCTTTCACCCCTTCTTTAGATTTGCCGCTACCCTCCGGATCGGGACAGACCTCTTGGGTCCATCTGCTGTACACCGTGCGTCTTGTTTATTGTATGATGACGGGAGGAGAAATGTTACCTTTATGAATATGATGGCAAAGCGGTTTTTATGCAGAGTTTAGCCCCATCGGCCCAGCTCGCCGACTAGATGCTCCCGGGGAATCAAGATGAGGTTCCGAATGGGAATGCTGGTGCGGAAGACCTGCCCGTACTGGCGGTCCACCAAGCGTCTATCCAATACTACTACCGCGCCCCGGTCAGTTTCACTGCGGATCAGTCGTCCCACCCCCTGTTTGAAGCGCAGGGCGGCGTCGGGGAGCATAAAGTGTTTGAAGCTGCTCTGGCCGGCGGTTTGATAGTGCCTTTCCCAGGCACTGCAGTAAGGGTCGGAAGGTGAGCGGAAGGGGAGCTTGACGATCACCAGGCAGCGTAAAACGTCGCCGCGCAGATCGATGCCCTCCCAGAAGGTTTCCACCCCCATCAGTATGCTGTTATCCTCGTAGACGAAGTCATCCATCAGGGTGGCGAAATCGCCGTCCTCGTGCTGTACCAGCAGGTTGAGGGATTGCTTCTGGCAGAAAGGCCTCAGGGCCAGGGAGGCTTCCTGCAATTGCTGGCGGGAAGTAAACAGGACCATGGTCTGGCCGCCCCGGGCGGCAAATATATTCTCCAGCACCTGGAATACGGCCGGATTGAAAGAATGACTACTCGGGTCGGGCAGATCTTGCACCACATACAGTGCAGCTTGCCGATCATAGTCGAAGGGCGAATTCTCCAAATGGGTGATCAGCCGCCCCTCCCGGCCTACCTCCTGCAGTCCGGCGCGGGCTATGAAATTGTCAAATTTGCCTCCCACGGCTAGAGTGGCTGAAACCATGACCAGGCTCTTCAGCCGGCCGTAAAGCTGACTGGCCAGCAGGCTGCCGGTATCTACTCCCCCGGCGCATACGGCCATTGCCTGCCCCTGGTTGAACTCCACCCAACTGATAGCCTGCTCCCGGTTTAACTCCTCGATCAAAATACTGAACAAGGTGTTGCCGGCATCCTGTAAAGCGGAAACTAACTCCAATAGATCGCTGCTTTCCTCTTCCCCTTCCAATTCCCGAACCAATTCATCGAGGCGCTGTACCAGCAGATCCAGGCCGGGGTTGAACTCCTGCGCATAAGTGGCAAGTATTTCCGCCATCCAGCCCTGCTCCCGATCATCGAGGGTAAGGATGTGGGTAAAGTTATACTGAGGCGGCAGGGCCAAGCCCTTGGTAAAGCCGGTGAACAGTTTTTTGGCAGCATCGCGCAGCCCCTCGACCAGTTTTTCGCATTCGTCCACATAAGTACCGAGCTGGCTAAATTGGCTGCGCAGGTGGACCAGGAAGCCTTTGCGGGCTCGGCGTTCCTGTTGGTGCAGCAGACCCAGCAAATGCAGAAATTCGTTTTGACTAAAACGGAAAGCCAGACGGTCGAAGGTCTCCTTGATGAAGGTGTGAGCCTCGTCTATGATGAGGGAAGTGAATTCCGGCAGGATATGGTTGTCAACCAGCACGTCCGACAACAACAGGGCATGGTTGGTCACAATCAGATCGGCCTTGGCCATGGATTTGATCATCCGCAGCCGGAAGCATTTATCATGGTACTGGCATTTCTCCCGCAAACAGCTGTTGCGGTCAGCCATCACCACCGGCCAGTGGCGCATAAGTTCCGGGCTGAGGCCCAATTCCTTGCGGTCACCGCTACGCGTAGCTTCAGCCCAGATCATCATCTTCTGGAAGAACTCGACCTGATCTTTTTCAAGGGCTTTGCGGCCCGACAGTATTCGCTGGTACTTGTTCCAGCACAGGTAATTCTCCCGGCCTTTGGCTTCGACATACTTGAGATCAAGATCCAGGGCTTGTGCCAGTTGGGGCAAGTCGCGGTCTACGATCTGTTGCTGGAGTGCTTTGGTCTTGGTCGAGACCACTACCTTTTCCCGGTTTTGCAGTGCCCATAACAAGGCCGGCACCAGGTATCCATAAGTCTTGCCGACCCCGGTCCCGGCTTCCGCCACCAGGAAATGTTCGTCCTGCAGGGCATCGCCTACCGCCCGGGCGAACCGCACCTGCTCCTCCCGGTAGATATAACCGTCCAGAACCTTGGCCAAAGGGCCTTCAGACGCGAAAATCGGCTCGCTGGACGAATAATCAGTCATGACCTAGTTTCTCCAATCGGGATTCCCCATCCGCAGCTGTGAAGTGGTATACCCCCTCAATCTGCACCAATTTATCATGCAGAGCCGACCGCACGTAATCTAGATTCTCCGGAGCAACCTTAACCGCCAGACCGCAGCTGGCTGATATCTGGCGGGGGGTCGGTATAACCAAAAAATCAGCGGAGGCCTCTTTTAATACCCGCTCCGCTTTTAAGGCTTGAGATGTAGATTTAAAAGTGACTATGCCATATTCCTTTAGGTTAAACAGATCCTTGGCCAAAGTGTCCTCTCCATCATTTAATATTCAAGCTCGGCGACCTTGTAGAAAGTTGCTTTGCTGTAACATATAAGCCGTTTGCCGGCTGTAACCTTGGTCTCGGTAAATATAATCTCCTTCCCAGCTTTAACCACTCTGCCTTCCGCCCGCAGAACATCCCCCAACCGCGCCGATCCAGTGAACCCGACCGATAAATCTACGGTAGCCCCATTCACGCCCAGACTGCGCACCGCGATGCCCATGGAGGTATCCGCCAGGGAACTGACCAGTCCCCCCTGTATCAGTCCGATGGAATTGGTATGCTCGTGCCGGGCTTCCATCTCAAAAACAGCTTGGCCGGGAGCAATGCTCAACAATTCAATCCCCAGCAGCTTATAGAATGGTGCTTGCTCGATTGATTTTGTTAAATAGGCGAACAGGTTTTCGTCGATTCCCTGATTCACTGGTGTCATTCCATCAGTGCCCCTTTGTATTTAAAATACTGCCATTATTGTGCCATCCACAATCTGCAATTCATAAAACATTTTTAATCCAGCCACAATAAGCAATAGCAGGAGGTGTTGTCGATGTTGAGAGATGGGCGGATAGTATTTTTCCCGCTGGCGATTCTGGCTTTGTTCCTGGCGTCCTATTTCTTTTTCCAGTCAGCCTACCAACCCGATACCAAACCGGTGCCTGAAACCGAGCTGAATCAGCCTCCTGTCCTGCCCCCCGCCCCCGAACCGGTGTGGTTTGTGCGGTTCGCGGTCGAGAACCAGAAGTCCACCTATTACACCTCGTACGCCGAGGAGCCAGCTTCTGCTTCCTCCCGGGGATACTTCCTGGGTTCCGGAGCAGTCCATCCCCGCCACCCGCTAAATGAGGGCGGAAACGCCCTGGAACCCATTATTCCCTTCGGCACCACGATCTTTCTGGCCCAGCCGGTAGAGATCCAGGGCAATTGGTATGATACCCTGGAAATCAATGATACCGGTGATGTCAATTATAGACTGTGGCGCCAGTATCCATATTGGGTCGACGTCTATGCCGGAACAGTTAATTACTACACTGAAAAGGCCGCCCTCGAAAAAGGAATCGACTTGATCGACTATCATTGGTACGAACCCTGGCAATAGCCTGCCCGCTGGTTAATTGCTGGAGGGTTTGGGATGCTTCTTCTTCTCGTCCGATTCGTACCGTATTTTGTTGGCGCACCGGTCGCATATGAAAGTCCCCGGCTTGCTGGGATCGGCGGCCTTCTTCTCTACTACCTTTTTGAAATCCTTATTGTCTTCATCCAGTTGGTAAACCTTACTGCATAGCATGCATTTAGCTTCTACCTGTTCCATGAAGATATTCCCCTTTCGCTTGGATTAGTCGCTGACTGTACCGTCGGGCAGCACTTTCATGTAGAGCAAGTTCTGATAGTTATAAGAGCCTATGACATTGCCGTCCTGGTCATACATATAATTGAGGGAGGGACCGCCTGCATAAACCTGGGCCTCCGGGTCGATCCCCAGGCTTTTCACATAGCATTCGACCTCAGCCTGGTCGTTAAACCGGATATTGACCTTAATCAAAGCAGCTTCCTCAGTCTTGGCGCCTGGCAGTAAAGACCGGTAATTGTACCCGCATCCCATCGTCCCAAAAACCAGCATTATCGTCAAAATGGCCAGTATAACTTTTCTCCTGCTCACAGTTCCATCCTCCGGCTCCTGCGCCTTGGTCCCGGACCAGCCATCTGGCCTGGTTTGGCCGCCCCCGCCCCCATTAATCGTAAGCTGCTGCGGTTGATCCAATCGTTCAAGCGGCGGTTAACCCGGTAATGAATAGTGTCGGGGGGAAATTCCCCGTTATCCTTGCGCTCCCCAGCTGGCAATCCGGTCAGGATCTCCAGACCTTGGTCAACATGTTTGATGGCCCAGATATTGAATTTCTTGGCTCTCACCGCGGCGATGACCTCTTCATCCAGCATAAGGTTGCGGATATTCTGCCAGGGAATGATGACTCCCTGTTCACCATCCAAACCTCGTTTCTCGCATACCTTGAAGAAGCCTTCGATTTTATGATTTACCCCGCCGATTGCTTGTATCTCTCCATTTTGATTGACCGATCCGGTCACCGCGATTCCCTGTCGCAGCGGTACGTCCGCCAAACTAGACAGCAAAGCATACAGCTCCGCGCTGGAGGCGCTATCCCCTTCAATCCCGGCATAATTTTGCTCAATAGTCAGGCTGGCCGATAGGGACAGAGGTTTGTCCTGGGCGTATTGAGCACCTAGATAACCATTCAAGGTCAGGACCCCTTTGCTGTGAATGCTGCCGCTCAGGTGGATTTCCCGCTCAATATTGACCAGTCCTTTTTCACCCATAAAGGTTTTGGCAGTGATACGGACCGGTTTGCCGAACTGGTGGTCCCCCACCTGATACACTGCCAGCCCGTTCAGTTGTCCCACCTTGCTGCCGGAGACATCGATCAGTATGGTGTCCTGCTCGATATAATCCTGCATTCGCTCCTCGATCATGGCCGACCGGTCGTGCTTCTCAGCTATGGCCCGGCGAACGTGTTCACGATCCACCAGCTCGGCATTATCATAACCGGCCCAGCAATTGGCCTCATAGATTATCTCCACCAGTTTGTTGAACAGGGTGCTCAATTTGTTCTGGTCATCGGCCATGCGGCTGCCGTAGTCGACTACCTGGGCTACAGCCCCTGGCTTGAAATGCCTCAAGTTTTTCTTGCTGCAGACTGAACTGACGAAACGGGCATAATCCCTGGTATTTGAAGGGGTTCGGTCCATGACGATGTCGAAATCGGCTTTTATCTTGAAGAGTTTCTGGAATTCCTCATCGAAATTATAAAGTAGGTAGTAGTATTGGGGATCACCAACAAGAACCACCTTGACATTGATAGGTATGGCCTCCGGTTCCAGGGTTTCGGCGTTGCCCAGGCCGAAGGTTTTGGTGAGGCTCTCTACCACGATTTCGTCGTTTTTAAGGATGCGCTTCAGTTTATCCCAGACGTAGTAGTTTCTTATGATATCATAGACATTCATTATCAGATAGCCGCCATTGGCTTTATGGATGGACCCGGCTCTGATGCGGGAAAAGTCGGTGGTCAGCACACCGAACTCACTCTCAAATTCGATCTGACCAAACAGATTGGCATAGCTGGGATTGGTCTCGTAAATGACCGGTGCGTGCTTGAGGGATGAATTGTCCACAATCAGATTGACCTGGTAACGGCGCAGTAAAGCCCGTTTGTCCAAGCGCCGCAATATGCTCATGGCGGCATCGTCATCACTGGCTTTGAATAGTTCGATATTATCAAGGATATCCTGCTGCATAGCCGCCAGATATTCAAGAACATCGGCCAGCTGGGCATATTTGGTCTCCATGGCGGCAAAGTCAGGGGCGGCTACCTGGCGCGCGGTCTCCAGCTCCAATTCTCTTAGCTTTTCTTTGAGTTGTTTTTCCAATTCCCGGTACTGCCGATAGGATTCGTTGATACGCTCCTGCACCAAGGCGCCTTTCCGCATCAATTCCACCCGTTCCTCTTCAGGCAGGGCTATAAACTCATCCTGGCTGAGATGCGAGCCATCCTCTTTTAACGGGATACTGTTGACCCCGGCCTGGGTTCGGGAGATAGTGAAGCCGTAGGCGCGCACTTCCTCCTCCAAGCGCACATAGATAAGGTTGCCATCCTCCATGAATTTATTCACAAGGGCGTTCTTTTGCAGCTCAAAGGCCTCTTCCTGGAAAGCCTTGCCGATGTTCTTGGCGAAATTGTCCATGGCCGCCGCCACATCATTGCGGAACTGCTGACCCCAGCCAGCCGGCAGGCTTACCGCCTGAGGATTTTCCTGCTGCTTGAAATTGTTGACATAACACCAGTCGTTTGGTACCGGATCGCGGCTGGCCTTCTCATGAACCATCTCCCGGGCTAAGGTGGATTTACCGGTGCCAAAGTATCCGGACAGGTACACATTGTAACCCTCGTTCTTAATATCCAGCGCAAATCCCAGCGAGCGCACCGCCCTCTCTTGGCCGATGATACCCCGCAAAGGATCGATTTCGGCAGTACTGCCGAACCGAAAAGAAGACGGTCTGCATCTTCTGGATAGATCTTTGGGTTTGAGTTTAAATTGGCTGGTATCCAAGCTGCGACACCTCCAGATTATATAATAATTCACTGGCGCGATTTATGGAAATCCGAACTTCATACCCGCTTCAACTATGACTTGCTTCACTGCCCAATATGATGTACAGGCGCTGCCGCGTGGAAGCTGGTGCCGGTTACTTAATTCTATATTTTGTCATCGATGAGAGCAATTCCTGCTTACATTCTTCCTATAGCCTATTGCGAGCAGACAAAAAAATATCAGCGGTCAGCGGGTTTCCCCCGACCGCTGCTTAGTGCTTTTCGTATTGATGCTATTTATACTACTACCTTGATGGGCGAATGGCCATCCACCTTGATTACCCCATCACGGACCAGTTTGACGAAGATATTGGCCAGCAGCGGGTCGAACTGGGTGCCAACATTGTTTTCGATTTCCGCCAAAGCCGCATTAACGGTCAGGCTCTTACGGTAAGGCCGGTTGGAGGTCATGGCATCAAAGGCATCAGCAATGGCCAGGCAGCGAGCTGCCAAGGGAATATTCTCACACCGCAGGCCGCGGGGGTAGCCCTTTCCGTCCCAACGTTCGTGATGACCTATGACCGCGGGTATAACGTGGTTCATCGAAGGAAGATGCTTGATTATGGTAATAGACATCTCCACATGCTGTTTAACTATCTCAAACTCCTCATTGGTAAGCCGCCCGGTCTTGGTCAGGATATGCTCCGGTATGCCAATCTTGCCGATGTCATGCAGCAGGGCGGCCTCATGGATCAACTCAATGTGGGATTTATCCAGCGATAATTTGCTGGCCAAAACGGTGGCATATTCGGCCACTTTCTGGGAATGGCCGAAGGTATAATGATCTTTGGCATCGATAGCAGCAGTCAGCGCATAAATAGTGGCTGCGAAATTAGGTTTCATGGCTCCGCTGGCGCCCATCCTCCCCTGCAGCGATGGTTCGCTCATTCGGATTTCGGGGGTATAAATGACGGTCTTGTTTTTACCAGAATTCTTGGCGGTGTACATGGCAATGTCAGCCCGCTTGAGTAATTCTTCCGTATTGGGCGCGGCATAGGGATAGGTGCAGACCCCGATACTGGCGGTAAGGAACCTCTGGGTAACATCGTTCATGCTGAAGAAGGTCTTTTCAATATCCATGCGGATCTTTTCCGCCAAATCAAAGGCCATCTTGGTATCGTAACGCGGCAGCAGAACCGTGAATTCCTCCCCGCCGTAGCGGCACACGATACCTTTTTGACCCACATTGCGGGTGAGAATGGCGGCCACGGTCTCCAGGGCGTTATCACCCTCCACGTGCCCGTAGAGATCATTGAATAGTTTAAACAGGTCCAGGTCTATCATCAGCAGGGATAATTCACCGGAACCAAGTTTTTCAATCTGCTCCTGCAGGGCTCGATGGAAGTAACGGTGGTTGCGAAGTTTGGTCAGGCTGTCGGTCATGGCTTCGGACTGGGAACGGGAGTACAAGCGGGCATTGTCGATGGCGACCCCAGTGGAAGCACCCAGGTAGGTTAGCAGATCAATGTCATCCACATTATAGGCAGTATTATTGTTCTTGCGGCTTAACATCAGCAGGCCAATGACCTCGCTGCGGCTCTTGATGGGGATGATGACTTCGATGCCCAATTCATCAAGGGTCTTTTTCTCCTTGTCCCACATAGATTTAAAGAAGGGAAGCGAATTCATTTCCTGCCGGGATAGACTGGAGTGATCCGATTCAAACCACAGAACAATTGGATTGTCGTTGGGTATGGACAGATCCGGCCTGAATATTTGTGAGGTATTGTGGAATATCTGGTATATCCCGCGCTCCTCATCCTTCATCAACATCATAACGCTATTGGCCTTAATGGCTTTCTGCACAGATTCAATCAATTGATTGGCTATGCTGTGAAGATCAAGATTGTTGGAGATTACATGGCTAAAACTACGCAGTGCCTGGCGGCGCATGTATTCAGCCCGATAGAACAGCTTGTCCACCAATTTGCCTGTCTGTTTGTACAACGGCTGGAACAGGAAGGCTATGGCCATTGCGGCCAGGGCGGTAATATAAGGCACAAATCTCTGATTCCCGGTAGCGAGATTCTCGTGAATGGCAACCACCAGATAAATGTAGAACAAGGTCAGGATTATAGCGAAGGTCGAATAGGCCAAGCCCTTGGTAACTACAAACTTGAGTTCCAACATTCTGTATTTGAATATGGCCACGACGATAAGCAGAGAGTTGATAAAACAGGCTAGAATATCGACTGGGTACTTACCAATAGCAGGAACCAAATTGACTAAGGACCCCAAAAACAATATCATCAGACCAACAGCAAGCATCTTGATCTGTCCATAGGATACGTGGCTGCTTTTTCTTCCTCTAAACGTTTTGATAATTACCGCAATCATAACAAGGAAGGAAGTGGCATACGCAAAATACATGCCAAATCCTATCTGATAAACAAACTCGACGGTATTATAGGTCCTTCCATCTACCACTACCAGCTGTTTTACAATACTGGCATCCGTTATTACATAGCCCAAAAGATTTAAGACAATTGCAGTTCCTGTTAATAAGCCAAGCAAACCCATAAATAGCCGATGGGTTGTATCTGTAAAAACGGAAACGAATATGTATATGATAAATGGCGTGGCCAATGTACCGACGACCATCACCCGATTCCAAAATAGTACACCGGGCGCGATTTCCAATTTCATCAATAGTGCAGCTGCCGTCCATACTATCATGGCAACCAGCACCAACATGAAGATTTTAATGTGTTTATCCTTTTGGGTTAGGCTAAGGACCAGTAATAAGAGGCAATAAGAGGCCAATGCTACCACCGGAACACCCCAAAAGAATATTTGAGAAGGCAGCATCAAGACACCTCTCTTCTGGCGCTATCGCCGGCTATCTTCAGTATTTCTACTAAGTCATAGTGGGAGGGATTCATTCGCCGCAGGTCGCGGCCGAATGTTGCCGCGAATTGTTCGATGGAACCACGCGGAATCATTGTTACTTTAAGAGGCTCGATGCCCAATAGGGCTTTCAGATCTTTATAATCCGAATCAATGTGTCGGAAGTAAATTGACAAGTGTTCACGGATTATATCCGGATTGATACCGGCCCTCATTCCCTCCAAACCTGCCTCAACATACAAATGCAAGAAGGACCTGTTTTCTTCAGTGACATCCTTGATAGCAAACCAATCATGAATATCGAGGTTGGAAATCCGGATGGCCTGGCTAATAGTATCTCTGGTAATTCTGGTAAAACCGGCAATATCGATAATAGTCGGGTATCTGTCGATATACTCAAAATGGGGAAGCAGAACGTTTGCTTCCTTATTATGTATAGATGTACACCGGAATATATCTCCGGTACGGTACCGGGCGAAGGCGCCGCCTTTGAAACTGCTAATGACCAGTTCGTATTGATTGCCTGCCACGAGTTCATTCATCAGATAAGTATTGGGTTTGTAATCTGGGTCGTCTAGATTTTTATCGAATTCTTCTTTTGGAATAAATTCATAGAAATCCATGTCTGGAAAAAAGACCAAACCGTTCTTGGCCCACGTTTCCACAGCAATACATCCAGACTCCGTCCCGCCAAATAGCTCGGCCGGTCTAATTCCCCAATACTCCTCAATCTTGGATTTCAGACTCGCACTATCCGTACCAGTTATGGCCAACCCCTTCAGATTCCAAATATCTTTGGGTCGGATTGGAGTACCTTCCTGTTTGCTGTTAAGCCACGCTTTTAACAACCGACTATTCATCCTGGGCGAGTTCCTGGTAAAACGAATTCCCCCTGATAAACCACTGCCGGATGTAAAAGATTCTCCCATCTTGGCCACGATACTGCTAAGTCCAAAGAATATATCCACGCCTTTTTGTATCCCCATCTGCAGACCAGTTTTGCTCCGTTCGCGAAAACTCAGCGATTCGGCTTCATCAATGGAAGGCATGAAATTTACCGAAAGCGGCAGGACACGCGGTATAAGTCCAGTCAAATAGGGCAAAGGGGCCATGCCATAAAGAAAGTTTTCGCCCCCGCGGAGTGAGAACTCCCCTCGAGCACTGCTGGTTATAAGTATCAACGCTGCCATAATGGCATTAGCATAGTTTTTAACCATACCTTCGGTATAGGGAGCAACTTTTACTGGATTCAAAGCCCCTTCCCAGGTGGTCTCGATCCAAACTAGAGGTTTGACCGGAAGGGCGGAATCGTTCTTGGGTAATAAAAGACCTGCATAGTCCTCGTATGTAGTTAACGGTACGACTTTACGGAACTCAGCCACGCTAGATGGCTTTTTGCCCTTCATGATATGAGCGCCCAACTCACAGTTGGAGTATAATTCCAACTGTTCAAGCATCAATCTGTTTTGAATGTCCATAAACAGAGGCATGGTAAGATCAAGAAACCCGCAATATTCTTGCCATATATGATCATATTGTTTTTTGCGGAACCTCTCGTCCAAATTCACAGCTGTTCCCCCACACATCATATCCATATGCCAAACAACGGCCAAACAGCGCAAAACCACGAGTTTAAGCGCTCGACCTTAATCATTTATTGTATTCTTGATCCTAGCCTGGTCGTACTGGTTAGTCCCGTAATATGTATGAAGCCAAATCCCGCATTTGCGGATATTGCACTGAATTTAGAATAGCTAATAAGATATTTAATTACAACAATATTCGTAAATATTACCAAAAAATCTTCTAAAATTTACTTCTTAAAGAAATTATTGAGGCTTTTCCTGGTAGGGATCATGAACGGAACCTTTCTTATATATACGTCGTAGTCCTTAAACATGCGGGGAAAAAAGAAACGATCCTGTAGATAGACATGGATGATGTCACAGATTGTCCACACCGCATTGGCCCACAAAATCATCATTTTCCCGGTTCCCAACCATAAGAATGTGTAAAACAAAAAGAACCACATGACTCCCGGATGCCGAGCCAGTCCAAAGAATCCACTATCGATAATCTGGTAGTTGCCTAATTCTACATAGGTCTGTTTAAATGGTACCGCAAAGAAAAGAATATATAACTGAATTAAAATGCATGGTATTGCCAGGGCGATAAATATTGTCGGCAGCGGTGCTGGCAGAGTGAAAGAGGCCGGATAGTCAAGCACAATGCCTACAGTCGCAAACCCGATCATGATTACCCCTGCTCCAAAGGTGGCATTCAGGACAGGATGGATCAGTTTTACCTTGTTAAGATCGGCAATGATCAACAACAAGTATCCCAACATGCCCAACACTAAATATCCCATATATCGACACCATCCAAGATAATTTAAGCAATGTTACCATATTTGGGCAGTAATTTCTACACACAAATCACCGACGATGGCCATTTTCATACGGTTAGGTGAAGATCACACAGTTCCAATAATTGTAAGCTGATCCAGCAGATCCAGGTAAACATATTGAGGTGCCTTTATTATCTCTTTCCGCCTCAGTATAATATTGACGGCAGTGCTGGCCGCCATCATCGAAGCCAATCCCACTCCGATGGCGCAGGTAGGCACCGGCCTCAGACCGGCGATAATTTCTTGCAGCATCTGATTGTCCATGGCGGTGTTAATGTAAGACGGATATACGGGCAATACCTTTTCTATCGCGACCACGATATTTTGCAGTGGTTCCAGGTTCTGGTCCGCTTCCAGACCATTGTATTCCTCCAGGGTTATTCCGTTGGGTTCGAAATTGGCAACCAGGGCTCCAAACCCAATAGCCCCGGCAAAACAGTAATAAATCCCTTGTTTTCTGGCTGCCCTTTGCAGATAAATGCTTTCTTTCCAGGCTCCGTAGTCCATCTCGTCCAATACCAAATCTGCCCCGGCGACGAACCTGGCAGCATCCTGCTGGTTGGTTATGCCGTTGATGTCGTAAACGATCTTGGCTTCAGGGTTGATATCCTGCACCATTTCACCAACGACCTCGGCCTTTTGTAAACCGTTGGTTCGAACGGACGAGCCCAATTGCCGGTTGAAGTTACTCTTTTCGAATGTTCCCGGGTCGGTGATCTTTATATTGCCGATCCCCAAGCGTACGAGTCTTTCCACCAGCATTCCGCCCACCCCACCGACACCGGCCACTGCTACAGTGGAATTCCTCAGCAATTCCTGTTCTTCCTTGGTAAATATGCCGATATTGCGTTCAAAACTGTCATGGTACGGTGTTCTCACCTTGACTTCCCCCCTTGATCTGCGGAGAATGGCTAATACAGGTCTGAAAAATGGATTACCCTGTTTATGAGATAGACTAATTTGACATGTATTATCTCATTACTCCACTTAAACATCTTCATTAAATAGCATATATGCCTGGCGTGCAAACCAAATAATCCCTTTAAGATAGAGCAGTGTGCGGTTCATCATGCTTCAACGCCAGCGATTGGGACCGTAACCGGGAGCTTTCCGCCATCCAATAAAAATCCCCCGATCAAACAGATTAATAAAAGACCGGGAGACATTATTGTAGTTCAACAAATGCGAGCCACTTAGATCACCTTGCGCACCAGACGGCAGATGTGATAGGTATAACGCGCGCCGCGACCTGATTCGCTCAATAATTCATTAGCCAGACCGTTAAGTCCCTGTTGGGCTACTTTTTGGTCGGTAAAATACATGGCCAGCAAACCATCGATGACGGTCTTGATAAATCCAGCCTGATACATGGTGCGGGCCCGGTTATGGGCTTCGCGGATAAAGATCCGCAGCCGCTCGATCATATACTCCTGGCTGGGATAGTAGAAGGTGAAATTGAGGTCGCCGCCCACCCGGTCTTCCTGCTGGTCGATACAATAGTCAAGCAGTATGTGAAGGCTGCAAATCCATGGAAAATAGGCATCCAGCACTACAAACACCTGGGCCGGATGGGCGTCCGGATGGGAGGCCAGTTCCAGCAATGCAAATAGGGCCAGAGTTGAGCCGGATGCCGCCGCAAACTCATTCCATTCAATTCCCGGATTCCAATCAAGGTTTCGCCGCGCCCAATCGATAAGGGTCCGCTCCCGAATCTCCCAGGCTATATGCTTTTTCACCTGCAAGTCGGTATAGAGGTTGGCCAAGCCAATGACTTCTGATTTAACTAGACAATATGCTGGCAGTTGGGCCAGATGGAGGCGGCACTCCTCCACCAGTTTGTCGATGTAACCGCCATCATCGCGGTACGGGTAATAGCGGTAGTAATCATGCCGCGATCCACCCGGATTAAGGGCATCGAGCAAGGAGAGATGCAGTTGTCTGAAGGCCCTGCCATCCAGGCAGTGGGTCCGATCACAGAGGTTGTCGAGATAATCACACAGGGTTTGATAAGCGACGATGAGAGGCACCAGGTTGACCTCGGCGGACGGATTGGCGGCCGCCAGGAAGGCTCCGCCCTGGCAATGAAAATCCTTGCCGCTTATACTGGCCAAGGCCTGCCGTCTCAGTTCCTCATGACCGCAGCGCCCGGCTTCCTCCCGCCAGGCATCCAGCAAACGGCCCACCCAAGGCAGAATGTGAAAAATATAATGATAAAGATAGCCGGCCTGGGTCCAGCCGATTCTCTTCCCATACCGGTATTGCGCCGGCAGCGGGTTGGTCGCGGTGACATCGGTATGCATCAGTGGACTGCCTCATTCTGGCTAGTTTGCAGCGGTTGGGCCAGCATGTTCTCATAAGTCTCCAACAGGTAGCCGGACAGCGTGCCGAGGTGCTGGGCAGCTGGCCCGGGCGGCAATTCTTTTAAATAGGCCATAGCCCGCTCGATGAATTGGCGGGCCAATTGCAGTGATTCCTCAAATGCTCCGGTAACGCTCAGTATTTCTACTATCTCCGCCATCTTTTCACTTACCGGGCGACTTTCGTCCTCCAGCAGGGAGCGCAGGCGGGGTCCGTATATAGTGTTTTGCATTGCATATATTACCGGCAGAGTAATGTTCCCTTCCTCCAGGTCTTTCCCCACCGATTTACCCCACCGGTTACTGTCCGCTTGAAAATCGAGCAGGTCATCGATGATCTGGTACGCGTACCCCAGGCAGAGACCATACTGTTCCAGGTCGTAGGCAATATCATCGGGCAAATCAGCGGCCAGGGCCCCCACCTTGCAGGCGGAAGCGAACAGACAGGCAGTCTTGCCGTAGGTTTTTTGCAGATAATCCTCCTCGGTTATATCCAGGTTGCGGATCAGGGACATCTGCTTTATCTCGCCTACACACATGATACGGATGGTGGTGGTTATATTCTCCATGATCGACCTCATGTCATGCTGGTTGATAAGATGAAAGGCAGTGGCAAAAAGATAGTCGCCGGCCAGAACACTGGCGTGGTTCCCCCATCGCCGGTTAAGGCTGTCCTGTCCGCGCCGGGTCATGGCCTGATCTATTACATCATCATGCACCAGCGAGGCCATGTGGATAAGCTCCACCGCCACTGCCGCGTCCCGCACCACTTCCTGGTCATGGGGAGCCAGAGAGGCAGTCAGGAACACCAGTCTCGGCCGCAGCATTTTGCCCCGATTGGCGCTCAGGTAATCAAGAATAATTTTTATATCAGGATTGTCTTCGGTAAGTACTTCCCGCATGCGCAGGCAGATCGAGTCGGAGGGAAACGGGTAGAAGGCCAGCACATTGGTGTCCGGGTTCATAGCAATCGACCCCTTTATGGTACTTTTTGCTAATAGCGTACCCAAACCACCTGGATCTATCCCTTTTTTGCGGATAAAATCATTTTGCGGACCTGTTCATGAGCGATATGCTCGATAGAGTTGTCGATTGACCGGTTGATTTCCACTCCTTTACGGGCCGCCATGCTTTTTATAAAGAAATCAGCCAGCAATGGATTTTTGGGCAGGAGGGGGCCGTGCAGGTAGGTGCCGATAAGGTTCCGGTACCTCATCCCCTCGTTCCGGTCTTCGCCGTTGTTACCGTATCCGGCCACAACTTTGCCCAGAGGTTGCAGTGCGGTATCCCTGAAATAAGTACGGCCGCCGTGGTTTTCAAAACCAACCAGGGTAGTTACCACCCCATCAATCTCCGATTCCAGCAGGATATTGCCGATGAGGCGGTCCTGGCGGCCTTGAGTATAAAAATCGAAGAAATCCAGGCCCTGCATGGTCTGGCCGTCATAGGACTGATAATAGGCTCCCAGCAGTTGATAGGCTCCGCATATACATAACATGGGAAGACCAGACTCGATCTGAGCGAACAATTGATCTGATTTGCTTACCAGGTCACTGTAAACCAGGCCTTGTTCGCGGTCGGAGCCACCGCCCATGAATATCATGTCGATCTGCTCGAAGTCGAGGCGATCACCCAGGTAAACGCTCGCGATCTTGCAGCTGAATCCGTACCATTCCAACCTCTTCTGCAGACAGATAAGATTGCCCCGGTCACCATACAGGTTCATCAGGTCGGGATACATATGGGCTATACAGAACTTCTCCATATCGGCAATCACCTGGTCCATTATTTTAGCGTCGCGCACCGATCCGTTAAATATCAGGCAGACCGTCCCGGAGAGCTTGTCCCTCTCTGTGGAGCGCGGTATTGTTTCTGCAGTCTCAGTAGTATTTTGCGGCTGGCAAACAAGGCCGTATAGGTACAGAGTATATAACTTATTGAGGATTCTTCGTTTATAGCCTGCCAGATTCCATCTTCTAGTTCGGTTTGGATAAATATCTTGGTGGGCGGGATGCCGGCGTACTTGACTCTGACTGCCATATCCCCGCTGCGCTGGCCGGAACAGATCACTCGGTTGATGGCATCCGCCTCAGGAACCAGCATCTCGACATCAGCATCCCATATCCAGCTAATATCCCTTCCGTCGGCAGCATTATCATTCAAGGCCAGGAAGAGGTTCTTGGCAGCCGGATCCATTGCCAGCATACTCAAGCTTTGATTGAAACCGGTGGGGTTTTTGATCAGGATCAGAACCACCTGTTTACCCTTGATGGTGAAGGTCTCCATGCGGCCTGCCTGGGGACGGAACTCGGCAATAGCTTTTTGGATTACGTCGGTGTCCATTCCGCTCAGCCGGGCCAGGCTCACCGCGGCCAGAACGTTGTAGGCGTTATAGAATCCCTGATATGGACTCTCAACGGCCAGGTTATTTATCTCAAAACTGATGTTGGGGGTCAGCTGCAATGAAGTCGCCCGGAAATCGGGATTAGGATTGGCATTACCACATCCCGGACATTTGAAAACCCCCAGTTGGGCATAGTGAAAACGAGCGTAGTCCAGTTCATGCCCGCAGACCACACAGTAGCGACCCTCCCGGCTGTCAGCCCCCGCCAAAGAATCGTAGATGGTATTGGCAAAACCGTAATACCAGCAACGCAGCCCGGTAGCCAAGGCAAAATCAGACTGGAGCGGATCATCACCATTCAAGACCAGATCGATATCGGTGGCCTTGACCGCTTCTTTAATCAATCCTATGGTGTGATCGAGTTCGCCGAACCGATCCAGTTGGTCCCGGAAGAAGTTGGTAATCAGCAGGTAACGTGGTTTCAGCACCTGCAACAAGAGCGGCACATTGGCTTCATCGGTTTCCAGCAAGGCAAAGTCGAAGGGCTTGGTACCGAGCCAATTGGTGGAGTTGATAAAAGCAGTGGTTATTCCAGGTATCATGTTGGCCCCGGCCTGGTTATGGACTAGTGTATTGCCCTGAGCGCGAATAATAGCAGCCACCATATTGGAGGTGGTGGTTTTGCCGTTGGTGCCGGTTATCACCAAGGTACTGCGCCGGATATTACGGCCCAGGACCTGGAGAATGGGAGGATAAATGCGGGCCGCTACTCTCCCGGGCAGGTTGCTCCCCTGATTGCCGGCCAGACGGCTGGCCAGGATAATTGCTTTTCCCGCCAGGATGGCCAGGATCTTCAATATGTATGACACCGGTACATTCCTTCACAAATGATTTACGATCTGATCCAGGAACTGATTTTCCTCAGGGCGCGGGATTGCTGGTGTTGGCCGCCTTGCAGCTGCTCATAAACCCCCTGTAATTTCAAGGCCATGTTACGGGACGACATCTGCTCCGCCCGGTGCAGGGCATTGACTTGCAGATGGCGATAATACCGGTCGTCCTGCAGGACCCGGATCACGGCGGCAGCGAATTCATCACTGTCTTCACCGGTCAGCAATCCGTCTACTCCCTCTCGTACCATCTCCCGAACACCAGAAGCTCGTACTGCCACCACCGGCAGTCCTGCCGCCATCGCCTCACCCAAAACCAAGCCCTGAGTCTCAGTCAAGGATGAGAATACAAACAGCTCGGATGAATAGTAAGCATTAACCAGCGACTCGAAGGGCAATTGACCGGTAAAGACCACGTCTTGTTCGGACAGGTGCATCGATGCGACCAAATCCTTGAGCTCCTCCTCCAACGGTCCCCCCGCCACCAAGACCAGGGTAGTATCGGGCAAGGTCCGCTTTATTTTTTGGAAGCATTCAATGAGGAAAGGCACGTTCTTTTCCTGACTCAGGCGCCCGGCGTACAACAGAATTCGATGATGCGGCGGAATAGGATAATTGCGGCGCAGCCAGCCTCTATCGCCCCCTTGGAATTTATCCAGGGGAATACCGGTGGGAACCACACTAATCGGAGTAGTCACCAAAAAGCTCCTGATAATAGACTCTATCTCATGGGAGGGGGCGATAATATGATCACATTCATTGCAGAAATAGCGGCTGTATTTAATAGTCACATCCTTGATCAGGTCCTTGGCCATGGGAACGTAGTGAACATACTGATCATAGCGGGTATGGTATGTAAACAACAAAGGCAGATCGAATTTGCGGGCGTAGTGCAACCCCACCCGCCCCAAGGTAAAAGGTGAATGGACATGTATAATATCCAGTTGCAGTTTCTTCATTAAGGCCAGCATTCCCGGGTGGACCGGCAGGGCCAGAGTATAGCCGGGATTGGTCGGAGCTGGGATCGAGAAGTAACGGAAAACATTGTCTTCTTCATCACAATTGGGATAACTAGGAGCAAAAATATATATGTCATGTCCTAACCGGGTCAATTCATCCTTGAAGGTGGAAATTGAAGTCACCACTCCACTGGTATATGGCTTATAGCTCTCAGTGAAGATGCCGATTTTCAATCATGCTACCCCCTTTATAGAATTATTTACTATTACTATTCTACCATTATTGACTATTTCAATCACAGTGCTGCTCTCAGGACAGTTGCTCGGTACGGTATTGATCCAGGGCATTGTTTATTCGGTCCAGCTCAATGTGGAGCACCTGGAGATGGCCGGCCAGATCGGCCGGGTGGACCATGTTGGCCGGCAGCATCCCGCTCCAATATAGGGACTGTTGATAGAGTTCTTCATTGTTCTGGATCAGTTGCTCCAGTTCATGTTTCTTCTTTAACAATTGAGCTTGTTCATTCAATCCCAGCACCTCATATCTTTCCCTGCGGCAGGTGGAAAACATCGGTGTAAATCTGGTTTTGCACAATTTCTATGATCTCCGCGATGAAATCACCGATCAAGGGCATATTGATTACCACCAACCTCTGCAGCAGGTATATTACCAGGGCCGCCAGCAGGGTGAAACCTATCGCCATTCCAAATCCCCGTACCACTCCGATCCAAAAGTTCACGAACAGTAACCGGCGAGGATTATGGACCATATCAACATATTCAGTGATACCGGTCTTTTCCATGGCCACGGACAGATCATCCAGTTTGGCGGAGATGTCCTCCAGAAGGCCTCGGTCGCTTTTGGTTTCCGGCTTTTCATCCATAGCAGCCCGCTCCTTATAATATTATTCCTTGGTTGGGGCAAATAAATACTGTCAATTGTTCAGGGAGTGAATCGGCGCGGGTATCCTGCCTCGCCGGTTGATAAACCCGGCCGGCGAAAACCGGTTGACTTTCATGACTGGGGCCCGGCCCAGCAAGCCGCCAAATTCCACCCAATCTCCTTCCCCCTTGCCCGGCGCCGGTATGATCCTAACCGCGGTGGTCTTGCGATTGATCATGCCTATCGCCGCCTCGTCAGCAATTATGGCGGATATGATCGCTGCCGGAGTATCACCGGGAATAGCTATCATATCCAGGCCGACCGAGCAGACACAGGTCATGGCTTCGAGTTTTTCCAGGCTCAAGGCTCCGTCATCGACAGCATTTATCATCCCCTGGTCTTCGCTTACCGGTATAAAAGCCCCAGATAGTCCGCCCACATATGATGAAGCCATGGCGCCGCCTTTCTTGACCGCATCATTCAACATGGCCAGGGCAGCAGTGGAACCATGGGCTCCAACCTTCTCCAGTCCCATCGACTCCAGGATGTCGGCCACACTGTCACCGATAGCCGGAGTCGGCGCCAGGGATAGGTCTATAATCCCAAATGGAACATTTAATCTTCGGGAAGCAATACGGGCTACCATCTCTCCGGTACGGGTTATTTTAAAAGCGGTATTCTTAATGATATTGGCCAGTTCGCCCAGATCAGCATCCGGATGTTTCCTGACCGCACTCAGCACTACGCCAGGACCACTGATACCGATATTCAATACCGTTTCTGGTTCCCCCACCCCGTGAAAAGCGCCCGCCATGAAGGGATTGTCTTCCACTGCATTGCAAAATATCACCAGCTTGGCGCAGCCCAACCCATCTCGGTCGGCGCTAAGCCGGGCGGTATCCTTGATTATCTCCCCCATGCGATAGACGGCATCCATATTAATGCCGGATTTGGTGGTGGCCAGGTTTACCGATGAACACACCCGTTCGGTCCCCGACAGAGTCTCGGGGATAGCCTCGATCAAGGCCAAATCACCCCTGGTGAATCCCTTGTGTACCAAAGCGGAAAAACCGCCGATGAAATTGACACCTACTTCCTGCGCGGCCCGGTCCAGGCAGCGACCGATCGCCACCATCTCCTCCGGTCCGAATCCATCGCCAATCATGGCCACCGGGGTTACGGATATGCGTTTGTTGATAATAGGTATTCCGTATTCCTTTTCGATATCATCGCCTACTTTTACCAGTTGGGCCGCGCAGCGGGTAATCTTGTCATAAATGCGGCCTCCGGTTTCGGCGCCGTCTCCATTCCGGCAGTCCATGATATTTATGCCCATGGTGATGGTCCTGATATCAAGATTCTCGGTGGATAGCATGTTAACAGTCTCCAGAATCTCATCCTTGCTGATGCTGAATGGCATAGCCGACACCCCCAGATGTTTCATCCTATTGCAAAAAAGTCAAAAAAGTAAGGGGACAGCCTGGCTCTCCCCTGGTTTTATCTATATCCGGTGCATAAAGTTAAATATGTCTTCGTGTTGAACGGTTATCTGCAGCGCCATCTCCCGGCCCTTTTCGTTGAGCAACTCCCGCAGCCGGGCAATATCCAGGGAACTGCCGGACATATCTGCCACCATCACCATGGTGAAGAAGCCCTGCAGAATGGTCTGGCTGATATCCAGGATGTTAATGCCGGCTTCGGCGAGGATGGTGGCAATCCCGGCTATTATCCCCACCCGGTCATGCCCCAGCACCGTGATGATAATGCGGCTGCTCTCTTCACTTTTGACCATTTTAGTCCTCCAATGATTTCACCACTGCGGCACAACGAGTGCAGAGGGTGGAATGCTGCTCATCCTTCCCTACCGAGAGATCGATTATCCAGCATCTCTCGCATTTTGTTCCGTCCGCGGGATGGACTTTGACCCATGCCCCGGTTACGCCGTCCAGGGCGACTGCATCCTCATCCCGCGCCTCGGCCGCGGCTACATCAACCTGGGAGACGATGAACATGTCTTTCAGTCGTTCATGGTCTGCCAACAGTGGCTGCCAGTCCGGTTCCGCATAGATAACGACCCGAGCCCCCAGCGAGTGTCCGATGACTTTCTTGACCCGGGCCTCTTCCAGAGCTTTGGTAACCACCTCGCGCAGGGACAGGATTTTATCGATGGTGCTTTCCAGGGTGTCATCGCGGTACATATCATTGCTTGGCGGCCATTCCAGCATCTGCACGCTGGCCGGCATCCCCTCCCCCTTGAGATAACCCCAGATTTCTTCACTGGTGAAGGCCAGGATAGGTGCCAATATGGCCACCAGGGTATTGATCAATTGGTGCAGTACAGTCTGGGCTGAACGCCGCGCAGGGTCGTCGGCACGGTTACAGTATAGTTTATCCTTCAGAATGTCGAAATATATGTTGCTCAGGTCCACCGTGCAGAAATTGTGGACGGTATGGAACACCACATGGAATTCATAGTCATCAAAGGCCTCAGAAACCCTGCGGACCACTTTGTCCAGTTTCAGCAGGGCCCAGCGGTCCAGTTCGCTCAACTGGTCGTAGGGTACTGCATCTCGAGCGGGGTCGAAGTCATACAGGTTGCCTAGAATAAAGCGGCAGGTATTCCTGATCTTGCGATAAGCCTCGCTGGCCTGCTTGATAATGTTCTTGGAAACACTGATATCGTTGCGGTAGTCGGCTGATGCTACCCATAACCGCAGAATATCGGCGCCCATCTCTTCTATCATTTCCAGGGGATCGACCACGTTGCCGCTGGACTTGGACATCTTGTAGCCCTTTTCATCGACTATGAACCCATGGGTCAATACCTGCCGGTAAGGCGCCACCCCCCGTACCGCCACCGCGGTGGACAGGGATGAATTGAACCAGCCCCGGTGTTGATCGCTGCCCTCCAGATACATGTCGGCTGGCCACCTCAACTCCGGGTAGGTTTCCAGTACCGCCATGTGACTGGAACCGGAATCGAACCAGACATCCATGATATCAGTTTCCTTGGTAAATGTCTGGCTGCTGCAGGACGGGCAGGTAAAACCCTCCGGCAGCAAGTCCTGGGCCGGTTTGGCAAACCAGATATCGGAGCCGAACTTACAGAACAAATCACTGACATGGTTGATGATATCCGGGTTGATCACAGGCTCGCCGCACTCTCCGCAGTAGAAGATGGGGATGGGTACACCCCAGGTGCGCTGCCGCGATATACACCAATCACCCCGGTCCCGCACCATGTTGTAGATGCGCTCCCGACCCCAGCTCGGGATCCAGCGCACATTATCAATGGCCTCCAGGGTCGCGTGGCGGAAACCGTCGATAGAGGCGAACCACTGATTGGTGGCCCGGTAAACAATAGGATTCTTGCACCTCCAGCAGTGGGGGTACTGATGTGAATAGTCGTCCGCTTTGAGCAGGACGCCCAGTTCATCCATCGCCGCGATGATCTTCTGGTTGGCCTTGTGTACATATAAACCAGCAAATTGACCAGCCTCATCGGTAAATACTCCCCGGTCATCCACCGGTGATATGACTTCCAGGCCATATATCTTGCCTACGTAGAAATCGTCCTCGCCATGGCCGGGGGCGGTGTGGACGCATCCGGTGCCTGCCTCCAGAGTTACATGCTCACCCATGATGACCAGGGAATCGCGGTCGATAAAGGGATGGCGGCAAACCGCCCGGTCGATCTGCTGGCCGGTAAATTCGGTCACAATCTGGTAATCACTCCAACCTAATTGCGCAGCTACATTGTCCAGCAGTTCTTTGGCCAGGACATATTTCTGGTCCTTCACTTTCACCACCACATAAGTAAACTCTGGATGGAGGCATACAGCAACGTTGGCCGGCAGGGTCCAGGGAGTGGTGGTCCAGATGATGATAGCGCTCCCGTCGGGAATTATCCCCTTACCCTCGGTTACTGGGAACTTGACATAGATGGACGGCGAAACCTTGTCATGATATTCGATCTCAGCTTCGGCCAGAGCGGTTTCGCAGTCGGCACACCAGTAGACCGGTTTCATACCTTTATAAATGTAACCTTTGTTGGCCATATCCCCGAACACCTTGATCTGAATGCCTTCAAACTCCGGTTTCAGGGTAAGATAAGGATTGTCCCAGTCGCCCCGCACCCCCAGGCGTTCGAATTCCTGCCGCTGGATGTCCACGAACTTCAGGGCATAATCGCGGCAGAAATGACGAAACTCCAGGACGTCGGTCTTATGGCGGTCAATCCCCAAATGCTTGATAGCCTGTTGTTCAATGGGCAGTCCATGAGTGTCCCAGCCGGGCACGTAAGGGGAGTCGAAACCGGCCATCGAACGATGCTTTACAATCATGTCTTTAAGCACTTTATTCAGCGTATGGCCTAGGTGGATATGTCCATTGGCATAAGGCGGGCCGTCATGAAGAATGAACTTTTCCCGCCCCTGGTTTTTTTCCTGGACCAGTTTGTAAACATCGATATCCTGCCAGAACTTGAGTATTTCCGGCTCCCTCTTGGGAAGATTGGCCCGCATGGGAAATTCGGTCTGGGGCAGGTTTAGAGTACTGTCGTATTTGCCTTTTGCCATTTTACTACCACCTTAACAGTTAATTTCTTCTTCTAACCAAAATACCTCTCGCCCTGGGACGAAAGGTGTCAAAAACCAGCTAAAACGTAATATATTTTAGCACACATATATTATCCAAAACAACTGCGGTCCGGCCTAAATACCCGCAGTCGACAGCTTTTGTCTTAAAGTCTTTTGTCACAGAGAAGGTTTATAACACAAGCAGGGCATTTTGGTTTGCGAGCTGTGCAGGTCTTACGACCGTGAAAAATCAACAAATGATGAGCCTGGCTCCATCGGCGGCGAGGAATAATGGCTTTCAAGGCCAGTTCCGTTTTGTCCGGCGTCTTCTCTTCCACCAGTCCCAATCGGTTGCTGACCCGGTGGACATGGGTGTCGACCCCCAGGCCGGGTTGGCCGAAACCGACCGACATCATGACATTGGCAGTCTTTCTGCCGATTCCCGGCAATTTCATTAATTCATCAAAATCATCCGGTACCTGTCCCTGGTACTTCTCCAGCAAAATATGAGCCATCTTCTGAATGTTGCTGGCCTTGGTTCTATACAAACCTACTCCGCGAATGGCCTCTTCCAACTCCTCCAGATCGGCCTCGGCAAAATCGCGGGCAGTCTTATAACGGGAGAAAAGCTGGCCGGTTACCCGGTTGACCTGGACATCGGTGCTCTGGGCCGACAAGATCACCGCCACCAGAAGCTGGAAGGTATCACCAAATTCCAGCATGGTGCCGGCGTTGGGGAACTCCTGTTGCAGGAGGTCCAGTATCTGCGCAGCGCGCTTCTTTTTGCCAACCGCCAAAATATCACCTGTCCATCCGATGCATCCTGCAACCCACCAACAGGAGACCTTCTCCAGCTCCACCCCCTGTTGGCCGAGGGTTAAATTTTTCTTATTATAACTATACCTTACCCAGTCAACAATATTTATCAAGGATGCTTTTTAAGGTTTAGCTCTGGACTTTTCCTGAGCCGTAGCTAGTTGCCTTGAATTTTATTATAGTGATAGGTTTCCTATGGTATCGGGATGGGCCTCCCTTCCAACCGAAATGGAGATAGCGGAATGGATAGAAAGACAAGCATGCGCACCCAGGCCGATCTGTCAATGCTGGTAGTGGCATTCATTTGGGGGGCTGCCTTTGTAGTTGTCAAAAACGCTCTGGCCGATATCGGCCCTTTTCTGTTTCTGGGAATCAGGTTCGCCCTGGCTTGGCTGGTCCTGGCGGCCCTGTCCTACCGGGATATGCTGACCATAAAACTCTCTACCATCAAAGCCGGCTGGTTACTAGGCTTTTTCCTGTTTGTCGGATATGCATTCCAGACCCTGGGACTGAAGTATACCACCTCCTCCAACGCCGGCTTTATCACCGGGGTCTCGGTAGTCCTGGTCCCCGTTATTTATGCCCTCCTTAACCGACGCATGCCGCCGGCCCGCACCGTACTGGTCGTGTTCCTGGCTGCCGTCGGCCTGTTCCTGCTCTCGGTGCCCTGGGGTTCCTTCGGCTTATCTTACGGAGACTTCCTGGTATTGATAGGAGCGTTTGGTTTCGCCCTGCATATCGTCTATGTGGACATCCATTCCCACCAGCACAATGCTATTGCCATAACCGGGATCCAGGTGTTGTTTGTGGGATTGGTCTGCCTGGGGCTGGGGTTGCTCCTGGAGCCTGTTCCGGTCCGTTTGACTTACAACGCTGCCTTTGCTCTCATTTTCACGGCGGTGTTTGCTACCGCCCTGGCATTCCTGGCCCAGAACTACCTGCAGCAATTCAGCAATCCCACCGATTTTGCTATTGTACTGGCTTCTGAACCGGTATTCGCAGCCCTGGCCGGTTATCTGTGGGCAGGTGAACGCCTGTCCGATCAGGCTTTGGCCGGCGCCGGCCTGATCCTGGCCGCCATGCTGCTGGCCATAGTTCTTAAAAAGAGGGTTTAATGTTAAGGCGGGTCAGCAGTTGGTCCGGATCAATTCCGGCTATTTCGACTAGCTTGAGGCGGGAGGTATCTCCTTTAATCAGAGTAATGTCCTTGCGGGGAATCTTAAGGCAAGACGCCAGAAAATCAATCAAAGCGGCATTGGCTTCGCCCTCTACCGGGGGCGCGGTAAGCTTTATCTTCAGCGCTCCATTTTGCTCGCCGACTATCTGGTTGCGGGAAGAGCGGGGCTGCACCTTTACCTCCAGGCGCACGCCTGCACCACTCTCTGATAAATTGAGCATCACGCATCCTCTTCCAATTGCAGCTGGTTGAGTTTGTCGAGCAGGTCCTGAATCTCCGGTTTACTGAAAAAAGCCCCCAGTTCCTGGTTCTTCTTTATGTTGCTGTCCAGCAGCTCTAATTCCACCTGTAATTGCGATTTCATTTCCAGGTTGAAGACATTGAGGTGTTTCATCAACTCCTGGTAAGCAGCCAGCATCTCGGCAATGGAGCGTTTGGAATCATCGAGGATCTGTCGGGCTTCCTGGCGGGCATTCAACTTAAGTTCCTCGGCCGTCTGCTGGGCCAGGATCAGGCTGTTGTTCATGGTGGCTTCCAGCTTGCGGTATTTCTCTAATTCGAACAACTGTTTTTGTATGTTTTCCTTCAGCAGAGCGTTCTCACTATATAAATTCTCGTAGTCATGGGCCACCTGCTCAATAAACTCCCGGACCTCCTCAGCCCTGAATCCGAACAGCGACTTGGAAAACTGGTGGTTTCTGATTTCAATACCGGTTATCATTTATTCACCCTCTCGAAATGTGCCGATTCCTATATAGTTCATGACGGATCGTGCAGATAGGCCGCCGCGGTCCAGCCGGACGGGTTGACTGAGTCCAGGCGGGCGCACAAGCCAGGTGATTGCGGCTTTCCTTCCGCCAGGCACTGTAAGGCCTCTTGATAGGCGACCACAATGTCGCGTAGTTGCCCGGGTTGGTAGAATTGACCCTCAATCCGGAACGATTTGGCTCCCCCGGCGGCCAGCTCATACAGGTACGGCAGCAGGCACAGGTCGTAGGGTGCGTGCAGATAGGTGCGGCAATTGGCATCGCTGACAATCCGATATTGCTGCCCCTCCGTATCCCGTAAATAGTACTCGCCCTGGATGCAGTAACAGGGACATTCATCGTCCCGCTCCTCGTGACCCGCCCGGATCATGCAATAATCGCTGACCATGCAGGGAAGCGGCCCCTGTACCATGATTTCGGACGACGTGCCGGTCCGCAGCAATGACTGGAGGTAGGGGCGACCTAACTCAATTGAGGCGGTGATGCGCTGGACTCCATTATCCATAAGGAATTTTCCGGCGGCATGATTATAGATGTTCAGCCCATAACCACCCCACACCTGGAACCCGGCGTCCCGAAATATTCTCAGACTGCCCAGATCATTGACTATTACGCCATCAATTCCAGCTTTAACGGCCAGGTTTCTTAAATCCACTATGGCGGGGAGGTCGTTTTGGCTCACGATCCGCGGCGTCTCCAAGAACAACCGACTGGAGGTATCTCTGGCCCATTGGGCTGCTTTAATTACGGCGCTGGCGGTCCAGTTCTGTTTGTTTTGCCTGATTGTTTCACTCCCCAGGACGATATGGTCGATTCCCAATGGCATGACCGCCTCCAGTGCGTCCAGTCCGCCCACCTTCACGGTAAGCCCTGGGGGCACGGGTATTGCGGCGTTTATTGTTTGTGGTGGTTCCCCAATTTCAAGCCGGGGCAGAATCTCCACCTGACTTTGGACTGGTTCCCGGTCCCCCTGGAAATCGATCACCGTCCAATCCAGTGGTTTGATGATGTTGCCGATAGTATAATTGCGGATCCTGTTCTCGTAGAGGATCTCCATTTCCTTGGCGTTAGTGCTATAGTTGTCCGGATCCGCGATAAGCCGGTCGAGGGCCCGGCGGTATGTCGAGACCAGCCATTCCAGGTACTGGGCGCTGCGCATGCGCCCCTCGATTTTGAAAGACGTCACCCCGGCATCTGCCATCTGCTTCAGGTAAGGATAAAGGCACAGATCCTTATGAGCCAGGTAATATTGGTATTGATCAGACTGGACTCCCTCTCCCCGCAACTGGTATTGCCACCGGCAAGGCTTGCGGCATTTGCCCCGGTTACCTTGCCCCCCGGTCATAATGCCGCTCATGTAGCACTGCCCGGTATGGGACACGCACAGGTCGCCGTGTACAAAAAACTCGATGCCCATGCTGGTCCCGGCCGATATGGCGGCGGTTTCCGTCAGGGACACGTTTTTAGAGAGGATCGCCCGCGAAAAGCCCTTCTCCTCCAATAGTTTCACGGCCTGAAGGTTGGCAATGCCCATCTGTACGCTGGCATGCAGGGGAAGGTCCAGATTTAGTTCTTCACATAGAATGGCTATTCCCAAGTCCTGAACAATCAGGGCGTCAACCTGCAAATCCCGCAAAAAGATAAGATAGTTGGCGATGTCGTCTATCTCATCACTGTAGTACAGATTGTTCAGAGTGATATATAAGCGGCGCTGACGGCCATGAACATACTCCACTGCCTGCTCCAATTCAGCGTCGCTGAAGTTATACTCGGGGCGCAGCCCGCGCATATTGAAACGTTTGCCGCCGAGATAGACGGCGTCTGCACCGGCTTCAATAACGCTATGCAGCACATCCATCCTGCCGGCCGGAGCCAGCAATTCCAGTTCATGCAGGTTCATCATCTTCTCCTTAAGTGTTGCATTTAGAGAATCGTATACAAAAGTCGGATAACGATGCGCTGGACCAGGGAAAGCACCAGCAGCACCACAATCGGTGAAAAGTCGAGCCCCCCGGCGGGCGGAATGAGTCGGCGGAATGGCGCCATAATCGGTTCGGTCACGTCATAGATAAACCGAAACACGGGTTGATAGGGATTATGACGCACAAAGGAGAGAATACAACGGGCGATAACCAGCCATACCAAAACCTCAAATACTATATCTACCACCTGAATAATAGGGTTCAAAAGACATCCTCCTCATTATTAATCGGCGCCCAATTCAATGGAACGCTGTTTAGCCTTTTCCACTGCCGCAAAAAAGGCTTCCCGCAGTCCACCCGCTTCCAATTGCCTCAGCCCCGCAATGGTCGTCCCGCCCGGGGACGTGACCTGGGCCTTGAGGATGGCGGGATGACTCCCGCTTTGTTCCAGCATCTTGATGCTGCCTTTCAGGGTTTGCAAAACCAGTTGGCGGCTTATGTCGCTGCTCAACCCGGCACCTAGGGCGGCATCTATAAATGCTTCCGCCACCAGGAAGGCATAGGCGGGACCACTGCCTGATACGGCTGTCACCGCATCCATGTGGGTTTCGTTGATGATGATGGTCAATCCTACCTGTTCCAGCATTTCCTGCACCGTCTGCAGGTCGGCCAAGCTGGCGCTATGCCCGCCGGCAATGGCCGAAGCCCCTTCACCCACCAAACAGGGGGTATTGGGCATTACTCTGACCACTCGCACCCCTTCCGGTGCTTGCTTCTCGATATTGGCGATCTTGATGCCGGCCGCAATCGATACCAACAGCTTGGTTTCGTTCCACTGGTCATGGGTTGCCTGCAGCACTTCCCTGACCTGAGCGGGTTTTACTGCCACGATAACGATATCCGAGCCGGCTACCACCACATCCGGGGATACCGGCCGGGCATTGAATTCATCGGCGAAAAGGCATACCCGGGCTTCATCCGGGTCATATACAAAGACGTCTCCATAGCTGGATGGATTGCTGCTTATCCCCTTCATAAGAGCATAGGCCATCTTCCCGCATCCTAAGATGCCCAGGTTGGCCGGCACTAACGCTTGCCTCCAAACGGATCGGACTTGAAATAATCATTCTTACGCATCAGGTTTTTACTATCGGCTGTAATCTCCACCGAGGATGGGGCAAATAAGAATATGTTCTGCCCCAGTTGCTGGCTGTGTCCGTCCAGCGCATAAACCGCCCCGCTGATAAAATCGATTATCTTTTGCGATAATTCCGGCGCAGTGGATTCGAAATTCATGATAACCTGTTTGCGATTTTTGAGGTGATCAGCCAAGGCCTGCACCTCCTCGAATCGTTCCGGTTCACATACCACTACTTTGGCGCCTTTGCCGGCAGTGTGAAGAGCGACCACATTGGCGGTCGAACGATTGTCCCGGTCCAATACCTGCGGGCGCGTCTCAAATTCATATTCTTCTTCCACCTCAGACTGTACGCCCAGCCATTTCCATACGCTATCCATAACTCCCATCCCATATGCCTCCGTTCTATTCTATAAATCGGTTGTTTCTACTTAAACAGCGCACTGCCGATACGAACTATATCAGCACCCTCCTCCACCGCCACTTCATAATCCTGAGACATCCCCATGGAAAGGTGGCGCAGCTGCACATTTTCCAATCTGAGGGCAGCCATCCGGCTCCTCAATTCAGCCAACTCCCTGAATACCGGCCGGCTGGCCTCGGGGTCGGGATCATCTTTCGCCATGGTCATCAAACCCATGATCTGCACCGCCGGCAACTGTCCTGCCGACTGCAGAAAAGACGCCACATCCAAAGGAGCCAAACCGGTTTTGCTGTCCTCCCCTGTGATGTTGACCTGCAGCAAGACCGGAACCTGTATGCCTAGCGCCATCCCGCGTTTGTTGATCTCCTCGGCCAGTTTCCAGCGATCCAGGGAATGAATCAAGCAGGTTCGGCCGACTACATCCTTGACCTTATTGGTCTGCAGTCTGCCAATTAAATGCCAGCGGGCTTGAGGAAGAATACTGTTCTTGCGAACAAGCTCCGCCACTCGGTTTTCTCCGAAATCGGTCACTCCCAGCTCGAACGCCGCCATTACCGCTTCCGGTCCTACTGTCTTGCTGACCGCCACCAATGTGACGTCGGTTTCCCTGCGGCCGCTGTGACGGGCCGCCCGCCCGATCCTGTGTCGGATCTCGTTTAGGTGTAGTTCTATGTTTTCCATGGCTTCCCCTGTCATCCTATATTCTAGCAGTAGGATTGGTGACTATAAAGTCATTTTTGTCCAACCCTCGTACCAGCACTGTATCATCCTTCTGCTTGATTATCTCTACCGGTTTGAATTTGGTTGCTGGGCCTACTGCACAATAAACCCCTTTTTCCCCATCCTTTTCTACGATAGCCTCGGCTGGGACCAAAAAGCCGGTATGGGTATCAAGTACCATCTCTACCTTTACGAAGCGCTTGCTGATAGTATCAGCGCTGAAGTGATCCAGTTCCACCAGCAGCATCACATCACCGGCTTCCTGTTTCATCTCTTTAATCCGGCCCTGTCCCCAGCTCTCGCCTTCATAAAGTATGTCCACCTTTTCGCCGGGCTGTACGGCAGCCTCGAGTTTATCCTCCGGCAGACTAATCAGAAGTCTGGTCGGTACCAGGCTATCTATGATTTTGAATATCGGTTCCCCGGTCTGCACCGGTTTGTCCAAGAATGCCGGGACCGGTTTATACTGGAAGACCTCCGGCGTAACCGCCGCCAGATCAATATGGGTGAATACTTCTTCCAACCCATCCGTGCCGCGAATAAAAATCCCTGCTTGTGGAGCCCGCAAGGTGCTCTTGCCCTCATTGGTTATGAAGTAACCCAGCAGGGTTCCCTTCCCTACCTTCTCCTTGTCCTTGACCAGGTTTTCGAAACGCCCCGCTTCCCGGGCCAGGAAGATCTGTTCCTCATTCATTACTACTGCCATGGCAGGCAGGCGATCTTCCATGGTACCGTACTCGACTACCTTGATCTCCTGATTCCAACTATTGATCGCAATCAGTGCCTGGCAGCCAATTCTGTACCCAATCCCCAGGACCGCTGCCGCAGCCAATACCACCAATACCACCTTGATGGCACTGTACATTTTGTCTCGGCGCTCCAGCCTTTGCATCCTGCTGGACATATCCCCCGCCTCCGGTTCCGGTGTTCGCTGAATCAATATCGCAGACCCAGTAAAGCCGCCATCCTCCCGGTCGCGCCTTTATCCCGGCGATAAGAGAAAAACAATTCCGGTTGGCAGGCCGTGCACAACGGGCAAATCGATATATTCTGCGGCTGTACCCCATTATCCTGCAATATCCTGGCGTTGGTCGCCTGCAGGTTCCAGGTGCAGCGATCCTCTTCATCAGTGCTAATTATACCATGCCATCCCGGAAATTCGGTATTTACCTGTACCGCCAAATCCGGACTTATTTCGAAACAGTTGGTTCCAATTCCGGGCCCTATATGAGCCCAGACATCCTCCGGCCGGGTACCGAATTGGTTCTTCATTACATCGATGGTATGACCGCAAATCCGCCCCATGGTCCCTTTCCAGCCACCATGAGCACTGGCCACCACACGATGTTGGGGGTCGAACAGATAAATCGGTACACAATCAGCATAAAAGCTTAACAGATACAGACCCGGTTCAGCAGTAACCATGGCATCGTAACCGGGTATGGCCTCATCCAGGTTGAAGGCCCCCTTGCCGCGGTCGGCTGACCCCACCACAACTACTTTGTTCCCGTGCACCTGCTGACAGCATACCATGGCGTCCAGTCCGGTTTCAAAAACCGCTGCCAGGCGCCTTCGGTTTTCCAGCACCAACTCCTTCTGGTCCCCTACATGCAGTCCCATATTCAACGATTCATAGGGACCCTCGCTTACGCCGCCCAAGCGGGCTGAAAAGGCCAGGTCCACTCCCGCTGCCTCCCAACTGGGCACGGTTATATATTTGATCGATCCGGTTTCCCGAATAATCCATGGCTCCATATTTGTCCTCGCCCCCGATTTCTAATAGAATATGATCAGGTATTGTCAGGAGGTGGTCTCAGTGCAATGTCCCCGATGTCACCTGGACATTAGAGAACAGCAGCAGTGTCCCGATTGCGGCTTCGATATCTCGGAATCACCGTGGGTGGTTATCGCCACTGTCAACCCGCCCGAGGATGTGTTGCTGGAAAGCCTGATAAAGTCATTCGGCATTCCGGTCAGACTAATTAAATCCTTGGGGTCGGTATTTGGATTGACGGTGGGCCCATTAGGTGAAGTCAAGATAGCGGTTCCGGAAGCATTTGCCGAACAGACCCGGGAGCTTCTGCAAGCGGAAACGGAAGGGAAAGATCCAGAGCAGTCATAACCAGCTTTAGGGTACCGCGACGACTATTTGCCCTTTAGCTGATCTATGGCGCTGATAAAACTGTTGAGATCGGTAAACTGGCGGTAAACCGAGGCAAATCGCACATAGGCCACCTCATCTAGAGCACGCAGCTTGTCCATCACCATCTCGCCGATGACCACACTGCTGACCTCGCGCTCGCTAAGATCCTTCAATTCGGCTTCGATGGAGTCCACAATCTCTTCAATAACCTCCGAGCTCACGGATCTTTTCTCGCAGGCGCGCAAAATCCCCATAAGAATCTTGTTGCGGTCGAACTGTTGGCGGCTCCCGTCCTTCTTTACCACCAGGAATGGCCGCTCCTCGTATTTTTCATAGGTAGTGAAACGTTTATGGCAGGACATGCACTCGCGCCGCCGTCTTATAGTAGCCCCGTCCTCGCTGGAGCGGCTTTCAACTACCTTGCTGTCCGTATTCCGACAATAAGGACACAGCATGATTTCACCTCAACACAACCGGTAATTCGGCCGATTCAAAACCCGTTGCTGTTCTGCAATCATTATGAACAATAAAACCCTGATAATCAACCACAGGGACCGATTGTGGCCTAGAAATTGTCGTCATCATCCAGGAATCGTCCCCTGTGTTTTTTATCCACTTCGGAGAAGGTACTTATTTCGACCAGAATAACGTCCCGACCGATCCTTACGATTTTTTCCCAGTGAACGATAATCTCTTCACGGCGGGAAAACACGCTCCATCCTTTACCCTGCCCGGGCAGCACCAAAGCCAGTACCCGCCCCCTCTCCACATCCAGTTCTATATCAATTATGTTGCCCAGCTTTTTCCCGTCCAGGACATTTATCACTTCTCTGGTGCGCAGATCAGATAACTTGACCATGTTATCACTCCTGTTCAGAATATATTATTAATATATGAACCGCGATTAGGAAAATTGCCTGCGCCAGCAGGGGTTATTTGTCGGTCCCATTTATAATAGCATCGGTATTTCCGGAGAAATTGACATAGGTGTGGGGAACCTCTCCAACTATCACCGTATCAGCGATGGGAATGGTGGTGGACACCGGCAGTTCTTCACTAACCAGCGGAACAGCGATCTTGATCCGGGTGTTGATCTTGAACGAGATAATGTGGCGGGTCTGATTTATACCAGCCTGTTCAAACCGGTTGTCTACTTCCACGTGGACCTGCTGAATAGGGAGGATACGCACACTGAAAGTCGGTCCCCGCCCCACCAGCAGGATGTTTCCCGTTAGTTGACCCAAATGCACGTTGATAGCGCTGGACTGCAGCGGTTTGCTGCTCGCTATAACCTCGTTGACGGTACGGGTCATCAACTGGTTGATCATCACCGTGTTGGCCTGCAGCATCACCACCCGGTCGGCGGAATCGGTATGGATCGTGACCAGGTCCTGGTATTTTGTGTCGGACACAATGTTGTTGTTGATGGCTTCATTGATAACCTCCACCGCTCGCAGTTGGGCCTGGGTGCGGGCTATTTCCAGTATGCTGGCCCTGAGCCGCAGATCTACCAGCACTGTGAAGATCACAATGAATATAATGAACCCGACCGCAAGCACGGAAATCCACTTTCTGGCCAATTGCTAAACCCCCAAAATCAAGGTACTTTCCCTCATAGTCTTAATATATGAAAAGTATCGACATTTGGTGCCTGTTTTTCACAAACGGATTTTTTGACCAGGACTAAAACCCGGATGTCGGTGGCCCAACTTGTGGCCGGAGATGGTTTTAAGCTAATATAATTAGCGAAGGAGTGGTTTTGATTTGGAAGAGGTTCGAGTAAGGTTTGCTCCCAGTCCTACCGGTTCCCTGCACATCGGCGGGGCCCGTACAGCCCTGTTCAATTGGTTGTACGCTCGAAACCGTCGTGGTACCCTGGTGCTGCGTTTGGAGGATACCGACCTGCAGCGTTCTACCGATGATGCCGCGGCCGGGATTATCGAGGGCCTTAAGTGGCTGGGCCTGGATTGGGATGAAGGTCCGGGAGTCGGCGGGGATTATGGGCCCTACCGGCAAAGTGAACGTTTACCAATATACCGTCACTACATCCAGCAATTGCTGGACCAAAACCAGGCTTACTATTGCTTCTGTAGTGCGGATGAGCTCAAACGTCAGCGGGAGCAGGCCCAATCCGAAAAACGCAACTATCTATATGAAGGCCAATGCAGGCATATGAACGATTCGGAAGTAAAGAACCGGCTGGCGGCGGGGGAAAAGCCGGTGGTCCGTTTGAAGGTTGACCGCACCGGCCAGACGATTGTCAATGACCTGATTCGAGGTACGGTTCAATTTGATAATCAGCTGATGGACGATTTCATAATTGCCAAGTCGGACGGTTGGCCCACCTATAATTTTGCGGTGGTGGTGGATGATCATACCATGCATATCAGCCACGTGATAAGAGCCGAAGAACACCTGTCCAACACCCCCAAACAAATCAAGGTTTATGAGGCGCTGGGCTGGAAGTTGCCCCAATTCGCTCATGTTTCCATGATTTTGGCCCCAGACCGCAGTAAGCTTTCCAAACGCCACGGGGCTACCTCGGTCCAGGAATTCCGCGACGAAGGGTACCTGCCTGAAGCCTTGGTCAATTACCTGGTCCTGCTGGGCTGGTCACCCGGAGAGAACATCGACATCTATCCCCGGGAACAGATGATAGAAAACTTCGCCTTGGAGAACGTCTCCCGTTCAGCTGCCATCTACGATTTGCCCAAGTTGACCTGGATGAATGGCGTATACCTGGCTGCAGCCGATCTTGACCGGATCGTGGCCCTGGTGACACCGGAGGCGGCAAAAATGGGATGGCTGAATGAAACCAACCGCAGTTATTTTCGCCAGGTGGTGGATCTGGTACGGAGCCGCGCCAAGACCACCAGGGAAATCCTGCCCCTGGCCGGCTATTTCTTTGTCCCGCCGGAGCACTATGATACCAAGGGGATCCAGAAATACTTCCGCCCCTCTGGAAGTACCGAGTATATCAGGTCCGTGCTGGATGTAATCATGACCGTCGATGTTTTTACCGCGGTCCACCTGGAGGAAGGACTGCGGGATAAAGCCGCCCAAATGGGGATCAAAGCCTCGGCCCTGATCCATCCCACCCGCCTGGCCCTGTCCGGCGTGACCAATACCCCGGGGCTCTTTGAGGTCATGGAACTATTGGGCCGGGATGCCTGTCAAGCCAGGCTGGAACGGGCACTCGGATTCATTGGAGGGCTATCGGCAGAATAAAATCAGTAATGTTTTGACAATATTACAGCGCCTGTATTATAATAACTTTTGCGCGAGCATGCGTGCTTGCAGCCGGATGGTGTAGTGGTAGCACGACTGACTCTGGATCAGTTCGCCAGGGTTCGAATCCTTGTCCGGCTGCCATTTGGCCCTATCGTCTAGCGGTCAGGACGCCGCCCTCTCAAGGCGGAAACGGGGGTTCGATTCCCCCTAGGGCTACCATATTTGACTACATTAGGCAGCCTTTCGCAGGCAACTGGCGAAGGCTGCCGATTAAATATCTAAAACGACAGCAGCAGGTTGCCGTTTTCCTTTTTCCATGATCAAAAAAAAACCCGCCTTGGTCAGGCGGGTTTTTTATGGATATTGTTGGGATTACCAGCATTCCGGGAAAGCGGTCTGGTTGTAGAGATCCTCCATTTTAGCTTTATGACCGGCTTCCATCCGGGCCAGGCTCATGAACACGTTCTTATGTTCGGCGTCGCTGGCAGCATTAGCCAGACCGGTGTACATCTTCATGGCCTCTTCCTCTTTCTTCATGGCCAGGGCAATGGCATCGGCCGGCTTCATCTCCATCGACAATTTGGGAGTTTCCACGGTTTCAGAGATTCCGTAATCGCTCGCTGCCGGGAAGGAGAAGTTCTGCAGTTCTTTATCCTTGATCCTCTCCAGAGACACCTTGTGTCCTGCTTCCTCCTCAGCCAGTTCCCTAAAGATCTTTTTTACATTGGCATTAGCCGATGCCTCCGCTACCTTGGTATAAAATTCGAAAGACTCGACCTCGCCCTCAATTGCCATATCTATGATGCGTTCGAATTCTTTGGCGTCCATGTTTAATACCCCCTTCCGATTATCCTTCTGGATTAAAATGTCCGGCATAACCAAATACGATAATCTTAAAACCTTGATAGACTAAAGGGGCATCGCCACTCCATGTTGGCTTTGGCAGTTAATCACAGGTGGCAATGCCCCGATCAGTGTTCCGGGTACGATAGTTTACTTGCTTACGCGGCTACACCCTTGTCCTGCTTGGCCGCAGCCGGTTTTCTCAGGTATACGAACCAGTAGTACATTCCGACGAATCCTGCCCCACCCACGATGTTGCCCAGGGTGACCGGGATGATGTTGTTCATCAGGGTGGTGCCGTAATTAAACAGCGCCAAAACCGCATCGGGACTCATCTTCAGAGCGGTGGCTGCTGCTTCCGGAGCTCCCTGAGCGATGGTCACACCCATGGGGATGAAGAACATGTTGGCTACACTGTGCTCGAAGCCGCTGGAAACGAAGGCCATGATCGGGAAGAAGATGGCGAAGATCTTGCCGACTATATCTTTGGCGGCGAAGGCCATCCATACTGCCAGGCACACCAGCCAGTTACAGCAGATGGCCCGGAAGAAGGCCTGTCCCCAGGTCAGGGTCAGCTTGCCTTTGGCAATAGCCAGGGCTTTAGCGCCATGGGCACTGATCGCGATGGCTCCACCTGCAGCTGCATCGGGGCCACCCCAGTAGCCGCCGTAGTAAATGATATAAACCAACAGCAGCGAACCTACGAAGTTGGAAATCCACACTACCGACCAATTGTAGAGCAATCCGCCCCAACCGGCCTGGCCGTTCATGACCGAGGCCATACAGGCCATGTTGTTGCCGGTGAACAGTTCCGCACCGGCGATGACTACCAGCATCAGACCTACAGAGAACACGGCGCCGAACAGGAACTGGCCCCCGGATGTTCCCGATGCTTCCATGGAGCCGATCTTGGTGGCCAGGTTGGCCCCGAATCCGATGTAGACACCGGCCAGAATCCCTAACAGGAAGAGCTTGCCAAACGCCATTTCGGCTTTGGTCTTACCCGCATTACATACTGCTGCGGCTACCTCCGCTGGAGACATAAAGTTCATAGAGTACACATCACCTTTCATCATTAATAGCAAAGTTTCTATAGTCTTCTAATCAAGCTTGGCGTTGAACTCCGGCCGGAAATGGGCCGGGGTCGTCAGCAGCGGTGCCGGGATGCCTGTCCCAAGCCGCGCAACAGGCTCTGCTCATCACTCTGCCCAACCGCTCCGACCTGGTTTATCACCTCCATTTTGTAAAAAAGATATTTTAGACTACATGTCACATATGAAAGGATTCTGTCTAGATTTGTTTTTTCCTGTGAGGATGAAAAATTTTTTTTGAGGAATATCATGGAGGTCTTTGCAGAGCGAGGCATGGGGACGGTTCGAGACCACTGAAGAAGTCCATTTTGCCTATATTTAAGCATGCATAAATACATTGGCTTACACGCTAACGCTTAACGTTCGCCAATATATTATGCATACCACAAAAGCAATTCTTAACATTTTCAGTGGTCTCGGACGGTTCTTTTGCCCTGCTAATCAACTTCGAGGCACGGGGACGGTTCTCTTGCCTCGCTAATCAACTCTTCACTTATTTCGACACCATAATGGGAAGGGTCTTGATTCTTTGAACAAAAAAAGCCCCCGGTGCTCAGACCGGGGGGCTGGTGGAACCAAATATAGTAACTAACCGGAGATTTGCCGCACCGAGCGGGCTTCTATATAGCCGCGGTATCCCATCGGCGCCATCTGGAATCGGGGGTTGTCTTCGTCGGCCCATTCAAACCCGTAGATTTGGGGATCGTATTTCTTCATTACCTCCCACAGGTCTGTGATGGCATCCATGAAATCCTCGTCATCAAAGGGCTCGCCCTGGAATACCATCATCTTGCCGGCGGGCAGCTCAATGATTTCGAAACCTTCCGGAACCTCTCCGCGGTAGTCCACCGGTACTTCAACCCCCTGGACATATTGAGAGGTGCCGCTCTCGATCATACTGGGGGGCAGCCACATCCCGATGGGTTCGTACATGGCCTCCTTGATACTGGACAGCACGCCCCAAACATCACAGCCTACTTCCTCGCAGTATTTGAAATAATCGGTCGCTTCGATGCCCCTTCTGATAATCGCCTTGCGCTCCGGCCTTTCCACTACCTGCACAAAAACCGTCTGGGTGTTCTCCTTTTTTGACATGACCTTGCCTCCTTCAGAAAAAGTAAGGTGATAAGCACGGGTGCCGTAGGGTATGAAAAGCGGTATGGGCGGCGGATTGTTGCGGTACTTCTGCGGCGATATCCCGAATTGCCGGGAGAAGGCCCGTGAAAACCCGTCCTGCGAATCAAATACGAAATCAAACGCGACATCGATCACTCTCGTTTTTTCATCCCGCAATACCAAGGCCGCTTTGGACAGTCTCAGCGCCCGCAGGTATGCGAATGGGGACTTGCCGGTCAGCTCCTTGAAAATCCTGGCGCTGTGCCACTGGGAATACCCGGCGGCTTTCGCCAGGTCACTCATGGTCATGGGCTCGTAAATATGCTCTTCCATGTAATCCTGCATCCGCTGCACCGCATTTATCGTTTCCCATCGTTCCATGCCCTCACCTCCCTTCTAAAGTGTATATTGTTAGAGCCCCTCTTTTCCCGACCGGGCGTGCTAAGTTTCATGAAGGCCTGATTATTGGTGTAAATGTATCGACCGGGTCAACCTATCCCAGCCAGTCAGGGCGAAAGAACCGTCCCCTTGCCTCGCTAAAGAACCGTCTCCTTGCCTCGGTTGCCGGTTTTTATGAGCAGCCAGACCGCCACAGCCATAAAGGGCAGGCCGCCGATGATGCCGGCGATGGTCGGACCCAGCAGCGGGTTGTAACCGCTTTTGGCCAGGAGGACGGCTAGTCCCGCCCCGGCGTTGACGGTGGAATGGATCATAGCCGCAGGAATTACGCTGTTCAGCTTAAGCGTCATGTAACCTTCGATCACGCCCAAACCTATGCAGAACCAGATCATGGCCAGGATACCGAGCCAGGGAAAACCGGCGTAAGCGGTGCCGTAATTGTGGCCCAGCGCTATTATGGGGGCATGCCACAATCCCCAGATGATACCGGTGACCACCAACGCCCCCCGATCGGACATCAGCTCACGCAACTTAGGCAACAGGTAGGCTCGCCAGCCCAGTTCCTCGCCCAGGGTGGGAATGATGTTGACCACCGGCCCGATGATGATTATCTGCAATATGGTAATCAGCAGCAGGGTCTGGGCGGAAAATCTGCCCCCAGTATTGGCGGCGGCCTGCTGCAACACGGTAAGGTCAGGATCGAATGAACCGGGCACCACCAGGAAATAGAAGGCTATGCTAAATAACAGCAGGGCGGTTGGTCCGAAGAAAACCAGCAGGTACTCCTTCAGATGCCCTTTAAAATTCGGGCGCAGCATCATGTTGCCGAAGCCCTCGCCGGTTATCAGCCTGGTCAATATGTTGCCTAAGGTCGGGACAAACATTGCCGCCATGGCAATATATATGGTCACCCCGGTCCCATAGGTCAGCCCGCGCAGGGGTATCTGCGCAAAAATGATCCAGGTGATGACGAATGTCAGGCCTACAAACCAGATCAGCCGTTTTTTCACCATCGTCTTGTCCTGTTCCATTTCCATCTGCCTCCTTAATTCTGACTGCAATTGCTCTGCAGCCGATCGATAATCCGTTGGAAACGCGGGTCGTCGGCCAATGCCGAGAAGGCCGGGTTATGAGCAATTGATTCATACATACTGGTCTTGATGGTGCGGTCGTCCCGGGGCAGATCATCGCCTAGATCCAGCCGGGCGATCCAGTTTTCCACCAGGTTAAAAAAGTCGTCCCCATGCAGCCGCAGGGGATAGATGTCACTGGTCACTATCTCCGTATACTGCTCCAGCATTTGGAGCGCCTGCTCACGATCGTTGCGGGCCATATACCCATTGGCGGCACAGATGTATAAGCCTACCAAAACCCCGGGATGGAGATGCTTCATGTCGAACAGCTCCGAAATTGCCAGGGCCCGCCGCAAGATCTCATCGAATTTGGCCACATCACCCACACACAGATTCAGATAAGCCGGGAAGAAGTTAAACAGGACCACGATGTTCTGATAAATGCCCACCTGCAGCACCTCTCGAGCATCCTGGGGACGGCCGGTCATCTGATAGGCCGAGGCCATCAGTATCTCCGGCGGCATGGCCGGCTCGATGCTGTCCTCCAACAGCACCAAGGCCCCCTTGGCATCACCGGTGACCAAGCTGCAGTAGGCTTCCATATAGAGGGCCTTCTTGGTCAGAGCCACATCATCGCTTTCCTCTTTGACCCGCACAAACAGAGCCCGGGCTTCCTCCAGCAAGGCGGCTGCCTGCGGTGTTCCTTTCACCAGTTCTACATGGTTGACCATCAACAGCCCCATCTGCAGCAGCAACGGGAAGCAGGCATAGTATTTCTTAATTATCTCCCGGCACTCGGTCAGCACCGTTTCGAAAGGCTTAGCGGTAAAATCAACCGACAGCCGACGGTACAGCTTATGAATGTCCTCTCTGGTCATCTGTGGCTGGTAGTCAATCAGTTCATCGACGCTGATATTGAAGTAGGCTGCCAGCTGGGGCAAAAATGTTATGTCCGGATAACTCTGCTCGGTTTCCCACTTCGAAACCGAAGCCTTGGAAACACCCACATAATTGGCTAGTTCATCTTGGGTAATCCCCTTTTCCTTGCGCTTCCTGGCCAGCACCCTGGCAATATTGATTTCCTTCATTTCCATCACCCCTGCCTATATATTAGTAAGCCGGGCGGGGCAAATCAATGGATTGGTACGCAACTTCCGTTTACTAAATCAACTGCTGGTTGACTGACCACTACTGAAGAACTCCAAATGCGTCATGCTGAGTGGCAGTGAAGCACTGAAGGCGGAGGCACATAAGTAAACCCTCATCTGGGGCACCATAAGGAACGGGGACACACCATTCCATGGAATGTCCCCATAATGCACCCGCCGACTAAACGGGTTGCTACAGTAACTATTAGACTAGGTCTTTTGGGGTCAGGCAGGCGACAGAGCCGTCCCTGCATCTGCGTGCCTGCCGTTGATCGGCCAACGGCCTAACGTTTACACCTTTCAGCCCCCGCCTTGGAAGCCCACCTCCACATGGTTATCCTCAACAATCACCGGGACTTTCCGCCCCCCGGTCAAGCTGACGATCTCACCGATCCGGTCCTGTTCCCGGGTCAGATTGATCTCCTCGAATTCCACTCCCCGCTCGTCCAGCATTTTCAGCGCCTGGGCGCAGTAGGGACATCCTTCTTTGGTATAGACTCTAACTGCCACGGCAAGCCCTCCTTAATTATAAGGTGTGGTTATATATTACTTATTCTACCACTGAGCGGTGGGTGCTTAAACCTGGCAGGCCACAGAACAGTTCCCGTGCCTCGCGCGTTGTTTGAGCAAACTGGCGCAGTAACGAAGATATTCGCTTCCGAGACTAGCCTCCTACCACCATTTCTTTCTCTTAAAGAACACCATCATCCCCACCGCAATGGCGAACATAATCACCCATAACACCGGATAAAACCAGCGCCAGTGCAGCTCCGGCATATTGTCGATATTCATCCCATATACCCCGACGATAAAGGTCAGCGGAATGAAAATCGTAGCGATGATGGTCAGAACTTTCATCACCTCATTCATCCGGTTGCTGACGCTGTTCAGGTACATATCCATCATGCTGGTCAGGATATCCCGCAAGGTCTCGGTGGTGTCCATTACCTGGATGATGTGGTCATACAAGTCGCGGATATACAGCTGGGTGGATTCATTCACCAGGGGCGTTTCCCGCCGGGCCAGGAAGCCGATTATCTCCCGCATGGGCCACACCGACCGGTGCAGGTACAGCATCTGGGTCTTCAATTCATTGATAAAATGCATGGTAGCCGGCACCGGGTTGGTCACCAGTTCATCCTGGATGCCGTCGATCTCCTCCCCTAATCCCTCCAGGGCCACGAAGTAATTGTCGACGATCACATCCAGCAGAGCATAGAGCAGGTAGTCAGCGCCGGAGGACCTGATCATGCCGGCTTTGGCCTTGATCCGCTCCAGCACCGGGTTGTAGATATCGGCGCTGCTCTCGCTGAACGAAATCAGATAGTTTTCGCCCAGCACAAAGCTTTCCTGCTCCAGGTTGAATTTACCGGCCTGGCTGTTATAGACGACCGTCTTTACCTCTAAATGAAGGTAATCCAGGTAGTTTTCAATTTTGGGCCGCTCCCCGGTATCCAGAACGTCTTCTAAAACCAGGGGATGAATCCCCAGCCCCCGTCCTAGTTGTCCAATGGTATCTGCATCATGGACACCTTCTACCCTGAGCCAGTAGACGCTGGACTTGTCCAGACCCTCCAAGCTGGCTTGGCTTACTTGCAGCTCCTTTTCGGTCCATTTTTCTTCCGAATAGCGTAGCAGCCGGATCCGGACATTTTCTACCTTTTGTTTCCCGACATGAATCAAACTACCCGGCGGCAAGCCTGCCTTGATTGAATGTTTGGACAATGGATCATCTCCTGCCACAAGCTTCGTTGGTTGGCATCAGCGGATATAAGGGGGTATGTAATCCCATTCCCATTTGTAAATTAGCTTATCACAAAGCTCCTATAATCTCCTCATCCCAACCATCAGGAGATTCGGCGAACATCAGTGCAGGCAAGGACTTAACCTGCAACCGGGCCATCACCTAGCCAGCCTGTTCATTCTTGCTGTTATCCTATTTATTGTCAGGGTTGTTGGGCTCAAGCAACGCTATTAAATAGTCCAGTTTGCTCACTACCTGTCTCCTATAATCACTCTGCTTCTTTAGGTACCATACTATTCCCGCTATCACAGCAATCAGCACCAATAGGTTGAACAGCGACCAAAAGAAAACATAGTAGTTGGGGAAGGCGGGCGGACTACCCACCGGTTGTGTAATACTGAAAGCAATCATCAAGTTCTCCTCCTGCGTCATTCCGATTCTTGTTTGTTAAATGAGGTAACCAGCACGAAACCAAATAATATTCCGGCTACCGTTACCAGAGAGGGGTGCAAGAGTATGGATGCAACGAGCTGTCCCTCGAATGACAAATTTACAAGCATTGGCGTTATCGCAACCACAAGGGCGGGCAGACCCATCGCCAGCAGCGCGACCCAATCTACCTTCCAGGACCCTTTCCGCATGTATGAAACAAAAAACTGTGGTAATGCCAGCAAAATCCCCACTATGATCGGGAATAACGACATAAATAAGAAAACCCCGGTAAAATCATAAGTACTCTCGTAGGATCGCTTTAACAGTCGATTAAAATCATCGGCCTTAATAACGAAATACCCAAAGGCAAGCACATATACTAGATAGCTGACAAATCTGATTTGTATCGGCTTCAAAGAATATCCCATCCTTTCTCTGGATCTCACCGGAGGAGACGGGCGGTCTGAATATTTCCGGTGAAAATCGCCAGCGAACAACGAGGCAAAGGAACCGTCCCCGTGCCTCGCTCCCCCCGTTATGACAGGTTTCGATTAGGCTATGGAAAAATCCTGCAAAATTTTTACAAAATCGCCTCGCTTCAACCACCAAGAGATTCAACGAACATCTGTTCACAGGTTATCCCATGCTGTGGATAACTGCTTCTAGACCAAGCTTATCTCGTTGTTGCCCCGCCGGGCGATGAAACCGACCCGGCCGCTGCTGGTAACCTGGACCTGGTCGTAGATCTGGATGCCGCCCCGGGGTCCCTCTTCACCGGTGGGACTGGGGATGTGCCAGCGCTCTACGACGATCGCCGTGCCGGTTTCCAGGGGAATGGCAGGCCGGGAAAGATCATTGAGGTCGGGTATCAACTGGTCGGCTGTGGTGAGCAGATGGGTGCGGCGATAGCCCATCTCGGCCAGGCGCAAACGGCGGTAGGCCAGCCGGGCGATCTCAGAAACCATGGGGTCAGGGTCGTTGAATAACCGCCGCAGAGCTATTTTCACCCGGCCGTTGACATCCCGGGCGATGCGGCCCAGGCTCAGGGCTGAGTAATAGCGCACTTCGGCGCAAGGATGGCGTGTCAACTCCAATAGCGGAGCGATTGCCCTGGTCCCCAGGGCATACCACTCGAAGGTTCCCAGGTAATATATCCCGAACCGCTGGGGCTCGAATATCAGGCAGTTTTCACCAGGGGTATCCCGCCAGTTCCTGCTCAGGCGGACCGCATCGGGCGTCACTGGCAGGACCATCAATTCACGGTAGGCGTCGATCCGGTCGGGGGCGCTGATCCCGTTGTTGCGGGCCAGCCGGTTGATCGTGGTGTTGAATTGCCG
>Ga0209612_1000115_pt1 | contig 90688 bp, 74 predicted proteins | sample BioC12SIPDNA_FD_185746 | JGI IMG/M metagenome (GOLD analysis project Ga0209612, IMG submission 185746) | Anaerobic biogas reactor microbial communites from Washington, USA - Biogas_R1_B C12 SIP DNA (SPAdes) (version 2) | ecosystem: Engineered > Bioreactor > Anaerobic > Unclassified | place...
CCTCGGGTGGGACCTAGGTACCGAGCCTACACTCTCGTTGAGTTGATTGTCGTAATTGCGATCGTTGGGATGTTGGCAGCGCTTCTCCTCCCCGCCGTTCAAGCGGCTCGCGAAACGGCGCGTGGGGCTGAGTGCAGCAACCACCTCAAGCAATTGACGTTTGCTCTCCACAATCATCATGACGTCCATCGCGCATTTCCGTCGGGCGGTGATTCGTCGGGGTATCACGTAAGTTATCGCAACGGCGTTCCCGAAGTGGGAAAACAACAGACGGCGGGGTGGGGATTTCAACTGCTTCCCTACCTTGAACAGAACGCCGTCTACTCAGGGGCAGGGGCAGAGCCGCTCGCGGACCCGATTCAGCAACTTGTCGCAAAGTCTGTTGTGGCAGTTCAATCTCCTGTCCCGGTCTTTTTCTGTCCCTCGCGACGAGGCCCGACGGTTCATCCCGAAACATCGGATTGGTACAACTGGATTGTAGTCAACGGCCAGAGAATCCAGGCTAAGTCCAGCGAGGATTTCGGGCATGCTCAGAACGATTATGCGGCCTCCAGTTTCAGTTCGAATTACTTGCGTCCGGACGGCAGCCTAGGAGCGGGATGCGACGGACCGTGCGGGTGGGTAGGTCGCACAAAATGGAACGACCCGATACGCCCCACGGATTTTTCCTCGATCAGAGACGGTACCTCGAACACATTTGCGTTTGGAGACAAGAGGCTCAACTCAAGTCGGCTCGGGGACTATCAAAACGACGACCGAGCAGGCTATACGGCAGGTTGGGACCTGAGCGTTATCCGGCGGACGGATCGAGCACCGATGCCCGACCCGGTGGTCAGCGACGGCAACATGCGGTTTGGATCGTCTCATCCAGGTGGCGTCAATATGTCCATGCTGGATGGGTCGGTTCGGCTTGTCTCCTACGACGTGGAACTATGGCTATTCAGTTGCCTGGGTGCGCGAGACGATTCTCTGGCAGCCCAGGCGCCCTGATTGTACAGTTTATCACTCGCTCAAAGTCTTAATTGCGATTCGAAGCGGCGAGCGGACACTCGATTTGGAGAAGTTTTTCGGGGGGCATGGTCTTACTTCGCTTGTTGGGTCAACGGTGATGCTATGCCAGATGAACTGGACGACTTCCAAATACTTCTGCAGCGGGTGTGCGACGGATCGGAAGAGGCGGCCTGGGAACTGGTTGAGAAGTATGGCGACCATATCCGGCGTGCCGTGAGGCGTTCCCTTGATGCGCGATTGCGATCGAAATTCGATTCGTTGGATTTCGTGCAGCTTGTTTGGTCGTCGTTCTTCCGCGCTCGCGGGCAGGCACAGCGATTCAACCACCCGGGAGAGCTAGTTGCCTTTCTGCGCACGATGGCTCGCAACAAGGTCGGGATGGAGACGCGGCGGCGTCTCAACACGCAGAAATTCAACGTTGGTCGAGAACGCTCTCTGGATGCCTTGCCCGACCACGATGACCTGGCACCGGCCAGTCACGAGGAGACGCCGGTTGCGGCGGCCATCGCACGGGAGCAATGGAATCGGATCATGCAGGACCACCCGGAGCACTACCAAGAGATCATTCGCATGCGGCTTCAGGGACATACATGCACCGGGATCGCCGATTCTCTCGGGTTGTCGGAGCGCACAGTACGCCGCTTCTTGAAGAAGCTTTGCAGAGAGTCGCTGGAGTAGGGCACCGATGGGACTGTCAGGGTGATGTCTAGAGCAACGACGAATATCGACGGCGCGCAGTTTGCGGACCGCTTTGCCGCGGAAGTGAGAGATCGATGGCATCGCGGCGAGGAAGCCGACGTTTCCGCGCTTCTGCAAGAATGGCCGGGATTGGAGCAGCACAGGTCGATTGTGCTCGACCTGGCGTATCACGAGTATCTTCAGCGAGTCGCTCAGCGCCGATCAGTACTCGCGGCGTTTTCCCTCCCTGCAACGGTCCCTGTTCATGCTCATCCAGGTTCGGCAGATGCTGAGCAGGGATAGCGGTATCCAGGCATTGGAACACGACGTTGCCTGGCCGGAGACCGGAGACGATTTCCTTGGATTCCGACTGTTGGCCGAACTTGGGCGCGGCACGTTTGGCCGAGTCTTCCTGGCATCCGAGCCGGCATTGGGTGATCGACTGGTTGCCCTGAAGGTTGCTTTGGGAGGAGACGAAGAAGCAGAGATGCTGGGACGGCTTCGGCATACAAATGTAGTGCCAGTTCATTCCATCCGGAAGGATCCGAGCAGCAGTCTCACCGCGATCTGCATGCCCTATCATGGGCGGACTACATTGTGTGATATCCTCGACGCGGCCTTCCCGGATTGCCGGCCGCCGACTCGCGCTCGTGTGGTCGTGGAGGCGGTTGAGAGTCTGCACGACAAATCGGAACTGCCGCCGGAGAACCGTATTGACCGCATCTTGCGCAAAGGATCGTACGTTGACGGGATGGTTCACTTGGCGATCCAGTTGAGCGACGCGCTGGCCTATGCCCATGCGAAGGGGATATGCCATCGCGATCTCAAGCCGTCCAATGTTCTCTTATCGCACGAATGCCGGCCCCTTCTTCTCGACTTCAACCTCTCGTTCGACGACCAGGGGGGCGCAAACAGGATCGGCGGCACGTTGCCCTATATGGCTCCCGAGCAGCTTGCGGCGATTGCGGGTGATTTTGACGTCTCTCCGTCTCTCACCGATCAGCGATCGGACTTGTTCTCCCTGGGTGTCATCTTCTACGAGCTATTGGCGGGGACTCTCCCCTTCGGGCCGGTTCAATGGGCGTCTTCCTTTCAGCAGACCGCCCGGCTTTTGCTCGACCGGCAGGCTTGCGGTCCAAGCCCACTGCGGGAGAAGAACCGAATGGTGGATCGGCGTCTGGCGGACACGATCGAGAAATGCCTAGCCTTCAATCCGGACGATCGGCCGGCCTCGGCCGCCAAATTGGCTGATTCTCTGCGGAAAGAGCTGCGTCCGGCTCGCCGTGCGAAGCGATGGATCCGTTCGCATCGCAAGGCGGCAACGGTATTTGCCATCGTGCTGGCGACGATCTTCGTTGCTCTCGGTATCTTTCTGGCGACGCGTGACCCTTACCACGTGCGCCAAATCCAGCGCGGGCGAGCCTATTATCAGCGGGAAGAGTATGACCTGGCCGCGGAAGCGTTCGGCAATGCCATTCGATCCGCACCGGATCCGTCAGAAGCTCTTTTGGAGCGGGGGCGAGCGTTGGTGAAGCTGGGTGAGTATCGCAGCGCCCTCGAGGATCTGGGAGACTCCTATAAGCTCAGGCCGACTCCCGAAGGAACGATTGGCAGCGGATACTGCCTGAACCGGCTCAGGTATCACAAAGAGGCGATCGTGGCTTATCGCATGGCAGGAGAAACCGGGCAGTCATCGGTCGCGGTGCTCAACAACATAGGCTACTCTTGCCTTTGTGTGGGAGATCTTGAGGGTGCCGAGCGAGCCCTGACGGAGGCAGCACGACTCGATTCACACCAGCAGGCGGTGCAATACAATCTGGCGATTCTCTACCTGCGTCTTTACCGAATGAAGCGGCCGATCCCGTCCGATGCGTACTCCCATGCAGCGCAGGCCCTCGAGCTTGGCCCACCCGACAGCGAACTCTGCCGGCTCGCGGCGACTTTCTGCACGATTGATCCCGGCGCGGATTCCCAGGGGTTCGCGAAGGCCCTTACCTATCTGGAAGAGGGAATCTCGCTTGGCCTGGATATGGCAGTGGTGAATCGCGATTCTGCGCTTCGTCCGCTGAAAGGCGAGCCGAGGTACAAGCAGTTGATGAATACGCCGCGTGGCAGGAAGGCGGCCGAGCCCACTACACTTATCGATCCACTCTAGTGATCTATCCATCAACGGAATTGGGGTATCTGCCGGCGACCCGAGCACGATGCGCGGCGACGTTCACAATGGTGCCTGATTGATTCCGGACGGCCCGTAGTCGGTCACAAGAGGCTCGAACTCTCCAACACGGCGGTTTCCGTTCGATGAGTTCGTGCGAAGATGCGGGCCCAAGGATTGCTTTTCTTCGTCGACTCGTACGGCCTCGCTGCCGGCCTGGCAGCGAGGATAATCCGCTCTTTCTCTGCTGAATAGGCCCGCCTCCAGGGCGGAGTGTGAGGGCTTCTCAAGAAGCTCACGTCCGCTTCAGTTGCGAAATCTCAATTGAAATCATGAGGGCTTGTCCGAACGTATCGGGCATTCTGTGGGCCCTGCGGAAATCGCATCCGGCAATTCTCGGCTCCCAACACCTGGAAGGAGACTTCTTTATGCTGCGCGCGCAGAGGGACCGGAAGTATCGTTCTCGATCACGTACATTCACCTTGGCAATTGTTGCGGCCGTCTTCTGCGCGATCTTCTCGCCTGCGTCGGCCGACGACCCGCCGCCGAACAACCCGCCTGAGATCGAGTGGTTCGCGATCTCCAACAGCGCGTATGACACGTACGAGTTCTACGGATACGTTTCCGATCCAGACGGCTCAACGGAAGGTTATATCGTCACCTTCAGTGGAGCTATAAGCGGGGTCAGCGTCACGGTCGGTCCGGACGGTTCGTTCGACGAGGTATTCTATCTTCCGAATGCCCAATCCGGCCTAGTCTTCGCGGATACCATCGATCCAGAAGGGGCAATGGCGGAGACGGTGGAATACGATCTGTTCTTGTAGGCACTGAGTCGAGCGGGTGTTCTAGCTAATAGGGGACCCAGCGGCCGATTCGATGGGGGCAGGGCCAGGGGACGCTGCGAGATGGGCTAGGCAGCCGAGCCGAGGGGAATCGGTGAGAACAGGCAGGCTCGCCGTGAATCGGAGCGGAGCATCACTACCGCTGATTGCCCAACGGGGCAAAATCTTGTCGCAACGTTGCACCAGCGTTGCACCGGGACGAATCTCACCCCCGAGTAAGAAACAAAGCCTTGTGCAACCTATTGCTACACAAGGCTTTGTGAGTAGGCCCGGCTGGATTCGAACCAGCAACCAACAGATTATGAGTCTGCTGCTCTAACCGTTGAGCTACGGGCCCAAGGAAGCTGACACGGAGAACGCGGATGGGGCTCGCGCGAGCCCCCCGCGGTCGGGTCGATCCATTATCTCATCCGAGCGGGGGAGTGCAAGGGCGGGATGGGTGGGCCGGCCGTTGGACGAAGAGGCTGGACAGGCCGGTGGAGAAGCTGAATTGGGCGAAGGGGCCACTTCAGTGGGTGCTGGGACTGGACGATCGGGCGGATGACAGGCTAAGACAGCTCTGCCAGCACGCGTTCGATCTCGGCGAACATTGCAGTGGCCTTGATCGGCTTGGTGACGTAGCCGTCCATGCCGGCCTCCAGGCAGCGTTCGCGGTCGCCTTTCATGGCGTGGGCCGTCATGGCGACGATCGGGGTGCGGCGGCCGGAGCCGGATTCCTGCTCGCGGATGCGGGCGGTGGCCTCGAAGCCGTCCATCTCGGGCATCTGCACGTCCATAAGAATCACGTCGCAGGGGCCTTTCTGCCAGGCGTCGAGGGCCTCCTTGCCGGTGCCGGCCACTTCGACCGTGTGGCCGTTCTTCTGAAGCACGCGGAGGGCGAACTTCTGGTTGACCGGATTGTCTTCGGCCAGGATCACCTTGAGCGGCTTGAGGCTCGCACCTTCCGGTTGCTCTGCCGGCGCCGGGGACTTCGATGGCCGGTCGTCGACCACCGTCACGCCGACGGCCAGGGCAATAGCGTCGAGCAGTGCCGATTGTTTGACGGGTTTCATTAGGTGCGAGACGACGCCCAACTCGCGGCAGCGTTGGGCGTCGCCCGATCGGCTCGCCGAGGTGAGCAGGATGGTCTTGGTGCCGGCGTGCAGCGGACTGGCGTTCACCTTGGCCGCCAGTTCGAAGCCGTCCATCTCGGGCATGTTCACGTCGGAGATGATCAGCCTTACGGCCTTGCCCGCATTGCGGGCCTGGTCCAGGGCTCGGAGGGCGTCCTGCCCGCTCTCGACGACGATCGGTTCCATCCGCCAGCTCTTCAGCATCTCTTCGAGAATCCGCCGGTTCGTCTGATTGTCGTCGACCACCAGAACGGTTGTCCCCATCAGGTCGCCCAGCTTGATTTCGACGGTCGTTCTCGTCCTGGCCCTGCCTCGCCCGAAGCGGGCAACGACGTGGAACTTGCTGCCCTGTCCCTGGTCGCTTTCGGCCCAGATCCGCCCGTCCATCAGTTCGACGAGTTGGGTTGAAATGGCCAGTCCGAGCCCGGTGCCGCCGAAGCGGCGGGTGGTGGAACTGTCGGCCTGCTCGAAGGGGCGGAAGATCTTGTCCAGTTTGTCGTGGGGAATTCCGACGCCGGTGTCTTCGACCGAGAGGCGAAGCCAGACGTTGTCCTCGTCTTCCGATTCGACGGCCACGTGGACCACGACTTCGCCCTGTTCGGTGAACTTGATGGCGTTGCCGACCAGGTTGACGACGACCTGCCGAACGCGGTGGATGTCGCCGACGAGCGAGTCGGGCACGTTCGACTCGACGTGGCACGCCAGTTCGAGATGTTTGCTGTGGGCGCGGACGGCGAGCGTATTGAGCGTGTCGGTCAGATCGTTGCGGAGTTCGAAGTCGATGGGATCCAGTTCGAGCTTGCCGGCCTCGATTTTGGAGAAGTCGAGGATGTCGTTGAGCAGGGTCAGCAGCGATTCGGCCGACGACTTGACGGTCGTGAGGTACTCGCGTTGTTCGTTCGTCAGATCGGTGTCCAGGGCCAGATCCGTCATTCCCATGATGCCGTTCATGGGAGTGCGGATTTCGTGGCTCATGTTGGCGAGGAAGGCGCTTTTGGATTGGTTCGCCTCGTCGGCGGCCTTCCTGGCCAGGTACAGTTCGTCCTGGGTGCGGGCGATCATGCCGGAAACGAACCAGATCGAGGCGAAGATCAGCAGCAGGGAGAGGAGAAGGGTGACGGCGGTGGTGGCGATTTGCGAATCGGCCGCCTTCATGGCTTCGGCTTCAGTGATTCGGGCTGCGAAGCCCCACTTGCACGAGGTGATCGGCGCGTAGAAATACCAGACTCGCTTGCCCGTCTCCCAATCGACGAGGCGGATGACGCCCGATTCCTGCTCCTTCATATTGACCGCCAGCGTCTCCAGCATCTTGTCGTTCTGCCGCCGGGCCAGATCGTAGATGCTGTCCTGCATGATCCGGTTGGGATCGGGATGATAGACGAATTTGCCCGTGGACGATACGACGAAGAAGTCGAGTTCCTTGGCGCCGCTCACTCGGATTCTCTGATTGAGCGGTTCGAGGGGGATGTCGACGGTGGTGGCGCCCCAGAAGCGGCCTTCGCGGAGGAAGGGAACCGAGTAAGTGCACATGAGGATATTGCCGGCCCCGTCGTCGAAATACGGTTCGGTCCACAGGGCCCGTTTCTCTTGGCGGGGCACGTGATACCACTGCCACTGAGGCTGGGTGTAATCGTAGGAGTCGGCGGCGATATCGAGTTGGGCCAGTCCGTCACCCTTCCGATAGGCGTAGGGGCTGAAGAGATCGCGTCCGCCGAAGGTTCCGGGTTCGAAGGCCATGGCGGCGCCATAGATCAGTTCGCGCTGGGCGACGTTGGCTCGCAGTTGGGCGTAGGTCTGTTCTTCGGTCAACTGGGGGCAGGTTTCGATGAAAGTGGCCGTGGAGCTGGCGACCTGGGCCGCCTCACGAAGTTCGGCATCCATTTCGCTGGCGAAGCGGGCGGCCAGTTCCGCCATGTACTGTTCCACATCGTTCCGGGCCTGACGCTGCATCTGCCACAGGCTGAAGCCGAAGATGGCCAGGTAGATGACCGTGACCGGCGCCACGGTGAGGAGGAGAATTTTCCAGCGCGTCGACAATCGCATGATCGCCCCGGTCCGCTTGTGCGGATTGCAGGATCTGAACGGAAGAGGGGAGCCCAACGAATCTTAGGTTATGATCGGGAAACCTGCCATCCCCACTTGCAGAAGGCGGGAGGTACGGTGCGGTCTTTCGCCTTCGCTTGCGGCCTGCACCCGTCGCAAGAAGTCTTCGGGTGGGCGATTCGGGATCCGATCCGACAATGCCCCATCTTGGCACGATCTGCATATCCGGCTATCCTGCCGGAAGCACTCCTGAGATCTGCACACTGACTGAATGGGTTGTTTGACCATTGTCCGAGGAATCCGGGCTTTCGTTTTCAGCCCACCGTTCATGAACTGTGCAAACCTCGGTGAAGGTGGTGAGGTGCATCTCCTGTGGCGTGCAGGGCTGGCTCAGGATATCAGTTGGACGGAGGGTATGGTCGTGAGGTGGCACGTCTGGACGCTGGCGGCGATAGTCTCTGCCTCGTGGTCGTGGGGGATCGCCGGGGCGCAGCCGGAGGAAGCGTTGGCACTGAGTGACGATGCGGCCGCGTGGTTGGCGACTCTGGAGAGCGATTCACCAGAGAAGCACGTCGACTTCATCACCCGGTTTCCAGAGAGTGGCTATGCAAGCTGTGCGGCTCAGCGAATGCTGTGGTTGCTCAGGCAAGAAGTTGAAGCGGCGGGGCCCGAGTTTTCCGTTCCGCGGAAAAACGCCTTGCGATCCTATCGTAAGAGCTTCCTGCCTTTGCTGGTGCAGAGAATCGACGACTTTCCGCCGTTCGATTGCAGGCGACCGGTTGACCAGGTGAATCCGTACGAGGTAGTCCCGCAGATCGATACGCGGTGGTGGCTCTACGGGCTTCCGGAACCGGAAAGGAAACGTCTGTTCGACGAGTTGTTGGAGGGCTATCTCGCCCAGCTCCGCCACGCTCAGGATGAAGAGATCCTCTGTGATGCCTGTCGCGTACTGGGAGAACTTGGCGATCCTGCTGCCCTGGAGCCCTTGACGTTGCTTCTGGAGGGGACCCGCAACACGAGTTCCGCGGCGATGCGTGCCATCAGCCAGCTTGACGACCCTCGTGTTCCCGCGATTCTGCTGCCACGACTCCCGAATGCTTCAAGTTACGTGACCATCGAAGTGGCCGGGACATTGCGCCATCCGGACTGCATTCCAGCAATCTGCGAGTTGGCCAAGTCAGGTGACGATTGGACGCAAGAGAGGGCATGTGACACGCTCGGACTGATTGGAGATGTTCGTGGACTGCCGACCCTGCTCGCTCTGGCTGGTGATGAGCGGGAGGACGATCTTACCCGGGCGAGTGCAATCGAGGCGCTCGGCCGTATCGGCGACAGGCGTGCTGTTTCCCTGCTCGCAGCCTCAATGAAGGCCAAGCACCTATACGGCGATTGCATCGTCGCGCTCGGCCGAATCCGAAGCACCGAGTCGGTGAGAATCCTTGTCGAAAACATTGTCAGGGAAACGGGGATCTTGGCCAGTCTGCCAAGCCAGGCACTCGCCGCGTGTGATCACCCGGATAGCGCACCATCCCTGCTGGCCGCCCTATATAAGAAGCCGGTGGGCCATCTTTCGTTCACCATGGCGGATGAAGAGCGCGATCCAGTCTTCGACGGGGCAGAAGAGGAATACCGGCGGTTCAGTTGCGGAACGTGTGCCATGCTTGTGTGGTCGTTCCAGTCGATTGATCGCCTGTTGGCCGCCCTCGAAGACGAAGGAGAGTCCGTGCGTGGCAGTGCCGCGTATGCAATCGCCCTTGCACCGGTGCGCGATCCGCGTACCGTGAGCGTTCTGGTGCCTCTGTTACAGGACGAGGCACTCGCCGCTTCCGCAGCCTTTGCCCTGGGTAGCTTCGGCGACGTGCGTGCCGTGGAACCGTTGATCGACGCTCTCAATCACAACAACGTCATTGTCCGACGCTTTGCGGCCCACGCATTGGGAGAGTTGGGCGATCCGATCGCCATTTCGCCCCTGTTGAAACTGCTCGATGACGAAGATGCCGGTCTCGTTGCGGTGCAGGCCCTTGGGACGATGAAGGCAAGGCAGGCATCGCCGTACCTGGCCGCGATGCTCAAGAAAATGCGTTGGCAGGCTCCGAGAGCGGATGGTCGCCCCGAAGTGCCTTCTGAAGGGAAAGAGAAAGGTCCCACACTCCCAGAGACCATGTCCATGGTCATACCGCCGCGCAAACCAGATGCGGAGCGAGTCTCACCGCATATGCGGTTGACGACTCGACGTGACCTGCTCACCGCGATTCGGCGGATCGGAAATCCGGACGTCGTTCCTGCTGTGCGGGAGATCGCCGAAGACAACAGCGATCCGCTCCAGCGGGACGCCAAGCGGACTCTTGCCGAGTTGACCGGTGCGACTACCGACGTGGACCACCGACAGCAAACGCAGACCGAGAGCGCGAGCAAGGTTCGGATGGAAGACGCTACCGATCCACAACTGGCAACGCTGGAAGGCGCAAGGATTCTCAGCAACCTGACTGCGAACATGGAGTTGCCGAATGACGCTGATGAAGCCGTGCGCTACATGATCCTGGCTGGTACGCGTTTCGATCTCATTGCGCTATGGCCGCGTACCAAGCAAATCCTCTTTGAGGATCTTCACAGTCAGTCACGCGACAGGCAACTCTACGCGGCCCGATCGCTGATCCGCATCGGTTACGGCGATGAGACGATTTCGGAACTGGTCGCGGCGTTGGAGGGCTCCGACGACGAACGTATGGCCCACGATTTCGTCAATAGCGGCAGCGAGCAGCTTCGCCAGGCGGCGATCACCTGGTCGGTGAGAACGGGAGGAAGCCTCGACAGCCAGCGCCCCGCGGAACTCAGGTGGGGGGCGATGAAGGAGCGGTAGGGCAGCATTCATCCGCCTGTCTGCACGGACTCTTCAAGCGGGGGACGCCAACAAACGCCCCCCCGCTCGTTTCTGTGCTTCGTGGCCCTATACGCCCTGATACCCGTCGACCGCTCGGCTGATCTCCGCCAGTTCGGAGTCGGTGAGCTCCACGGAACCGGCCTTGGCGTTGTCGATTGCCTGCTCGGGGGTGCGGGCGCCGCAGAGGACGTGCGTGCAACCTTTCTGGGCGAGGGTCCATGCCATGGTCAGTTGCGCCAGGGAAATGCCGCGCCGGTCAGCAATCGTTCTCATCGGGTCGAGCATCTCCTGGACCTTGCGGACGTTGTCGGGGCGGAAGCGTGCCTTGTAACGCCGCTGATCGCCTTCCGGGTACTCGCGATTTGGGCCGATCTTTCCGGTCAACAGGCCCTGGCCGAGCGGACTGTAGGCCAGGAAGGCCAATCCCTCACGATCGCACAGCGGAAGGTTCGTCTGCTCCATTTTGCGGTCGAGCATGGAGTACATTTCCTGATCGGCATCGACCTGGCCGAAGCGGCCGTATTCCTCGATCTGTTCGACGCCGGCATTGGAGACCCCGATCGCCCGGATCTTCCCTTCCTTCTTGAGTTCCTCCAGCACTTCCATGCGCTCCTCAATGGGCACGGCATCGTCCTGCCAATGGGTCTGGTAGAGATCGATCACGTCGGTCCGGAGGCGTTTCAGGCTCCGCTCGATCTCTTCGCGGAGGCCGTCGCGTCCGCTGTAGATATAGACGTCGAAACTCCTGCTCGAAGGGGTGCCGGACCAGTCGATGTTCTCTTCGGTGGTAGAGAACTTCATGAAGGCGCGTTGTTTCTGGGCATCGGTCAGGTCCCAGCGCATGGTGCATTTCGTGGCAAGCACCACACGATCGCGGCGGTCGGCAATCGCCTTGCCCACGACTTCTTCGCTGGCGCCGAATCCGTAGACGGGCGCCGTGTCGACCAGGTTTCCGCCCGCGTCCAGAAAGGCGTGGATAGCCCGGATCGACTCCTTTTCGTCAGCCCCGCCCCACGTCCAGCCGCCAATCGCCCATGCGCCGAACCCCACCACCGACGCCTCGATCCCGGATCTGCCCAAGGTACGCCTCTTCATGGTTCACTCCTTCACGCAGGTAACTCGTTCGTTCCAAGAAATACCATCCTATGCGCACAGGCACTTTTTTCAATGGACACGGACAGGCAAGGGGGCGATTGTTGTTGATTTGAGACTCGGGGAGGCTATGTTGAGTATCGGCCGACACCCGGCCTGCCGGTCATGTGGCCTTGAGCCGAGCAGGGAAATGAAGGAATCGGAACTCGAGAGAGAGCAACCGCGAGATGCACGAAATCCGCATGCAGAGAAGAGCATTTTCTACGGGCCTTGGTATCCTGGCGATTGCCGGTCTCTTGTTGCTGCACGATACTGCTGCAATCGGTGCCGCCGATCCGCCACGGGAAGGCTTGGTGGCGCACTGGTCGTTGGATGCGATCGAGGACGGGGTGGTTTCGGATGGACCGGAGGGGGGGCACGGCGCCAAGACGATCGGCAAACCGGAACCTGTTGAAGGTGTGAATGGCGGCGCGTTGCGATTCGACGGACGGCACGACTACGTCGTCGGTGAAGATGCGAACACCCTAGACTTCTCAAAGGCCGCGTTTTCGATTTCGGCCTGGGTCAACGTCTACGGTTTGCGCGGCGAGCAACAGATGATTGTGGCGAAGAACGTTTACTCGGCCGACCAGCGGGAATGGGGGCTGATGATCGACGCCGATCGACGGTTCCGCTTCTACCAGCGGTCGGACGGCCGATGGAAGACAGTCGAGTCGCAGACAACGCCCGAGCCGGGACACTGGTATCAGGTTGCCGTGACCGAGGATTCGGGGCAGGCATGTCTGTATGTCAACGGGCGATGTGAAGGCCGGGCCGACCTCGGATCGGCTCTTCCGAGAACTCCGGCGCCGCTGACCATCGGTGCCGTGAATGACGGCGGGCGGGTATGGCAGACGTTCTTCGGCGCGATCGACGAGGTGCGGCTCTACCGTCGCGCGCTGGAGCCGGCGGAAGTGGCGGGGATGTACTTCCCCGTCACGGCCACCCACCCCTTGCCGGCAGACGATCGGTTCATCCTCTGGCAGCCGGACCGAGCGGTTCCCAAGTCGGCCGAGTGCCCCTTCGTCGAGGGCGTCGAATACGTGGTCGTCAAGGCGAGGGAGCCGGAGGTTGACGGCTACAACTGGCTGCACGGGGCGGCGGTCTGCTGGCACGGCGACAGGCTCTACGCCACGTTCGGCCACAACCAGGGGCACGAGAACACGGCGACCGAGGTGGCCCGCGGCCGGATGAGCGCCGACGGAGGCAGGACCTGGGGCCCGGTTTTCGGGATCGACGACGGCGACACGGCCAACCCGGCCGTCAGCCACGGCGTTCTACTGTCACACGGAGGAGAGCTGTGGGCTTTTCACGGGGCGTTCCACGACCGGAGGCAGAAGCTCCACACCCGAGCCTTTGTGCTCGATCAGGCGTCCGGCGTCTGGCAGCCTCGCGGCGTCGTGGCCGAAGGCAGCTTCTGGCCGCTGCAGGAACCGCTGAAGATGGACGACGGCAACTGGATTATGGCGGGCATCTGTGTTTCAGATCGTCAGGACGCAGCGGACAATCCCGCGGCGGCGGCGATCAGCCGCGGCGACGATTTCACCAGGTGGGACGTCGTGCGGATCCCGAAGCCCGAAGGTCTGAACATGTGGGGCGAATCGACGGTGGTCGCCGACGGCCCGGAGGTGCTGAACATTGCCCGTTGGGGAACACCCTTCGCCTTGGCGGCATTGAGCAAGGACTTCGGGCGGACGTGGACGGAGACTCGCGAGACCAACCTGCCCATGGCTGCCTCGAAGCCCTACGCCGGGACGCTGTCGACCGGCCAGCGTTATCTGGTCGGCACGACGACGGCCGATTCGGGCAACCGCCGATCGCCGCTGACGATCGCCGTCAGCCGGCCGGGGGCGAAGGTTTTCAGTAAGATCTATCGCATCCGCGACGCCGTCTGTGAGGGGCCGGGCGAGTCGGATCTGAAGTGCCGGTTGTCCTATCCCTATGCCGTGGAGCACGAAGGGAAGCTGTATGTGATCTACTCCAACGACGGCGCCCGGGGGGGCAACCGCAACAGCGCTGAGTTGGCAATCGTGCCGGTGGCATCGCTGGGGGCGGAGTAGGCCGTAGCTTGGCTCTCCAGAGCCGAGCATAGCAACTGGCGGAAGGCTCGGCTCTGGAGAGCCAAGCTACGAAACGAAGTGTGAAGACTACTCGAAGGCGACGCCGACTTGTTTTCCGACCTGGAAGACATACTCGCGGGAGCGATCGTATTCTTCGGCGTTCTTCATGTGTTCGATCATCAGGGGCACGTCGGCGGGGAGGGCGGCGAGCCGCTTGAGAAAGGTCTTGTAGTCGAGCGATCCGGTGCCGAGCACGACCTCGCGGAAGTGGACCTGCATCTCGACGTCCCAGGTCACGTCCTTGGCGTGGCAACTGACGATCCAGGTGCCGAGCTTGTCGAAGCACTCGTTGAGCAGGTCCGTGTTGCGGTAGAACCGCGCCGGGCTGTTGATCAGGTTGCATGGATCGAGATGGACGGCGAAGCCGTCGCGGTCGACGGCCTTGACGATGGCCAGATAGGAGTCGGCGCTGTCGGGCAGGGCCCAGCCCATCATCTCGTAGGCGAACCTGGCGGTTTTCGGTTTGACGGCGTCGACGATCTTGCGGGCGTTTTCGACCACGGCGTCGAAGAAGTCGTCCGAGAGGTTGCCGGGATGGGGGCCGTACCAGATCTCGGGGTGTCGCGATCCGGCGATATCGACGCAACACCGGGCTCCGACCTCCTCGGCCAGGGCCAGGCCCTCGGTGACCTTGGCCAGGTTCGCCCGGCGTTTCTGTTCATCGGCTTCGAGCAGATTGCACCAGCGTCCGACCTCGGCGATGACGACGTCGTGCTTGGCGAAGCCGTTGCGGATATCGCGGATGCGGTCCTTGTCGTCGAGCGACACGTTGGGGCAGTAGGCCGCCCGGTAGCCCAGTTTGCGATGGACGAGGGCGAGCTGCTCAGGATCCTCCGGCCGCTCGAAGACGGGGGCGCCGAGGCGGACGGGCCGCTGCGACGGTTCGGCGGCCGCCGATCGCCGACTTGCGGCGGTGGCATACAGAAGGCTGGCGGTTGCCGATGCGGAGCGTTTCAGGAATTGGCGTCGGGTATGCATGGGCTTCACCTTTCCTCCGGAGTGATTTGCGATTTCTATGCGTTTCGTTCTCCCGCCTTGGACCAATATACCGGGGCAGGAGGGGTCGGGACAATGTGGCGGACAAGTCACCCCAGCTTGACTTTTCCGGCAAGGCGTCCGATGATACGTTGGTTTTTCGATGGTCGGCGGTGTCGAATGTTTCTGCGTGTCTGAGAAAGCGGTGTTTATGGGAAGTGTTTGGATCGCCTTGGGGCTGACCTTTTTTGCCGGGATGGCGACGAGCCTCGGCAGCGCCATCGCCTTCTTCACCAAACAGACGAATCATCGGTTTCTGTCGATTGCCACGGGCTTCTCGGCGGGTGTGATGCTCTACGTGTCGTTCGTCGAGATCTTCGTCAAAGGCACCGATTCGCTGGTGGCGGCCTACGGCGACTATTGGGGCCACTGGATCAACGCGGCGTCGTTCTTCGCGGGGATCATCGTCATCGGGTTGATCGACAACCTCATCCCCTCGGCCGAGAACCCCCATGAGATTCACACGGCCGAAGAAGAGGCTCCCCTGCACGACGGTTCGGCGCCGATGCCGGACTTCGACGAGATCGCCGCGCACCCGAAGGAGGCGGCTCCCGGCGCCCACGACCATCGAGTTGACCAGTCGAAGCTGCTGCGGATGGGGCTGTTCACGGCGCTGGCCATAGCCATCCATAACCTTCCGGAAGGGCTGGCCACGTTCCTGGCCGCCCTGGAAGATCCGACCGTCGGGCTGGCCATCGCCATCGCCATCGCGCTTCACAATATCCCGGAAGGGATCAGCGTGTCGGTTCCGATTTTCTATGCCACGGGCAACCGCACGAAAGCCTTCATCCTTTCGTCGCTGAGCGGCATCGCCGAACCGGTGGGCGCGGTGCTTGCCTACCTGGCATTGCATTTCTTTCTCGGCGGCGAGTCGGGAGCCATACCGTCGCAGATTATGGGAATGCTGTTCGGGGGTGTGGCTGGGATCATGGTCTACATCAGCCTGGATGAACTTCTGCCTACGAGCCGGGCCTATGGAAAAGGCCACGACAGCTTGCTCGGCCTGCTGGCCGGGATGGCGATGATGGCGCTGAGTCTGTTGCTGATGAAGTGAGGGAGGCGTGGAGGGGTGGCAGGATGGAATGTTGGAACAGTGGAATGTTGGAATAGTGGAATGACGCGGTAGACTGGGCGCGGTCGCACGGCGGTACCGCACATCGCTCTCTTCTTCCACCATTCCACCGCCGATTGGGAAGCAGTTCTCTACTGTTGTCCCTGAGTCGCCGCGCGCTGCAGCAGCCGTTCCGCGGTCAGTTCGCCGCTGTGGATACAGGCGGGAATTCCCACGCCGTCGTAGGCGTTGCCGGCCAGGGCCAGGCCGGGGATGGCATGGCAGCGCGTGTTGATGCGGGCAACGAGATCGAGGTGTCCCACGTGATACTGGGGCATCGTGCCGGGCCAGTGGGCGGTGATCTGATAGATGGGATCGCCGGAGATCCGCAGTACGTCGCGCAGTTCGGCAAGCACGAGGGGGACGAGCTTTTCGTCGGGCATCTCGGCCATTTCCGGCGCCCGTGCGCCTCCGACAAAGGCGCGGATCAGCGTCTTTCCGTCCGGCGCCCGGTGGAGATATTTGCGGCTGCTGAAACTCCCGGCCAGGATCGGGCTGCCCTCGATGCCTGGAACGACGAAACCGGCCCCGTTCATCGGGTGCGCCACTTGCGAATCCTCGAACGCCATGGTGACGATCGCGGTTCCCTCGTGTTGGATGCCTGCAAGGTCGCGGCTCAAGGGCTCGTCGATCGGTTTCAGAAGCGCCCCCGCCACGTGCGAGGGGGTGGCCAGGATGACGGCGTCGAACGTCTCGGGTTGGCTTCGGGCAGCGGTCACCTGCCAGGAACCATCGACGGGAGCGATTTTCTCAACGGACGTTCCCAGTCGCACGGTCCCAGCCGGCAGCCGGGCGGCGAGAGTGTCGATCAAGCTTGACAGGCCGTCTGCCAGGGTGACGAACATGCTGTATCGGGCGCCGCTCTCGTCGACGTGCTTTCCGGCCTTACGCTGCAGCTTCATCTGGCGGCGCATGGCCCGGATCAGGCTGCCGTGTTGGCGTTCCATTTCGCGAAATCGTGGCAGCGTCGCCAGCAGGCTGAGCTTCTCCATGTCGGCCGCATAGACGCCGCTGACGAGCGGTTCGACCAACCGTTCAAAGACCTCGCGTCCCAGACGCCGGCGGACGAAGCCGGCCATGCTCTCGTCGGCGTCGTCCCGGCTGGGCGGCAGAAGGTATTCCAGGCCGGCGCGAAGCTTTCCCAGGGGGCTTAACACGGGCGTGACAGCCATGGGCCACATCTTCGTGGGGGCCATCATGAGGAAGCCGTCGGGAAGCGAGTAGAGCCGCTTCCTGCGCATGACGAAGGTCCGCCGGCAGGCCGGATTGGTCTGGACGAGCCGGTCTTTCAGTCCAAGCCGCCCGACCAGGTCGAGGCCCCAGGGCTGGGTGGTGATGAAGTTGTCGGCGCTGAGTTCGACCTGGTAGCCGTTCTCGTGGACAGTAGCCAGCACCCCACCCAGTCGATTCTGACGTTCGAACAGCCGGATTTCGCAGCCGGGCGCCAGTTCCGTGATCCGGTGGGCCGCCGCCAGGCCGGAGATTCCGGCCCCGATTACGGCGATGCGTTGGGGAGAAGTGGAGTGTGTCACGATGAAGACATGGCCGTCTGGACTGGGTGTGCAAACCTTTCATCATACCACAGGGGTAGCGGCGGCCGTAGGGGCGATCGTGCATGAGAAACGTCAGGTCACCCCACGATCCCGCTGATATCGATCAGGTGGAGTTGCCGGCCCTCGCCGGTGTGGGGCGAGTCGATGCAGACCAGTTTGCCGTCGGGGCTGAACCGGGGGTGGGTGTCGCAGCGCCACTCTCCCGAGTACTCCTTGGGCAGATGGAAATGCCCGAGGGGGACGCGGCGCCCGGTGGCAACGTGGTAGAGATAGGGATTCTGGTTGCGATCTTTTCCCTGGGGATAGGTGTCGTTGAGGATCCACTCGTTGCCGGGCAGGTAGGTGCAGTGGCCGTTGACGGACATCACGCCCTTGCCGACCACCTCGACCTTGCCGCCCTGCCGATCTTCGTAGAGATAGAAGGCATCGCCGTCCGAATCGGCTCGCGACCAGGCCAGGATGTGATTGGGATCGCGCCAGATGAAGTGCGACGTGTAGCCCGACGGATCGATGACCCGGACGTCGGAGCCGTCGGCCGCCGCCGTCAGCATTCGGGTACCGAAGCTCCTCAGGCCTTCCATCCGCCAGCGGTGCAGGAATTCGAAGCGGCTGCCGTCGGGGCTGACGAGCAGGTGGTTGAAGTAGTGTTTGGCGCCGGTCAGGTCGTATTTGTCGAAGGGGATCTTGGCGATCTCGGCCAGCGACAGGAGCAATCTCTGCTCGCCCGTTTCCAGGTCGATGCGGAAGATACCGGAATCCTCCGGTGCCAGTTTGTCGCTATTGGGATCGGGAAGTCCGGCGTAGCCGTAGCCGGGGCGCATGTCGTTGACCCGGCGGAAGTCGGGGGCGACGGCCCATTTGCCGCAGGGGCTGACGGTGTAGATCGGATGGGGGATGGTGCGTTTCTTGCGCGTGTGCACGTCGAGGACGTGGCAGACGAAGTGGTCGCCGTCACGGTCGTTCCAGAGCACTTCGCTGCTGGAACCCGGCCGCCACTGGAGCATGCAACCTTGCTGCCAGCACCAGGCGCGGCTTTCGCCCAATTCGATCCAACGATCGCCGTCGTCGAGATCGACCATGCCGACCTTGATCACGTCGTCAGCGGTCGGCGACCGATGCTCGAAATCGACCTCGTTGCTCAACGCGTACCGCACAGCGGGATCGAATTGCAGTTTGTCGTAGTAGGCGAACCAATGGAACTTGGGGCCGTGGGTGATCGTGCGAACCGGCGGCAGGCTCTCTTCTGCCTTGGCTTCCGCCGTTCCTTCGGCGGCGAGCAAACTGCGGGCCGATGCGGCGGTTCCGAGAGTCAATGCGGCGGACTTCAGAAACGTGCGGCGGGACTGGGGGCGGGATCGATTCGACATGGCGGGGCTCCTGCGGATGGATTCTCACACGGCCGGTTCAAACCGTCATTCTATTCGGCACGCACCCGAGTGCAACAACGACACATCTCGAACCGAACCTGATTCCAACCGATCTCTGTGCCGTTTCGGCCGTCGTACCGGAAGGAGTGTCGATGGAACGGCTTGCCGCCGAGGATCTGCCCGCGAATTGCAGAGATTACCCGGCTCCGGCGAAGCTTCAAGATCTCGGTTCCGAGTGGCTTCGCGAGCAGCGATCGCTCGTTCTGTTTGTACCTTCAGCGGTGAATCCCGAGGAGTTCAACGTTCTCCTCAATCCGTTTCATCCGGAGATGGGGCGAGTCTCTGAGATCGAATCAAAACCCTTTCGGTTTGACCCACGAATGTGGAGATAATGGCTCATCCTCGCCCCGGTCTCACGCCGTCATCCGCCAACTCAGCCACCTCCGCCGCCGTCAACATGCCGCGGTAGACCCGCAGGTCGTCGATCTCGCCGTGGAAGTTGTTGTTGGGATCGTTCTCCCAGCGGTTCCACCCGCCGATGCGGAAACGGGAGAGATCCAGGGCGATGCCGAGGCCAAGGTACTCCTCTCCGGCAGGGAGGCCGTCGACGTAGAATCTGGCTCGTCCGCCGAAGCGGGCGTCGCAGACGAGGGCCAAGTGGTGCCACTCTCCGGCGGCGAGCGAAGTCTGGGCCGTGCAGTGGGTCCAGGTCCGTCCGTCGGAGTTGACGGCCACATTGGGCCTGCCGTCGGGCAGCAGGCTGAAATGGGTCACGCCGGCGTGAGCTTCATTGCAGAAAAGGAGCGGGTTCCAGCGGCGATCGAGCGAGTCGGCCTTGACCCACAGGGCAACGGAAACGGCTTCGTGCTGCCCAAGTCCTTCGGCTTCCAGGAAGGCTCTGCCGTCGAACGACAGGGAGCCGACCCCCGTGTGGCCTTGTCCGCCAACGGTGCCCACGGCCTTCATCTCGTGGCCCTTACCGGAGACGTCCAAGGCGACGCCGTCCGGTGCCTCATTGAGTTTCCAGTGGGCGAGGAGTTCCGCGGGGATCGGTTCGGGCTGCACCGGCCCAGTGAATGCGGGCGGGATGCCGCAGGCTGACTCGACGGTCGGCACGGGTCGGAAGTCGGGCTGGCCCCGGTAGCTGAGGTTGCGCCGGCCGTAGTAGGAGCCATAGTAAGGCGCCCCGCAGTCGATCCAGGTCACGAGCTTGACCCATTCGTCCTGAGAGAGTTGCTTGTCGTAGTGGCCCTTGCGGAGAAGTTCCACGAGCTTGCTGCGATGGGAGCCGTGGGCGTAGGGCGACACGGCCTCGGCGTGGTTCATGGCGTGATCCGCTCCGGCCCATTCACGAATCGTATCGACCAGGCCCCCCTGAAGGACGTTCTCGTACGATCGATTGAAGAGGGCCGTCATTTCGCCGCGAAGATCGGGAGCGGCCTTGGGGTCCTTCCCGTTGTGGCACTCGACGCAGTGCCGATCGAAAATGGGTTGGACGTCGGTCGCGTAATCCAGCGGTCGAGGTGCGACTTCGCCCGGCTGGGCGCCGAGTTTGGCGGGCATCTGATGCATAGCGGCGACGAGCCGTGTGGGCGGGGCCTGCGTGCGATGCTCGTGGCAGCCGATACACGACCGGGTCTCGCCCGGTTCGAGGTTGACGAAGGTCCGCATCCGCTGGACCTGCATGAAGTCTTTGTCCAGGGCCTGGAAGAACAGGTTCTTGCCGGCGGGCACCTCCAGGCACACCGAGCCGTCCGCCTCAACGGGCACAATGCCCAGCAGCACGGCGATCCAGATGTGGGCGTTGTGGCTCACGGCGATGTGGCCGCCGAACCCGTCAGCCCCTCGATCCTGCCCGCGAAGCGGATCGATTTCGGCCGCCCAGGGCTTGGGAATCTGCTCCATGACCCGCAGATACTTGATCGTGCCCGGTTCGACGCCGTCGAGTCCGCGATAGATATCGCCGACGAAAAGAGTGGCGGTTTTCGGTCTGTCCTGTTGCGGCTTCAGGCTCGGAAGAATCGGCGGAACCTTTCGGGGACGCAACGGCATCGGTTGCCAGCACGAGAACTCCGGGTCGTCGTAGATGGGAACGCGGTTGCCGAAGGCATCGAGCAGATAGACGTCGTAGGCGTCCTCGTCGTTGTAGCGCTGGTCGGGATTGCAGGAGACGAGGAAGAACTTGTCGGAGAGCGGATAGGGGTCGGCGTAGAAGGGGCCGAAGATGTCCTCGCGGAGGACGCCGTTGCGGCGCTGGTAGAGTCCGCGAAGCCCGTGCGTCTCCACGTCGGGCGTGAGGCTCGTCATCGACGCGGGAGTGCGTTTGCTCTTGCCGGGGTCGAGAAGCAGCACCTGCCCGATCCCGAAGGGTTCGTGTCCGCAGCCGATGCAGACGGCCCGGCCCGGTTTGCCGGGAAGCTGCCTCGCCTGCCAGAACACGCCGGGGTCGGTGATGTTGTCGCCGTAGAACTCTTCGCTCCCGGAGCCGTCCGGGCGCATCGTCCAGAGCGGCTGCACGGCGGCGATGCCCTTGTACACGTATTCCCAACGGTTGTAGAGAATGCGGCCGTCTTCCATGACGGTGGGCGTGAACTCGCTCAGCGCGCCTTGCGACAAGGGACGCAAATGGGTGCCGTCCATCTCCGTGCGGAAGATGTTCGTGCAGGCCAGGTAGTGGTTGGGCGTGCACAGGACTCCGTGTTCCGATCGGGTGGAGGCGAAGCAGAGCCCACCGTCAGGCAAGTAGCACGGATGGACGTCGTCGGTCCAGAAGCGGTAGCCCAAGAGGCCGTAGAAGCCGTCGCCCGTGCTGGTCTTGCCGTACGTGGCGATCCGGTCTTGCTCGTTCTCGGGAGGTTGCGTGACCTGACGCAGGCCGGTACCGTCGACGTCGATCTCGTAGATCCGATAGCCTTCGAGCTTGGGGCGGCGATAGCCGAAGACGATGCGCTTGGCGTCGAAGGAGAGGTCGTAGCGATCGAAGACACCGCCTGCGAGTTGGGGAGCGATTTCGCGTACGGTGTCGTCGCGGAGCGAAAGCTCGCACAGGTTGCCGCCCCAGCGGCTGATGTGCTGGAAGTCGTCGTAGTAGTGCTTGCTGTTGTAGGTGTAGCGTTTGACGAACAGGATGTTCGCATTCTTGAGCAGCGGGTTCTCGTCGACGAGCATGCGGCGCTGCAGCTTGGGCATCTCTGCCATGAGGCGGCCTGTGGCTTCGTTGACGGGATCGAGATTGGCGATCCTGGCCCCCAACTCGTTCTCGTAGGCGGCCAATTCGGCGAGGAAGGCTGCGGCTGGATACTCTTTCGCACAAGAGAGCCCCAGTTCCTCCACGGCCGCACGGAGCCGATCGACGTCGGTCTGCAGCTTTGCCAGGACGGAGGCCCGGACGCACAGATCGAGCCAGCGACTGTCGGACGGAGCCGCCTTCTCCCGCTCGAGTTGACCAGCTTCCTTTTGAATCTTCTCGCCATGCTTGCCACAGTCGGCAATCACTTGTCCCAGGAAGTCCTGCTCGAACCGGCTGTCCTGCGCAGCGAACCAGCCTCCAACTGCAAACCAGTCGGCATGGACGAGGTCGACGAGCGGGTTCCGGGCGGCGGGGAAGTCGCGGCGGACCTGCTCCCAGAGACGCGGCACAGGGTCGGGAGTGGTCGAGAAGTAGAAGGACGGTTCGCTGTCCGGCACGAGGCGAACGAGTAAACGGTTTTCTCCGGCCGCGAGAGGCAGGTGGACGAGAAGCTGATCGACTCGCGTGCCGTCCATGCGGGTGGAGCAGCCGTAGCGACCGACGTTGAGGTGCGTGTCGGCCGAGGCCAGCTTCTGCTTGCCGAGCCAGACGTCGAGCCGATCACCGCCGCCGATGCCGACGGTCAGCCGGCAAGGTTCCTTGGCCTGGATGGTTCGCGCGAGATAGAGGGTCTTATCTTTTGTGCCACCGACGAACTTGGCGACCTTTGCATCGGGAAGCGCGGGCTTGGTCCACAGGGCTCGCCCGTCCGGCAGTTTCGCATCGAGTTGGATTTCCTTTGACGGCTGGACGAGCTTGTCGGCCTCCGCGGCCGGGAGCAGAGGCGTCACCGACCAGGGGCCGAGTTCGACGAGCTTTCGAGCCGCGGGCTGTTCCGCCACCCAGGCTGCGTAGGCATGCCGGGTTGTCAGAAGCGTCTGCTGGAGGCTGTCCTGCCGCGAGTAGATGGGGGGGGCGAGGTCGTCGCCGGCGAAGCACGGCGAAACGAACAGGATAAGTAGTGCAGCGAGTCTAGCCATGACAGGCCCCCCGGGATTTCCTGTTGGGTGTTTGTCCGCCAACTATATTGCACGATCGGCAACTGAAGTTCAAGAGACGATCAGAACGTACGGTGCGATATTGCCAATCAGTCGTGATTCTCGTGCAGTAACCGATTCCAGAGTGGGGCGATGTCTAACGTTTCCGCCCACTCGCCGATATACGCGAGATCGAGACTTCCCCGCTGCAATTCGTAAACTCGCTGTGCATCGACGAACTGCTTCTCGCTCCCGCCACTGAGATCTGCCCAGCGGAGCTTGGCGAGGATCGTGTCCTCGGGGCTCGACAGAGTCACTCTTATCCCCAGGATTTCAATACCAGGCGGGAACCCATCGCGCGGAATTCCGGCTATGATCGAGGTTCATGTATCCAACACCAGCATACCAGTGCCACTTGCTCTCGCCTATGGTCTATCGGCGCCGTTGCCGCGCGACGCTGGCTGCATACCCCGACCGAGGTCGGGTTCGAGTGAAGGTTTCCAGGCGGGACAGGACCCGCCCGGGTAGGACTCGATTTCACTTGAAAACCTTATCTGCTCCGATATCGGATGGACCGGTGTCTTGTCCGAGCCAACCAACGTGTTGCCCCCCACAAGCCTTGAGTGCTAGAATCACCGGCACTGAAGCAAGAAGATGCTGTGTACCGATTCGCCCTCTTGACGATCTAGGGCTGCGGATTGAACATACTTTTACCCGAAGAAAGGACGACTATGGATTTATCCCAACTTCTGCCTCGCGTCGTCCATCGCGATTACTTCAACGCATCGGGAATCGCGGATGTTGATATTGAGTCGGACCGGTTCGGCTTTGTTTCGCATCTTGGCCACGATGTCTACATGTTCTTGGCCTGCACCGAAGATGGCTTCATTCGCAACATCCAACAAGAGGATCTCGACGATCTCGGACTAACCATAGATCAAGCGAACGCCATCGCCATTAGGAACCTCTCGCAGATTGCGTTTGATGGCCAGACAATCCAGCAACAACTGACGACCACAGAAACCGGCAATGATTGGGCTGTGTGGCTTGGAAGCGAATTCACATCATCTTGCATCTTGTTGCCCGAACTGTATGCATGGTCCCAAAGGCACTTGCGGTCCGACGCGTTTCTCGTGCGGGTACCGTCAACGCAACTTCTGTTTGTCTTGCAGTTCAAGAACCGCTCCGCCATCGGTGATTTCAACGATTACATTACCAAGGTAGCCGATGGCGCGGATAATCTTGTTTCATCGTACTGGTTCGTTCTCGAACAATCGGGCCTTTTCCCGTTCGATGACATTTCCAATTCGTAGGCTGAAGCCTGGACTCCAACAGGAGCGCAACCATGAATCGAGATGAACGACGCAGCTTTCTCAAGGCGGCGGCCACGGCGGCAGGTTCTTTCCTGGCAGCCCCGGCCGTCATCCGGGCATCCGGCGCACCTCGCCGCAGGGTCAAGATCGGGCAGATCGGGACGGGGCACGCCCATGCGTCGGGCAAGATGGATGCACTTCGCAAACTGACCGACGACTACGAAGTGGTGGGCGTCGTCGAGTCCGACGAAGAGTTGCGACGGAAGAACGGCGACCAGGGAGTCTATCGCGGGCTCGCTTGGATGACCGAGGAACAACTGCTGAACACGCCCGGACTGCAAGCCGTGGCCGTCGAAACGCGGGTGCCCGACCTCATCGCCACGGCACAGCGATGCGTGGACGCCGGAATGCACCTCCACCTCGACAAACCGGCCGGCACGTCGCTCGCCGCGTTCCGCCGCCTGCTCGACGCGGCGACGGCCAAGCGGCTGACGATCCAGATGGGCTACATGCTCCGCAACAACCCAGCGTTTCAACTGGCTTTCCGTGCCGCCCGCGAAGGCTGGCTCGGCACGGTGTTCGAGACTCACGGAGTGATGAGCTTTGAGTTTTGAGCAGTGAGCTTGGAGGGACGACCCGTTCGCAGCAGGCTCTCCGATACCATCCCTCTGGCTCATAGCTCAAAGCTCACAGCTCTACGTCAGAATCGACCGGCTGCGCCGAAACACTTTCCCCAGGGGTCCGGAGAGCATGGCGGGCAGGAAGACCAGATCGCCGAACAGGGCGGCGGCCAGCAGCGACACCATCATCCAGGCGAAGTGGACGATGGGCATGAAGGTGCTCAGGGCGAACACGGCCAGTCCGCAACTGCAGATGAGGCTCGTGGCCGTCATGGCACTGGCACACCGCTGGTAGGCGAATCGGATCGCCTCGCGGCGCGGCTTGCCTTGGTTGGCGGCACGGGAGAACCAGGTGAGAAAGTGGAAGGTGTCGTCGACGGCGATTCCCAGGGCCGCACTAGCGGTCATTACCGAGCCGATCTCGATGAGCACCCCGCTCCATCCCATGAATCCGAAAACGATGACGATGGGGAACAGGTTCGGCGCCATGGAGAGCATTCCCGAAGCGGGACTGCGAAGAGCCACGATCATCACCAGGGCGATTACGCTGAAGGCCAGGAAGAAGCTGTGCACCAGGTCGTCGAACAACTGCCGCTGCGCCTTGTAGATCAAGGGGATGACGCCGGTGTACGTTGCGTCGACCCCGTCGACCGGAAGCGCCTTGAGTATCGGATCGATGAAGTTGCGCAGATTCTCGGTGAAGTGGGCATAGTCGACGTCGCCGAGGGCATTGACGCGAACGCTGATTCGCCAGCGCTCCTGCCCGGGCGCTTCGGCAATGAATCCGGCGTCGATGAAATGCTGCCGATTCTTCTCGAGCCGAGGCGCCATGGCCGAGCGTCTTGCCGTGTCGCGCGTCGAAGCTCCAAGGGGCAAAGCCGGCGCGAAGGTGGCGGCCGACATGGTCGCGCCGACGTCGGGCAGCGTTTCAAGCTGAGTCTCGAGCCACGACACGAACTCCATCCGCTCGAAGAACGTCCACGAGCAGGCGTCGTCGAATCCGATCACGATCTCCAGCGGCACGAGCGGGCCGAGGTTCTCTTCCATCCACCGGTAATCGCCGATGATCTTGCTGTCTTCGGCAAATCGGTGCTGGATCTTAACCGTCGACTTGAGCCAGGCCAAACCGACTCCTGCAACGACCATCAGCGCCAGGCAGGCGGCGGTGATCGCCAGATGGTGGCGGGCGATGAACGCCGTCATCTTGTCCAGGCCGTTCTGCGCCGCCGCGGATGTCGGCTCGTAGACGTTTTGCGCCGCGTTCTTGACCAGCGACCGGACCGGCCATAGGGTCAGCACCGCGGGCATGAAGACGAAAAGCACGCCCACGCTGAGCGCCACGCCGACGGCCGAGTAGATGCCGAAGCCGCGGATCGGCACGATCATGCTGGTGGCCAGAGAGCCGAGCCCGACGGCGGTCGTCAGTGAAGCGAGTACGCATGGCGCCCACCCGCGGCGAAGGGCCATTCGGGGAGCTGCATCCAAACCGTCTTCCTCCACGGCGTCGCGGTAGTAGTTCCCCAGATGCACGGCCGACGAGATCGTGAGCACGAAGATCAACGGCGACAGCATGGTCATGATCAGATTCATGTTCCCGCCGCTGAAGTACAGGACCGACAGGGCGAGGCCGGTACTATAGATCGAGGTTGCCATGATGATCGCCGACAGCCAGAAGCTGCGGATTCGCCACCAGGTGACGAAGAACGCAATCAGGCCCGAAACGAGCGTCAACTCGGCGAGCATCCGTTGGCTTTCGATGTCGATCGTGGCGGCATCGACCGTGGGGCCGCCCAGATAGAGATCGCCGGGCTTCAGGCCGCATTCCGACTCGGCTGTGGCCAGGAGTTCTTCGACGGCGGCGACGCGATTCTCGGCGCCTGTTTTGGAGAGAATGAAGACCACGCACGTGGTCAGGCCGTCCGGGCCGATCAGGATTCCTTGCAGGCGGCCAATGGCGTCGGTCAAAGGGATATCTGACGGCGGGGCCGTCATCTGCCGCAGCAGGCGCGGCCCGGTGAGGGCGCGTTGGTAGGCGCCGCTGCCCCGGTCGACCAAGGCCTGGGCCAGTTGCTCGACGCGGGGATCCGTCAGCGTGCACCCGTTCCAGGTGACGACCGTAATTTCATCGCGGCCGAACTGATCCTGAAACTCCTGGTAGAGCTCCGTTTCGTGAAACCCGCGAGGCAGCCACTGCCGCGGATCGTTCGAGTTGCTTCTCAAGGCGCCGACCGTACCGTAAACGATTACGGGCAGGGTCAGAGCGACCAACGCCAAAATCACCCAGGCGCGTCGGCGCGCCAGGACTACCGAGTCGGATGAGATTGGTCCGTTTCGTTCACCCACGGGTTACCTGGAGCGTCTGACTGGTAGATGTTTTCGTCTGCCTGCCCTATCGCACGACTTGGGCGGGGGCGGAGTCTTCAAGAAACTCGCGCATCAGGCGGGCGAACTCGTCGGGCTGCTCGATGGGGGGGGCGTGGCCGCATTCTTCAATGTAGGCCAATCGTGCGTTGGGAATCCCCTCGTGGAACTCCTCGGCAACGAAGGGGGGCGTGATGATGTCGTTCCGACCCCAGATGATCAACGTCGGCATGTGCAGACGGCTGAGATCGTCCTTCATGTTGCGGTCCCGCGTGGCCTTGGCAACACGGATCAGAAATCGCGCAAATCGCCGGTCGTGAAGCATCCGGTAGACGTCTTCGACGATCTCCTCGGTACAGTGGCGTTCGTCGTAGAAGATCTCCGACGCCCTTTGCCGGATCGTGTCCCGATCGATCTGGGGCCGTTTCCCCTCGTTCAGGCTCCGCTCGAAAAGGCCCGCACTGCCGGTGATGATCAGCCGATCGACCTTGTCGGGATGCCGCAGGGAGTAATCGACCGCGACTTGTCCGCCCAAAGAGTTGCCGCAGAGAATCACCTTATCCAACTGCAACTGATCGATCAGCTCTTCCACGTAGTCGGTCAGTTCATCCACGCCGCGAAATTTGCGATGGCACCGGCCCTCGCAGTGGTCGATGGGGAACTGAACCGCGAAGAAGTAGTAATCGTCGGCGAGATCCTCCATGATTCGCGTCCAATTGCCGGGGCCTCCGAACAGACCGTGCAACAGAATCACCGGCGTAGCGCCATGACCGTACTCCAGGTAGCGTAACGGCACGGACTCTCCCATGAACAACCTCTCCTACGGACACAAATCAGAGTCGACAAAGAAAAATCGAACGGCATCATTCCGAACTGAACGGACGAGAATCTCATTCTAACATGGTCCGTTGAACGTGGCTCGCTCCCACACCCCACCACAAGAGTGGTTTATTCAGGAATTCTCACGCGGAAATAGTTGATTGTAACGATTGCAGAGGAGCGGTTAATGACGTCCCATCAAAAAGGTCGTCGATACCGCAGGAAGATGAGTGAACTGGAAACGGTATGACGTCGGGCTTTCTCACCGGTCGAGGGGACATTCTGTCTGAAGGAGTATCTTGGAGGACCGTCGAGGGAGCGTCCGCACGGCTGGCAGTTCGATCCCCGGTTGTCGCTCAACATGCCCAAAAGACAGGCACTCCCGACATGGCCGTTCAGATTGGCAACGTGCAGCGGCAGGATACAATAAGGGGCTGGCCAGCGGAGATCTCCCCGTATCAGGGGGGGCGATAGACCGGGCAAGCCGACGGACTGTTGCCTTTCTCGTTCACTTCCCTGCTGTGTTTGCCCACTAGAAGGACTTCCCCGGATGTCATCCACGATGCTGTTGCTGGTCTACTGCGTGCTGATCCTGTTTGCCTCGTTAGCCGGCGGATGGATACCGTTGTTTGTCCGCCTGACCCACCGGCGGATGCAGTTGGCCGTCAGCCTGGTTGCGGGGGTGATGCTCGGCGTGGGCCTTCTTCATCTGTTGCCCCATGCGATTTTCGAAGCCCCCGATGCGATCAACACAGTGTTCATTTGGGTGCTTGGCGGGTTTCTGGCCATGTTCTTCACCGAGCGGTATTTCTGCTTTCATCACCATGACGTTCCGGACTTGCACGAGGATCACGGAGACAGCCACGAAAACAAAGACGGACATGAGAACTGCCAACATGTCCGGAACGATTCGCACCAGCTTACGTGGAGCGGAGCGGCCGTGGGGCTCACGCTGCACACGGTCTTTGCGGGCATCGCTCTCGCCGCCAGCGTCGAAGCCGAGGCACACGGCAGCCAGACGACTGCCCTGGCCGGCATCGGGACGTTCCTGGTGATCTTCCTCCACAAACCGTTCGACTCGATGACGATCGGCACGTTGATGGCCATGGGCGGCTGGTCGCCCACATCTCGCCATGTGGTCAATATCCTGTTTGCCTTAATGATCCCCGCGGGCGTGCTCCTCTTCTACCTGGGGTTCGGCCAGGCCCACGGCGAAAGTCACGTGTTGGCCTACGCGCTGGCGTTTTCGGCCGGCACCTTCATGTGCATTGCCATGAGCGATCTGCTGCCGGAACTCCATTTCCACGACCACGATCGGGGCGCTCTCTCGTTCGCTCTGCTCACCGGACTGGCCATCGCGCTGGCCATCGGCATGATCGAGGGGCAAAGCCACAACCATTCGCACGGGACGGAGGGGAGCGACCACGCCGGTCACGAGAGCACGACGCCCGCCCATCCTGCGTCCGATCCCCACGCCGGACACGAGCATTGACGAAAGGATTTCATGGCCTCTCGGCCCTCAGTATGGTAGACTGAAAGAGTCCGCCGTCGACCATGTCAGCCCGGATCGTCAGGTCACCACGCCCATCGCTACGCTCTGAGCGTGCCACCCATGAATGATCGGGGTAAGCCCGGTCTTCCAGCGTCGCGGCGGCGATTTTCGGGAGAAATCCAATGATCAGGTCCAGCATCACCGGCTTGGCGGTCCTTGCCCTTTCCCTCCTCTGGGCCTCGGTCGCCGAGGCGCAGCGCACCAGCATTATTGATCAGATTCGAGAGCGAAGGAGTTCGGAGGCGAATCCCGGCGCGGTAGCCGAGGACGTGGGCGCGATCACCGGAGACGAGCGATTCTTGCGCGACGCTCGCGACGCCGACAGTTTTGTGGGGGCATCTCGCGAGGGCGGGTTCGTCGGCGGGACCTCGGCGGTCGATCAAGTCGAGATCCGCTCGGCCGTCGAAGGCGACCTGGTCCGCGAAGCGATTGACCCGGCGATCAACCGGATGCGCACTCTTCCACAGCTTCCGACCGGCATGTACGCTCCCCGGCTCCGGTTGGGGTTCACGCCTACCACTCCTCCTGCTCCCGCCATGGAGGCGGCGATGGCAGATCGGCTGACGAAGTCGACAACGATTCGTTCGTGGGCGCCGCTCGAGGTGTCGTTGGCAGGGCGGACGGCCACGTTGCACGGTACGGTTGGGTCCGAACACGAGAGGCGATTGGCCGGCCTAATGCTTCTCTTCGAGCCGGGAATCTCGAAAGTTGAGAACCAACTGGCGGTAGCGCCGTCGGACGCAGCGCCGCCTGAGTCGCCTCCGGCGTATGCGCCGGTTGAAACGCCGGCATCGCAGAGGAAGCAGCCGGCAGCCCCGAAGTGAACGAGGCCGCATTGGCGGCGGCCGATCCCGTTGCGCTCGTCCCCGGCGGGGCGAGGGTTACGCCGAAAGCCGATTGGGTCGGTTCACTCATCATCTGTCGGGCAAAACCCGGCGGCAGGTTGATCGTGGCCGTCGTGATCCCCTGGTTTGTTTCCGGCGCGCTTGCCGGATCTCCGTACACCGGTTCAACGTGGGCCACCTGCTGAATCTCGCCGTTGGCCTTCTTCTCATATTGCCGAGCTTCGAATCGCTGAACCAGCGGACTCGATTCCTCGTCGGCCGGACGCCCTGGCAAGACGTGCGTCGACGGTTTGGCCATGACCTTGCCGCCGACCTTCGGCTCAAACCGGGCAATGACGGTCAACGTCCGCTCCACACCGCCCACTTCGTCGACCGGCAGCCAGAAGCTGTAAGAGTGCCCCAACTCCGACTTGCTATAGTGCTTTTCAAGCGCTTCGGCCGGGAAGATGTACTTGTGGATCGGCTTCCCCCGCAACGGGTCTTCGCAGCGATCGTCGAACAGGTAGACGGTGAGCGCCCCTTCCACCTTGACGGGCGACTCGCTCTCCCGGTTGTAGAACATGAACCGCCCGCCGAAACCGCGTTTCGAGGGCTGCCCCGACTGGTGGAGAACGTCGTCCGTCCACACGTCGACGATGCGATCGGGAATCTGCGGCTTGTCGTCGGAACCTGGCCACGCCAGCCCTTTCGACAGATCGAGGGTGGAGCACCCCGAAGTCACAAGGACGAGGAGCGGCAGGAATTGGAGCGACTTCTGAAACAGAGTTCGGGGCATGACGGTCATGACCTCACAGAGACCTTCGATCGTTGGCAGGGAAACGCGCCGCGACGGAAGAAATACGAAGCACGAAGCTCGAAAGACGAAACAAATCCCAATGTCGAAACACTGAGGGTTCTCTAGTACGTTGAATACTGGTTGGGCACGGCGGCGGTCGCCGGCGGGCCGTAGGGTGTGCTGTAGGTTGCCGGGTTGCTGTAGGATGGGTATTGCGCCGGCATCACTTGCCCGTAGGGGGCTGGTCCGTATTGCGTCGTCGCGGCAGGCGCCGGGATGGCGGGCACCGCCGGCGGGGACGCCCGATCGGCCTGCCCCACGCGATCGCCGTCTGGGGCGGCTTTCATCGCCGGTGCCTTCTTCGGAGCCGGGGCCGGCTGGGGAGACTGCTTGAGCTTCTCCTGAAACGCCGGCGGCTGGACCACTTCGACCGAGTTCCAATCCCCGTCGGCGGGCGGCTCGACGCCGACTCCCATCGGATCCGCGTCGGGATAGATGGTCTCTGCCGAGCCGTCGCTCAGGTCGTGGCCCTCGCGGATGTCGACCAGCCCGGTATCGCCGTGGAGTTGGTGAACGTCGGCCAGGCACCAGTGCATCCGGGTTGCCTCGACTCGTTTGAGACGCTCGGCCTCTTCCTGGTCCTTGACGACGTGCGGCGTGAGGATGATCAGCAGTTCCGCCCGCTTGCACGTCTTTCCGTCGAAGCGGAACAGATGGCCGATCACCGGGATATCGCTGAGCCACGGAACGCGCCGGCTGAGCATCGAGTCGCTCTGAGTGATCAATCCGCCCAGGACGATCGTCTGCCCACTGGCGGCGCTGACGGTCGTCTGGGCCATGGTTACGTTGATGCTGGGCGAGCGGATCTCCGTGCCGTCGGACACGGCCACGGGAATTCCTTCGGTGATCGGGCCCAGATCCGATTTCTCCGCGTCGATCTCCATGACGACCATGCCCTCGGGGCTGATCCGCGGCGTGACGCCCAGAATCAGGCCCACGTTCTCCAGGGCGATCTCGTTGACCAGCCCCCGGCTTTGAGCGGCCGAACCGGTGATCCGCGGCACGCGCTTGCCGACCTGGATGAACGCCGGTTGGTTGTCGAGGGTCATGATCTGCGGCCGGCTGAGCACGTCGAGCCGCCGATTCTCCTTGAGGGCGCGGATCATGGCGCTTACGCTTTCGCTGCTGGCCGACAGGATGAGACCGCCGAACCCCAACTCGCTATTGACTCGATTGACGCCGAAATTGGAAATCCCCTGGCTGCCTATAGCGTCCGCCGTCGCCAAGGCGGCTGCGGCGGCGGTGTTGCCGAGTGAAGCGTTGTTCGGCTGGCTGTTGAACAGGAACCCAGGCGTGTTGGTCGCGGCAACGATCTCCTGAGTCGTCGTCTGGGGCAGACCGGGCTCGGTGACCGTCCGGGTGATCGTCTCCAGGTCCGCAATCAGGCTGCGATCGAACAGGACCGAGTCCTGCAGACCCAGTTCAATGCCGAATTCTTCCGTATCGTTGAGAGTCACCTCGGCGATCAGCACCTGAATCATCACCTGCGGCGGTTGCGCGTCGAGCTTCTCGATGAGCTTCATGATCTCTTCGTAGTATTCCGGCGCGGCGCTGATGATCAGCGAGTTGCTGACCACCTCGGGGACGACCACGACCTCCCTCTCGATCTGCTCGTAAGTGCTGGTCAATCCCGGAGCCGCCTGCTGGATCAAACGTTCGCTGCGGAGGAATTCATTGATGGATTCGGCCACGTCGGGGGCGGGCGCGTTCTTCAAGCGGTAGACTTCGTTGATCCTCGATTTGACCTCTTCCTCGTCGAGACGGGTGAGCAGGGCCTCGATGATCGTCAGGTCGCCCTCGCTTCCCGTGGCAATGATGCTGTTGGTCCGGGTGTCGACCGAGAACCGGACCGGCACCAGCGAGCTTTCGCCTTCCGCGCCGGGAAGCTGCGGGCGGGTGCCCGTGGTCGCCGCCGACGGCAGCAGTCCCTGCAGCATGGTGGCCATGGCCGTGGCGTCGCCGTTGCTGATGCGGAAGACCTTGATCTGTGCCACGGCCGAAGGCGAGTCGAGATGTTCGATCAGAGCCGCCATCAATTCCATGCTTTCGGCCGGCGCCGACACCACCAGGGTGTTGGTTCGCATGTCGGGCGTGACCTGCACGTCGTCGAGGACGCCCGAGCGGATCAGGCGCTGCCCATCCACGTCGAACAATTCGAGGGCGGCCGACCTCTGGGTGCCGATTCCGCCTGCCGCCGCGCTGATCGCCTGCTGGAGCGTGGCCGCCAGATCGGTGGCCAGCGAATGCTGGAGCTTGAACATGCGAGCCTGCGCCACCGGGCCGGGGGCGGGAACGTCGAGCCGCTGGATGAGCATCTCCACCTCGGCCATGTCCGTCGGTGCGGCGCGAACGATCAGGGCGTTGAGCCGCATGTCGGGGGTGAGCTGGACCTGAGGGCTCATCCCGCCGCGATTGGCGAAGGTCTGCAAGATGGTGGCCCCCACCGTGGCGACCGGAGCGTGCTCCAGGGTGAAAATGCGGAACTGGGTGTTGGGCTCCACCGGCTGGTCGAGCTTCCAGATCAGATCCTTGACCGCCTTGACCGCCTCGCCCCATCCGATGAGCAGTAGCGCGTTGGGCTTCATCAGCGGCGTCACGCTGATCCGGCCCTGGCGTCCGCCGAGCAGATCGAGCGAAACGCCGGCGACGATCTCGGAAATGGACGCGCCTTGGACGTGCTTCAAGAAGTAGATATCGATCTCAGGAACGGTCTCGGCGCTGATCCGTTCGATCTCTTCGATCATTCGCGTCACGTCGTCCACGTCGCTCTCGCGCCCGCGGAGAATGATCACGTCCAGGTCGGGGAGAACCTCGTATTCCACGTCGGGGCCGGGCTGGGGCAGCCCGTCCATCGGCAGTCGTTCCCCGCTCGGCTCTTCCTGCTTCTCGGCCCCGGCGGCCTCAGCGCTTCCTCCACCCGGCGGCTGGAACATGTAGGCCACCAGCTCCACGCCCGTGTGTCCGTAGCGAGCGCGGCTGCTCTGCTTCTCGGGGGGCGTACGGCGGCCGGGTTCATATTCGTGGCCGCCGGTCCGGTAGGCTTCGACCGCTTCGCGCACCTTGGCAGGGTCTGCCCGGCGCATCGGCAGAATCCGGATCTTCGTCCCCGCGGGCGCCGCCGGACTGTCGAGCGTGCGGATCAAACTCGCCATCTGCGTCGCCAGCGATTGCCTGCCGACCACGCGGATCCCGTTGCGGTCTCGTTCCACGTGCAACTCGACATGGTCGCCGAACTTGTCGGAAAGAACGTAGTCCGGCCAGCCCTGTTCTCGGGCCGCCAGCGGCTCGAGTCGCGTCCCAAGGAGATCCCGCAAACGTGCCTCGACCACTCCGACCTCGGCGTTGTTCAGCGCAACGAATTCCTCTTTGCGCCCCTCGTGGCTGGCCAGCGTTTGCCGAATCGCCTGCTCGGCCGGGCTGACGGGCGGCCCCGCGGCGACCACGTTTGTCTTCGGCAGAGGGCGAGGCATGTCGGGTGACTGAACTGGCGGCGCGGAGAGCAGGCGGGCGACGAGACTGTGAATCGAGGGCGGCGCAAGCACCAGCAGTTGCGGCGAACGCGGATCGACCGCCACGCGTACACCAAAGGTGGAAAACGTCGTCCTGATCCGATCGGCCGTGGCCTGCAGACGACTCGTATCGCACGGATAAGACTGCACGATCGGCGGTTCCGTTGGAGCCGCCAACTCGGGCCGATCGGCCGAATCGATCACTTGCCTGGCAACCTGATGAGCCTGTTCCGGGCCGCGCAGCAGGATCTGGTTGGTCTGCCCGTCGGCCATCAAATGGGACGTAGACCCCAGGCCCGGCAGGACGTCGCGGAGCATGCGTTCGATCTCGGACGCCGATTTGTATTTGAGCGGATAGGCTCGATAGTCGGAGGGGCCCGGCATTTGCGCCGAAGCCGCGCAGGCGATTCCGAGCGACAGAAGAGTCCACGCCGCAACGCCAGCCAGGCGCGCAAAGCGCACCGGCTGCCTGGCATCGAGTGAGTTTTTCACCGCAATGTCCCAATCAATCGTGTTGATGGAAATGCAGCACCGGCCAAGTCTCCGCGGGGCCGCAAACGAAGCCGCACACGCGACTTCTACCGCCGCAGAAAACCGGTACCAACACATCGGGATAGTGAGACGGCAACCGTCGAGCGGGCCGACCGCGCAGGCCGAACCGCGCATCGACAGATCTGGTCCGTCGGGAAAGGCCGGGGGATGCTAAAGATTTGTGCCCGGCCGTTCAAGACCAGTTCGCCCCCCGGATGGCAGCTTTCCGCCGGCAATCTGAGCTGCCCCTGTGAAACGAGGAAGACTGGAAAGGCGGCGCGATCCGTGTTGCGAGGTGCATTTTTTGCGCACCTTGCCGCAACGCGGCCTTCGGCCGCAGCCAAATCCGAAACACGAAATCCGAAATCCTAAACAAATACAACGCCTCAAATCCAAATGTCTCAAACCGGACGAACCGACTCGTGCCGACACACACGGTCTTGTTTCGAGCCTTTGATGTTCGGATTTTGGGTTTGTTTCGGATTTCGTGCTTTGCATTTCGAATTTCAAACATGTGCGCTCGGTGCGAGCATCCCCGTCATGGTGTTTTCCTGCGATACTGCGGGCACGGGAGGCGCTCACCGCCTTTGAGTGCCGACTGGTGGGCGACGATGCCGGGGACCGTCATCGACAGGGCTTCATAGACGTTGACTAGCGGGTCGCGGTCTTCGAGGATGGCGGTGATGAACTCGTCCATCAAATAGCCGTGAGAGCCGCCGTGCCCGCCGCCGGGCACTCTGGGCGGCAGCGCCGGACGGGTCAAGTCGGGTAGATCCTTGGCCAGACCGGTGTAGGCCGTCTCGTTGATGCAGCCCAGCCGGCCGAAGACGCGGCCGCATTCGCCGTAGATCGACTTCATCGACCAGGAGACCGACATGTGGCTGCTGCCCCCCTCGCTCGTCTCAAACAGGGCTACCTCGGTGGCAAACGGATTCTGGTAGGGATTGTTCTCCGCCTTGTGATAATCGAGGTGGCCGGGCGTGCCGATGCAGGAGACGCTGGTGAACCGCTCCCCCGTCACCCCAATGTAGTAGGCCGTCGAGTGGGTCGGATACCACAAGGGCGGCACTCCGCGGCGCCAACCGTTGTAGGAAGGCGTCGGCTCCGGCGAGGCGTGGTAGTGGTGGTAGTTGCCTTCCGAGAGATGGATGGTCCCCAAGGCGCCGGCCCGATAGGCCGTCCGCATGGCGTAGCAGTCCTCGCGAAAGCAACTCGTCTCCATCATCTGGTACTTCAGGCCCGTTGTCTCAACCGCTTCCAAGAGCCGCTCCCCGTCCTCAACCGACCCGAAACAGGCCGGCACGGCCGAGCAGGCGTGCTTGCCGTGCTTCAGCACCTCGATGCAATGCCGGGCGTGGCTGGGAGCGTCGGTGGCACAGAAGACGGCCTCGATCGTATCATCCTTGACCAGTTCCTCTAGCGACGGGTACGACTTCTCGCACCGGCAGGCCTTCATCAGCCCCTCCCGTCGATCGGGGAACAGGTCGCTGACCGCCACGATCTCCACATTCGGATGATCCTGGAATCCGAAGGCCGCCCCAAACTTGCAGTAGCCGTAGCCCACGATCCCCACGCGAACCTTGCGATCAGACACAGGTTGCCAGACCTTGGGCTCCGCAGCCGCGGCCCGCTCGGCCAGCACAACGGTGGCAAGACCACCCAACGCGGCGGCTGCCGTAGATTGGCCCAAAAAAGCACGACGATGTATTGGGGAATGAGACATGGTGGGACTCCGGGTGGAAACGCGGACCGAGTGGGACGATTTGAACGGTCGCTATTGTCGCCGGGCGCTGTCCGTCATTCAACTGCTACCTTTGGCTCTTTCGAAGCGCAGGGCAAATCCATGCGGCTATCGTAAGACTTGCGAGTGGTACGAGTTACGCCCCGAACCCCGCCACCTCCAGTCCCGTCTTCTCCCGGACCAACTCCGCAATCTCTTCCACCCGATCGTTCGACAACGCCGACACATACGCCTCCGCCGGTGCCCGGGCAACCGTGTGAATCTGCACGTGCTTGATTCGTCCGCCGGATTGGACGATCTCATCCAGCCGGTCGCAGTAGGCCGCCAGTTCGGCCTCGTCGGGACCCTCCCCCTGGATCTCCATGAACAGGGTCTGAATGACGATGGGACGGATCGATGCGGCCCAGCGGAGATTGTCGAGAATCTTCGAAAAGCGGACGGCGGAACGGGCGACGCGGTTGTAGTGAGCTTCCGTGCCCGCGTCGAGCTTGGCCCAGATCTCGCCGTTGTTGGCGTCGAGCAGTTCGAGCCCGCGACGGATGTGCGGGCGGTCGAACATGGTCGCGTTGGTAATGAGCACGATCTTCATGTCGTCCAGCCGGTGACGCCGGCGAACGTTGGCGCAGACGGCCACCACGTGTTCGAAATTGCGGTAGGTGGTCGGCTCCCCGTCGCCGCTCAGGGCGATGTCGTTGAGGCGCCGCAAGTGTTCAGGAAGCTGGCTGAACCGCGGGCCGTCGTAGATCCGGCCCGACGCGATCAACTCGACGGCGTAGTCCAACTCGTCGGCCAGACGCTGGAGTTCGACGAATTCCCGCTCGCCCATTTCGGTGCGGTCGACCTGGCAGTAGATGCAAGCGAAGTTGCAGACCTTGTCGAGATTCAGATTCACCCCGATCGAAATGCCGCCCGCCCGGCGGCTCACCACCGGATAGACATAGCGGTTCTCTTCAAACGATCGCGGATGACTCGTGAACAGCTCGCGGGCGTCGCTATGGTCGGAGGGCAAATCGGACATGGATAGAGTCTTCGGTCAAACGAAATACCCACGCAGTTTTGAAATACGAAAACCGAAGCACGAAATCCCAGACAAATTCAAAACCCGAACACCAAAGGTTCGAAACAAGACTGTGCGTGTCGGTATGAGTCTGTTCGTCAGGTTTGAAACATTTGGATTTCAGGTTTTGAATCTGTCTGGGATTTCGAGTTTCGCATTTCGGACTTGGCTGCGGCCGGAGGCCACTAGCTTCGCTGCCGCACGGCCTCGTAGAGCATCACGGCCGCCGTGACGGACACATTCAGACTATCCGCGACTCCCAGCATGGGCAACCGGAGGGCCTCAATCCCCTCGTCCGACCACACGTCGGTGAGCCCGTCCGCCTCGCTCCCCAGCACGATCGCTGCCGCACCCCTGAAATCCGCTTCTGTATAGACCGCCGATCCGTCGACGCGAGCCGCAAAAATCGAGTATCCCTGCCGGCGCAGCCAATCCAGCGTTTCGCGGCTTGATGCTTCCGCCACCGGCACCGTGAAGATCGTGCCGAGGCTCGCTCGGATTGCATTGGGGTTGAACAGATCCGTTCGGCCGTCGGCCACAATGACGGCCCCGGCTCCGGTTGCGTCGGCGCTCCTCAGAACCGCCCCCACGTTCCCCGGCTTCTCCACGCCTTCCAGCACAACCACCAGATCGTTTTCACGCAACACCAACTCAGCAAGCGAAGCTTGCGGCGTGGAGGCCACCGCCACAACCCCTTCCGCTCGTGCCCCAAACGCCAGCTTCTCGAAGACCTGGCCCGACACCTCGATCAATTCGACCTGCCCCTCTTCGGCCCTCGCCAGCAGCTCTCTGGCCGGCGCAGCATCACACATTTGCTCGCAATAGACCACCTCGCCAGGCAGAACTCCCGCCTGCATGGCCCGCTCGATCTCCCGCACGCCGTCGATCAGAATCCGACCCTGCTTTCGCCGGTGACGCCCGTCGCGCAGACGAATCATCTCCTTGATTCGCGGGTTCTGCAGGCTGGTGATCTTCGTTCCCATATCGTGTCATCCCGTAGGACAGGTTTGTAACCGGTCCGGACAGGATGCAATCCTGTCCTACAAGGGGCCTGGCACCGCGGTCTTCATCTTGCCGACCAGCAGGCAAACACGCCGCTGGGCATGTCGCGCCCGTCGACGGAGCGAATCGCAAGCGGTCCTGCCGAGATGTGACCGGACTGGTCGTCGCACGCTTGGGCCAGCATCTCGCCCAACCGTTCCGCCCCGTAGCCCGGCGTGTGGCACGTCAGCAGGATGAACCGCCGCCGCCCGGAAGTCAACCGGGCGCAGTTCTTCAGCAGCGGCATCAAGTGTTTCGACAGACGCCAGACTTCGCCTCGGGCGCCGTGTCCGTAGCTTGGCGGATCGAGGACGACGGCATCGTACCGGTTTCCCCGCTTCACCTCCCGGCGCACGAACTTGGCCGCATCGTCGGCGATCCAGCGAATCGGGGCTTGGGCCAGCCCCGACAACTCGGCATTCCGCCGGGCCCAATTGACCGTGTTCCTGGCCGCATCGACGTGCACGATTTCCGCCCCCGCTGCCGCCGCCGCAAGCGTGCAGCCGCCGGTGTAGGCAAACAGGTTGAGCACCCTCATCCCCGGCCCATGGTCCTTGACCTGCCGGGCAATCCAGTCCCAGTTGCCCGCCTGTTCCGGAAACAGGCCCAAGTGGCCGAACTCGGTTCGTTTCAACTCGAACCGAAGCGGTCCATGGTCGATCGTCCACCGATCGGACAAGTCGCCGTTCTGCGACCAGCATTCCTCGCCCGACCCGCGATCTCCGAACCGCGCGTCGGCGTCGGCCCACCGCTGCGGGGCCGCGCAGGGCATGCCTTCCACCGCCGGACAGGGGCGATCGAGCACGAGCGAACCGAACCGTTCAAGCCGCCGGCCGGCACCGAAGTCGAGCAGGGAGTATTGGTCAGGGGAGAACATGGGAACAGCAGGCCGTTATGAACAGGCCCCCAACACCTCCGCAATCCGCTCCGCCGTCACCGGCTGAATCAGCCCCTTTTCGCAGATCAGCCCGGCAATCAATTCGGCCGGGGTCACGTCGAATGCGGGATTATAGACGTCGATGCCGTCGGGAGCCGTCTGCCGTCCGAATCCGTGGGTGATCTCTCGCGGGTCGCGCTCTTCGATGGGGATGCCGTCTCCACTGGGAAGCGAAAGATCGAAGGTGCTCTGCGGCGCCGCGACGTAGAACGGGATCTTGTGGGCCGCCGCCGCCAGGGCCACGCTGTAGGTGCCGATCTTGTTGGCCGCGTCGCCGTTGGCCGCAATCCGGTCGGCCCCGGTCACCACGGCCTGGACCCGCCCCTCACGCATCACCTGGGCAGCCATCGAGTCGCAAATCAAGGTGACGGGAATGCCTCGTTGCTGTAGCTCCCAGGTGGTGAGCCTCGCACCCTGCAACAGCGGCCGCGTCTCGTCGGCGTACACGTGGATCCGCTTGCCCGACTCGGCCGCCGCGAAAAAGACCGCCAGGGCCGTTCCGTAGTCGGCCGTCGCCAAGCCGCCCGCATTGCAGTGAGTCAGCACGCCTTGTCCGTCCTCGATGAGTTCGGCCCCGTGCCGACCGATATCGCGGCAGATCCGCCGATCCTCCTCGTGAATCGCCCGGGCCTCGGCCAGCAGCGATTCGGCAAGCTCCTTCGGCGAAGCCGTGCCTTGCAGTGCCGCCGCCTTTCTTTTCAATCGATCCAGCGCCCAGAACAGGTTGACGGCCGTGGGACGGCTCTTCGCCAGGTACTCGGTCACTTCTTCAAAACGCCGACAAAACGATTCCTTGTCGCCGCTGGCGACCGGCTGTACGCCCAGAACCACGCCATAGGCGGCCGCGATCCCGATCGCCGGTGCCCCGCGGACCCGCAGCATCTTGATGGCTTCCCAGGCCGTCTCGACGTCGCGGCACTCGATCGTCGCCAACTCGATCGGCAATAACGTCTGATCGATCAACTCCAAGTGTCCAGCCCAATCGCCGACCCAACGTAACGTCTCAATGTTCGTCATCGCATACCCACGCAGTGCTCGTTATTCCGTCCGAATTCTGGCTTGCAGCTTCTGGTTCTTCTCTGCCACTTTCGCAGCCAAGTCGCTCTTGAAATGGATGAGTTTCTCCGCCAGATTCGGATCGCTCAGGGCGAGGATCTGGACGGCCAGCAGGCCGGCGTTCCGCGCCCCCCCCGATCCGGTCCCCACGGTGGCCACCGGCACGTCGCCCGGCATCTGCACCGTCGCCAGTAGCGAATCGAGCCCGCCGGCCAGATCGGTCGCCACGGGAATCCCGATCACCGGCAAGGTCGTGTGGGAGGCGCACACACCGGCCAAATGAGCAGCCCCCCCTGCGGCGGCAATAATGACCTTGAGGCCTCGCTCCGCCGCACCGGTTGCAAAATCGTGGACCACATCCGGCGTCCGATGGGCACTCATCACTCGCGCCTCATAGCCCACGCCAAACTCATCCAGGGCCGCCGCGACCGATTTGATCTTCGGCCAGTCACTGTCGCTCCCCATGACGATCCCGACTCGAACCGGCACATCCGACATACACGCTCTCCTTACTATCAACGGACCTCACAAGGTTTGCCGAACCGTCCGGCAAGCGGGCGACATCCCAACACCTCGAACCTTGGGTTGTACGGCAAGCCGAACGTTTCGGCAACCGTTCCTGTGCTACGTTTGCCTGGGGAGTCGATGAGTCTACGGCGAATGCCTTTTTCGGGGAACTCCCGTCGCGCTCGACGAGTCTATGAATCCAATGCGGAATCGCGAGGACACAGAATGTCTGGAAGCACGGGAATTGAGTCCGTATTGACGACGTGGCCCGCCACCCTGCAGCGTCGCGGCGTGGTCGGGACGCTTCAAGGGGAACAAATCGTTTTTTCCGGTTTTTCCTTGGGACACGGCTGCGTGTTGTTTCAGCGAGCGACCCCCGATTCGATGGGGGGCCGCGAAATCATTTTGCCCTTTGCGCAGATTGCGATCCTCAAATTGACGGACACGTTGCAGGCAAGCACTCGCAAGGAGATGGGTTTTCAAACACCCACAGCTTAGTCTGCGGGTTATGCGCAAAGGTTTTGAGTAGAACAACTTGGGAATTATTCATAGACCAGGTAGGCAGTGCCCGTTTCTTGCGTTCTCGTTTTTCTGACAGCGTCGCGATCCCTGGTTCTATTTTTGTGCTATCCTTCTATAATGTTTCCTTCTGGGGGGAACCACTCGCTAATCAGAGTGTGTGACCCCAAGAAATGGTGAAAACCGCAACAGGGCCCGGACGGCGGGTTAGATTCCGCCCCGGATTTAGCAGTTCGTTCCAACAAAGGAGTTTTCCGTGGCCAAGAAAGAAGACACCCCGGATCAAGAACCGGAAACCACCGCTGCCGAAGGGACCAAGCAACCGCAGCAACCCCAGCGAGTCCAGTTGCAGATCGACGACTCGAAGGCGATTGCCTGCTACGCGAACTTCTGCCGCGTAACCGGGACTCCGGAAGAGTTGATCATCGACTTCGGCCTCAATCCCCAGCCGATCGGTGTTCCCACGCAGCCGATTCCCGTCACGCAGCGGATCATCACCAACTTCTACACGGCGAAGCGGATGCTCCATGCCTTGACGATGACCGTGCAGCGTCACGAGGCCACCTTTGGCGTCCTCGAGATCGACGTCCAGAAGCGAGTTCGGCCGGGCCTCTACTCTGGTCCCGCTGCTCCCCAGCAGCAATAGTAGATCCCGCTGATTCGCTCGGCATCGGATTGACGTCTCTCCCGATGCCGCCAGCCTGAATCAATTGACACGCCCTGGCGCCCGGCAAGTTCGATACGACCCGCGGGCCCCGGGGCGTGTGTCTTTGAGCGGCCACCCTTACCGCCGATCGTCTGCGCCCGTTTCCCCCGATGCGATCGATCTATCTCGACTACAACTCGACAACGCCGGTTGCACCTGCCGTGCAGGAAGCGGTGCTTCCCTTCCTGGCCGAGCATTTCGGCGATCCCGCCGGCCGTCACGCCGTGGGCCGGGCGGCCCGGGAGGCCATGGACGACTCCCGTCATCTGGTCGCCACGCTGCTCGGAGTGGACCGCGACGAAATCGTCTTCACCTCCGGCGGGACCGAAAGCAATAACCTTGCCCTGCTCGGGATGATGCGGCGGCTCGCCCCCAACGGCCGCGGCCACCTGGTCGTCACTGCCCTGGAACACGTGTCCGTAGCTGCCACGGCAAGGTACCTTCAGAGCCGGGGATACGAACTGACGGTCGTCGGCTGCAGCCGCGACGGAGTCGTTGACCCGCAGGACGTGGAGAACTCCCTGCGGCCCGACACCAAGCTGGTGAGCGTGATTCACGCCAATCACGAGATTGGATCGATCCAGCCGGTACGTCAGATCGCCCACCTCTGCCGGCAGGCGGACGTCCTGGTCCACTGCGACGCCGTCCAGAGCGTCGGCAAAATCCCCGTCCGGCCCTCCGAACTGGGCGTCGACCTGCTCAGCCTGTCGGGGCACAAGATGTATGCTCCCAAGGGAGTCGGTGCGCTCTACGTCCGCCGCGGCCTGGACCCCGTGCCCGTCCTTCACGGGTCCGCCGACGAAGCCGGATTGCGTCCCGGAACACCGAACGTTCCCCATTGCGTAGCCCTCGGCGCGGCGGCAGGCCTGGCAGCCGCCCATCTCGACAAGGCACGCGACCGCCTGGCAATGCTCCGCGATCGCCTCGAGACCCTTCTCCTCGAGGGGTTCGGTGACCGGCTCCGCATCCTTGCTCACCGAGCCGAGCGATTGCCCAACACGTTGGCCGTCTCGTTCCCCAGAGTTGCCGGCGACGACTTGCTCCGCAGGATCCCCGAGGTCTGCGCGGCCACCGACTCGGCCTCGCACAGCGGTTCCGCCACGATTTCACCCGCGCTCGCGGCCATCGGCCTTTCCGCTCGCGAAGCCCTGGGGACGATCCGGCTGAGCATCGGGTGGTACACCACGGAAGAAGAGATCGAGCGGGCCGCCAATCTCCTTCTTGCCGCCTGGGACAGCGCCTCGGCATAGCATCAAAAAGGGGTCAGGACTCTTTGATTTTGCACGCCTGCGACATAACCCGCAAAATCAAAGAGTCCTGACCCCTTTTTTCTTTACTCGCCCTGCAGGGTGAGCACCAGGTGGCGGCGGTGGGGGCTGCGACGGTATTCGCAGAGGAAGATCCCCTGCCAGGTGCCCAGCCGGAGCCGGCCGGCGCCGATCGGAATGGTGAGCCCGCTGTCGGTCAGCGAGACCTTCACATGGGCCGGCATGTCGTCGGGCCCTTCGATCGTGTGGGCGTAGGGGAAGTCCTCCGGAGCAATGGCGTCCAGGGCCCGGTAGAGATCGTCGGGCACGTCCGGGTCGGCGTTCTCGTTGAGCGTGAGCGACGCCGAGGTATGCAGGATGAAGACGTGAAGCAGGCCCGCCTTGATTCCCTGAATTTCCGGCAGAGCCTCCAGGATTTCGCGGGTGATCGGGTGAATGCCGGCTGCGAACGGCGGCAACTGCAAATCGCGTTGAATCCAGGCCACGGCGACCCTCCCAGAGAGTACAGGAACGAAGCACTCCAGTGTATCGCAGGACCCGGGGACGTCCAGCCCGGCGACTCACTCGCAGGGGCCCCGTTGCCGGAGGTGGTAGAATACCAATAACTTCCGGAGTTTGGCGATTCATTTCCTCCAGGCGCCCCCCACGATGCCCTGCAAACACCTGCACGAACTGATTGAGATGTGCGAGCGGAACCATCTCAAGCTCAGCAGTTCCGATCTCATCCGCATGGTCTGTCCAAGCTGCGGCGTCGAAGAGGAGTGTCCGAGCACGCTCTACGACGAATACGACGCGACGCACCCGCAGGCGGAAGAACCGGCCGGCGACAGCGGCGTCGAGGAGCCGTAGCAGCCAACCTTCTGCCAACGCATGATGCCGGCGTCAAGCGTCCTCGTCGTCGTACTCCGGATACGCCCTTCCACCGTCAGTTCTGGGTGGCGGCTTGGGCACTGCGAACACGCCCGCCGGACCGTCACCCGGCCAACTCCTGCGGAATACCTCGGCAACGGGAGGAGACGCTTCGCACAGGCGCCATGCGACACCCGCGGTTTTCGCTTTCTTGTGAACGATGATCAGCTTGCCGACAAGTGCCGACGAAATACTCTCGACACCGCGAAAACTCAACAGCATGGGCCTGCGCATGCTCGCCGCCACCTCGACGATTGCCACCAGTTCCCTGCCGGTTTCTTCAAGCTCCGCTCCGCAATCGATCCTGGAACTGTTGAAATAGACCACCAAGGCCGCGTGTTGGTCCTCGATTCGGACTCGCTCATACCGTCGCTGGTCATCCATCGATCGGCACCCCCTTTGCACCTGCGCCGCCAGATGCGTATCCACAACCCGAACGGCAGGTCGCCGTCAACACCTCTGCGGTGCCTCAATCTCTTTTGACGTCAGTGCTCGAGATCCGACCGATCGGTCCGTCTCGCTAGTCCTGAGTCTGGGTCGACCGTGATCCAACCCTTTAGCTCTCGCCAGAGATGCTGGCAATACGCAACGGCTGCGGTGCTTGCGATTTCTCGCGCAACCAGCTTCTGAATGGTCGACTCATAGTACGTCGTCATACCGCGATCGAGCAAATGTTGACGAATAGCCTCCGGCGGACTCTTTTGGAGAAACATGGTTCGCAGATCGTCGTTCATCACCGCAACTTCGTGTACGCCGACGAATCCGCTGCGACCGGTCCCCCGGCACTCCGAACAGCCCGTCCCTCGTGCAAAGGAAAGCCTCGACGGGGCCTCGCAACGAATCCTCAGTTGTCGGAGTTCCGAGTCCTTGGGCGTGTAGATCGTTGTGCAATTGGAGCAGACACGCGGTATGAGACGCTGCCCAACACCCCCCAACACAGCTTGCGTCGACACCGATCGCGGAATCGCTTTACATCGCAGATAGTCGATCAGGTGCTCGAAGCCTCGTTCCATAGACACCACCACAAGACAACTGCCTCGCGCCGCCGCAATCAGCTCGCCAATCGTATCCTGGTTTCCGGCGTATTCAATGAAGACGGCGTCCGGCCTTCGGCGCAAGGCAGCCAGAATCCAGTCCAACTGGCTAACGCCGGATGGGCCGCTTACGTCGCACTGGAGGATTCCAGGCAAGGGACGGCTCGGCCCCCATTCAAGGGACAGAACTTCTCGTCCGTCGCTTTTAGCCGCCAGGAGTGCCGCGTGCCCGAGGGTCCGCCGGCCCGCCCGACCATATCCCGAAACGACGAGAAACCCTCGTCGATGCCGAAGCATCTGATTGAAGAGAGCTTCCTGGTCGGCCAGAAGCCCCAATTCGTGAAGTTGAAGGCACTTCTGGTCGTGCTTTTCCCAGGCCAGGACACCGGCGGGGCCGTGTAACGCATAGATAATCGACACGCGAATCGATCGCTTGCCACCTTCCGCTTGATAGACGGTTCGTCCATCCTGTGTGCGCCGGCGCTCGAATTGGTCGAGATGAAATTGCTGCTTGATCGCCTTATACAGGCCATCGGAGGCTTCGACGGGCAGGATGGCGCGCAGTCGCAGTTTGTCGAGCACTCGGTACCGAATGACCAATTCGGTCGGAGAACAATGCAAGTGGATATGCGACGCATTGTGCTGCAGGGAATCGCACAGCAGTTGCCGATAGAGTTCAGCGTACGTCTCGGTAGTCGTCGCCCTATGGATACTCGTCTCGCGGACTTGAGCCAACAGACCGTCGAAGTCGTTCATGACGGCAGACTTCCGTTGAGTACGCCGTTGAAAGAAGAGGCATCCAAACCGTCAGCAATAGTAGTCTTAATTTACCATCTACGAACCCAGAACGCTACCTGTCTATCTCAAGAGCGGCGAAGTCGCTCCTCAGAGACTCAGACCGGTTGCTTGATAGGACAGAGTGCGTTATAGACCCCCGGCGATGCCACCCAGAGTGCCGGATGCCCGGGCAGCCGCGGGAATGAGGCCGGAATGGGGCCGAAAAGGAGCTTTGAGCCGTGAGCAATGAGCTTTGAGCGGTTGTCTGTCTCCCATTCATTGAATTCAATCGCCTCGATTGTTAGTCTGATAGCAGCCTCTGCACAGCCCCTGCGATTGCCACGGATTCTGCCGCTCACTCTGGAAGTTGGAGTTGCCCCATGCTTTGCCGTCACATACTCCTGCCAACAGCAATCGTCGCCGTCGCGGTTTTCGGACAATCTGCCCGGGCCCAAGAGGAGCAGACCTCCTTGCCCAAGCTTTACGGCTTCTGCATGGATCTGCCGGCTGTGCCCAATCCCTCGATTCCCGATCAGGCCAGATTGCTCAAAGAGCTGGGTTTCGACGGCGCCGGCTACCCCCTGTGGTTCGGCGAGGAGATGGATAAGAACCTCCGTGCATTGGACGAGGCCGGACTGGAACTCCACCTCGTCCACACGACGGTCAACCTCGACCCGGCCAAGGCGGCCTACGACCCGCGCATGCCCGAAGCGATCGCCAAACTCAAGGGACGGCCCGTCACTGTCGCCGTTCTGATCCGCGGCCTTCCGCCCGGCGATCCCAAGGGCATGGACCGGGCCGTCGAGATCCTCCGCGAACTGGGCGACGTGGCCGCCGGGTCCGACTTGCGCATCTCCATCTACCACCATGTCAACGACTGGACGGAAAGCCTCTTGTTTGCACTCGAAGTGGTCAAGAAGGTCGACCGGCCGAATGTGGGCGTCAACTTCAACCTCTGCCACTGGCTCAAGGTCGACGGCGACAAGGACTATCGCACCGTGCTCCGCGAAAACGCCGAGCGAATCTTTGCCGTGACCATCAACGGCGCCCAGCTTGGCTCCAACGCCTGGACGAACGGCCTGATCCAACCCCTCGACCGGGGCGATTTCGACAACCGGGCATTACTGGGCGTTCTGAGGGACATTGACTACCGTGGTCCCGTCGGACTGATGTGCTATGGCATCCCCGACGACACCCGCGAACATCTCACCAGATCGATGAAGACCTGGAAATCCTGGCAGACGCCGCGAGAAACGAACAAGCAATAGGTTTGTGCCAGTCGTCCCTTAGTCCATGTCGTAAGCGATCGCGAACTGGTGTTCTCCCTTGTTGGGAACTCGATCCGTTCCCTCGCAAAGCTCTTCCGTGTTCGGGTCGAAGGTGAACACGCGAATGCAGTCGTCGGCGGGCAGAAATCGATAGAGCCGCAGCCAGCCCGTGCTGTAATCCTGAAGGAGTTCGTGCACGACGTTGCCGCGATCGCCGGGCGTGGCCGCACGGATCGCCTGGGTCCGGCTCTGATCGCCCGAAAAGACCGCAAACAGGTTTTCGTGCTTGCAGTAACACTTCTCCCACATCTGCTGAGGCGTGTTACCCCGCTTGCCGTGAATCTTCAACCACCGCATGCGGCCTTTCGGCGCAGAGAGGAACTCCTCGTTGCTCTTGGGCTTCTCCGCCGGCCCCCAACCCATGTGCGTGGTGATCATCGCCCGACGCTGCGGGTGTTCGTCCAGGACGCCGTTGGCCCACTGGAGCACGTCGTCCGGTGCGTTGCACTCCAGGTGCAGGAACAGAAAGTCCATTCCGCCGGCCGAGAATAGCTGAAAGCTGTTGGCGTTGTTGCCCGAGACCTGCGGATCGCGCGGCGAGCCTCCGTAGCTGCCGCCATACCAGTCGAGCCCTTCGAATCGCGCTCGCGGGAAGTACTCCTGAAACAGGGACGAGTCGCCTTTCGAGGTCATGTCGTGGTTGCCGACCGAGATTCCGTAGGGGACCTTGCCGTGCAGCACGTCCATGCACGCCCGGGCGACCTCCCATTGGCTGGGAACGTTCTTGTCGACGATGTCGCCCACGTGGCTGACGAACGCGATGTTCTGCCGATCGATATTGCCGGCGATCCACCGCACGTGAGCGTCGAAGATCCGGTTGGTCACCCGATCGGTGCTGTCGGGCTGGGCCTTGGTGTCGGCGCCGTGATAGGCCTGCGTGTCGGGGATCAGCACCACGCTGAACGATCCCTCCGGCGCCGCCGTCAGCCGTTCCTCGGCCGCCAACGACCCGATCGACAGTGAGAGCAGAAACAGGACCGCGACAAGCCGGCAGAATCTCTTGATCATCATGCGATTTTCTCCATAGTCCGCATGATAATCCGACCCGCCCGGGAGTTCCAGTCGCCGTCTCGTACGCAGAAGGCGCAAATGGCCTTGCGTGATACGTGGAAATATGGTTTTGACCGCGACAGCGGCATCAAGACCCCGCGATCATCCCATCCCTCGCTTAACCTGCTGCCGTAGACGAGGCCATTCCATGCTGCTCCAACGGTGCCTAACGACCTTTTTCAGAAGTTCCCTCGGAACCGCCGCGTCTACCGACAATCGGTGCCTTCTCAAACGTCAGGAGACCCCGCAATTCTTCCGGCGTCGTCCGATCGCTCAAGAACTCCACATGCCCATCTGCAAAGAGAACGTTCACGCCGCCCCGATGACGGCTCGATATTCCACCGCCGCCCGGCGGGTTGATCCCTTGCAGGGCTTCTTCAAGGGTAAGATCACGGGGTTCGGCCCAGCACACGCCCGATGCCGCGACTTCCACGAGCAGGATCGTGCGGCTCGGATCGTCGATATCGGCGAGCCGCACCCGTTCTTCCGTCGACCAGACCGTGCCGGGACCGACGACCGCCAGGTAGCTGGTGCGGTTTGGAGACGCCTGGGGATCGTCAGGACATTGATAGATGCGGAGAGTGAGACGTGCGAGTTCGGAGTTGCTCGGACTGTTCCACGGTTCGGCGAGTCGGTAGTGAACGTAGATCTCGGTGCGGGCCAGGTAATGGAGTATCATCGTCCGCCAACTGGCCAACGGCTGCCCGCTCTCGTCTGCGGTCCACGGCGGCGGCAGTTGGCCGGTTTCGGCCTCGTACCGGAGTATCGTTCTGCCGATTACGCTGAGGTTGTCGATACAGGTTGATCTTCGTCGGGAAGGGTGGCCTGTGCTGACGGGCGGCAATACCAAGGCGGAAAGCATTCCCAGGACGACCACCAGAGTAGCGGTCTCCACGAGCGTGGCATCGTAGCGGCGGCAGAGGATCACGACCGGTATCGTCAGGCTGAGAACAGCCAGGGGCCAACCGAACCACACGCCGACGGCACAGAAGCCGGCCACGTAGACCGGCAGCGTCAGCAACGTCTTCACGCCGAACTGGAAACGCCGCTTCGGCTTCCTGACGACAGGCCGCCTAGGCTCGGAATCGCTCACGGCGAACACCTCGCGTCTATGGCAAGTTCACCCTCATGTTCCAGTATGGCCGAAGCTGGGCCGGGTGTAAAGTGATGGGGCAGGCGAACCGCCGGTGCGGACCGGCGATCTGTTCCCGTACGAGGCAGGCTCCACGGCCAAGAGCGTCGGTTATCCGCCGTTGCGGATGGCTTCGACGAGCCGTTCCAGCGAACCGTCTTTTCGCAGATAGACGTCGGCGCCGGCGTCGAGCATGGCCCGGGCCATGTCGTCCTCCTCGTGCATCGAAAGCCCCACTACGCGAACGTCCGGCAGAAACTCTCGCACGCGGCGGGTGGCCTCGATCCCGTTGAGTTCGGGCATGGCCAGGTCCATAACGATCACGTCGGGGCGAAGCTCCTGGGCCAGTTTGACGGCTGCCAGGCCGTCGCCTGCCTCGCCGACCACCTCCAGATTGGCTTGTTCTCGCAACAGGTTGGCCAGTCCCTGTCGGAACATCTTGTGGTCGTCGGCGAGTAGAATGCGGAGAATCGATTTCGGTTCCGCTTCGTCGCCGGCGTCATCCGGGTGCCGCTCTGTGGGCGCGGCGGCAGCGCTGGGCTGATGACTCTTGCGGTCCAGGCCGCCGGGTACGGTGAGGACAATCCGCGTCCCCTGATTGACGGACGAATAGATTTCCAGCCGGCCGCCGAGCATTTCCAACCGTTCGCGAATACTGAACAGGCCGAAACCCGATTCGGAGAGGTTGGCTTCGCCGCTGCCGGGAACCATGCCGACGCCCTGGTCTTCCACCGCGATTTGCAGGTCGCTTTCGCCCGCTGCCGACAACCGAACGGTAGCGGCCGAGGTCCCGCCGTGCTTGACCACGTTGAACAGCAGTTCGCGGACGGCGCCGAAAAGGAAGATCCGCAGATCCTCGGTGGCCGGTTCGACGTCCGATTCGGCTTCAACCTCGACGCAGAACCCGTGTTTCTCCTGCATCCGCCGGCCCAGCCACTGGAGGGCCGCCTGAAACCCGGCGTCATAGAGGACGGGCGGGCTGAGTTCCACCGTCAGCGATCGTGACACGGTGATCGACTGGTCGAGCAACTCGTCGACTCGCCCCAGCCGGCTGCGATGTTCTTCGATCTCCACGCGTTTCTTCAGCAGTCCGACTTTCAATTTGGCGGCCACCAGGAGTTGTTGCAGGTGATCGTGAAGAATCTGGGCGAGCCGCCTGTGCTCGCGCTGTTCGGTCAGGGCCAGTTCGGCGGCCAGCGCCCGGAGTTGGATCGCCCGCTGCTCGGCGACGAGGGTCCGCTCCGCCACGCGCTGTTCGAGGGTTTCGTTGATTTCGCGAAGCCGCTGTTCGCTCTCGCGCATGTTGCGGAACAGCACCGAGTAGGGATGGGTCAGTCCCACCTCGACGAAGGCTACGTACATGGCGTAGGAGGCGACCATCTTCAAACAATGGCCGATCAGATTCGCCGTGCCGGTCACGTCGGTGTAGAAGGTGAAAGCGATTTCTGACGCGATCGTGATACAGATCGTGACCGACAGGAGATCGAGCACGCGGGGATCGAGTTCCTCTCGGCGTTGGTACATGAACCCCAGGGCAGCAAGCATCACGAGACAGACAGCGTACTCGCTGTAGATCTTGAACAGGGTGAGGCCCGAGTCGTAGCAGATGGGAAACACTTGCCAGTACAAGATCGTGGCCAGCAGCAGGGCGACCGCCACCGCGTAAATTGCGAGAATCACGCGGGCATCGAAGCGGTGCCGCAGGAACAGCGGAGCAGCCAGAAACGACGCCGCCTGAACGAAGCGTCCAGCCAGCCAGAGCTGCGTAGCCAGATTGGCGTCGTCGACGGCAAAAACGCTCATTCCGTCATAGGCCAGCGCGTGCAGCAGATCGATCAACCCGACGAACAGGTAACCGACGCCGACGAACAGGAAGCAGCCGTTGTCGAGAAAATGCCGGGCGTTCCAGAAGATCGTGAACACGCCGAAGGCCACCACGATGCTGAAGAACTCGACCAGCCAGTGAAACAGAAGGAAACTGTGCAGGCGAGCGAGGAGAACGCTTGCCAGCAGGATTACCACGACTCCCAGCGGGGCCAGCCACTTCGGCCATCCGTTTCCTTCCGTCGGTTCCATGGGGCTTCCTCGGCAGCAATCCAGGGGGGGCGGCTCAGCAGTAGTTTCCAGCATACCCACGAGCCAATCGCGGAACAGTCCCCGGACTCCGGCAGGCAAGGCGGATCAGATCCAGGTGATCGATAGCCCTTCGCCGCCACCGTTCTTCCGGCATTCCCCGACAGCGCGCAACATGTTTCGTGGAAAGGCGTAACGCCCCCGGATTTCAGACGGCGGCTAGTCCTGTTCCAACGGCCGCATAGGGAATTTCCCGATCAGTCATGGGAATATTCCTCGAAAGACACGGGCGCAATTCCTGATTCTCGAACATGCTGCCGGGACCCTAGAATCGGCCCAACGATGACGATGACAAGAAAAGGATTTGAATCACCGAAACGCCAACGAGTCTTGATCCGTTTCCAACCATGCTAGCCAACCCAAAAACATCAGGACCTCGACCAACCATGGAACCAGGGAGCAGAAATCTCCGCGGCTCCCTGCACGATACAGCAGTGGTCGTCCAGGCCCACCTTGACGCGTCGCCGTCGTTGGCCGGAACCCACATTCGCTGTGAGGCACTGGAAGGCCGAATCGTCCTCCGCGGGTATGTGTCGACCTATTCGATGAAGCATGTCGCTCGCGTCCTCGCCGAAAGCGTCTCGGGCAACAGCCGGATTGAGGATCACCTGGACGTGATCCCCGTCCCACCAAAGTGGCAAACAAGGAAACAACCATGAGCACGGCAGTTTGTGAACCCCAAGTTCGACGAAGACACACCGCTGGTGAATTCGAGCCGGATTCAAGATCGCCCGGTGTCGCTACGCACGATGTGCAAGCTTCTTCCGCCGCGCCCCCCGAGGAACTCTCGCTGCTCACGGTGGAGCAACTGGCCGAACGCTTGAACGTTTCGACCAAGACCATCTCGCGCTGGCGGAATCAAGGTCTAGTTGCCCGATCGTTCTCGCGCGACGGGCGGCACCGGGTCGGGTTCGCACACCAGGACGTCGCCCGCTTCATCGCCGAGAATCCAGAACGGATTCGCCGCGGCTCCGGCTTCTCGCAACTCAGCAACTCGGAGAGATCCTGCATCCTTCAGCGAGCTCGGCAGCTCGCTGAAGAGGGGGGGCGCCCTGCAACCGTTGCCAAGGTGCTGGCCGAGGAATCCGGGCGAAGCATCGAGACGATTCGCTACACGCTGAAGAACCACGACCGGCAAAAACCGGATGACGCGATCTTCCCGCACGGTTACGGCCCTCTCAGTGAAGCAACGAAGCGCAATATCTACCGGCGGAGTTGTCGCGGCGAGACCGGCGAAGCCCTGGCCCGCAAGTTTCACCGGCCCAGGACCGTCATCGCCCGAGTGATTCGGGGAATGCGGGCTTTGAAGATCATGGACCTTCCGCTCGACTACGTGCCCAACGTCGAATACGCACGGGTCCGGACGCAGCGTCAAGAGCGGGCAATCCTCGCCGAGCCGCCCGTACCGGAGAGCCGTCCTGCAATGCCCCGCGTTCCGTCGGGGCTGCCCTCCTATCTCCAGAGCCTCTACGAAGTGCCGTTGCTCACCCGCGAGCAGGAAGCGCACCTGTTCCGCAAGATGAATTACCTGAAATACCGGGCGTCGCAGATGCGCGACGAACTCGACCTGGAGCGCCCCAAGGCGCGCCTCATGGATCGCATTGAGGCCCTCTACTCGGAGGTGGTGGCGACCAAGAACCAGATCATTCGCTCCAACTTGCGGCTGGTCGTCTCGATCGCCAAGCGGCACGTGCAGCAAAACGGAACGCTGTTCGAGTTGATCAGCGACGGCAATATCTCGTTGATCCGCGCGGTCGAGAAGTTCGACTTCGCCCTGGGCAACAAGTTCAGCACCTACGCGACCTGGGCCATCATGAAGAACTTCGCCCGGTCGATCCCCAACGAACGCGTCCAGCTCGATCGCTTCCGCACCGGCCACGAGGAGCTGTTTGGGGCGACTTCCGACGACCGCACGGACGCCCTGGAACTGGAGACGGCCCAGACGAAACGCGAGGCCGAGGTCGAGAAGATCCTTCGTCATCTCGATCGCCGCGAGCGAGCCATCGTCGCTCGGCGATTCGGGCTCGACCGCGATCTCGAACCGCTTACGCTCAAGGAAATCGGCCAGGAAATGGGAGTCAGCAAGGAACGCGTCCGCCAGATCGAGGCCCGGGCGATTGCCAAGCTCCGCCAGGCCGCCGTGGAAGAGAACATCCAACTCCCGGAGTGAGCCAACCCCACAACTTCATCGGAATCCAAGGCGGGACGAGCAGGAGGCGACGTCCCGCTTTGCGTTTCTTGCATCCTTTTACTGCTCGTTCAAGTAGACGTCGATTCTCGGAGCATTGTGGTTGTAAGGTTTGGCGAGAATGTCGTAATCCCCGTCGCCGTCGAAGTCGCCGAGCAGCCCTTCGTGGACGCCCTGGCCGGTTGCAACCTCGTCAAACTCGAACCGGCCCGCACCGTCGCCATACCAGATCAACAGCCGCGCCTTATCGCCGGCGCCCGGCGAGCCCATTTCTCCCAAGAAGATGTCGTCGTTGCCGTCGCCGTTGATGTCGCGGATCTCGCAGGTGTGGCCGTGAACGATGAAAGCAAGCGTGTTCGCCACCCACTGCTTTCCGTCCCACTGGTACCACTTGGCCTCGCCGTCGGTGTCGCCCGGCGAGAAGACGATCTCCGGCCGGCCCCCTTTCGCCAGTTGCCCCGCGGCGCATTGAGTGAATCGCATTGGCTCGTCGATCACCTCGGGCTCGAAGCTCTTGCCGCCCCGGTGGCGGAACCAGCGCCCGCCGCCCACCAGATCGAGCTTGCCGTCAAGATCGACGTCGACGGGACGGGAGGGGAACCCTTCGTGTTCCTGGCCCGACTGCCACTGGTAGATCACCGCGGCCTCCCACGGTCCGGTTGAGCGAGGTTCGCCGGGCAGCTCGTACCAGAGCAGACTCTTCGCCCTCTGGTTCCAGGTGACGAACTCCACGCGGCCGTCGTTGTCGTAATCGGCGGCCGTCTGATCGTGGTGCTTCCGATCGCCTGAGTTCTTGATCTCCCGCCGCTTCCAGGGTCGATCGAACTTCGGTCGCGGATTCTCCCACCACCAGATGTTGGGACCGCTGCTGTCCTGACCGAGGATCAGATCGAGGTCCCCGTCGCCGTCGACGTCGCAGGCGGCGCCGCCTGCCTCCGGTTTGAGTTGGCTCTCGTCGATCGTGTGCTTCTTCCAGCCGGACTTGGTCAGGCGGTACCAGACCACCGAGGGCGCTTGGGTCCGCTCGCCGACGACGAAATCATCCGTCCCGTCGCCGTCGACGTCGAATACCACGCAACACGTTTGCTGGTTGCCCTCGTTCGGCACGGGCAGGTCTCCGGTGGTGCTGGAAAGACGCTTCCACGTCACGGCCTTCTCGGCAGCCGCGGCTGGAATCGAGAGGACAACCGTCAGTGCGAACAGCAGGATGGTTGAATGGTTGTGCATGGGAACGTTACCTCCGATTGCGGGGCCTGGACCAACTTGTGTGATATTCTAGAGCAAGGGATGAGGCAAATCACTACCCGGATCGGCATGTTGCCGGCTCTGCAACCGAGCGCGGGTCAAGGCCGCGTGGCTATTGGCCAAGGGTGAGCAGCCGGATTGGCAGAGGCTGGCGATACTCCCTATACTGGTTGAAAACATCCCAAGTTCAGGAGCTTTCCTATGATTCGCCCCGCCGTCGCCGTTGTGTTGACGCTTTCGTTCTGCGTGTCCAGCCATGCGGCCGAAGTGGCGCCGCCCGAACCGTTTGGAGCGGTGCCGAGCGAGGCTCACCTGGCCTGGCACGAACTGGAGTATTACGGGTTCATCCACTTCACGATCAATACCTTCACCGACCGGGAATGGGGCGGTGGCGACGAGTCGCCGGAACTGTTCAATCCCAGCCAGTGCGATCCCGATCAGTGGGCTTGCGTGGCCGCAGAGTCGGGCATGAAGGGGCTCATCCTCACAGCCAAGCACCACGACGGGTTCTGCCTCTGGCCCAGCAAGTATACGGAACACTCCGTCAAGAAATCGCCCTGGAAGGACGGCAAGGGCGATTTGGTCCGGGAACTCTCCGACGCCTGCAAGAAGCACGGACTGCTGTTCGGGCTCTACCTTTCCCCGTGGGACCGCAACCATGCCGAGTATGGGCGGCCGGCCTACATCGAGTATTACCGCAACCAGTGGCGCGAACTGCTCGCGGGCTACGGCCCCGTATTCGAGACCTGGTACGACGGAGCCAACGGCGGCTCGGGCTATTACGGCGGGGCCAACGAAACGCGGCGGATCGACAACAAGACCTACTACGATTGGATCCCCACCTGGCAACTCGTCCGCGATCTGCAGCCGGGCTGCATCCGCTTCAGCGACGGGGGGCCCGACATCCGTTGGGTGGGCAACGAGAAGGGCTTGGGCTACGATCCGAACTGGTGCACCTTCAACCGCGACGGGCGTTGGCCCGGCGTTTCCCAACGCGAGTCGCTCTGGCACGGCGACCAGGGCGGTACTCACTGGGTGCCCGCCGAGGTCGACGTCTCCATCCGCCCGGGCTGGTTCTGGCACGAGTCGCAAAACGGGCAGGTCAAGACGCTCGACCAACTGCTCGACATCTACTACGCCAGCGTCGGCCGGGGCTGCAACCTCCTGCTCAACGTCCCGCCCGACCGCCGCGGCCTGTTCCACGAGATCGACGTCGAACGTCTAGGCCAACTGGGCGACTACCTCAAAAAGACCTTCGGCGACGACCTGGCCCGGAGAAAACCGGCCAAGGCCGACAACACCCGCGGCAATGCCGAGGAGTATTCCGCCGCCGGGCTCACCGACGGTGATCGCAATACGTACTGGGCGGCCGACGACGGCGTGGTCTCGGCCGCGCTCGAAATCGACCTGGGCGGTCCGACCACTTTCGACAACGTTCGCATCCAGGAGCAGATCCGGCTCGGCCAGCGGGTTGAAGCGTTCGAGATCGAGGCCCGAGTGGACGGCCGGTGGCAGAAGATCGCCGAAGGCCAGACCATCGGCCCGCGGCGAATCCTGCGGACGGATCGTGTGACCGCCGACGCAGTTCGCGTCAAGCTAATCAAATGCCTGGCCTGCCCGGCGATTTCGACGGTGGAGGTGTATTGCTCGCCGGAATAATAATGTCCGGTCGACTGCTTCTTTGGCTGCAAGCTCACTTAAAGATCCTGCCGGTTTCGCGCGTCAGTCTACTCGTTTCGCTCCACGACCAGCACATTCGACGCCAAGTCCTCGACGACGCGTTCTTCGAGCCCGCCTTCATCGGCGCGGAGCCGCCGCAGTTCCTCCGGCCTGGTGCCCTTGGGGAGCTTTCCGAGATTGCAGACGGGTTCGCCGGGGCTGACGGCGGGGAGCGTGGTCATGCCGACCACGACCCCGTCGAAGGGTGCATGGAGCACCCGGCGCTCCCTGCCGAGCAGGGTCGCGTTCGTGGCCAAGGGTTGGTCCTTTTCGACAACATCGCCGGGACTGACGTGAAACTGAAGAAAGCCGCCCCGTTCGGCCCGGACCCACTTGGTCTTCTCGATGGCGACTTGATACCTGGGATGAACCGGTTCGTCGTCCAGCATTCCCAGGCTGCAAAGCACGTTCTTCACGCCGCGAACGGCCGTCTCGACGATTCCCGGTTCCACTTTCCAGACCTCTCCGCCCTCCATCATGATCGTGGGACAGCCGGCGGCGCAGGCCTCCGGCCGGAAGGCTTTGCGCGGCCCCACGTTGTCGATAATGATCTCGCTGCCGAAGGCCTCGGCGAGTTCCTTGACGGCGGGCAGTCGCAAGTCGCCCCGAACGTTCGGGTAGTTCGTGCGGCGGATGGCGGCCGTATGCAGGTCGATTCCGTAGTCGCTCCGCAACACGATTTCGCTGAAGATCGCGTGGGCCATGCGAGAGGCGAGACTTCCTGTTTCCCTCCCCGGAAAACACCGGTTGAGGTCCCTGCGATCGGGCAGATAGCGCGAGTGCCGGTCGAAGCCCAGCAGGTTGAGGACGGGCACGAGAATCACGGCTCCCCGGACGATCCGGAATTCGTCGTCGAGGAGCAACTGCCGGATCGTCCCGGTGCCGTTGATCTCGTCGCCGTGGAGGGCGGCAGTGACGAACACCACCGGCCCGCCTTCACGCGCCCGGCGGATATGGATGGGAATCTCGATCGTCAATCCGCTGTAGCTTTCGCTGATGGCCAGGTGGACGTCGCGGGCTTCGCCGGCGGCAATTCTTCTGCCGTTCCAGTTGTCGATCGATTTGCGTCGGCCAGACTTGGGCATCGGTGTTCTGGGGCCCCTTCGGCAAGCGTCATGGAGAAGTGGGCGGCGGGGGCAGTTTTCGGACCTTGGGCCGGCGTTTGCCGCGCACCTTGGCAGGGATCAGGTCGCGCATGGCTTCGAGTCGTCCGAAGCACAGCAGGCGATCTCCCGGTTCCAGTTGGCGATCCGCTCGCGGGTTGGGAATGACGGCCGTACCGCGATAGAGGGTCAAGGCGTTGATGTCCTTGTCGCGCAGACCCGATTCGCTGATCGTTTTGCCGATGTATTCGGAACCTTCGGGAATGTGGATTTCGGTCACGCCGTAGCCGCGGCTGACGGTGAGCCGTTGCCGCAGGTCGAGTTCGGGAAAATCGACCTGGGCGGCGATGTAATCGACGATCGCGCCGGCTATGTCGAGCCGCGTGCAACCTTCGATTCCCTCCAGTCCGGGGGACGAGTTGACTTCCATGACCTGGGGGCCGTCCTTGGCCTCGAGCATGTCGACGCCGGCCACCCGCAGCCCCATGATCTGGGCGGCCCGCACGGCCGTTTCGCGGTAATTCTCGTCCAGCAAGAGGGCCTCCGTCCGCCCGCCGCGATGCACGTTGCTGCGAAACTCCTGCCCCTGAGCGACTCGGCGCATAGCGGCGACCACCTGATCTCCGATCACGAACGCGCGGATATCGCGCCCCTTGCTCTCGGCCACAAACTTCTGGATCAAGACGTTCTGCTTGGTGCTCTGCAGGGTCTCGATGATCGCCTCGGCAATCTTGACGGAATCTGCCAGAATCACCCCGACGCCCTGCGTGCCCTCCAGGAGTTTGATGATGACGGGCGCCCCGCCCACGCGCTCGATGGCAGGCAACACGTCCTTCTTGTCGCGGACGAAGGTCGTCGCGGGAATGCCGATGTGGTGCCGGCTGAGGATTTGCAGGCTGCGGAGCTTGTCGCGCGAATTGGAGATGCCGGCCGACGAGTTGGCACAGAACACATCCATTTGCTCGAATTGCCGAACGACGGCGGTGCCGAAGTAGGTGATCGAGGCCCCGATCCGGGGCAGCACGGCGTCGTAATGGCTGAGACGCTTCTGCTTGAAAAAGAGGTCCGGCTCTCCCTGCTCCAGGTCGATGGAGAACTTGAGGGTATTCAACACCCGGACCTGGTGTCCCCGCTGCCGGGCCGCTTCGCGAATCCGGCGCGTGCTGTAACACTTGGGGCTGCACGAAAGCACGGCGAGTTTCATGTTCCGGCCTTTCCTGATCGTTTGCTCCCAGGTATTTTCTTGTCTCCGTCGGGTGAAGCCGGGAGTTCTCTCCGCTTCTTGCCTTTCAGTCTCCCGCCGTAGTAGGACCTGCCCGCGTCGACCAGCAGCCGGCCACGAAACGCCTCGCGCCCGAGCAGAACGCGAAATCCCATCTGGTCTCGGTTCGCCAAGGTCAACTCGATCGGCCAGGATTCACCCAGCACTTCCATCACGGTGACGATCACCGGCCGGCGGGCCGCCTGGCCGCTGGAACTGCGAACGCGGCGATACTCCAGGACCTCGGCCTCCACCTCCACCACGCCTGCCCGGCTCCGCTGGATCGGGTGCACCTGGAAGCGGATGTAGGTCTTGCCGTCCCGTACCGTCGTCACCATGTCGAAGGCGTGGAGGCTCGACGATCTCGCCCCGGTGTCGATCTTGGCCTTGATCGGGCCCACTCCAAGTTGCGGAAAGGCGACCCATTCGCGCCAACCGATGACGGGGAGTTTGCTGCTTTTCTTCGCCGGCATGGCCTGGACACTCCGCCTGGGCAACGATCCGTCGAAACAGTAGGTGCCGGGCGCCGCACGGCTCCTCGAAGCGGAATATCACTTCGAAACCAAGAGACCGTGCCCCGGTCCTCATAATAGCGGATTTCCCTGCCGAGACCCAGCAGTCCCCAAAGGTGAACAAGCCACCGAATCCTCACAATTGGTTGCGTCCTCCGCATCGCAACACTACACTCACGGTGGCTCCGGAATGTTGACCTCAGGCAGGCGGATGAAAAAAATCTACCAGTTAGACGCACAAATGGGGTTGGACGGTCGATGAGAGTGCGAAACCTCACACGCTCCATGAGGAAGGACAGGCTATGCTCCGAATTTGCCGTCTCGTTGCCCTTGCCGCACTGATCCTGCCGTTCGCCGCCGATTCGGCAATCGCCGAGGATATGCGCGATATCACCACGGGATACGTGATTCCCGACGAAGGCTATTGCGATCAGCCCTACGTGGTGATTACCCGGGACGGCAACTGGCTCTGCCTGCTGACGACGGCCGGGGGACACGAAGGGGCCGCCAACTCGCACGTGGTCTCGACCATCAGCTCGGACCAGGGACGCACCTGGTCGCAACTCGTGGAGTTGGAGCCGGTGGACGGTCCGCCGTCGGTCTATTCGCTCCCGGTGGTGGCTCACACGGGCCGGGTGTATGCCTTCTACGATTACAACGGCGACAGCTTCAAGTGCCCCGCCCGCAGCGATTGCGTCGGATGGTTCGTCTACAAGTACTCGGACGACAACGGGCGGTCCTGGTCGAAGCAGCGCTATCGTCTGCCGATGCGGATGACCGCCGTCGACCGCACCAACACCTTTGGCGGCCAGGTGCAGATCTTCTGGGGCATCGGCAAACCGGTCACTTCCGGCGACACGATGTTCTTCGCCTTCAGCAAGTGCGGCCAGTATGTGATCGAACGCTCGGAAGGCTGGTTCTATCGGTCCGACAACCTTCTCACCGAACCCGACCCGAACAAGATCGAGTGGCAGTTACTTCCCGACGGCGACGTGGGGCTCAAGAATCCGGAGTTCGGCGACGTGCAGGCCGAGCAGAACATCGTGGTCATGAACGACGGATCGATCTACTGCATGTATCGCACGGCGGGCAACCATCCGTGCCACGCCTACAGCCGCGACGGCGCCCACACCTGGACGATGCCCGAGTACGCCACTTACACCCCCGGCGGGCGGAAATTCAGAAACTCCCGGGCCTGCCCCAAGGTCTGGAAGACGGCCAGTGGGAAGTACCTGTTTTGGTTCCATCACCACGGGGCCCACGAGAATCCGTACCGGGGCCGAAATCCGGCCTGGCTCAGCGGCGGGATCGAGAAGGACGGCTTCATCCACTGGTCGCAGCCGGAGATCGTGCTCTACGACACCGATCCGAAGAACTGCCTGTTTGACCCGAAGACAGGTACGCCCGGCCCGGGCGGCGGAATGAGCTATCCGGACCTGATTGAGCAGGACGGGAAGTATTGGATCACTGAAACGCAGAAGACTCTGGCTCGCGTGCATCCGATTGATCCTACGCTTCTTGAAGGCCTCTGGAGCCAGGGCGAGGTAAAGGCCGTGGCGAGCAGCGGCCTCGTTCTGGACCTGGGGCCTGAACAACTGAAGAAAGCCGAAGTCGCCATGCCGCGTCTGCCGAACCTGGCCGAAGGCGGCGGGTTCTCGGTCGATTTCTGGATCACGTTGAACGAGTTGACGGCCGACCAGATCGTGATGGACAGCCGCGACGCGTCGGGCAAGGGGCTCGTGGTGTCGACCACTGGGAACGGTACGCTTCGGACGGCAGTGAGCGACGGCGAGCATTCGGCCTCCTGGGAGTGCGACCGCGGGATTCTCCAGGCTGGCCGGCGGCACCATGTGGCGGCCATCGTCGACGGCGGGCCGAAGGTGATCAGTTTCGTGGTCGACGGCGTGCTCTGCGACGGCGCCGAAACCAGCATCTACGGTTGGGGACGGTTCAGCCCGGAACTGGGCGGCGTGAACGGTTCGGACACGTTGCGGGTGGCCCCGGCGCTGAAGGGTCGGCTTGATCGGGTGCGAGTTTACGATCGCTATCTCCGTACCTCGGAGGCCGTGGGCAACTACCAGGCGGGCAACTGAACGTCGCATTACTCACAAGGAACATACCATGCACCGTCTGATCGCTATCTTTTCTGTGCTCATCGTGTCACTGGGGTTCGTGCTGGCGGAGCCCGGCCTGGCTGCCGAGACCTTGCGGATCGGCGTCGCCGAAACCGACATCACTCCGCCCGAAGGCTTTCCCATGGCGGGATATTATCACGAACGGCTGGCCACGGGGGCGATCGATCCGCTCAAGGCCAAGGCCGTTGTTTTCGATGGCGGTGACTGCAAGGCGGCCTGGGTCGCAGGCGACCTGATCGGCATCTCGCGAGATCTGTGCATCGAGGTGCGACGGCGGGCCTCGGCCGAGACGGGCATTCCGGCCGAGCATATCGCCGTTTCGGCGACCCACTCGCACACGGCGCCCGACTACTACCGGGATCTGTACGGGTACCTGGACGCCAAGTCTCCTGCGGAAGGGCCGGCGCCGTATGCCGCCAAGCTGGTCGACGGATTGGTTGCCGCGATCGTCAAGGCCAACGAGGCCGTGCAGCCGGTCGTCGTCAAGACCGGGTCGGCCGAGCAGCAGACGCCGGTCTCCTTCAACCGGCGCTTCGTCATGAAGGACGGCAGCGTCCGCACCTGGCAGCGGCTCGACAATCCCGAGGTGGTGCGGTCCGCCGGTCCCATCGATCCGCAGATCGCCCTGGCGCTCATCCAATCGGCCGGCGATCGGAAGCCGCTGGCCGTGCTCAGCAACTTCGCTCTCCATTGCGATACGGTGGGCGGCCTGCTGTGGAGCGCCGACTACCCGGCCTTCATCGCGAAAGGGATGAAGGAGGAACTGGGCGAGGACGTCGTTTCCGTCTTCGGCAACGGCGCCTGCGGAGACATCAACCATAGCGATCCGACCAAGACGGAACGCAACAAGACCGATTTCATCGGCAACTCGCTGGCGGAGACGATTCGGCCGGCACTGTCGAAACTCGAAGACGTGGAGGCGCCTTCGCTCCAGGTCCGCTTCGTCACGGTCGATTTGCCGCTCCAGGAGGTGACCGGCGAGGAGTTGGAGCGAGCCCAGGAATTGATGCCGCGAGCGAAGGCCGGCGAAAAGACCGATTTCTTCGAGTTGGTTCGGGCCTACAAGGCGGCGGTTCTCGACCGGCTTCGCAACAAGACGCCCCATCCGGCAGGTGAATATATCGGCCTGGGCCTGAGCCGCCATTGGAGCGGCCTTGGAGCTTCGCTGCCGGTCGAAGTGATGACGATCACCCTGGGAAAGGACCTGGCGCTGGTCTTTGTGCCGGGCGAGATATTCGTCGAGTTGGGCCTGGCCGTCAAGCAAGGCTCGCCCTACCGAACGACGATGGTGATCGAACTGTCGAACTGCGTGGAGACGATTTACATTCCCACCCGAGCCGCTCACGCGGGCGGCAGCTACGAGGTCACCAACTCGATGGTCGTGCCCGGTTCGGGCGAGATGCTGGTGGAGGCGGCGCTGCGACTGTTGCGGGAATCGGCCAGTTCAGAGTGAGATCGCGAGAATAGCCGCCGTAGGACAGGTTTGTAACCTGTCGAGACAGGATGCAATTCTGTCCTGCAGTGCGGCTGTTGCTTTTCGCTCTGGCGTGCCGTCGCAATTTCCGTAGAATGAAGGGGTTAGAGCAACTGGGAGCCCCAAGAACGAGCGGAAATGGCCAATCGACGAATCAGCCGCGCCGTCGGTTCGACGAGCCTCGAAATCAAATGCCTCTTCCTGTTCGGCATCTTCCTGCTGGTGGTGATGGCGTTCAGTCTCGGACTCTACTGGCAGGTGACCGAGAAGGCGGTGAAAGAGCAGCGTCCTGTCATGGCGGATGGGTTGGTGGACCAGCTTATGTTGAAGGTTCACTGGGAAGGGCTTGAAACGGCCGATGACTTCTTGCCAATCGTTGAAGGACTCATGGAGGATTTTGCCAAGAAACTCGTCGATAAGGACATTGAAGCAACCTTTCTCTATAACCCTGATTCTCCTCAATACCCGGTTTCCGGCCGAGGTCGCCCGGCGAACCAGTTTGAAGCTGAAGTAATCGCTCGGTTCATGCGGTCCCGCGCGGGGAATGGAGCCGAAGAAGAAGTGCCCTCCTTTGTGGAAGTATCTTCGCCCGGCAGCGACCGGTATTACTACTACGAACCGATCTACGCAAAACAGAGTTGTAAGCCATGCCACAACGAGTTGCCGCCGGGTAGTGCACTTGGAATTGCGCTTCCCGGACCGACGGGCGCTTCCAGCAACCCGCTTGCGGCGGGCGATCTGATGGCCGTCGCCAAGATTTCGCTGCCGAACGAGAACCTTCGGGATGCCTTCAACCGCGCCTGGAGTTGGCTACTGGCTGCTGCGATTGTTACGGCCTTCATGGCGATGGTCGCCTTCTATATCGTCATCCGCTACGTCGTCGTCCGGCCCGTGCAGCACCTGAGAGACGTGAGCGACTCGATTGCCCACGGCGATATCAACATGCGGGCCGACATCCACACGGGCGACGAGTTCGAGGCCCTGGCCGTCGCCTTCAACCGCATGCTCCGCCACCTGGTCGACGCCCACGACGAACTGCGCAACGCCAACGTCAATCTCGACGTCAAGGTCGACGAACTGGCCAAGCTCAACATGCAACTCTACGAGACCAACCGGATCAAGAGCGATTTCATGGCGACCATGAGCCACGAGCTGCGCACCCCGCTCAACAGCATCCTCGGGTTCAGCGACGTGCTCGGGTCGATCGATGCCCTGGACGCCAAGCAGAAGCGTTACGTTCAGAACATCCAGAAATCGGGCCGGCTTCTGCTGGAGATGATCAACAACGTGCTCGATCTGGCCAAGATCGAGAGCGGCAAGATGGAGTTGCGGCTTACGGACTTCGACGTGCGCCGCGTGATCGGCGCCCAGTGCGACATGGCCCGGCCCTTGTCGGAGAAGAAGAACATTGATTTGATCGAGGAGATCCAGCCCGACCTGCCGCCCATGCACCAGGACCAGGGCCGGGTCCAGCAGATTCTCAACAACCTTCTCTCCAACGCCATAAAATTCACGCCCGAAGGGGGCCGCATCAAGGTGGTTGCCCGGCGAGACGACCAGGGCCGCCTGATCGTTCAAGTGATCGATACGGGCGTGGGAATCGCGGAGGAGGATCAGCAGGCCATTTTCGAGAAATTCCGCCAGGGTACGACGAGCATGCCCGGCGGCGACGCCATGACCCGCGAGTATGGCGGCAGCGGTCTGGGACTGTCGATCTGCCGGGAACTCTGCAACCTGCTCGGTGGCGACGTCACCGTGCAAAGCGAGTTGGGCACGGGCAGCACCTTCACCGTGCGTCTGCCCTGGCAGATCGAGCAGAAACCGATTCTCGACTCGCCGCTCACCGCCGATTTCGATGAATTCAGCAAGTCGTCGCGACTGGACCGGGCACGACTCGGCCCCGTCAACTCCAACGGGCAGACCACCAACGGGCGCACGCCCGCCGCCGACGCCAGGTAGGGTCGGCGGGAATGATGGAAGATTGGGGGACTGAAATGACGGAACGATGGGGTAACGGAATGATGTTGAGAAACGAGAACTGCCGGGATGGCGGCACGTGACATCACTCCATCAGTCCACTATTCCAGTATTCCAGCATTCCTCTGACACAACGTTTCCCTCCCACCTCTTCGCAACCATGACGAAACCGACAGACGCTGAAGTCGTCCTTTTCACCGATGGAGCGTGCAGCGGAAACCCGGGCCCGGGCGGCTGGGCGTTCGTGCTTCGCCATCCGGCTTCCGGCAAGGAAATCGAGCAGGCCGGCGGCGAACGAGAAACCACCAACAACCGCATGGAGCTCATCGCCGTCATTCGCGGACTCGAGGCCCTGAAACGCTCCGCGCGGGTCGAACTGGTGAGCGACAGCACCTACGTCGGCAAGGGAATCTCGGAATGGATGCCCAAATGGAAGGCCAACGGCTGGCGACGCAAGGAAGGCAAGACCTTGAAACCGGTCAAGAATGAGGACCTCTGGCGACGTCTTGACGAACTGCTCGCCAAACACCAGGTTCGCTTCACCCACGTTCGCGGCCATTCGGGCCACCCCGAAAACGAGCGTTGCGACACGCTGGCCGTGGCGGCCTATCAGCGGTATCTGTGAATCATGAGAAACAACTCCCTTCTTCGTTGGCTGGTTCTGATCCTGGTGTTGATTCCCGCGGTGGCTGCCGTCGCGGCCGTACTGGCGTCGCCGACCTGGCAGGAACATCGGCGGAAGTGCGCGTTGATCGGACAGATCCACCAGCGCGGCGGACTCGTCCGCGTGGAACGGGCAGGGCCGGACTGGATGCGGCCGTTGGGCGCCTACTATCGCGACGGCGACCACCGGGCGACACCCATCGGCGTCTACGATCGGATCGTCGAGATCCGCCTGATCGACGCCAAAGTGACCGACGATTTTCTGGCCGAGCTGGCCGACTGCAAGGACCTGCGGGTTCTCAACCTGAGTCAGAACCCCGTCACCGGCGCCGGCCTCAAGCATCTGGCGCGGCTCAAGCACCTTGAGGATCTCGATCTTGCCTACACCGAGGTGAGCGACGACGACATGGGCGCGTTGGGCGAGATCGTCTCTCTGCGGCGGCTCGATTTGAGCCACAATCGTCTCTCAGGACGCGGATTGCACCGCCTCGAACCGCTCGAGAATCTCGAAACCGTCTGTTTCGTTGCCACACCGCTTCGCGACGGCGCCCTGGAGAGACTGACCACGTTGCCGCGCCTGACGACGTGCAACGTCTTCGGGTGCCGCCATCTCTCTCAAAAGAGCATCGAAGCCTTTCAGAAGGCCAGACCGGACTGCCGGTTGTTCGGCGTCCAGTCCATCCGGCCGTTCTGGGAGGGCGACGGCGCGACCGGCGCGGAGTGACGATTGTTAGAGTACAGGCTTCAGCCTGCCGGATTACGTGCGGTATCTCATCCACAGCAGGCTAAAGCCTGGACTCCAACAGCCCAATCGTTGACTCGCCTGATCCTGCGCTCTACAACAGATGCGCATCGGTTGATTCTGCAATGTCCCCGCAACAGGAAAGGGCGACGGGATGGGAACACAAATAGGGCGACTTTTGGGCTGCTTCTCGGTCTTGCTCCTCTCGGCCTGTGCGGTTCAGGCGGATGTTCCGGTACCCAACACGGAGTTCCGTCAGGCGGATCCGGCCCATGCCGATCAGCCCCTGGCCTGGCGACTCTCCGGCGGCCAAGGGCGCTGGGCCGACCAGAGTGTGCTGGAAGTCACCGGAAAGGGCACGGAAGCCTCGTCCAACTACTGGAGTTGCGATGGCGTCGCCTTCGAGCCTGCGGGGCTCTACCGGTTCGAGATGAAGGCGCGGCGGGTCGACGGTGGCGGAGGCTGTGCGGTCAGCGGGCCCACATTCGCCAATCGCGACCATTATCAACTAGCCTCGGAATGGCAGACGGTCGGTCACGTGTTCCGCGTGCCCGACGGCGTGAAGAGCGGCACGCTTCGCGTCGGCCAATGGAGCGCAGAGGGGAGCCATCATTTCGACTCGGTGCGGGTCGCACCGGTATTGCCCGTCCATACCGCCGTCGGTTCGATCGTGCTCGGCGAGGGCGAATCGATCCGCGACGGCCGCTACCGGTTCCGCGGCACCTTCAGCCACGAGGGGAGTAACTATCACCGAACGTTGCTGCGGACGACGACCGGTTTCAACAGCAACCGTTGGACCTTTGGGACCGGCAATGAGGTCGTCTATCGATTCGAGGTGCCGGGCCGCAAATTCAAGGACGGGCGGATCTCGCTGAACGTCAATCATTATATCCGCGGTGCGTGTGTGGCGGAGGTGAGCGTCGACGGTGAAAGTTGGCAGGCCGCGGCGTCGCAGGGCGCCGTAGGGAGCGTCGAGGCGGCTTTGCCCGAAGCCATGTTCCCGGCCGGCGTTGTCTTCCTGCGGCTTCGTGGCGAGGGCGAAAGCTCGTTTCAAGTCGATCGCGTGGAGTTCGACGCAGAACTGGACGGCGAGGCGTCTGACGGGACGGGCAAGACGGTGTATGCGGAACTCGACAGCTCAAAGGGCCCATTGGCCGTGGAGCAGCTACTCCTACGCGATGCGAGTGAAGGAAGGCAGGCCGGCTTGCAGGTCACCATTCGAAATCAAGGAGACCGCTCCGTTCGGATGAAGGTGATGGGTACCACCGAGGGGCTGCGATCCGAGCTGGGCGGAGCTCCCGTTCTTCGCGACACGATCGTCCCCGGTCGAACGATCACCACTTCGCTTCCCCTTCCTTCTGATCGACCGGGGAATCGCACACTGGACCTCTTCGTTCAAAGCGACGATCCAGTGTCCATGATTCAGGTAACACTCGGCTATACCGTACCCGACTACTACCGCTCGGATTACGGACAACGGCTAGGCAGCGTGAAAGATGGAGCAACCGTGTGGTGGTGTGATGCAGCGCACAAGGTTCCACGTACCCGGAAGTTGCCAGAGAATCCCGCCTTCGAAGGTTTCCCCGTCGCGAAGATGGCCACGGCCCGAAACGACTGCGAGGCGGTCCAGGTCGTTGTCCGGGCGGAGAAGGACCTGAAAGGACTCACGGCGAGCCTGTCGTCCCTGAAGCAGCCCGACAGCGGTGCGACGATCGGAACCGACAAGATGCAAGTTCTCCGCACCTACTACCACTTCGTCGACCACCCCACCGACGCAACCGGCGTGCGCGACTACTGGCCCGACGCCTTGCCGCCGCTCGATACGCCGATCGACGTCGAGGCCGGACACAATCAGCCCCTTTGGGTCCTGGTGCATGTCCCCGAGGATGCCAAGCCGGGCGACTACCACGCAACTCTGGCCTTGAAAGCGGAGGGTTTCTCCGCTAAGGCACCCATTCTGTTGCACGTCTGGGACTTCACCCTCCCCAAACAGAACCACCTCAAGACCGCCTTCGGATTCTCGCCAGGTGAGGTTTACCGCTACCACGGGCTGAAGACGGAGGAAGACAAACGAAAGGTCGTCGACCTCTATCTGAAGAGCTTTGGCGAGCATCGGATCAGTCCCTACGATCCCACGCCGCTCGACCCGATCCGGGTGAAGTTCCTGCCCGAGGCCGACCCGCCCCGGGCGGAGGTCGATTTCACGGCCTTCGACAAGGCCATGGAGCGGGCGGTGAAGCAATACGGCTTCAACAACTTCCGCCTGGGCATTCAGGGGATGGGCGGGGGGACGTTCCACGCCCGGCACGATCCCAGCATCGAAGGGTTTGGCGAAGACACACCCCAGTATCAAGCCATGTTCGCCAGCCAGGTGCAGCAGATCGAAGCCCACCTGCGCGAGAAGGGCTGGCTCGATATGGCCTTCGTCTACTGGTTCGACGAACCCGATCCGAAGGACTACGAGTTTGTCGCCAACGGCATGAAGCGGCTGGAAAAGTACGCGCCCGGCCTGGTGCGGATGATCACCGAACAGCCGAGCGACCAGTTCGACGCCCACGTGAACGTGTGGTGCCCCGTGAGCCACAACTACGACCACGCGGCCGCCGAAGCCCGGCGGGCACATGGCGAGCGGTTCTGGTGGTATGTGTGCTGCGGACCCAAGGCGCCTTACTGCACCTTGTTCATCGACCACCCGGCCACGGAACTGCGAGTCTGGCACTGGCAGGCCTGGCAGCGGAATATCGTGGGCACGCTCGTGTGGCAGTCGAACTACTGGACCTCGTCGGCCGCCTATCCCGACCAGCCCCAGAACCCGTACGAGGACCCCATGGGCTACGTGAGCGGCTATTCGACCCCCAAAGGCACCAAGTCCTTCTGGGGCAACGGCGACGGCCGGTTCATCTACCCGCCCTTGGCGGCCGCTACCCCAAGCAGCACGCCCGTGCTGGAACCGCCGGTCAGCAGCATCCGCTGGGAGATGCTCCGTGAAGGCGTCGAAGACTACGAGTATCTCTACATGCTCCGCGAGCTACTGGCGAAGAAGGGCAAAGACTTGCCTGAATCGAAACGAAAGGAGTTTCAACAATTGCTGGAGGTGCCGGAGGCGATCACCAAGGACATGACGACCTTCGCCACCGACCCGCGGCCGATTTACCAGCGGCGCCAAGCGGTGGCGACTGCGATCGAAGAGCTGACGAGGTAGCAGGCACACTCTGTGTGCCGTCGATCCCTTTGGAGTGCGACGACTTGTAGTCGCTTTTGATCGACGTTGAGGGGTGAAGCGTGAGATCCGGAATTCCGCGCGATGGATTCCGGCGTGGCACTGAAACGTGGAACAACGGTGTTTTGCCAGGAGTATGCAGAAACGGCCGGATCGTTTCACTGGAGACGATCCGGCCGCTGTGTTCTTCGGACTGCCGCGTCTTGTGGGCTACTTCTTCGCGAACAGCGGGCCACCGTATATGGCGGCGGCGCCGAGTTGCTCTTCGATCCGCAGGAGTTGGTTGTACTTGGCCATGCGGTCGGTGCGGGAGGCCGAGCCGGTCTTGATCTGGCCCGTGCCCAGGGCGACGGCCAGGTCGGCGATCGTGGCGTCTTCGGTCTCGCCGCTGCGGTGGCTGGTCACGCTGGTGTAGCCGTTGCGGCGGGCCAGCTCGATCGACTCGATCGTCTCGGTGACCGACCCGATCTGGTTCACCTTGATGAGGATGCTGTTGGCGATCCCTTCGTCGATGCCGCGCTGGAGCCGCTTCGTGTTGGTCACGAACAGGTCGTCGCCCACGAGCTGGATCTTGCCGCCCAGCTTGTCGGTCATGATCTTCCAGCCTTCCCAGTCGTCTTCGTCGCAGCCGTCCTCGATGGAGACGATCGGGTACTTGTCGCACCACGCGGCGAGCACGTCGACCATGCCGGCCGAGCTGATCTTCTTGCCGTCCATGGTGTAGGTCTTCGACTCCTTGTCGTACAGTTCGCTGGAGGCGACGTCCAAGGCAATGTAGACCTGCTTGCCGAGCTCGTAGCCGGCCTTGCCGACGGCCTCTTCGATCACCTCGAGGGCTTCGGAGTTGCTCTTCAGGTCGGGAGCGAAGCCGCCTTCGTCGCCCACGTTGGTGGCCAGCTTCTTGCCCTGCAGAACCTTCTTCAGGTTGTGGAAGACCTCGCAGCCGCAGCGGATGGCGTCGCTGAAGCACTCGAAGCCGAGGGGCATGATCATGAATTCCTGGACGTCGACGGCGTTGTCGGCGTGCTGGCCGCCGTTGATGATGTTCATCATCGGGGCGGGGATGATCCGGGCGCCGGCGCCGCCGAGGTAGCGGTAGAGGGGCAGCCCGCAGTAGTCGGCCGCCGCGTGGGCGGTGGCCAGCGAGACGCCGAGGATGGCGTTGGCACCGAGGTTCTTCTTGTTCTCGCTGCCGTCCAGCTCGATCATGCGGTAGTCGAGGGCGATCTGGTCGCGGGCATCCATCCCGCAGAGTTCGTCGGCCAGCTTGTCGTTCACGTTGGCGACGGCCTGGAGTACCCCCTTGCCGAGGTATTTTTCTTTGTCGCCGTCGCGAAGCTCCCAGGCCTCGTGGACGCCGGTGCTGGCGCCGCTGGGGACGGCCGCTCGACCGAACGAACCGTCGGCAAGCTGGACGTCCACTTCCACCGTCGGGTTGCCCCGGCTATCGAGAATTTGCCGTGCGTGGATGTCAACAATGGTCGAACTCATGGTCATCTTCCTCAAAAACAGGGGGAAACGGGGGTGTCCGGGGGAATATCCTTCTGACTCACCCGCCCTCTCAGGGCCTACGGGGAGCCCACCCGACGATCGCAAGAACCGCTCATTTTGACGGATCGGGGGCCGGTTGCCTAGCGGGGCGGGGGATAACGGGCAGCCTAAGAACGGAGCCCTGACGCAGAGGCCTTGGCAGAGTGCCGATGGTCCAACTTCGCTGTGCCAACGGAGCATGGTAGAATCAAGGTTGTCCCAAGACCACGAGGAGAGCATCGCGGTTGGCAGATCACCCGAACAAGCACATCCGGGCTGCGTTGAGGTACGCGGAGCACTATGACAGACTACCGATTTAGCGTGATCGTGCCTTCCTCGCAAATGACCCATGACGAGACGCTTGACGCCACAGACGCGCTTGGCAACGCCGGATGCACAGATGCCTCGATCCGTGGGCATGTCGACGGCATGGAGTTGCTGTTCGAACGCAGCTCAGAGTCTCTCCAAGCGGCTATCTCATCAGCAATCAGGGATGTTGAGAGTGCAGGGTATCGCGTCTCCAAGATCGAATTGGAGCGAGAGGCTATTCCGGGATAGCCACGCAAGACTGACTCAACTCACAAACCGCCGCCGAATCGCCCGGCGGAAGTGCGTGGCCGGATGGCCCACGATCAACGAAATCGTCGGCGTGTGATCGTCGGGAATACCCAGGCTTCGGCTCAGCGCCTTGTTCCTCGCCAAAATGGGCGGAGCCCCGCCGATCATCGTGGTTCCCAGGCCGAGCGACTCGGCCGCCAGCATGGCGTAGGTGCAGGCTATCGTGGCGTCGACGGCATCGGCGTAGGGGGAATGGTGAAAGATGAGCACGGCCGGTGCGTCGTAGAACAGGTGGTCGCGGCCCTCGCGGCGGCCGCGAACGTAGGTCTCGGCCAGGGGACGCACGAAGTGGGTGAACATGTCGCGCTTCGCCTTTCCCCAAAAGAGCCCCATGATCTTGAACAGCCAGAAGATCTTGAGAAACCCCTCGTAGTCCTTGACAATCTTGCCGGCAAGCCGCTGCACTTCTTCGCGGCCGCGAATGGTGACGCAGCCCACGTCCCAGGGCGGGATGCCCATGGGGGCCGTCGAAGCCATCTCGACGACGCGTTCGAGCAGTTCCGGTTCGACGTCACGATCGCTGAAGCGGCGAACGCTGCGCCGCGACAGCATCAAGGCAGTCAGTTGTTCCGCATTGGCCCGTTCCTCCTGCGGCGGCAAGGGCAGCAGGTCGTCGGGCGAGATGCCGCGACCGGTCACCGTTACGGCGCCTTCCGGACAAACCATCATGCAATGGCCGCAGGCGATGCAGTCGAAGGCACTCCTGCAAACCTGAACGCTTCCGTTGTCCAACCTCAGCACCTCGGAAGGACATATTCGGGCGCACGCGCCGCATTCCTTGCAGGCCTCGCGATCGATGGTGACTGTACCCGACTCACGGTAGACGCTGTGCATAATGGGCATGTTCATTCTCCGCTATCGATCCTGATCCAGAAACTCGGCGACTCCCTTCTCCAGCTTCGATTGCCTTGCGGCCGTGCGGTCGGTTGGGGTCTCTCGATAGATGTCGGTGATATCGCCGGCGCGATCCCGGATGCGCCGGCAGAATTCTCGAGCAGTCAGGACGTCGCCTTCCTCAATATCAAGGCGTTCCGCCCACCGCTGATCGAGTAACAGGTTGTACTCTCGCTTGGATTCCGGAGCCTGAGGTCTGAAGGAGATGTCGATCGTGTCGTCGCACAACCCGTCGACGTTGTGGCAGCAGGGGGAGCAGATGTCGTCGGCCCCGAACTCCATCCGGAGCTTCACGTCGGGGTCCGCAAGGATTTGCCTGGTCACGGTGTGCACCGCATGCCCGTAGGGATGCGGTTCAGGATCGGAACGCCCCTCACCCAAAGCCGTGACGATGTCGACGAAATGATGCGGCTTGATGGAGATCAACGGTCCACTCCTCGTCACCAACTGCTTTCCTGAGACCCCGAGGTTCCGCACATTCTCCCCGCCCCCGGGTCAAACGAACATCCACCCCTCAAAGTGGCTAGCCGTGACTCTTGCGACCTACGTCAAGGACCGCGTTGTCGTCATTCACGCTTCCACCTTCTCCCTTCTCTCTTCCTTCCCGGCCCACCCTTCCGGTGGTAAGATAAGGAGTTTGCTGCCCCGTGCCACCGTCCAGTGTATCGCTTGCTTTGCTGAGGAAACACAGAATGTTTTCCGGAATCGTCGAAGCCTTGGGCCGTATCGCCGAAATCCGCTCGGAGCCGCCCGGCTGTACGCTGGTGGTCGAAGAGCCCAAGATCGCTGCCGAAACCAAGGTGGCCGATAGCATCTCGGTCAACGGGTGCTGCCTGACCGTGGTCGAGGCCGACCGGAGTACCATGGCTTTTCAGGCCGGTCCCGAGACGCTGTCGCGAACCAATCTCGGCGACTTGAAAGCCGGCAGTCCCGTCAACCTCGAGCGGGCCCTGGCCGTGGGCGATCGCCTTGGCGGCCACTTCGTCAGCGGCCACATCGACGCCACGGGGAAGCTGATCGAGAAGATCGACCAGGGCGATTGGTCCGACTACTGGTTCAGCGTCCCCCGCGCTCAGGCCCGGGAGATGGCTTCGAAAGGGTCCATTGCCGTCGACGGCGTGAGCCTCACGATCGTGGCCAGCGAACCCGACCGGTTCAGCGTCGCCTTGATCCCCTTCACGCTGGCCGTGACGACCCTCGGCAAGATGAAGGTGGGCGACCGGGTCAACCTGGAGACCGACATTCTCGCCAAGTACGTGCAGCGGTTCATCGAGAGCAAGTCATGGTGATGGCCAATGAACCCAGCAAGAAGCAGACCCAGTCGTTCCTTCGCGCGAAGTTTGCCGAAATCGGCATTCAGCCTCGCGCCAAGCTGGGTCAGAATTTTCTCATCGACCTGAACTTGCAGCACGCCCTGGTCGATGCGGCCGATCTGCAGCAGAATGACGTGGTGCTCGAAGTGGGCACCGGCACCGGCTCGCTCAGCGCGCTGATGGCGCCCCGGGTGGCTTCGGTGGTGACGGTCGAAGTCGACGCCAATCTCCACGCCCTGGCGGGCGAGGAATTGAGCCATTTCGACAATATCCGCATGCTCCAGTTCGACGTGCTCAAAAACAAGAACCATCTTGCACCCCAGCTCCTGGAGGCCGTCAAGGCGGAGTTGGATGCAGAATCCGGGCGCTGTTTCAAGCTGGTGGCCAATCTTCCGTACCACGTGGCCACGCCGCTCATGTCGAACCTGCTGATGCTCGACTGGCCGCCCCGGCAGATGACGGTCACGATTCAGAAGGAACTGGCCGATCGGATCGTGGCCCGGCCGAAAACGAAGGACTACGGGGCATTGAGCGTCTGGATGCAGTGCCAGTGCCGGACCGAGATCCTGCGGGTCATGTCGCCGTCGGTGTTCTGGCCTCGTCCGAAGGTAACGTCGGCGATCATCCAGGTGACGCTCGATCAGCGACTTCGCGACCGGATTGCCGATCGTGCATATTTGCACCAATTTGCCCGGTCGATGTTCTTCCATCGCCGCAAGTTCTTACGCAGCGAGTTGTTGAGCGCTTACAAGAACCGGCTCGGCAAGCCGGAAGTCGACGCCGTCATTGGCGAAATGGGCTTGCTCCCCACCGCTCGGGCGGAAGAACTCACGGTCGACCAGATGCTGGATCTGTGCGGGCGGATGCGGGCGGCGGTCGGTGATTGACGTTCGACACCCAACCGAAGTAGGATAGGGGGCACGCCACTCTATCGGGCAATTGCAGAATCGACCAACAGGCGGATCGCCATGCAGTTTATCGAGATGACGGGAAAGACGCTCCTCCGCATCGTCAGCCGCGACGGCGACGAACCTTCGCCCGACGAATTGGAAGAAGTCGGCGTGAACGACGAGAGCATCATCCGCGTCAATCGGCAGGGCGATATCGAGATCCGCCGGACCAGGAACTGGGATCTGATCGGCGGACTGCTGGGCGACTATGAAAATCGCGTCCAGGAAGAGACCGGCCTGGAATGGATCGAAGAGTAGGCGGGTGGCACGCCCAGAGCGCAGCGATGGGCGTGGTGACCTGACCATTCACGCCCATCGCTGCGCTCTGAGCGTGCCACCCGTCAATAATTCGGGTCAGAAGTTGTCGGCGGGAATGACTTCACGGCCGGCGACCGTTCCCAGGGCTCGCCAGATCTGGCCGTCCATCGTCTCCGACATGAACCGCACGGAGCCGTCGCCCAGCAGGGATTGAACGCCGCCGGGGTGATAGCTGCGGGAGGTAATGGCGGCGAAGGTGGGTCCGCCCAGGCGTTCTCGAGCGCTGATCACGTCGACGTCGGGTTCGCTCAGGCCGGGGCCGCCCGGGGTGACCTTGTTGGGAGGCCAGGCGGTGGTGAAGCCGTTGTGATGGACCGACATCTCGGCCCACTGGGTGTGGGCGTTGCGAAACACGGTGCAGCCGCTGCCTTCGTATTCGGGGCAGACCGTCAGCGGGTCGGCCGAGGGGGGCGGGACGTTGTTTGGATCGTTGATGGTTGAGAAGCTCCCGCAGTCGCGGATCGTCACCTGATAGTTTTTCACTTCGGAGGCGAGCAGGGTGTTGCTGACGCCGTCGGAGAAGTCGGCCCAGCGGCGTCCGAAATTGATGCCGAAGGCCGAGCGACAGGGGGGGCAGGGCGAGTTGAAGCCGTTCCACACGTACCAGTCGCCCATGCAGAAGCCGTAGTTGACGCCGCCGATCAGGCCGAACTTGGAATGATTCAACGGTTCGTCGTTGGTTTCGCTCGGGCACAGGAAACCGGGGATCACACGTCCGACGGCCTCGGTGTTGACGAGGTCGCCGTAGCCGGTGTTAACGTCCATGGCGTCGGTAACGTTGTTCATTTCGATGAACGGGAGGATTCGGGCGTGGGGCCCGAGGTAGCCGGTCCAGAGGCCTCCACCGGGTTGCTGCCGGACCAGCGCCCCCGGCGGAAGCGTTCGGTAGCTCAGTTCGTAGTTGTGCAGGGCCAGCCCGATCTGTTTCAGGTTGTTCGAGCACTTCATCCGCCGTGCCGCTTCGCGTGCGGCCTGGACGGCCGGCAGCAGCAGGGCAATCAGGATGCCGATGATGGCGATCACCACCAGAAGTTCCACCAAGGTGAACGCGTTTCTGCCCCGTCTCTTTCCCATTCCACCGTTCATCGTTTTTCCCCTCGAATACTTGAACCACCACGTCATTCCCGCCTCCGCGGGAATGACGGACGGGCCGCACGGAGAGTTCACGCACGGTCCGGACTAAAGTGCATACCGTTGGGCCGATCCGGTTGTGGACAACATGGGAAGAATCTCCTCCCACCCGATCTGCTACAGCCCGGCTGCCGCAGGGACGTGACGTGGATATTCCCACCGGCCCACGTTGTCGCGAACCCACTGGTAGTAGAACCGCACACCCCGATCGCGGGAGCCGGTGCCGTGGCCACCCATCTCGGCGTGGGGCGCGCTCCCGCTATAGTTGGTGATTCCCTGGATGAAACCGGCATGGAACAGCATGGCCGCGTTGGGAGCTTCTTTGAATCGCCGGCAATCGGCGAAGATGTAGTCGAGGTTTGTCTGGTTGAAGACGCCGTCGTTCTGGTAGGCGTCCTGGCGTTGGGTCTCGACGTTGACGACGAAGCCTTGGGCCGGGATCGGCATGTTCTTCTGGATGATTCGCACGTCCATACCGGGGTAGGAATCGGCGGTTTCGGACCGGCTGTCGGGGCATATCCCCGCTTCGATTTCGGGGGCGACTGCTTTGAACCACGCCGTCAATTTGGCTTTCTTGGCGGCCCCGTCGGGTTCGCGGAAGATGGGGTGATCGATCCGCTCGGGGTGGCTGTATTCGTGCATGATGTCGACGAAGACGTTCCGCAGCTTCCGCTCTTGGAGGAAGCCGGCCGCTTGTTCTATCGCCTGCTTGACGGCCGCCTCGTCGTAGAAGTCCTGGTCCTTGCGGGGGCTGAACAGCCCGACCATCACGACCATTCCGCGGCGGTCGGCCTCGCGAATCAGGCTTTCGAGTCGTTCGGCCGTGTAGGACCGCAGCTTGCCGTCGCGAGTGAAGCCGTTGGCGGCCGCGTCGGGATCGGGCCAGCCGGCGTTGCTCCCCTGGATGTAGACGCCGATCAGGTTGATTCCGTGGGCGGCCATGTTGTCGAGATTGCGGATGTGCCGCTCGGTAATTACGGTACTGTGCAGGGCATTACCACATCGCAGCCCCCAAAGTTCCACCGGCTGGCCCCCCAGATAGGCTCGGTCGTTTCTGATCTCGAACTCGCGGGTGGAGATGGGGGCGTCGGCAGAGGCCCAGGTTGGCAGTGCCAGTGCGACGAGAGAAAGAGAGAGCAGCGTCCGCAGTGAGAGTGTCATGGAAGTGCCTCTATGGTGTGTACTATCCGGGTGTACTCGATTGCCGTTGGTGACAGTGTGGCCGATCTTTACAGAGGGGTCTACCCCTCCTGTAATGGGGACGGCAATGAGGGTGAGGCATACGGTGGTTCGTGATTCAGACGAAAGATCTTGATTCAGGACGGGGGGAGGGAATTGCTGTCGGAAACAATCATCGCTCCGCGTAAAGGAGTTTGTTCGCGGAGCAAGCGAGGTTTCCGTTGTCAACTTCTCATGACTTCCTCTCTTCACGAGTCTCTCGACGCACTTCAGTTGTCAAAGATCGAGGTCGGAGTGCGCTGGCGACTCACTGATTTTCTGTTGTGAAATGGTTGCGGGCTTAGTTGGCGGTTGGTGCACTTATCGATCGATTGCTCCATCGAACGGCGATCGTTATCGTGTTGTTATGTAATGGTTTACGGCGTCGTCGGGTGCGCAGAATCAATTTGACTACCATGCAAAAGGGGGGAATGCCGTAGTTGGGAGTACCTTATCTAAGTTGAAGGCCTGCAAGGAGTTTGGTTGAACGTTGGGGATGGTTGGAGGCGAGGAGTAGGAAAAACAACGTCGAAGACAGTAGAGACCCTGCGGGGGGTGGAAGTTGGTCAACGGGGAGCGGATTCTGCCAATATCGTGGGGTGGCTGGGGAGCACATACGGTTGTGGTGAATACGACAGGTGCTGCGCGGTGTGCATTGTTGACGTTGTTTGCGTTGTGATTGGCGGAATCGGGTTTCGCTCTGGTTTTCCCGAGGTTTCTGTACACCCGGCAAAAAGCGTTTGACACCCGATAGGACACCCAGTAGACTCTGGGTGAAGAATGTCGCCCGTCAGTTGTGGCCGACGGGCGACTGAGACACCTAACCCTTTACCGATGAGGTGCCCTATGTCCCAGTCTACCGCGAAATCTCGTCCACAAAAGCCCAGGCCCGACTTTCCGTTGTTCCCTCATGCAACGGGCCGCTGGGCGAAAAAGGTCCGTCAGAAGCTCCACTACTTCGGGAAGGTGGCCGACGACCCCAAGGGGGAATCGGCACTCAAGCTCTGGCTCGAACAGAAAGACGACCTGCTGGCCGGACGCACACCACGGCGAGCCGATGGGGAGCTGACCGTCAAAGGTGCGTGCGACCGCTTCCTCCATGCGAAGCGGCAGGCACGCGACCGCGGCGAGTTATCGCCACGCACCTGGGTGGCCTACCAGGGCACTTGCGTGAAGATTGCCGATACCCTGGGGAGGTCGACGCCGATTGCCGTGATTGGCCCCGAGGACTTCGCTAAGCTCCGTCAACGGTTCATCACGGGCGCCGACGGCAAACAGTTGTCGGCCACCACACTCTTGACGGAGATTCAACGAGCTAAGGCGTTCTTCAGTTGGTGCTACAAGAGCCTTCTGATTGACAAGCCCGTCCAGTACGGGCTGGAATTTGCCCCGCCGAGCCGGCGGATCCTGGAGCGGGAGCGGATCGAGAACGGGGAGCGTTTCTTCTCGCCGGATGAGATTCACTGGCTGCTGAAGAAGGCCAACCACACGTTCAAGGCGGCAATCCTGTTGGGCATCAACGCGGCCTACGGGCCCGCAGACCTGGCCCGTATCGAATTCAAGCATTTGGATCTGGAAGGCGGCTGGGCGACTCTCTACCGCCGAAAAACAGGGGAACGGCGACGTGCCAAGCTCTGGCCCGAAACGGTGGCAGCACTGCGGAAGGCAATCGCCGTTCGCCGTCCCCCCGTCGACCAGAAGCACCGCTCCCTCGTCTTCCTGACACGGGCAGGCACATCGTGGCTTCGGGAGAACGGCCGGAACGCTCTGGGTCACTCGTTTCACCAGACGGTCTTGAAGAAAGCCCCGTTCCACAAGCCGGGGCACGCGTTCTACAGCCTTCGCAGGACGTTCCGAACGGTGGCCGACGAGGTTCTGGACGGGCCGGCGATCGACCTGGTAATGGGGCACCGGGACAATTCGATGGGTGCCGTTTATCGGCAGAAGATTGCCGATGAGCGGTTGCGGGCCGTTTCCGATCACGTCCGGGGCTGGTTGTTCGGGGAAGGCGGTGGCAGATGACTCCCCGCGAAATTGCCGACAGGTCCCGCACCTTGCGGTCCGGCTTCCCCCGGGCCCTCAAGACGTATCGGACTTGGACTAAGGAGGTGGCGAACATGCGGTTTGACCCGGATCTGCGAGACACCGAACGGAAAGAAGTAGTCCAGCAATTGCATTACGCCGAAGAGGTTTGCGAAATCTGGGATCAGCCGCTCCGGGAACTGCTCGAGGGGGTGAAGGGTGTCTTGCCGGATACGTGGAGGGCGGCCCGGTCACTCCGGGAGGCAATATTCTGGCGGCACAACGAACTCGACTTGGCGGCGATTGTCGAGGATCTGTTGAGGATCGAAGAAAATGCCGAACTGGCGACCGTAGCGAGGCAGCCAGACGGCATGGAATCCGGGGACAGCGGGGACACTTTTGGGGACAGTCAGAAAAAAACCAAAAAACCCGTTAGACGGACCAAAGTTGAACACTGCGATTGCGAACGAATCTACCAGGAAGCAAAGCAAAAGGGTTTCCCACTAACCCTAACTCAAGTGGTAGCAGACTATTTGGATGACAACCCGAACTGCAAGCTAACCGCGCAAGCCTTACTCCGCGGCTGGAAAGAACATCGCCGAATGCTTCGCGGCGGGGACAATTTGGGGACAGTTTAGGGACACTTTTTCGGCAGGATTTTCTGCGGCCTCTAAAACGGCTTCCGTAACGCAAACCACGTAACGGAGGCCGTTTCTCATGTGTGCGAACACTTCACAACCTGGAACCACCACACCGGCGAAGCTGGCCGAACGCTGGGGCGTCAAAGTGGACAAGGTTCACGGGTTCATCCGCAACGGCGAGTTGGTAGCAATCAACGTCGCCTCTTCTCTGGCCGGTCGCCCCCGTTGGCGGATTCCCCTTGAGGCCGTCCGGCAATTCGAGGAACGGCGATCCGCAAAACCGGCCGTTGCACCGACCAGGCGGCGGAGGTCGCAAGAGGGGCCGAGCTATGTCTAATGTCTCGACCCTTCCCCAATGGGCTTGCGATATTCTCGCCACAATGCCGGCACGCGGCCAAGGGCTCAACGCGTGGCTGCTGAAGGCGTCAATCGCCCTACGCCGCTGTGGGCGATCGGAAAGCGAGATCCAAAGCACCTTGGAAGCCTTGACCGCCGATCAACCAACGAAGCACGGCGAGATTGAACGAGCGGTTCAGCGATCGGCAGGGTACATGACGACGGACGGCCCGGCCGCCCCTACGTCGCGACAATGGAGCACCGAGAACTCGACGCTGCGAAGCAAGGTCATCGCCGCGGAGCCCGCCGAAGTGGTCGACCTATGGGAGCGATCGCCGTATCGGTTGGCGGACGATGGGCCGGGTGCCGAGGAACTGATTGACCTGTTGTTTCCTGGCAATCCCCTGTTGTGCTGTGCCAGAAGACTGCAAACCGCATACACCACAAAGCGTTCGGCATGGCGGGGGAATCTCGCCAGGATGCAATTCATCGTCCCGTCTCCAATGTCCGCAGAAACAGGCCTGACGCAGGACAAACGAAAATCACGGCGATGTCTGGGCAACACTGGACCACGGCGGTATCTCGTTGTTGAGCAAGATTCCGGCACGCCGGACGAGCAGGCCTCAATCTTGCTGCACCTGGCACAACAAGCCCCTATGGCGATGGTACTCACAAGCGGCGGTAAGTCGCTCCACGGATGGTTCAGTTGCAGGGGTGCCAGCGAGCAGAAGTTGCGGGCATTCTTCGATTACGCCGTCATGCTGGGAGCGGACCCGGCGACATGGACGCGATGTCAGTTGGTGCGTATGCCCGAGGGGCAGCGGGACAACGGCAATCGGCAAGCAGTCCTTTTTTTGAATCAGGCAGTGATATGAGGTTTGCAGACAGTTGGACCGAGACCGCTTGCCCGCCGGGTAGCAACGGGAAACCATTTCCCCCGATTGCACCGGGAACGATCGTCCAGGCCGGTGACCGCGGGAATTTCGGCACCGTTCTCGCCGATAACGGATCGACATGCACGGTCCATTTCAGGAGTCCCGAGGGACAGGAAGCGACCAAGGAATTGCCCAAGTCGGAGTTGCGGTCGCAGGATGGGCAACCACTCGACGGAAACGGGCCGGCAAACCCGCCCTTACCTCCTATTGTCTCGCTCCCCAAGATCATTCAAGCACATCCGCGATTGAGACAGCCTGTTGTATACGACGTTGTGAGGCAAGGCGAAACGTTAAATCTGATTCATCAGCCCAAAGGGGGAAAAAGCTGGCTCGTGGGCGGATTGGCGTTGACCGTTGCGACTGGTGGCTGTTGGCTCGAACGGTTCGATTGCACCCAAGGCCGCGTGTTGATGATTGACGCGGAGCTGTATCCAGAAGTGATTGCCTACCGGCTGCCAATGATTGCAGACGCGATGAGCATTGACCGCTCCGCCCTTGAGTACATCGACGTTTGGCCGTTGCGTGGTTCGCTTCCGGATCTCTTCAAGCTAGCTCCCTCGCTGAATGCGATCGAGCCCGGCAAATACGCTCTGATAGTGCTGGATGCATGGTATAGATTCCTCCCGCCTGGTATCTCCGAGAACGACAACGCGGCCGTGATGAGTTTGTACAACACCATCGACGGCTACGCCTCCAGATTGGGAGCCGCATGGATCAACGTTCATCATGCCTCCAAAGGCGATCAAACGGGCAAGGGGGTGACTGACGTGGGATCTGGAGCGGGTGCCCAATCGCGAGCCGCTGACACTCACGTCATTATCAGACCTCACGCCCAAGACAACGTAGCCGTCATGGAAGCCGTCGTGAGGTCGTTTCCCCCGATCGATCCCGTATCTATCCGATTCGACTTCCCTATTTGGTCACTGGCTCATGACGCCGATCCGCGCGACTTGCGGAAACCCCGAGAACGGTCGGTTCGCGAAGATCGAGACAGGCACCTCGACGCCGATCGACGATCGATCGTCAACGCGATGGTCAAGTTGAATGTTCCAGAGACCAAGACAGTTATTCGCGACTTGGCGAGGGTCGGCCCCCCCCGCTTTGGGTTCGCGTGGGAATCCCTGTTGGCTGACAAGACAATAGTTCCGACTGAGCGGATCACGAAAGGAAACGGTAGGACTTATGAGGGGTTTGCAATCGCCGTTGAGTCGTCGGAAACCGCAACGGGAGAGCAACGGGAGAGCAACGGGAGAAAAAACTCTCCGGTTGCGGAGCAGCAGGAGCGGGAGAAACCCCTTTAGGGGTTCTCCTCCTGCTGCTGCTCCGGACGCGAACCTCCTGGTGATAACCGCAACGGGAGATTCTCCCGTTGCGACCAACGAAAGGAACGTCATGAACAATACCGATCCGAAGCCCTTCAAGGAACCCAAGCCATGATCGCTCATTCCGACATCGAGTATACCACCGAGGAGAACGAGGACGGGCACGACTGCGATTGCGTGTATGCAACCTGCCGTACCACGGGTTGTTCCGTTGGCCCGATCTGGGGGCACCACGAGCGGAGCATCCGGCGCGCCCTGGCGACGCTCAGTCAAGAGTGCGACTGCGGCGGCTTCCACCAAGTTCCCAAACGAAGGCTTCAGCATGACCACTCTTGAATCTTGGCTGACCACCTACAAAGCGACCGCACCCCAGCGGCGAGCAGCACGCCAACAGGCCGCGCGGCGCCCTCGAGCGCAGCGACCAGCCCGCCAGGAGCCCCGGCGATTCAGCGGATCGCACTTCGCAAAGATCAGGGGGGGCAGCACCCCCACTAGCGAGGGTCCTTTCCGACAGACTGAAACGGAGGTTTCCCTCCCCGTTGTTCGACGTTGACATCCAAAAAATGAGTAATTTCCACCGCCGCCGTTACAAGGAAAAAAATCATGAGTGAACCCAGTCGAGTTGAGCTTGAGTCCCAGGTCGTGTCAGGAGTCACCGCCGCGACGGCGTCCAAGGTGACTGGTATTCCCCGATCCACCCTCCGCGATCGAGGCGCACCACGGAATGACGACGGCACCTACAACTTGCCGACTTTGGTCGAGTGGTTGGTGGCCGAGATCACCGATGAGCGAGTCACACCCCCCGGCGGTCCTTCACCTGAATTGGAGAGGTGGCGTAAATTCCGAGCCGATCGCGAGGCATCCGAATACGCGAAGTCACTCGGAGCACTTCAGGTTGCTGGGCTCGACGTAGAGCGAGATCGGCGAGCCTTGACGATTCTTCGCGAATGGGCTCAGGAGATTTGCGGCACAAACCCCGGCATTTTTGCTCGGTATCGTTTCGCTTGCCGGAAGGCCATCGAGCACACACTTCGGGAGATTCCTCCCGCTAATTGCAACGTCGTGCTGCACATCACCCCGGCCGACGGTTCCACACCATTTGACATTGTGATGGGAACGACCGGCACCGATCCGATTTCGCTGCCGGAAATTGAGGAGTGGCCCGAAATTCATATTTGCCCCCGCTGTGGTAGCGAGCTTTGGCCATCGTGGGGTGTTGCACCCGATGGTTCAGAAACCCCTATATGGTGTTGCCGGTCGACAAACTGCAAAACGAATTGGGACACACACCAAATTCCGCGACAATGTTCCCCCGAGAAAGTGGCAGAGAGAAATGAGTAGACGGCCCCTTGCACCGAAGCACTTGGACGACGTCGCCCGCCGAAAATGGCGAGAGCTTATCGGCACCTTGCCGGATCATGAGCAAGGCACCCTGGATCTGTTGACGGTTTACTGTGCGGCTTGGAGTGCGTGGCTTGCGGCGGATGACGATCAGGACAAGATTCGGTGGACGCGAGTTATCCGGCAGACGGCCGGCGAACTGAAGTTGACGCCCAAAACTCGCAAGGCATCGACGCGCCATTCGGCGGCGTTGTTACAGCTCGTCCAGAGGAGGGCCGAGTAATGGCCACGTGGGAAGATGCACCGCTTGTTTTCACCGAAATGGTTTGCTGTCCGCATTGCCACACACTTCGCAAGCCGATCGTCATTCGCACTGAGCGAGGGGGCGACGGTAGCCGATCGCGTAAGCAGGTCTGCCGGGTCTGTAGTCGGCGATGGGTGCTGGTAATCGAGACGGAAGCGTTGCCAGAAAATGGCAGTTCCGGTTTTCTATCGGATACACTTTGAGAACAGGAGCATTCGAGCCATGAGAACCTTCACTGCTTTTTTTCGACGCATTTTCCGCCGCACTCCCCCGCCGGCTCCCCGGCTCGAGTACTGGCCCGAGAGCAGCTTGCCGACCGATGCCGGCGAGTTGATCCGGGCTGGCGTTATCCGCGAATGGCGGACGATGGCTGCAACAGGCGAACCGTGGTTTTCGTCCGAACGCGGTTCGATTCAATGGTTCATCGAAAACCTCGCGGAGGGTGCACGCGATGATGCTTGATGACTCGAAAGACCGTTGGCGTGTGGCATTGCATGAGGCTGGTCATTGTTGCGTATCGCTGGCACTTGGCGGCAATTGCACTGGTCTTGCGATTTTCGAGGATGGCCACGGAGTCGCATCCCTGGGCGGCTTGTCCCCGTTCGACAACGCAATCGCGTTAGCGGCGGGTGCTGTTGCTGAGGAGTTGGTTGTTTCTCACGACCCAGCCTCGCCCGATCCCTTCCTCCGGCCTGCCCCGACCCGAAACGAAAATTGCGATATGGCGATGCCCGCGGCGTTGGCGGATCTGGCGGCATGTTTTCCTCTGGCGGAAGCGACTCCCGACGCGGTGAAGATTGCACAGTATTGCATCGGCGGTTTGGAGGATGAGCCCGAGCGTTGGGCCGATCGATATTACTTCGTGCGTGAAACCGCGAGGCGAGTTGTTGCCGATCACACACGGCAGATTTTAGCCGTTGCCCGTTCGCTGTATTCGCAGGGCGTTTTGCACGAGCACGACATTTCAAAGGAGATAGAAAGAGCATGACGACATTCACCGATAGACGTTGCACGGCCGTGGCGGACACCAGCGAGGCCGATTCCGAGCGGATGCGAAAACGTCAATCCATCCGAGAGAAGGCGGGACGCGACGAACTGACGTTGGCCCCTATTGCACTATGGAAAGCCGACATCGAGTCGAGCCAACAACGCGTTGACGATGCGACCGACCAGCACAACACAGCATGCGTTCCATGGCAGGACGAACTGGGGCGATTGGAGGAATTGGCCGTTCAGCGGATTGGCCAACGGCTTCCTGCCGATCCCGAAGGCGACTCGCGACGGGCCGAACTGCTGGCCCTTATCAACGAAGCGAACAAGGCCCTGGAAGAAACCATCCAACGGGAAAACGAAACGCAAGGCGAACTGCGACGGAAAATCCACCAGCTCCAAACCGGCATCGCCCCCCCTTCTGTCACGCTGATGCGTCTTGCCCAACCGCCGGCAGCGAGCCCGCAATTGCTCGCCGAGCTGTTTGTCGCGAAGCAGCGTATCGCGTTTGCCACGGCGCGGGTGAAGGCTGCTGGGGTCGGTCTGCGAATTGCAGAGGCCAATCTCGACGGCATTCGTCGGAACATAGTTTCCGGTGAATTGGCTGTTCACACGCACAAGGCAAACTGCTGGCGTGCCGAGCTCGAGGCCGGCGAAGCCGAGCAGGCCGCGGCACTGACCGAGGCTGAGAGGGTTCATCGCGCGATGATCGACGAATAGCGACGATGAGCGCGGCGCGTTTTCAGCTTCCGCGCTGTAGCTCCCGCGTGATGGGGTTCCTGCTCCTTGGTTCACCATCACGCGGTTTTTTTCAGTTTGTTGGATCAACCCCGTCTCACGCCGCAGGTGTGATGGGTTTTCATAAGACCGGCCGACGGGTTGCGAGACAAGTGCTTCGGCAACCGTCCCACGTCGGCCGGTCTCTTTCTTTCCGCGAGGTGTGGCGATGGCTGAAGCACCCTATCTGAGCGATCCGGCATTTCGAGAGTCACACCACGGCCCCCAGCACGTCGACGGCAACGGTTGCATCCACGACCGAGATCCCGCTCCCGAGCAGATAGCGGCGATGCGACTTGCGATCCGGCGAGCCGTCCCCCAGCTTCCGGGAAATGTTTCCCGAAAGCAAACGGAGTACCGTTCTCGTGACGCCCTCGGCAAGCAGTTCGGTATCAGCGGGAGAACGGCTGAAGCTGTCTCCAGGAGCGGGAAAAAAAGGTACGCCCAAATGTGCGGACCTTTCCAAGGGCGACACCCGCGACAAGCTGGCCGCTCAGTTCGGCGTGTCGCATGGGTCGGTTGAAGGAGAAGCTGGAGGCGGAGGCGAAGGAACGGTTGTCTGCTGCCGGAAAAGCCGGTCGCGAAAAACAACTTGGGGGTGTGCCCAAATGTGCACAGGCCCAATCTGCCGGCAAGACCCGCGACAAGCTGGCCGCACAATTCGGTGTGTCACATGGGCCGGCTGAAGAATCCGCCTTCCACTGCTTCCGTGGCTGCGAGATCGGCACCTTCCACGATAGGCGAGCCGTCCAGGGCATGGGACGCACAAATGGGGCAACCACGGCGATTCTGGAGGGGTTCCACCCGGAAGCGGGAAATTGATAACAGGACGGGCAACTAACCGACAAGGTCGCTTTCCTGGACGGCTTCACGTTCCAGGCACCCGACCACCAGGCGGTTGACACTGACACCCTTCGCGTTTGCAATCGCCGATAGACGGCCGTGGAGTGTCGGCTTCATACGCACAAGCAGTCGACCGGATGGCGGCTTTTCCGGCGTGTGGCCGACTTCGGCACAGAAGGCAAGGTATTCGTCTACCGATTCCTCAAACGCTTTGACCAATTCGGGAACCGTCGTGCCCTCGAACGTCACGACATCCTGGATTCCCAAGACGGTGCCATGCAGGATGCCGTTATCGACATCGACGCTGACCTTGCCGTGATAGCCTTTGTGCTTCAGGTTTCTTATCATGGACGCACCCCCGCGTTCTCCAAAAAAGTGCGAACGTCCCTAACGGTTGCCCTGCCTGTCTCCGGCCGTGGATGAGGCCGATGGAAGATGGCCACCTTGTCGTTGAGCAGTACGGCCACACGCGAGCCTTCGCGTTCCATGACCTGGGCCCCGCTGTGACGAAAAAGGGCCTCGATATCCGCCCACCGGACGTTGGCCCGGATGGGGTCCGCGAAGATCGCTTTGAGCGTACGTTCGTGGTGGCTCATCCAAGTAATGATATCATGCTGTGATATCGTCGTCAATCGAGGTCAACCGGCTTGACTCTCCGTCGAGTGGTCGGCGGGGTTTTTTTGATTTCTAGCCAAACATAGCACCGGCATAGAACCGGGCATCTTGGCACCGTAGGTGCACGAAAAAAGCCTTCCGTAACTCGTTGCTACGGAAGGCTTTATCAAGTCGGGGTGACTGGATTTGAACCAGCGGCCTTCTGACCCCCAGTCAGACGCGCTATCCAGGCTGCGCCACACCCCGGGTCCATGCTAAGTCACACGGCGTATAGTCGACCCCCAGCGTTTCAGTTCGCCAACTTTTCTCGCGACTCGGTCGCGTCGAGACACCAGCTTGGGGGGCTCTCTCAACTGCCGTGAGCCGTATTCTACTCCTCTGGGGAACGGGTCGCAAGGGAGGCGGCGGATTTGGCGGGCCGGCAGTTGGACGTGACCGCCGCTGAGTGACAGGCAGACGTCGAAGCTCCAGCGACTGTTGGGATGCGAGTTTCTGCCAACGCACTTCGGCTTCGATGCGAAGCGTACTGGCAACAAACGCGGCGTTGTGGGGTAGCTTGCACCCGCCCCCCGCGCGTTATTGTGTGAATGCCTCAGTCCACTGCTTGGAGCGAGTCTCGCACGCAACGCTTTTCTCAAGGGGGATCGAATGGCAGACCTTCCGTCGATAGAGGATCTTGAGCGTTTGTCCTTGCGGGCCATCGTCGCCTATGCCGCCCGATGTGCCCGGCGGGTTCAGCCGTTGTATCGTTCCTCGGAGCCAGAGCACGTGCGAGCTGTCGAGCGTGCGATTGCCGTCGCAGAATCCCTTGTCCGCGCTGACGACATTATCGCCGCGGCCTACGCCGACGCGGCCTACGCCGCCGCCGCCGCCGCCGACGCCGCCGCCGCGGCCTACGCCGCCGCGGCCGACGCCGCCGCCCAATACGACTTCAGATATCTTCTTTCCAACCATCCGCGCGGCGGTGATCCCATTGGTGAGCCGTTTGAGGTCTCCGATATGGGGCCGCTGTGGCCGAAGGGCGAGCCGGAGTGGTATTCGAAGGCGATCACAGAGAAGCGGGAGACGGGTTTGCGAAAGAGTGTTCTCCCGAACGAAGGAGATCTTCAGCGTTTGTCCAGACGAGGCATGGTTGCCTACGCCGCCCGATCTGCCCGGCGTGTTCAGCCGTTGTTTCGCTCGGAGAACCGTGAGCAGGTTGAGGCGGTCGAAAAGGCGATCGCTGCGGCAGAGACTTTTGCTTCCGGCGGGGACGTGAATGTCGACGTTGCTGTCCGCGGCGGTGGTGGTATCATCGGCGGCGGCATGCTTGGAGGGGGCGTTCGCGGTATTGTCGATGGCATTGTTGTCGGCGGCACTGCCGCCATGGCCGCTGTCTTGGCCAGTCGAGCGGCCGTGTCTGGCGACGCTGGTCTCGCCACCAAGAGCGTGGATGCTGCGCGCAGCGCCGCCGCGAACTCTGCCGA
>Ga0209612_1000117_pt1 | contig 90082 bp, 78 predicted proteins | sample BioC12SIPDNA_FD_185746 | JGI IMG/M metagenome (GOLD analysis project Ga0209612, IMG submission 185746) | Anaerobic biogas reactor microbial communites from Washington, USA - Biogas_R1_B C12 SIP DNA (SPAdes) (version 2) | ecosystem: Engineered > Bioreactor > Anaerobic > Unclassified | place...
AGGGGATCATATCTACGTTGCTGGATCTTGTCCAAAGGGCGAGACCGGATTCACCCTCACCTTCCTGATCGATGTTATTCAATTATCATGCCTTTATGAGTCTTAATATACAAGGGCGAGATTGAGGACCTGCTAACCTTTGAATCCGGATAACTTTGCGGTCCTCAATCCGCCGCTTTAATCAACAATGGTTTGATCGGCGGATTGGAAGCACACAACGCTCACGCAACACAAGGTCACGGTGCTTCCAAGCCCGCCCTACAAATTTAAAACTTTCCACAATAATATCCGTCATCGTGAGCGAAGCGACGCGATCACGCTTTTCAACGATGGAACAAACTATCTCATGAGATTGCTTCGTCGCTTCGCTCCTCGCAAAGACGATTAATGCATCACCGCAAACCTTGGTTGCGGAAAGTTTCTCGATTTATGTACGGAACGGGCACTGTGTATGACACCACATAGGTGACAATTTGTGACAGGACATGGGTTACACTTTTGATTATAAGCTCAAGTTGATCCTTCTTGCTTTGCTCATAATTCTTTCACCAGTGATGAGGTTATATTGAGCGATTTCGAAATTACGATAGTGTACATGCACGATATCCTTCCACTCATCAGGTACCAATTGAACATAGGTGTTAATAAAGGTATCACTCAAATAGCTTTGATGATGGTTGAAACGTAAGTAACCCATATTGTTGACTTTATGCAACCGAAAGGCAGTTGGATATTCAAATTTAGGAACCTGCTCCATGAATGGTCGTGAACTGGGTTGATAGCATTGGGCAGGTGTGCGGTTGTTCAATGCCGCATGTGGTCTGACCTCGTTGTAATACTTGCGCCACCTGGAAAAGAAATCATCAGCCTCAGCCAGATCGTACGGTATCCCCGCCAGTAGAAGTTCTTGTTTCAGAGTGCGGTGGAACCTTTCAATCTTTCCTTGAGTCTGGGGGTGATAGACCCTGCCATGGATGGGCAGAATATCCTGATCCATCAGAAAACGCTCAAATTGTGTGTATCCCCCTCTTAAACCCGCAAAACAGGAGCCATTATCACTCAATAGTGCAGCTGGCAGCCCATATTCTCTGAAGGTGTCGATGAAACTGCTCATCACATCCCGCTGATTTGGTTTAGGTTCTATCCTTAGCGAAAAGCGAGCATGATCATCCAGGATGGTCAGCGGATAACACCAGCTTGCATTTCCCATCAGAAACTCGCCTTTGAAGTCAGTCTGCCACAACTCGTTACTTGTCTCCCGCTCAAATCTCACGAATGGACGGCTCTTTTGACTGGCTTCTTGAGTGATCAGATCGTGTTGTTTGATGATCCGGTGGATGGTTCCATAGCTTGGAGGTTCTTCCCCTGTGCGTTGTAGATAGCTTTCTATCTTGCGGGCTCCCCAACAAGGATACAGCTTGCGGGTCTTGAGTACCAGATCCTCAACTTCAGCCTTGGTTTTGGTTGGTTGCTGATGTGGTTCGCGGCTGTGTTCTTCCAGCTGGCCTTCTTCGCGAAACCGCTCCAACCATTTGTAGCCTGTCTTCCGGCTAATCCCATAATCCCGGCAGATGGCACTCATGCTCTGCTGTCCTGCCAGTACTGCTCGAATAAATTCTTCTCGTAACACTTTTACCTGCCTTTCTTGCCATGGCATTTTTGCTCCTTTACTCAAGCTTTTTGCCATGATTATCAGCTAAATGTGTTACCTATGTCCTGTCACATTCTGTTACCTATCTCCTGATACCATACACACTGACCGTTCCAAAAGCACGAGGTAACAAAAAGGTAGTGGCGATGAAAAAACCCGTCATCGCGAGCGGAGCGACCGGATCTCGCGTTTCCTATCAGCTCTGATCTATAAGACAACGTTCGTCATCGCGAGCGACGCGATCTCGCTTTTTAACGATGGAACAAACTATCTCATGAGATTGCTTTTTCGCTTCGCTCCTCGCAAAGACGAGTGATGCATCACCGCAAACCTTGGTTGCGCAAAGTTTCTCGATTTAAGTACGGAACGGACACAGACAGTTCCCAAAGCACGAGGAAACATAAAGTTGGTGCGCGATAAAAAAATCCGTCATCGCTAGCTGTTTTCCAATATGCCTCAAGGGAAAATTGGAAATCTGTTTGGCAAAACTGCGTGGGGATCTGCATTTTTTGCTATTCAATAATTAATATACAATTTCCAATTTAAGGCAGACTGCCACGTTCCTGGTTATATTTCTGAGGACTTCGTAACCCCTGCAACAGGGGCTCGCAGTGACAAGATATTTTTTTGGCACATACTCTTCATTAGGCAGATGCCAAGATCCTTCACTTCGTTCAGGATGACAAAAATAGGATAATAAACGAACTGACACATTATCCATTAAAATCAACCTATGCCAGACCAGTCTTCAGCCTCTTTAAAGCCCAAAACCACACAAAACCTCTTTTGGTTGGCTATGGCGTTTTACTTGCTCACTCGTCTGATCGCGCTTGATAAGTTCCCGATTTACTTTTTTTCGGACGAAGCCATCCAGACCATGTCAGCATTTGACCTGATAAACAATGGTTTTCGGGATGTTCAAGGCAAGCTTTTTCCGGTCTACTTTCAGAATGGACAGCAATTCAACCTTTCTCTTTCCGTTTGGCTGCAGTTCTTGATCGCCTGGCTGCCGCGCTCTGTCTGGCTCACCCGCGCTTTGCCGGCTCTGATCGGCCTGGTATTTCCGTTTTCAGTCTCCCTGTGGGCTCGCAATTACCTAAAAAGCAAACATTGGTGGTTGGTACCGCTGCTCATCAGTGCCCTGCCAGCCTGGTTCCTGCATTCACGCACGGCATTTGAAACTTCGTTGGGGGTCAGTTTTTACAGTCTGTTCCTCTTCTTCTACCTGCGATATCGTTCGAAAAACCGAAAAAACCTTCTTTTAGCCCTCTTGTTTGGAGCTTGCGCTTTCTACTCATACGCTCCATTGCAATTGGTGGTGGTAGCTACCGGTTTAGTACTGCTGATAGTTGACTGGCGTTATCACTTCCAGGATAAAAAAAGCCTTTTGTTTGGCTTGGTTACACTTCTCTTGCTTGCCTTGCCATATATCCTGTTCCAACTCCACCACCAACAGGCACTCAGCACCCACCTGCATCTGCTGCGTTCTTATTGGCTCAGCAACATCCCAATCCTGAACAAGATCGGCATCTTCCTGGGAAAGTGGTTGCAAGGGCTCAACCCGCTCTATTGGTTCCACCCCAATCAAACCGACCTGATCCGGCACCAAATGAAAGGGCTGGGGCACCTGCCCTGGTTTTTCATCCCCTTCTTTTTGATGGGTGCATGGCAGTGCCTGAAAAATTGGAAGGAACCAGCAAATCGCCTGGTGCTGATTGCCCTGCTGGTTGGTCCCTTGGGGGCGGCAATTGCCGATATTGCCATCACCCGCGTATTGGTGATGCTCGTTCCTTTAAGTTTGCTGATTTTCATCGGACTAAGCCAAACCATTGAGTGGCTCATCGGTAGAATACCCTTAAAAACGTTGCCGTCTTACCTCTCCGCGCTTGCCATCGCCAGTTTTTCAATTTGGATGTGTTGGTACGCAATCACCAAAGGACCGCTTTGGTATTCAGAGTATGGGCTTTACGGCATGCAGTGGGGTGGGCAGCAGCTCAGCGAAAAAATTGTCGCTTTCAAGCAGGAATTTTCGCAAACTAAATTGCAATTAAGCCCCGGTTGGGCAAACAACACCGATATCATCATGCGCTACTTCCTCGGTGACCCCCTGCCCCTTAAAATTGGTTCGATTATCGAATACGACCTCTATTACACGGAAATTGAGCCCGACCAGGTGTTCATCATCACCCCGGATGAATACAACTGGCTATTGAAGAACCCAAAATTTGATCAGATCGAGGTGTTCGACAGCCTGGAATGGCCGGATGGGCAAACGGGCTTTACCTTCCTCCGCCTGGCATATTCAGAGCGAGCTGAGCAAATTTTTGAAGTGGAATTGCAGCAGCGCCGGCAGCCCGAGATGAGCGAATTTGATCTGCTTGGGCAGAGTGTGAGCATCACCTATTCCCGCATGGATCTGGGCACGATCGCCCACATTTTTGATAACAATACTGCCACACCAATGCGCACCTTAGAAGCCAACCCATTGGAAATAAGCATTGATTTTTCTGCGCCTATCGAGCTGCAAAATGTGACTGCCATGGTTGGCTCGCCAGCCACTCGGCTGAGCGTCACAATCGTTCTTTCCGACAGCGGTGAAGAACTGACGTTTTCTGAAACTGTTTCTTCTTCTGAACAAATCCGCCCCATCTCGGTCGATTTTGGGTCAGTTTACCAAATCAGCAACCTGACTGTCTCGATTGAGAGCATCAACGAACCCGAACCCACCCATGTTCATTTATGGGAGCTGATTTTGGAGTAAAAACAGAATCGGGAGGTAAAACTCCCGATGCTTGAGTTTAATATTTTCTGGAATTAATTTTCTGGAATCACAAAGTTGAAACGGTGATTGGTCACCAAGGGGAATACGTCGCATGGAATGTTTTGTTCCATGAAACAAGGTCCGCACGGACCGATCGTCCAATCCATCGTAACATTTGTTTGAGCAGCTAACAGTTGATCAAGTTTGTAGTAGTAGCTGACATCGATGGGTTTGCTCCAATCGCTGATATCGGTGAGGTCAGGCACGGTTTTCCATTTCGTTAAAGACCGAGCCGGATCAAGGCTTAATAGTGGATCACAGACCCGATTTCTGAAATCTTCTTCTACGCTGACCACATTTTGTAAACCAGAGATAGTCAGATCTAGAATCAGATCTTCGTCTTCAACCCGCACATTCCGGACTTCCATCTGAATTTCGCCGGCATAGTCAATATAGTCTTGTTTTGTTTCTTCAATTTGAAAATCAGGTTCGTTTGCGATGGGTTGAATGCACCCAGCCATTACCAGCACAAAGGTCAGAAATATCAATCCTATTGGTTTAGCTTTCATTTTTTCCTCCTTGCTCCGGGGAATATCCGGAATATTTCTATTATACTATCATTGTAATATCAGCTTTTTTTAGCACAAATTACAAAGGGAATGTAATTTCGCCGATAGGAAAAGCAATTTATGAGGAAAAAAACCCGCTATTTTGAGAGGCGAAACGACGATCCAATATGGCATTTATATCATCAGCTGTAAGTCTTGAGCCATCAGCACCCTTCCTTGCCTTCTTATTGTTTTCCTACCTTGCACTGCTCAATTCCATGATATACTATTCACCGCTCTGGAAAACTCCAGGGACACTATTACACACGCCTCGGGTCAGACCCTCCTGCGTGCCCAATATGGGTGAGGAGGTTCGCAAAACCAGGCGGAGGCATAACGCAAAGGAGTTACCATGCCAAACATTTCTATGAAAGCTCTCCTCGAGAGCGGTGTCCATTTTGGGCACAGAACTAACAAATGGAATCCCAAGATGCGCCCCTACATCTTCACTGAGCGCAACGGAATCCACATCATTGACCTGCAGCAAACTGTCAAACTGGTCGAAGAAGCCTACAACAAAGTTCGTGACACTGTCGCCGAAGGCGGCACCATCCTTTTTGTCGGCACCAAACGCCAGGCACAAGAAACCATCCAGGCTGAAGCTGAACGCTGTGGTATGCCCTATGTCAACCAACGTTGGCTGGGCGGCACCCTGACCAACTGGGTCACCATTCAACAGCGTATCGTGGAACTGACCCGCCTTGAGAAAATGTTCGAGACCGGCGAAATTAATCGCCTGACAAAAAAAGAAGGTCTCCTGATTCAACGTGAGATCAATCGTCTCCAAACCCGCCTGAGCGGTGTGCGGAACATGAAAACCCTGCCCAGTTTGATCTTCATTGTCGATATTGAACGCGAAGATACTGCCGTACGCGAAGCCGTCACAAAAAGCATTCCCGTCATCGCGATGGTCGACACCAACTGCAATCCCTCCGATATTGACTACATTATCCCCTCGAACGATGACGCCATCCGCGCCATCAAACTGCTCATTGGTCACATGGCTGATGCGGTAATCGAAGGTAAGATGATGCGCAAAGACGAAGAGGTTGAGGAAGAAATCATCTCCACCCGCTCCGTAATCTCACGTAAGATTGAAGACGAAGAGGAATTGGACGACGAAGACCTGTTGGGCGAAAGCACCCGTGCCAAGATCGTCTTTGAAAAGCGCGCAGACGAAGAAGAAGTCGACACCACTGTCACTGAAGAAGAAGACAAGGAATAATCTGGATTAGCCATCTCGAAAGGACAAATTATGGAAATTACCATTGATATGATCAAAGCACTACGCGAAAAAACCGGTTGCGGTATCATGGATTGCCGTTCTGCCCTGCAAGCCGCTGATGGCAATATGGACGCAGCGATCGAAGAACTTCGCGAAAAAGGACTTAAAAAAGCTGAAAAACGCGCCGATCGCGAAGCTTCCGAAGGTCGTTTGGAAGTATATATCCACAGCGAAGGTCGACTGGTCGTTTTAGTTGAAGTTAACTCTGAGACTGACTTCGTTGCAAAATCCGAAACCTTCAAAGAACTTGCCCATGAGATTGCTCTGCAGATCGCTGCAGCTGATCCCAAGTTTATTTCTGAAGCTGATGTACCTGCCGAAGTAATCGAAGAAGAAAAAGCGATTATTACAGCCCGTGTGCGCGAAGAAGGCAAGCCCGAAGCTATCATCCCCAAGATTGTGGATGGCTTCATGAAAAAATATATGGACGAGAACGTTCTGCTCAATCAGAAGTATATCCGCGACGAAAGCAAAACAATTGCTGACATGATCAACGATAAAGTTGCTGCCCTGGGCGAGCGCATTGTTATCCGGCGCTTTGTGCGCTGGTCTTTAGGTGAAACTACACCAGTTCCTTCTGAAGAAGCAGCAGCTTAAACATTTTAGAGCCAACCAAAAGTTGGCTCTCTTTTTGCACCTTTCTATATGATCGGAGGAACTATGAGCGAAGAAAAACAAGCGAATAAATACAATCGAATCCTGCTAAAACTTTCTGGTGAAGCATTAGCTGAACCTGGTGGTTTTGGGATCTCGCCCGCACAAGCCAGGCACATTGCCCAATTAGTTAAGAGCGTCAACGAAACAGGCGTCGACGTTGCAATTGTGATTGGTGCTGGCAATATCTGGCGGGGTGCCACTGGCGAAAACACAGGTATGGACCGTGCCACGGCAGATTACATGGGTATGTTGGCTACGATGATCAACGCCCTGGCGTTGATGGACGCCCTTGAACAAATTGATGTGATCACCCGCGTCATGTCCGCTATCGAGATGCGCACTGTTGCCGAGCCCTACATCCGCCGTCGTGCCATCCGTCACCTTGAAAAAGGTCGTGTGGTCATCTTTGGCGGAGGCACTGGCAACCCATACTTTTCTACAGACACTGCCGCTGCTCTGCGTGCCACTGAAATTGGTGCTGATGTCGTCATCAAAGCTACCAAGGTTGACGGAATCTATGATCGCGACCCAAAGATCCATCCAAATGCAATCCGTTTTGACCGCCTCACCCACCTTGAAGCGATCAGTCAGCGCCTCAATGTAATGGACAGCACTGCCATATCGCTTTGCATGGATAACAACATGCCGATTTTAGTGCTGGACCTATGGCAGCCGGGCGCACTGCTAGCAGCCATTAGCGGTGAACCAGTCGGCACGCTGGTGACACTGGAAGGGTAATTAGTAAATTCTCGCGCTGGTTTCCTGAGCGAGCACACGATCTTTTAAAACAAAAAGAGCACTTGCACTTGCGCGTCCATAGCGCTTGTGGTATAAAATGCTCAAATTAAAGCCCTTGCGGCACTCTTATCCAGAGAGGTGGAGGGACCGGCCCTACGAAACCTCGGCAACCAACCAAGTGTATGGTGCCAACTCCGGCAGACAAATCTGGAAGATGAGAGGCTAAAGCATACCACGCGGAATGCCCCTCACTTGCAGGGGCATTTTTATATAACCTGAGGAGGTAAATTTGACAACTACATTTATGAAATCACCCAAATATCTGTTCACCTCGGAATCGGTGACCGAAGGTCATCCCGATAAGATGTGTGATCAGATCAGCGATGCCATCCTGGATGCCATGATCAAGGAAGACAAATCCAGCCGTGTTGCTTGCGAGACCGCTATCAAAACCGGTTTCGTGCTCACTTATGGTGAAGTCACCACCAAAACCTACGTTGATATTGATGCCTTAGTGCGCGAAGTGGTCAACGACATTGGTTATGATCGCGGCAAAAAAGGTTTCGACGGCACTACTTGCGGCGTGCTGGTTGCGCTTGCCAATCAATCCCCTGATATTGCCCGGGGAGTTGACCGGAACGGTCGCAGCGAAAGCTTCATTTACACTGAAGAATACGTCGCTGCTGGTGGTGCTGGTGACCAGGGCTTGATGTTTGGTTACGCTTGTGACGAAACTGAAACGCTGATGCCTATGCCCATTTATTACGCGCATAAACTTACCCGCCGAATGGCAGAAGTGCGCAAAAATGGTACGCTCGGTTGGATGTACCCGGACGGCAAAAGCCAGGTAACTGTTGAATACCATTTCGGTAAGCCAGTCCGAATTCACACAATTGTCATTTCCAGCCAACATGCTGATCGGTTTGAAGATGTTGAGTTAAGCAACGAGCGCATCCGCACCGATGTGATCGAACACGTGATCAAAGCAACCATCCCTGCTGACTTGATTGACGAAGATACCAAGATTTATGTGAACCCCACTGGCCGCTTTGTTATCGGCGGTCCCATGGGCGATGCCGGCTTGACAGGTCGCAAGATCATCGTTGATACCTATGGCGGCATGGGTCGTCATGGTGGCGGTGCTTTTAGCGGTAAGGATCCCACAAAAGTCGATCGTTCCGCTGCTTATGCTGCCCGTTGGGTTGCCAAAAATGTGGTTGCCGCAGGCTTGGCGTCCCGCTGCGAAGTTCAGCTTTCGTATGCCATTGGCGTACCGGAACCCTTGAGCGTCAATGTCGAAACTTTTGGAACTGGCACTGTTGACGACGATAACATCGCCCAGGCAATCAGCCAGGTTTTCGATTTGCGCCCTCGCGCCATCATTCGTGATCTCGATCTGCTCCGTCCGATTTACCGCCAGCTGGCCAGCTACGGTCACTTCGGTCGTGACGACCTTGACCTGACCTGGGAAAAAACCGACAAGGCCGCCGCACTGCAGGAAGCAGTTCGTCTTCTGAACGCATAATGAACAACTTGTAAGCATCACATCAATGATAAAAGACGCGGGCATGATCATTGTCCGCGTCTTTTTTGTACAAACTCACACCCTTTTTGGCTTGACACCGCTATATCAAAAAGAATACTATTCATTTATATGGATCACGGACGAAGGCTTTTAATACTAGTTTTAAGCGTGCTTTTTCTGCTCTCAGCCGCATTGACGGTCAGTTTTGCGCAGAAATTTGTTTCAGCGAGACAACAGCCTCTGCAAGAGATGACCCGGCAGTCTCAAAATATAGCCACATTCATGGCGGAATATTATCGAACTGCCACTGCTCAATCGAGTTCCACCCAGAGCCCCACACCAACCAGCCCATCAAATCTTGCAGCACCCAAACTGCTGCCGCCCACCCCGACCTTCGTGCCAACACCTACACCGAATCCACACGCTGAGGAACTGCGAGAGGCGCTTTCAATGGTAGAAATCGATTTTCCTGCCTGGCAAAGCCTGAATTCAGACGTAAAAGCCTGGATCCACAACCAGAGTATCAGTGTTGATCATCCAATCCTGGATGCGCCAGATAACGAATATTATCTTACCCGTGACCTCGATTTATCTTATAAAGCGATGGGCTCAATCTTTTTTGATTTTCGCAATAACACTGACTTCAGTGATCCAAACACCATTATTTATGGGCACAATTTTGATAATGAGCTCATGTTTAGCAACCTTGTTTGGTATAAGAGCCAGCAGTTTTATGAACAGAACCCTTATTATTACCTGTACACACCTGAGCAGGTTTATCGTGTAGATATTGCCGCGGGCATCGTCGTCTCTGAAACAGATATCACATATTTGGATGTGGATTTTCAATCTGACATGGAGTTTCGCAGCCTGATTCAAAAGATCAAAGAAAATTCCGTAATCGAAACCGAAATTGAACTTTCACCCAGAGATCGTCTGGTAACGCTTTACACCTGCACAAATGATTGGCAGGGGCAGCGTTTTGTAGTCATTGGCAGGATCACTTTGCTCGGCCCTTTTTTGGCTGAATAACCCCCCGTCCTAATTCAACACTTAGTAGCGGAAACTATATTATTCGTCACGAGATCAACTTTTTTGATATTTCTGGACACCCAATTACTGCTGAATTTTTTAGATTTTTCCCGTTGGTATCTACAAACCCTGTACATTTTGTAGAAATCCCAACTTGCCAGACAGTAAAATTTGACTCCCTTGGATTTTTTGTAGTTAAACAAGAAAGGTAGTACTATGAAAACTTTTACAGCATTTCTTATTACGATCGCGTTGATTGTCACGCTAAGCACAGTGGCACAGCCTGTCAACGCGAATCAAAATTATCAACTCAACCTATCACATATAGAATGTGTTGGGACATATGTTGAAATTCACTTTGTCCTACTGAATACAAGTGAGGGGGATACTATTTCAGACCTAACCTACACCTATGGCACCATATCGCCAGGTCCACGTACCGGTAACGTTGTCCATTTTACTGATCAAGTGGCTCCTGGTTTTTATAACATTACCAATGCCTCAGTGTGGGTCAATAGCACGTTAGTTACCCTTCATAACCCCGGGGATTATTCTGGCGAATATGGATGCCAGCAACAGCCCAGCAGCACTCCTATAAATACGGCAACCCATACGCCAACATTCACAGCTACATTTACGCCTACATTCACAGCTACATTTACACCTACATTTACAGCTACATTTACACCCACAAACACTCCCACAAACACACCTACGGGCACAATAACTATTACCCCTACCATCACCCAACCGACACCTACGGATCCTACCCCTACTACAACTCAGCCGACCCCTACTGATCCAGCTACGACTACACCAAGTCCTACGGTAACCATCACTCCGACCGATCCGCCTGTAACGGCAACATTCTCGGTGCCGAACACCGGTCAAGACAATAACAATCTTGGTGCTGCCTTGACAATCTCGGGCCTGGCAACTTTAGGGTTGGGTCTGGCATTGAACAATATCCTGAAAAAAACCTCTTTGAACAAACCCAAGTAATTTGCATCAGATGACTTAATAAACAACCCTGGATAGTTATCCAGGGTTGTTTTGATATTAATATTTTGGTTGTTTGAACTCACTAATCATTCTTGGAGATAAAGAGTGATTGGTCAAATTCCTTTGAGATTAAAGGCAAACGCAAATAACTAATCGCTGCTCCTCTTGCGCCGAAGCGTTATTTACTTTTTTAAATGGGAAAGTCTAGAACTTACTGCCTGAATTTCAAGAACAACCAGAGCAGACCGAATATCAGCGCAGCGCTAAGCAATGCAATGCTAACCTGAATCGGTATGAAGCGCTCGCTTCTACTTTCCTCACCTGTTCGAAGCTGTTCTTCATGTACTTGCTCAGGTTGGATGACACTTGAATCTGGCGACATCTTTATAATATTGCCAACATTTTCTGCGTCAATACCATAAATCCTGGGAGCTTCGCGCTCCATGGAAGTGGGGATTGCCATAGCCATCTCTTCTGGAGTTGTTTCTTGCTCAGCAACTTCCTGCTCGGCGATTTCTGCTTCGGGAACTACCTCTTCAGGTACGGCTTCTTCTGGGTAAGCACTGATCATCGCATCCATCGGAACATCTTCAACGATCTCACCAGCACCGACACCTTCTACTGCCAGATCCTCAGCATAATGAGTTTCCGGGCTGATATAAATGTTCACAGTCATACCGCCGGTCTCAGCAACGTCGCTTCCACCGCCCATACCACCGATACCACCCAACCCGGTGGCTCCATAGCCCCAATTCAGTAAGTAAACTTGTTCAGACCCCAGGGTTTTGAAGCCTGCAGATTCTTCTGGCATGGCGGCCATTGGAGCTTCTTCCTGCATCAAAGAAGTTTCAATATTATTGGCTGGCATGGGGGCTGTAAACGAGATAGTACGGAAGATCAATTCACTGCCAAAGATCACCGCGACCAACAAAGCTGAAACCAGGCTAGCCCAACCAAACATGGGCTGCAAAAAGCCGCTGCGTTTTGCTTTGCGTGCTTCAGCACGGGTTAATGTGAAATTATAAGGAGGCTTGCAGCAAGGCAATTGCCCCATTGCGGTCTTTAGCCGTCTTTGTTGTTGATAAAGTGTCGCCAGATAAGGACATTTGGTTAATCGTTTATCGAACTCGACTTGTTCTTGTGGTGTTAACGCATGGTCGAGAGCAATATTCAATAATTCCAGATCTCTGGATGTGACATTTTCTTGCCTAATCATAATCTTCCTCGCTATTTAGACGAAATTGATCAGGCAAAAGTTCCCCTGCTGCTTGCAGACATTCCTGCATCTTCAAACGTGCCCTGCTAAGCCGGCTTTTTACTGTTCCCACCGGGCTTTGAATAATCTCAGCGACTGTTTCGTAATCTTCTCCCGAAACATCCACCATAACCATAACCGCCCTGTGTTTCTCGTTGAGCTTGTTCAGGCATTCCTGGATCGCTTTCTCAAGCTGCGAATTCATCATGGTTTCTTCAAGTCCGGGTGTTTCGTCAGCAAGCCATTCAGGAGATTCAATCAAATCGCCATCATCCGTTTCGGGCTCAAGGGTAACTGTTGGACGGCGTTTTTGTTTGCGCAGTTCATCGTAACAGGCATTGGTAACGATCCGCAAAAACCAAGCCTTAAACGACCCGCCGCGATAACTGTCTAATTTTCGATACATGGAAATAACCGCGTCCTGGGTTGCGTCTGCCGCGGCAGCTTCATCCGCCATAATGCGATATGCGACGTTAAAAGCAAGATCCTGATATGTTAGGACTAACTGGTTAAAAGCATCCAGATCCCCATCTGCAGCCTTTTCGATCAGAAGTGACTCTTCCATGAACATAAGTGTTGCAAGTCCTGAGCCAGTAAAAATCCGGACTTTCTGATGTCAATTCTATCTCAATAAAAATCAAACTTTCTTGTTTTCCTGGTCTGTATCACGTAAATGTGGGAATAAAATCACTTCCCGTAAGGTGCGCTGCCCGGTCAGCAGCATCACAAAGCGATCAACACCCAGCCCCAAACCACCGTTAGGCGGCATGCCGTAAGCCATCGCTTGCAGGTAGTCCTCGTCCATGGGGTTACGCTCTTCTTCATCCTCATTGTAAGTATGTCCCATTTCCAGGAAGCGCTGTTCCTGGTCCAATGGGTCATTCAACTCAGTGAAGGCATTGCACAATTCCATCCCACCAATATAGCCCTCAAAGCGTTCGACCGTTGTCGGGTCTTCCAGCTTTGCCTTTGCCAATGGTGAAATATCACGCGGGTAGTCATAGAGGAAGGTTGGCTGGATCATGATAGGCTCCAGATAAGTTTCAAGCAAGGTGTTAATCAACTTGCCCCTGGATACACCCGGTTTGAAGTCGATTTTCTTTTCCTTCATCACTGCTGCCAAAGATTCCGCGTCCGGATATTGCTGGATATCGATGCCAGACTGATCAATCAGCCCCTGGCGAATCTGCAAACGGTTCCAGGGCGGGGTCAGGTCTATTTCCTGTCCATCATAGTTGATCTTCATCGTGCCCAACACTTTTTGAGCAACTTGCGAGACCATCTGTTCGGTCATTTCCATGATTTTCATGTAATCGGCATAAGCCATGTAAAACTCAAGCTGGGTAAATTCTGGATTGTGTTTGAAGGACACACCCTCGTTTCTGAAATCACGCCCGATTTCATAAACCCGGTCCAAACCACCCACTAACAACCGTTTCAGGTAAAGTTCAAAACTAATGCGCAGGTAGAGCTGCTGATGCAGTTGATTGTGATAGGTGGTAAACGGTTTGGCTGCCGCACCGCCGTAAATCGGTTGCAGGATGGGAGTTTCAACCTCGAGGAAGCCTCTCTCGTCCAGGAATTCTCGTAAGGCTTTAATGGTATTAGCGCGAATCTTAAAAATCTCACGCACTTCAGAGTTGACTGCCAGGTCAACATAACGCTGGCGATATCGTGTTTCAGGATCGCTCAATTGAGCATGACGAACCACTTCGCCATCCACAACTTCGTCTTTATCCGCTGGCAACTGTAAAAGCGTCTTCGCCAGCATTCTAAAATCTGCCACCTGCAAGGTCACTTCACCCCTGCGGGTCCGGAACATGGTTCCACTGGCTTCGATAAAGTCACCTAAATCGTAAAAACGGACAAATTCATCCAGTTTTTCCTCACCCAGTTCGTTAACCCTCAAGAGAAGTTGGACTTTTCCGCTCTTATCTTCAATGTGGGCAAAGCTTAGCTTACCCATATTTCTGATCGCGCGTAAACGACCAGCAAGGACTACCTCCACTGCTTTGTCCGATCCGTTTTCTTCCTCTTTCTCATAGGCAGCAATCGCATCCGCGTTACTGTGAGTCTTATAGGAACGGGTTGGGTATGGCTCCAAGCCCTGCCCACGCATTTTCTCCAGCTTGTTCAGCCTTTGTTCTTCAATTTCAGAAAATTCGTCTCTCAGCATAGTACGTCCTTTACATCAAAAATGCCCCACCTGATCAGGTGGGGCATTCAGTTGGTTTCTTTTATTCGATCTTCAAGATCTCAACTTCGAAAGCGCCACCTGGCGTTTCAACAATGATCTTTTCACCAGCCTTATGATTGATCAGGGCGTGACCGATGGGGGATTCATTTGAAATCCTTTTTTCCAGAGGGTTTGCCTCAGCCGGTCCAACGATCATATAACACTCCGGCTCATTGCCTTCTTCAACAATGGTTACTTTCGACCCTACCTTGACGATACCCTGGGGGTTATCCTCTTCGCCGATGATGTGAGCGTTAGCAAGCAAAATTTCAAGGTCTTTGATACGTCCTTCGACAAAAGACTGTTCATTTTTCGCTGCTTCAAATTCTGCGTTTTCAATCAGCTCGCCATCTTCCATGGCGTCTTGCAGCCGCTTCGCAACTTGTTTGCGTTTTACAGTACGTAAATATACTAATTCTTGTTCGGATTTCTCATAACCCTCACGTGTCAGGTATGAACTTGGCATGTCTTATTCCTTATATTAATGATTATTCCCCATAGGGATAAATATAAAATGCGCCTCGAAGGTCGAAACCATCCAAACGCTTTCGGCATATTATACTATGTTTTTATTTTTATCAAGATAAGGCAAGGTCTATCTTAGCCCTAACTCCAACTCGGTGGGGCTGGCTGCGGTTCACGACCGCGCTTTTTAAACAACCAACCGCCAACCAAACCGAAAATAAAGCCTCCGATATGGGCAAAATAAGCTGTACCACCCTCGTTAAGAGCACCCAGAGAGCCAACACCGCTGAGGATTTGCAGCAAAAACCACAAACCCAAAACAACGATTGCCGGCATCAGCGTCAACCTTGCAAAATAACCAATTGGTACGAAGGTGTAAACACGGCTGTTGGGGTACATGACCAGGTAAGCGCCCAATATCGCTGCGATTGCGCCACTGGCACCCACCATGGGAATTCCCGAGCTGGGGCTGATCACAACCTGTAATAATGCCGCCGCTACTCCGCCTGCCAGGTAGAAAACAAGGTAACCAATATGTCCGAGTCGATCTTCAATATTGTCGCCAAATATCCACAGGTAGAGCATATTGCCAATCAGATGCATCCAGCCGCCATGCATAAACATACTGGTGAATACATCTGTAAGATCCCCCACATCAATTCCATCAAATAAATTGGAGGGAATCAGTGCATATTCGTAATAAATGCTTTCAAGGTTTGCACTGTTCAAAAACATCCACAAAAAAACCAGCACATTGATCACGATCAGCGCGTAGTTGATGATGGGAGTGCGGTGAGTTTTTATTTCGTCGCGAATTGGGATCATTGTTGTTCCTTTTCTTAAATTTGATTGGTTTGTTCAGCTAATATTACCTTTAACCTCGGATGATCACTATAAAAGCCTCTACGTTCCTCTGGTAAGAGTGCCGCAATCCGGCACATTATTTCTGTCAGACCCTGTTCAAGAATATCTTTCTCGCTCTGCCCTTGCTCTGGCTCTGGTAATTCAAACGGTTTGCCAAAGATCACTTTTACCTGCATTTTTTTCAATTTCAGAAAGCGTTTCGCCATATCAGCCGACCCAAGAACTGCCGCCGGAATGATCGGAACCTTATTTTTCAAGGCCAACAAAACCGCTCCAGGTTTACCTTCCATCAGGCGGCCGTCTTTAGAACGGGTCCCTTCTGGTGCCAAACCCACGATTCCACCCCTTTTTAGAAAAGCAGAAGCTGCTCTGAAAGCCCCAAAATCGTAACCTTCGCGATTGATCCAGATCACACCTAATTTGCTCAAAATCCGACCAATAAAAGGAGCATTTTCGTATTCTTTTGCAACCATCCCAATAATATCTTTACGGGAGGTTGACATCATTAAAAATGGTGTGTCCAGCCTGCTGATGTGGTTGGTTGTTAAGACATGAGCTCCTTGATCAGGGACGTTTTCACCACCAATCACTTCCATATTCGTTACCACAGCAAGAATTGATCGCAAAATTCTCATCACCCGCTCACGGGATTTCATTATTGCGTTAGACAACATAGGTTTCTCCTGAATCGTACGCTTGCGGTTGTTTTACGCTTTCTAGAACATGGCGGGTGAAAGCAACGAAGCTAAAACCAACCAACAGAGCTAAAACAGCCATAACCAGGTTGGATAACAACTGGTTGACCTCCTGCCCCATCAAGCCTGGGATTAACTGGGTCAGAACTACAGACAGATTCCACAAACCATGAATAATAAAAGTCAGCAGATAAATAACAAGAAGTCTTGCAAATTTGCGATCCCGCCAGGTTTTCGCCAGTGCCCAGCCAATCAGACCGCCATTAAAGACATGGATCAAAGTACCGCCCATCCGACCAAGCAAAAAATAGATCCAATCATTACCAGGTAACAAGGCGCTTTGCGCCGCGTAAAGCATACCCTCCACCAAAGCAAAAGCTGCTCCACTGATCATGCCTGCCATATAGCCTTCACCATCGCTGATGTCCAGACCAACCAGCGTCCAGACCGCCAGGGTTTTGAACAATTCTTCCACCGCGGGGGCGATGCCAGCCACAAAAACCGTGAAAATCAAAAGAACCATCGGAGACTTGAGCAATTCTTCGATCTCGTTGATGGAATCAAGGCTTTGGGGAAGATTGCCAATGTTCAGGATCGCCAATACTACTATGGCAAAAACAACCAGCACCAATTGCACAAGCATAATAAATGGGATTGAAACGCTGCTCGAAAAGCTGATTATAGAGGCATCACGACCTTTGTGCCTGCCCCATAAAGGTCCGCTTGCTATTCGCAGCAACCAGACCGCAGGAATCAAGACACCAAGAAAGACGAGGATGGAAAAAATCCAATCGGGCAAGACGATCGAGTACTTCCAGGCTGTCACTGCCCAGAGGATAAATGGAAATAACAAGATAATAAATCGCAGCCAGCCAGCTTGTTTAGGTTTAAGTTTTTTGGGCTTACCCCTCAGCCTTCGGCTGCTATCCACAGTTGCGATCAGCGCCATTAACGCAATAAAACCGAACGTGTATGCCCAAAGGTATACAGTGCGGTTTGAAAGTTGTCCAAAAACGGAACCAGGGACAGCTTCTGGCTGCCATCTTATCAAAAAAAGGAAAATCGACCCAGCCCCGAGGACGACAAGGATGTTCCAAAAAAGGTTGATCCAGTGCATCCAGCGCGGGCTGGTTCGATTTGTAAGTGCGGGTTCAGTACCTGTTTCAACCACTATTTTTCAGTAATCGTAATGCTGATTATCTCATCGCCTTCAGGTGCATCGGGATTGTTATCTGCATCACGTTCTGTGATTTGTTCAAACACTTCAATGCCTTCAACCAGTTTTCCAAAAACAGTGTAACCACCGTTGAGAGATGGATAAGGCACATACGTAATAAAGAATTGGCTTCCGCTGCTACCTTCGGCCTGACCGCGGGCTACACCAACCATGTAGGCTTCATCAAAAGTAAGATCAGGTACGATCTCTTCGCGATATTGATAACCTGCGCCGCTCCAACCGGTGCCTGTGGGGTCACCAGATTGCGCCATGAAGTCGTGATAAACACGGTGGAAGGTTACACCGTCATAAAAGCCTTCTTGCGCCAGGTAAACAAAGGAATTGACAGCCAGGGGTGCCTGCTCGGGGTAGAGCTCAAGCACAAGATCACCTTTTTCAGTCGTGATCGTGGCAGTGTATTCTTTATCCAGGTCGATCACAAATGGCGGGCATTCGGTGACCATATCTTTTTCGGCTTTCATGACTTCAATGAAGTTGCTGAGATATGTTGCTGTCCAATTGCCCACTGGGCGACCATTGACCAGGATGGTTGGGGTAGAGCTGACACCGTTGGCAAACAAGGTTTGCTGTTCGGTTGTAATTTTATCGATCACGTCATCACTCTCAATGTCTGCAGCAAACTGATCTACATCCAATCCCAACTCCTCAGCCTTTGCCATCAACCATTCGGTAAATTCTTCAGCCGGCAATTCAAACAAGGCGTCTCTATCCAGGAAAATTGCGTGATACATTTCCCAGAAATAACCTTGCCTGCCAGAAGACTCAACAGCGTAAGCTGCCAGGGGAGCAGTTGGATGGAGCGAGTCAAGCGGTAAAGCCCGATAAACAAGGCGCACGTCATCTGGATACTTCTCTACCAATGTCTCCAATTCAAAGTAAGCCATAAGGCAATATGGACAGAAGAAATCAGTATATTCAATAACAGTCAAAAGGGCATCTTCCGGTCCCCTGGTCCAATCTGCATCAGTCACTTCTTCGAAGATTGCCAACTGAGCTTTTTGCTCCTCGGTTAGCTCCGCAAATAACGGACCCACCAGGGTGCAGCTCATCTTGCCATCTTCATCTACCAGGGGTAATTCCTCGGTCGGGACCACAGGAATATCCTCGGTAGTTTCAGGAACGACTTCTTCAGTCTCCAAAACAACAGGTGTCTCTTCTGCAGGTGGAGGCGTCACTTCTTGAATTTGACAGGCACTAAGTGCCAGCATAAATACCAATACAACCCACAGGTATTTCTTTACATTCTTCATATTGAATTCCTTTCAATCAACGAGGTTTTGCGACCCGTTGTTTTATCCTATTTTTTTTCTAATGCGGCTAACACCAGTGCTCTGATTTCGTTTTGCACTTGCTCGGGTTTCTGGGTTGCATCCACTATCTTCCAACGCTCAGGTTCCTGCCCGGCAAGAATATGGTAGCCTTCACGAACACGTTCATGGAATGATAACTCAAAAGCATCAAGTCTGTTCCATTCTTCCTTAACCTTTTTCCGCTTTAATCCCGTAAGAACGTCAATATCAAGCAAAATAGTCAAGTCAGGTTTTAACCCACCAGTAGCAAATTCGAGCATGGCTCGTAAGGTTTCCAGGTCAAGTCCATGACCATAGCCCTGATAAGCCAGGGTGGAGTCACCGTACCGATCACATAAGATGATTTTATTTTGCCTCAGGCTCGGGATGATCAATTCTTCGACCAGCTGTGCCCTGGCAGCCAGAAAAAGCAAAATTTCAGTACGTGGGTGCAGTTCGGTGTTATCCAGACTTACCAGCACCTCGCGAATCTGATCGCCTATTGCTGTTCCGCCCGGTTCCCGGGTTTTCACTACCGTCAAATTCAAGCTCTCCAGGTATCGGGCTAACTCTGGTAGTTGAGTGCTCTTACCGCTTCCTTCAGGTCCTTCAAATGTTATAAACATGCTTAATCCCTATAAATGCGCACATAGCGGTTGGGGTCTTTCCCAAACGAACGTGAAACCAGGTGTGCCTGTTTGGCAAGTTCGTGCTGCTCCCGACGAACTGGAGACGGCATCGGCGGTAAGTTTATGAATTTTTCTCCAGCCTTTATCATCATAATGGCCTGTTCGGCATGGCGCATAGCCTCCTCAGACAGGGTTCGTCTGACCGGAGTTTGACGCGGTTGGAAGGAATCAGCCAAAAATTGCTCAATCTGTCCAACGGAATTGGTTTTCAGCACAAAAATTGGCATGCCTCGTTCTTCTGCTTCAACAATCGGCTGCAATCTGTCCCGATAGTAACGGCGTTGGGTAAGCAAAACATCAGCTTCAGCCAGGTCTTTAACAACAGTAGCCGGCACCCCCATGCTCTTGATCGATTGTAAAAGCCTGTTCCGTGCCACTCCGAAGGCGAAGATTTTCTTTTCTCCTTCTTCTTGCGGCGGCATGGTAGGATTTTCGTAATCGCCAAAATCCAAAAATTCATCATAACGCTCAGTATGTCTGGGTTGCGAGAAGCTTCCCTGTACTGGAGCTGGAGTTTGGCTGCTGCCGCGATCGAACGGACTTTTATCCATGCCATTTCGCCGTCTCATCGATTGAGAAACAGTCGGCATATTTGGTTTGGTTTGCTTCATGATGTGAACTTTGCCGTCTTTATCACGAAAACGTTCTTCCGGCAGCATGGGGTAACCGCGTAGAATGGAATCTACTGCCGCACCAACATCACGATGTACTTTCACTCGCCCACGGTCCTGGATTTCGACCAGGATGGTAAAGGTAGGTGGAGACTTGCGCTCTAAAACCGTTTTTTGCGTTCCTCGTCGTCTGGCCTCGTCATCTGACAGCGTGACGGCTGAGACCCCACCAACCAAATCGGAAAGAGTTGGGTTGACCAACAGGTTATCCAGGGCATTCCCATGCGCAGTTCCAATCAGTTGTACGCCTCGTTCCGCGATCGTACGAGCTGCCTGGGCTTCCAATTCGCGTCCAATTTCGTCAATCACGATCACTTCGGGATTATGATTTTCAACAGCCTCGATCATCACCTCATGCTGCAAAGACGGTTTAGGTACTTGCATACGTCGTGCAGCTCCAACCGCCGGGTGAGGAACATCGCCATCTCCACCAATTTCGTTTGAAGTGTCTACGATCACTACGCGTTTAGTTTCTGCCAAAATTCGGGCAGCTTCACGCAGCATGGTAGTCTTCCCAACGCCAGGTTTGCCTAAAATCAGGATGCTCTCACCTGAGTCGATCAGATCTTCAATGATGTTGATCGTTCCATAAACGGCTCGCCCTACCCTGCAGGTCAACCCGACCACGTTACCGCGTCGGTTGCGAATCGCAGAGATTCGGTGAAGAGTGCTCTCCATGCCGGCACGATTGTCTGCGTCGAATTCGCCGATGCGACTGACCACGTGATCGATATCATCATGGTCAACCATGCGATCGAGCAGTTTCACGTCGCCGTCAACGAAACGGGCAGTTGGGATGCGGCCCAAATCGAGAACAACTTCTAATAAATCGTCAAAATGATCTGTTCGGTCAACCGCTTCAGCAATTTCTTCAGGAAATACGTTCAGCATTGCCGCCAGATCATCAGTTATATATTTTGTTTCTGTCATAAAATTCATTCTTCTTTTTGTTTCTTTGATTTTAACTTATTTCGGCGTAATCGGCTTAGCCTTATAGTGTTTCTAATAGATTATTAATTTGAACTGATAAATTTATGCGGGAAATTTTGTTTAGTCTCCAATAATTTGTTAGGATTTACAGATTGAACGTGAAAAAGAAAATCCAGTCTGGATCAAGTTTAGGAGTCAACCCGGCACATTTTATGGGTTAATAACTTGCCCAAAGATTTTGAATTATGAACACTCCAGAACTGCTGAACTTTAAAAGTTGTTTTGCGTTCTTAGCCAATATGGCATACATAACAACAACTGCGTTTTTCGGTGTTAACAACCTCAAGATTTCCGAAATAGTCCCTCAATTCTTCCTTCACCACCTTGATGAAATTGAAGTAATCCCCTCCTTCAGCAAATTCAACAACGGTAGTGGGTAATGAGCGCGCCTGATTGTAATCGTGCAAGATTACGAGGTGTTTGGCTACCCGTTTCATTTCTCCATATAACTTCATGCGCAGGTCTGCTTTCATACCATGCGCGACATGCGCCGCAATGACTATATCAATACTATTGTCACAAAAAGGCAGCCCGTCCTCACCGCTAACTTGAAAAAAATCCACGTCCCCATTTTCCCGTCGGCTTTTTGCTACACGCAGCATGCCCATTGACTGGTCTACCGCATAGGTTTTCAAGCCTATTTCTGCAAAAACTGATGCCATGGCGCCGCTTCCACAACCTATGTCTAATATGGATGAGAAATATGAGAGATTGCATTCATCCATTTCTTTGAAAATCCGGGAATAACTTTTGCGCTGACGATTATAGAAGCGGCCATAATGCCGTGAGATTCGGTCAAAAAGTTTTCTGGATTTGTTGTTGGGCATACATCTCCCCCTGAATTAGTTTTATTTTAACTGTGTTATTGGCAGTGAGCCTTCCATATTACTGTTTTCAAAAATATTCTTGACTGCATTGAGTTCAAGCGACTTGCGCAAAACCAGGTGCTTTACCAACAGGATCTGCGATTCTTTTTTTAAGCTTCCCATCTCTTCCAAGGCGGCATCCAACCATGGCTGATAAGAACGCACACACAGGTAAACCGGTCTGCCAAACAGCTCCGGAATCGCGTCCGCCAGCGAGTTTAACAAGTCTGCAGCCCTTACCTCCGGACTGGTTGTGACCTGCACCCAAACACCTTTTGGTCCATATTCCAAATCAGCATAGGCTGCCAATCTTCCTTCTGGCAAAAATGCGACCAATCCCAGTGCTGTTTTCCGTGTGACTGGCTCAATGCATTGCACCGCACCAGGCACCACCTCTTTATACAAAGCATTCAAGGCACTGATGTCATCCGAAGTCCACAAACGCCATTTGAGTGCAGAATTATTATAATGATGATCTTTAAGATTTAGTTGATAAATGTTTTGCCTTGCCCAGATTGTGAATCCTGCTTTTCGGAATCCTTCGTAGAGCGGGGACTCCTCTGGTAGATCAGCCAAAACACCCCACGCTTTCCAATCCCCTGCACTTTTTGCTAATTGTTCTATTAAGCGGCAGATGTCGATCGGGTCCAGCCCATCCTGGTAACCCAGGTAACACATCTGGGCGTATTGTCTGGTTTGTCTTTTTTCGATCTGACCGTAACAGCTTTGACCCTCTTCATTCTCCCAACTTATCGCGGTTTGTTCAACTAAAGGCGCAACCCGCTGCATGACATTGCGCAGGTTCAGTGGCTCTCCTCGCGTAAAAAAACGAACCGAGTCCAGACTTTGCAGGGCAGAACCAGTCCGGCTGATTTTATAGAGATCGAAGGTCGTTAATTTTCGAATGCCGATGATGCCATCTCCATGAAATAACGATGGAAACGCAAATCGTCAGTAAGTTCAGGATGAAAGGAAGTCGCCAGCAGCTTGTCTTGCTGCGCGGCTATGATCCTGCCATCTGGCAAACTTAGCAGCGGTTGCGCTCCTCCATAAACTTCGGTAATGATTGGTCCACGGATAAAGGTCAGGTGATAATCGGGTTTGCTTGGACTGAGAAAAGGAACGGGAAGGTCGATTTCAAAAGAATCGATCTGGCGTCCAAAAGCATTGCGCTGGATCGTGATATCCATCAATTCAAGTAGTGGTTGATCGCTGCCAACTTCTTTAGAGATCAAAATTGCCCCCGCACACGTGCCCCAAATCGCCTTTGTCTGCCCAAAAATGCGAATCGCGTCCAGCAAACCATAGGCAACCATCAACTTGCCAATCGCGGTAGACTCCCCCCCGGGAATGATCAATCCGCTCAGACCATCCAGATGTTCTGGCAGTCGGACCTCAGATACATCAGCCCCGAGTTTTTCGAGGCTGATGCGGTGTTCACGAAAATCACCTTGTAAAGCTAAGACTCCAAGTTTCATTTTCTGTTGCTTTGGCCTTCTACTTTACCAACCGCGACCGGCCATTCTTTCATCTTCTGGCAATTGGCTCGCAGATATCCCGACCATTGCTTCACCCAGATTACGGCTGACCTCAGCCAGGATGTCAGGCTCTCTATAATGGGTAGTTGCTTTGACAATAGCTTCGGCTCGTTTAACTGGATCTCCAGACTTAAAGATGCCTGAGCCAACAAAAATTCCATCTACGCCCAATTGCATCATCAAAGCGGCATCCGCGGGAGTGGCAATGCCACCTGCGGCAAAATTGACCACCGGGAGGTTGCCCAGTTCGCGCACCTGCAGGCAGAGCTCATAGGGTGCCTGGATATTCTTGGCAAAAGTCATCACTTCTTCTTCACGCAGCGACTGCAGGTGGCGAATATCGCCGTAAACTGAGCGGGCGTGCCGCACAGCTTCCACCACATCTCCCGTGCCGGGTTCGCCCTTGATGCGCATCATGGCAGCACCTTCGCCGATTCGGCGTAAGGCTTCACCCAGGTTTCTGCAGCCGCAGACAAATGGTACTTTGAAGTTGTGTTTGTTGATGTGGTAGGCTTCATCTGCTGGAGTTAAAACTTCTGACTCGTCGATATAATCCACACCCAGCGATTCCAAAATTTGAGCTTCCACAAAATGTCCGATGCGGCATTTTGCCATCACCGGAATGCTTACGGCTTCCATAATCTGCAAAATTAGTTCGGGGTCGCTCATACGGGCGATCCCGCCTGTTGCGCGGATATCTGCCGGAACGCGTTCCAAAGCCATCACTGCCACCGCTCCTGCGTCTTCTGCGATTTTTGCCTGGTCGGCGGTGACCACATCCATGATCACGCCGCCTTTTAGCATCTCAGCGAGTCCTTTTTTAACCGCGAATCCAGAAACTTCTTGTTCCATGCAACCTCCAATAATTTGTTTGATATTTATTGGGATTGTACCACCAACCGGGGTTCAATTGCTCTTAAGCAGCTGCCTCTTTAAAGGCGGCAACCAATTCCCGGTTAAATGCGGGGATATCTGCGACAACCCTGCCCCAAACCTGGTTGCCATCGCGAAAAGCGGGTTCATCCACCCAGCTGGCGCCAGCGTTAAGCAGGTCGTCTTTGATGCCAAGGGAGCCGATGGTTTTCTTCCCGTCAACGATCTTGGCTGAAATCGCCAACAAACCGCCATGACAGATAATGCCGATGATCTTGCCTTGCTGGTTGACTTTGGCAACCAGATCAGTGGCTTCTTTGTATCGGCGCACTTTATCCGGAGCCCAACCACCAGGCAAGACCAGCCCAAACAAATCGTCAGCATCCAGATCGGCGATCTTGGTATCCGGTTTAATTTCAAGTCCGTTTTTACCTTTGACTGGTTTCAAATCCATCGCAGCTGTCAAAACAATTATGCCTTCTTCCTGCAAACGCATCGCCACGGCATAATATTCAAGATCTTCAACGCCTTCAGCTACAAGGAAGGCTACTTTTTTTCCTTCGAGTGTCATTTTTTCTCCTGTTTTTCTCTTGTTAATAAAGAACTATTGTGTATTTCGATAATATCATAATGATGCTGTTTTTTCATCTTTCGGTAAGGGGTGTGAGCCCTTTTTCACTGATTCATCATTATCAGAATGAAACTCGCTGTACCTGTATCTAGAAAGGTTGACTACAAATCAATAAACCGGCTTTCGTCCAAGTCGTCCTCTTCCGGTTTTTCTACGATCCTTTCAGGTTCTTCCGGTTGGTTTCGTTCATTAGCCCACTCAATTTCCAGCGGGCTGGCTCGCCGGGTTATCTGCCACTTACCGCAATGAGGGCATCTTTCAAACTTCCCTATTACCATATTCATTCCAAAGAACGATCGTGGAAAGGTCTTGCCACATCTATTGCAGACTGCCAAACCGTGTATGCCCGCCGTCATGACACCGCTGTCTTTTTGCCTGGAGGAAATCAACCAACTCAGCCCCATCGCTGCCGCGGTGATGCCAAGTATTACGACAATCATTGTGGTGGTTTTTCCCCCGGCGTCAGAGGCACTCAGGAAGTTATACACAATCGGTCCGGCAGGCGTGACCTTGCCATCACTGCTTGTAATTTCTGCCCTCATTTCGTGAACACCGGGCTGATAGTCATCGGTGTTGAAAGGTAATTTGAACGGATTTTGCGAGACCTCAGCCATGACCTCATCGTCGATATAGTAAACAACCTTGGTGATTGGGCTCAAATCTCCTCCAAGGGACAACGTCATATTCCCCTGGATGTCCGAACCGGATCCATAGCCAAAGTTGCGGGTAAGTTTCAAAATCCACTGCGGTTGTTCTTGCGCTTGTGCTCCTGAAAACACCAGTGCAAGCGCTAAAACAAGAAAAATTCCGATCAAATAATGCGTCTTTTTCATCTAATTACTTCCATTTTGTAAGAATATTTTCACGGTCAAAAATTATTGTCCCCAAATGCAGCATTCCAAAGGCTATAAGCAGGCATAGTGCTATCGCGATCAGCATGAACCAGATATTGATAACAATTTTCCCGGCTAACGCAGCGAAAAGCACCAGCATCAGCGGCAAAATCACCATCCCGGAAAGCTGCTCTGCTACGCGGGGGTCGCTGACCTTGGAGGAGACATAAATTGCAAAGATCGTTGCTATAACCGAAAGGATTGGTCCCAAAATCAAGACCCCTACGATCCAGGTAGGACCTAATATGTAACCAATCACAGCCGAACTGAGATCAAGTAAGAGACTACCGATGATAAAAACTCCAAAGGCTGCATAAGAGATCAATATCCCTGGTATAACTGCTGCCAGACCTTTCCCAGCCAGCAACTCGACTGTCGTAATCGGTGTCGCTAAGAGTGGTTCCAGGCTGCGAGTAGTTTTCTCTCCAACAATGCTGTAAGCAGCAATCGTAGTTGGGATCATCAGCGGCATCATCATGAACATCAGCATAAACTGGTTGAGCATGTAAATCTGCATGCAGTCCGATGCGCTTAATCCCACGCAACCAGCCGCGAATCCTGCAGGTAAGCCACTGCTTTCCGCGCTGATACCAGCTGAAACCTCGCTGCCTCCTGTCATATAAAGCATCACCAGCGGAAGCGCTGTGAATAACATTGGCAGCATCGTCATGGTCGTGATCACCCAGCGATTTTTAAACACCTCCGACCATTCTTTATTAATTATCGTTCGAATGTGTTTCATTTCTGCCCACTTTCACTTGACTTGACCATTTCGAGATAAATTTGCTCAAGGCTGTGTCGAATCTCGCCTACAAATTGAATCTGTGCTCCTGCTGCGACCAGCGCGTTTACAATTTTTGGGTTGCTTTCTTCCGGATCATTCAGTGATACCACCAGTTTGTTATCTACCATTTCAACTTCCCCAGTACCAGGGATATTGGCAACCAGTTGCACCCAGGCAGTCTGCAGTTCCCTCAGATGGAAAACCACTCTGCGACCATACATCTTTTCACGTAAGTTAGCAGGGCTATCCAGTGTGAGCAGTTTTTGTTGAAAAATGCCCACCCGATCACACAACCGCTCCGCTTCATCCAGGTTGTGTGTGGTCATAAAAATGGTGCGTCCTTCGGTTTTCAGTTCTTCCACAAAATCGCGGACTGTTTTTGAAGCTTCGGGGTCCAATCCTGTAGTGGGTTCATCCAGGAACAGGATTTGTGGTTCGTGGATCAGCGCACGGGCAACTGCCAGTTTTTGGCGCATGCCCTTTGAAAAACTGCCAACCGCGTCATGTCGGCGTTCCCATAGACCCAACATGCTAAGGTACTTGTTAACCGATTTGTCAATATCTGGCACATCATAAAGATTAGCGAAGATGGTCAGATTTTTCTCAGCTGAGAGGCGCTCATACATGCCTGGGGATTCAGTCAGAATGCCCACATTCCGGCGAATTTCGGTGTCTTGTTTCCCGAGTTCAAAACCGGCAACCTGGGCGCTGCCAGAACTGGGACGTATCAAACCTGTCAGCATACGCACGGTCGTTGTTTTGCCAGCGCCGTTTGGTCCCAAAAAGCCAAAAACCTCCCCCCGCTCCACTTCCAGCGTCAAATCGTCCACGGCAACAAGCTCATTTTCTTGCTTTTTACCTATCTTAAATACTTTTGTCAAACCCTGCGTTTTTATCATATTCCTCATTTCGAAACCCGGTAATTATACTCTCGCGACCCTGACAAGATGATGGTTTAAAACGAAATTATTACACTAACATACCGTTCTAGCATAGGTTTGCGTTCTTGATTTTGAATAATCAAAAAAAGCGCCCCGGAGTTCCAGGGCGCTGCCATCTAAAAAAATCTTTCTACTATCTGAAGATCAGCGGTAAAAATATACTTCTGGTCACCATGATTCGTACGGTCGCTGAGTCGATATAATCGCTCATTAGACCAGGAGTCGCCATCATTAAGTACTCAAAACTGTCGACACCTGTAAAATCACCATCAGGTGTATATGTAAAGGAGCCATCTTGATTAAATATCAAGGTGCCATGATATGGTCCAGTACCTTTGATCAAATTCACTGTTATATTGTCATATTTGTTGGCGTCAAAGTCATTTGCCAATACACCTGGAGCGGCTACTTCCAATACGTCTAGACGGTCTACAGTGTATTCGTCATCCACAGCCATCGGTGGATGGTTAAATAGCAGGCTAATAAGCACTGGGTCGTGGTCAGACGAACGGTATGGCGTGGTCGGGTCAAACATTTCATCTACCACAGTTGGCTTGAATGAGGTGTCATAGTCAAACACATCAGCTTCATCGGCATTGATGTTCCAGAAATTGGCATCTAGTACGTAAGAAGCAAATTTACGGTTACCAAGGGCATGGTCAAGATATCCGGTTTGTCCATCATAAACATAGCCATAGGCATCAGATTCCTGGAAGCGTTCCACCAGGTTGTAGTAGTCGTCGTCGGTGTCAGGCAAATCATCCGCGCCGAGTTTGATCATGTCAATCGGGTCTTCCATGGCATACGAGTTCAAATCGCCAATGATCACGTACATATCCGAACCAGTTTCGGTTGGGTCGGTTTCAAGCCATTCAACCAGAGCTACCGCAGCAGCCTTACGGGTCAGGTTGCAGTTACCTGCACCATCGCCCAAGTCCGGATCATCAGTACAGGCAGAACCTTTGGATTTCAGATGGTTGACAGACACAGTAAAGATTTCACCGGTAATTTTGTCTTCAAAAGATTGTACCAGGGAAGGGCGGTTGAGATCATCAATGAAGCTTGGGTCTACAGTTGAGTCAAGGACAGCAAAGTCACCAACCGCAACCACTTTTTCTGTTTTGTAGAGAATAGCTTGTTTAATCGCGTCCGTTCCGATTGGGCCAGTCGCTATGTAGCTGTACATGCCCGGTTCGGTTGCTTCGTTCAGTAGAGTAACCAGGCTGATCACAGGTTCGTCATCAAGCTGTTCGGGGTGTTCGTTTTCAATTTCCATCAAACCGACAATATCGGCATCCATGCCCAGGATCGCGTTGACGATCTTAACTTGTTGACGCTCCAATTCCAGGGGTTGGTCTGCATCAGCGCCCCGGCATTCCATATCACCAGACGGACCACAGATCCATGCGCTCGTGCCCCCGTCAAGGGTGGTGAAGTAATTGAGCACGTTCAGGCTGGCGATGCGGATTTCACCAGGAACAAGTTCGGGTGCATCCGTGCGTAGGTTGACAGCTTCATAAACCGCAGTACCAACTGGTTGAATCTTAAATTCATCGAAGTTGTAATCCATCACACCGGTTAGACCTGCAACAGTGTCACCACCGCGGAAATAATTGTCCAGGCCAAAAGCTGAACCATCAGGGTGGCGCAGGAAACTGGGGTTTTGATAACTGGAACCGTCATCCACAGCAATGCTGTCCAATTCATGATCAGCAGCCATAGCAACGGCATCTGGTCCGGGTTCTACGATAGCTGTTGGGGTGCTGTGGCGTTCTGAAGTGAGCAAAAGCTCACCGTAACGGTCAAAATTGAAATATTCAGATATCACCAAAGCTTGTGGAAAGGTCACCAACATTCCTTCCAGGGGCTCGTGGTCCGTACTTTCAAAAGGCAGGGTCAACTCAACTGGCTCAATGGTGTTGTCGGTCGAACAGGTCTGCATGAACGAACCGGTGATTCGAGTTAATCCATAAGATTCGTTGACCAAGCCAGTCACGCGGAGATGGTCTCCCACATTTACATCGGGTGCGCTACTGTAATAGACAAAAATACCGTCGGAAGTTGTGATAACTCCATCACCAGTTTCATCCTGGATGAAGAAACCATTCTTCCCGCCGACCTGGAAGTCTCCCACCACTACACCTTCGGTTGTGACGGTTTGATCTACAAGGAGAGAGGCATCCCCGGAACCCTGAATGGAATAAATGGGTGTGAACGGGTCACCGCAAGCCTCGACAGTATCAAAGCTGAATGTATAGTCTTCAGCCATGTAATCGGGAGGGTCAATAAGATCATCATCGCTGACATTAGCAGCCACTACGGTCACCGTGCAGGTTTCGCCGGTAGCAAATACAGGGTCAGGCACGAGTGTAAAGACCGAACCTTCCTTCGTAACCGCTGCTGTACGGGAGAGAGAATCAGTACATTCAATGGTGAACCAATCGCCTGTTACTGTTACTGGTTCGCTGAAAGTGATACCTATGTTGGCATCGATTGCTACATTGAAGGCTTCATCAGCTGGGACAGTTGAGATGACCTCAGGAGCCTTCTCAACAGGAGGGAAGCAATTGGTTTCATGGAAACCAATGTGAGTAAAGTCGTCCTGAGCAAACCCATTCCATTCAAGCGCAGGATCAAAAGGATCACTGCCATCCGGGTCACCTTCACAGATAGTATTCATGCGAGTCAAAGTGCGGTTTACCGTGGTTGGATCAGTACCCCAAGATGTCCCTGGGTCAACACCAATTTGACCAATCACATCCAGGGTTGTCAACGGGTCAATTTTCTGTAAAGCCAGGGCATCGTCACCATTAAAGTGAACTACTGAAGGATATTCTAACATAACATCAGCTTCGTCTTGTAAAGCTTGAACTGCCTGATCTGTTGTGAGTACATACACATCCCCAGCAGTTACTGTTCCCGTCAGCAGGTAAGTATACGTTGGAGACGTAGCACCATCTCTGTAGTGGAGGATTTGGTAATTTTTTAAATCCACATCAACGCCAGTGCCGTTATAAATTTCCAGAGCTTTGTTATTACTGGAACCTTCAATGTATTCAGAGAAGAACAGCTCGGTTGGGAAAATTTCAGCAGGACCGCAGCTGTTTGTAGGTGAGAGGGTGTTGTGAGGGGTTGGCGCAAGAGCCTCAAAATCAGCGGCGTTGTCATCTGTATCAGTACAACCGCCAGCCTTACGTATTGCAGCAGTGGTATTAGACACAACGGGAGCTGCAGCAGTCCCTTCATAACAGTTTGCTGATCCTACACCGAGAAAATCCACCACACCAGTCGGGCATGTGCCGGATAAGGCCGTAATTGAATCCACCAAAGCCACCTTGAAATTGGTACCACTCATTGCAGTAGAACCTATGACGTCTGGAGTTGGTAATGGCGTAGTACCACCAGTACCCTGTCCCCCTTGTATTAAATAGTAGGAATTGGCTGGGATTGTATCTGTAAGTGCAGTCACTGTCCAGCTATCTCCAGTTGATGAAGCGTATTGCACACTCCAACCTTCCAGACTAACGTCAGAGTTAGAGGAATTGAAAAGTTCAATAAAATCGTGAGTATAAGTAGCGCCTGAGTTTCCACCACCGCCATAAGCTTGAGAAATGCGGATGGGATTCGCGGCTTCCACGAACTTGGTAGGTTGTATGCCAAGCATACCTGCCAGCATTGCAAGTACCATTATCAAATATAATGGTTTAGGAATAGACTTCATTTTATTACCTCCAGAGAGTAGTGGGATCGAATTGTTAACACATACTAATGGTATCATATTTGCTCTGGTTTTTGATCCAAATTTTCGCTAAATTTTTTCGCGCACGTTCATTTTTGTAGGGGACGGTTGCCACGTTAAGACTATGATGGCTTACATGTTGTTTAGGCTGCTTGTTTACACTTTTATCTTCAAATAAAACCTTCTCGGATCGTAGAAGCACCCCCGTTTTTCCCACGGTGACGGGTCACCACGGGGGGTGACCCCTACATCTGGTATTTGAGGAAGAGGTTGCTTTTGTAGGGGCAGACCCCCGTGTCTGCCCTAAAGACTGTAAACAATCATCCTGTATTAAGTGTAAACAATCATACTTGTCTAAACATTGCCACGCCGTCCCAGGTAACAGGAGACCATGGCAGGTCTCCCCTGCATCTAACAAAAGTTGACGTTTGTCACTATTTTTCGACAACGATCAAGAATAGCTCCTGTATAGTGTAAAATTTGAATGTAAATATACTTGGTTGTAAAATAACAAGTGACTAACTGACCCTATTCGATCATTAAAAGGAATAAAATGAAAATCATAACAGACAGCGGAGCCGACCTCTCCTTTGAAGATTGCCAGCAAATTGGCGTAACCATGGTCCCACTTAAAGTGGAAGTTAACGGCGTCTCCTATCAGGCTGGTGTAGACATTGAAACTGACCATTTCTACGATCTGATGGACGCCAGCCCCGTCATGCCCATCACCTCCACCCCTTCCATTGGCGATTTTGCTGAGCTTTACCAAAAATTTGCTGATGAAGGCGAAGAAATTCTCTCCATTCACATTTCTTCCGGACTGAGCGCCACCTTCAACGTCGCCAAACAAGCCGCTGAGATGGTCAAAAACGCCCACATTCACCTGATCGATACGCTCACGCTGTCGGCTGGGCAAGCCTGGCAGGTCACAGCTGCGGCAAAAATGCAGCAAGCTGGTAAATCAATCGAAGAAATCATCAGCAAGCTTGGTCAGATCCAGGCTGCCACCACCACCCACTTTACCCTGCCCGATTTGAAATACCTGATCGCCGGTGGTCGCATCAGCCACCTCAAAGGGCTGCTTGCATCTTTACTCGGTATCAAACCGGTGATCGAGGTCAGCAAAGAAGACGGCAAATATTACGACAAAATCAAAAAGCGCTCCTTCCAGAAAGCCATTACCGGCATTACCGAACTGGCGCTTAAAGAGCACCCCGAAGGCACAAAGCTGGTAGCTCAAATCTGCACAGCTTCAAATCCGGATGGTGGGGCACTGCTTAAAGAAGCATTGAACCGTCTCTATCCTGTGGAATGGCTGCCTGACCTCAAACTTGGCACAGCCCTGGGCGCCCACACCGGACGTGGACTGGTTGGGTTGATCTGCGCCAACAAAGACGCTCTGCCAGAATTACCCTGATCGCTTCTTACCCTTCACATCTCTTTTGGGGATGGCATCTTTTATTGATAAAAACACCGGGCTCAAACCAAGCCCGGTGTTTAGATTAACAAGCGATTAACGTTCGTGATATAATTATTGTTTACTTATCTAAACGATCTTGGTAAATAAGGGTTGGCTTTTATGGAAGAAATTGAATTCACCGACATGCTGCTCAGGATGGGGCTTTCTCTGATCCTGGGTGGAATCATTGGATTTGAGCGCGAGCGCGATAGTCAACCTGCCGGTCTGCGCACGCATATGATTTTGGTGGTTGGCGCCTGCCTGGCAATGATGCTTTCGCTAAACATAGCCTATGAGGGAGGAGGAGACCCCGCCCGCCTGGCTGCTCAGGTCGTATCAGGCATCGGTTTCCTGGGTGCTGGGGCAATTTTGCGCTCTGGCTTCAACGTTAAAGGTCTTACAACTGCTACCACCCTCTGGACAATGGCGATTGTCGGTCTGGCTGTCGGGATGGGCTACTATGCAGTTGCTGCCATAACTACCCTGGTGCTGATGATTGTTCTTTCTGTGCTCGATATCATCGAAAAGCGTTTTGTACGAATCAACGTGATTCGCAATATCACTATTGAAGTGCATGACCACAAAGGCATTGTCCGTGATGTGCGCAAAACCATGGCGCGAATTGCCGACCAGGTGATCACTTTTTCCATTCAAAAGAGCATCAAAAGCAAGTCTCTTCGCCTCGAAATTGTGGCTCGCTTCAACCGCAGCGATAAAATTGAAAACATGGTTGAACAGATCTCAGAGATCGAAGGCGTGAAAGCCTTTAAAATCGAGTAAAACTCTCGTCTCGCTCTGTTAGCCTACTCTTTATCCTCGCTTTCTCTCAATTGAAGACCGTCCTGATTTTGATGTATACTCCAAATAAGTATGCCCAATCTTGCCACCAGTTTACGCGCTTTTGATATCGATCAGTTGCAGCAGATTGCCGCCATTTGGGGTTTGGAAATGGCAGAAGAAGACAAGAACAGTCTGCTGCTGACGCTCGAACTCCACATCCCTCAACCAGAGCTCTTTTCAGCTGTCTTTGAACAATTGCCAGAGCCTGCCAGGCAGGCAATATTCGCTCTGAAAAAGAATGATGGCAAGTTGCTCTGGTCCACTTTTGTTCAACTTTACGGTGATATTCGCGCCCTGGGCAAGACCCTCCGAAAAAAAGAACAACCCTGGGCATTTCCCACAAGCATCAGCGAAACACTTTGGTACCACGGTTTTATTGGTCGCGATTTCTTGCGAGTGGAAGGCGACTTGCAGGAAATGGCATACATTCCTGATGAACTCTCGCAGTTGCTCCCTTCAGTGCCGGACCAACCCCAAAAAGTAAGCCTTGCACCTCTTTCTCCGAATGTAAACCTTGAGGTTTCACTCGCCTGTTCGACGATCCTGGATGAAGCCTGCCTGCTTTTGGCAGCTCTCCGTTTTGAGAACTCGCAGGACCTTCTGGCAAAAACCACGGTTTCCCTCACCAGATGGGCGTTCCTCGAAACACTCTTACAGGCTGTTGGCGTTTTGGACCATGAAAAACAGCTCACTAATCTGGCAAGAAGATTCCTGGAACTCCCCAGGGGTCAGGCCTTGAATTGGCTTGCCAACCAGTGGTTGATATCAACTACCTTTCACGAACTTTTTCACTTGCCGGGTTTACAAATCCAAACCAACGATCTCGTCCGCTCCGCATCAGCGCGCCAGTCCATCGTTGATTTACTCTCTGCCCTTCAAGCCGGAAATTGGTATTGCCTGGATGACTTTATTGAGCTGGTAAAAACGACTGACCCTGATTTTTTGCGGCAGCAGGAAGAATATTTCAGTTGGACTGTTTTAAAAGAAGAGACCCCCCAGGAAATAGTAAGCGGCTACGAAAGTTGGGCTCAGGTTGAAGGGGCACTGATCGCCTTCATCATACTTCGACTCTTGCCATGGCTCGCTTTAGCTGATGTCGGCACATTGAAAGAAGATCATTCCCAAAGTTTTTTCCGGCTAAAGCCTGCCTTTTTCGAGCTCAACGAGCCAAACGCACCTATCGTGAATGAACCTGAAGATGCTCAAATAAATCTGACTTCAACGGGGAAAATTATTATGACCGATCGGTCACCCAGGTTGGCGCGCTACCAAATTGCCCGTCTTGCAGACTGGATTCAGCTCTCACCAATCAGCGGCACTTACCAGATTACTCCAGGCTCTCTATCCAGAGCGAAAGAACAGGGGCTGTTGCCCAAACACCTCATCACACTTTTACGAAAACATGCTGATGGCGGCTTACCGCCCGTTCTTTTTGAAGCGATAAAACGCTGGGAATCCGATGGCACGCAAGCCAGCCTCCAGACCCAAACAATTTTGCGTTTGAGTTCACCAGAAATCTTACAAGCCTTGCGTGAGAGCCCGGCTGCCCATTGGCTGGGTGAAAGCCTTGGTCCTACCACTGTCATTATCAAACCTGCTGGAGAAAAAGCGGTTTTGAGCGCGCTCTCAAGCCTGGGCTACCTGACCGACACCAATGAAAGCGAGAAGAACAATGGATGAACAACGACCTTCAATGAAGGATCCTGATTTTTGGGGGTACGCCCTGCGCTACATTCTTATGTGGTCGCTGGCTATCGTCGCGGTTATCGGCTTCAGTCGTTTTATTAACGCCCTTCTGCGTCGTGGCATTATTTTTGAACTGGACTTTCCCTCCTGGCTGCCGACCTACCTGATCATCACCGGTTTTCTGCAACTTACCTTTGGCATGATAGCCTACATAGCTTTCAAAGAGAAACGAACCTGGCATGTACTCGCTCTCTGGGTTACGTCGCTCCTCTTCATTGCTTCTGCCTGGGTTGAACGGCTTTTCCTTTGGGCTCCCAGCCAACGCCCAGCAAACCACACTTTCACTATTGTGCTGCATCTGATCTGGCTGTTATTGATCGTTTTCTATACGTTTAAGTTAAACAAGAAGGAGCTCGTTGATGGACCAGGAAATTGAAGTTAAGTTTCTGCTCAAAGATTACTCAGCTTTGATGCAAAAGATTTCTGACCTGCAGCTGCGTTGCAGCCAGGAGCGTATTCACGAGTTCAACCTGCGTTACGATTTGCCTGATGGTAGCCTGGTTGCCAAAAAGCAGGTTTTGCGCCTGCGCAAAGACACCCAGGCACGGCTCACTTTCAAGGGTCCCGGTATCATGGAACAAGACGTGCTCACGCGCAAGGAAATCGAGGTGGTTGTCTCTGACTTTGATGCCACAAATCGCCTCCTGGAAGCGCTTGGCTACCAAGTGATCATGATGTATGAAAAATTTCGTGCCAATTACCTGATGGATAAGCTGGTGCTCTCAGTGGATGAGACTCCCTTGGGTTTGTTTATAGAATTGGAAGGCGAAAGCCCCGCCCAGGTCCGCCGTGCAGCCGATGCTTTAGGGTTGGATTGGGATGCTCGCATCAACTTAAGCTATAGTGCTTTGTTGAATATTTTTAATCAAAGCACCGGACACACCTTCCGTGATCTCAGCTTTGAAAACTTCGCAGAGCTTGATGTGACCCCATTTGATCTGGGTTTAAGTTTTGCGGATTAGATTTTCGGGTCAATACGACCGTTGCAGGGAATGGTCTTGTGCCATTCCGTTCTGGGAGACCGTGGCAGGTATTCCCTTTAGGTTTCCGCAAACGAAGATGTAGGGGACGGTTGCCATGCCGTCCCGGTGTGTTTGCTGATATAGCAGAATCGTATAGCAGCCGAATGCTGATAGTACTACTCAAGGAAACCAGCACGATCAACCAATCACCAACGCTCGTGTCTGATAACCTCTTCCAATATTTTACGTGATCTGGCTTTTGGTTCTTCAGCAGGATACCCAACAGGGATCACTGCTAAAACAAACTTGTCCTCCGGAATCCCTAAAACCGGCCTGATGCCCTCTTGTCTAAAAGCCCCACACCAACAAGCCCCCAAGCCCTGGTTGTCAATCTCCAACAGCATATGGGTAATAGCGATTGCCGTGTCACGGATCGCTCGTTTCAGGTCAAACCCACTTGTCTCTTCGTCAACAAACATGCCAGCATAATTCTCGCTCCTGGCACAGATATCTGCGATAGCAACAATCACAACCGGTGCGCTGGCAATCCACATCTGGTTGTTGGTCGCTGCAGCTACTTCGTGTCTCAGAAGTTCATCTTTGATCACAATAAAAAACCAGGGTTGTTTGTTGTTGCCCGATGGCGCCAACCGGGCTGCCTCCAGAATCTCATCTAACTTTTGGTCTTCAACTGCTTTTTCCTGGAATTTGCGAACACTTTTGCGGTGTTTTATTGCTTCGATCATCATTCACATGCCTTTTTCCCTAAGTTTAACCTCAAAGCTGGACTCAGTCTAAAGGTTATTTTGAAATCTGCATTTGAAAAAGCACTCAATGAGAAAAGGTGAAAGCAATATTTGGGACTATCCGAAATTAACAATACTTATAATTAACCTGTCTGTTCTACAAGTTCGCCATTGCGCCAGTGCAGCCTGCGGACCGCGGAATCCATCCCAAGCAATTTTGGCAATAAGGCTTCCAACTTCCCCGCTTCGGCACTGGTAAGAAAAACTGTTTTTCCTACCGAATCTGAAGCGCGTAATAATCCCCCGGCCTCCAACACTCGTTTCACCTGCCGTGCTACTGCCGGCGCAGGGTCGATCACCCGCACATCCTCTCCAGCAATTTCTCTGATAAGCGGAATCACAAACGGGAAGTGTGTGCAGCCCATCACCAGCGTATCCGCCCCTTCCTTCAGCATTGGCTTCAGGGCTTCCTCCAAAATCATGCGGGTTTTTGGTGTGCTCAGGTAGCCTTTTTCAATTTGCCTAACCAGCCCAGGGCAGGTAGCCTGAAAAACCTGCACATCCTTCGCAAAACGTTCCACCACCGAGGCATACATTTCTCCTTGGAAGGTGGAGGGGGTAGCCAAAACGCCCACTTTACCACTCAAGGTTTGCTCTGCCGCGGGTTTGACCGCCGGTTCCATGCCTACAAAGGGAAAATCAGGATAAAGAGCCCGCAAATGTTTCAAAGCTGCCGCCGATGCCGTGTTACAGGCAACCACGATCAACTTTGCACCCCGCTCCATCAGGTAGCGCGTTACCCCTTCTGCTAAAGCGCGCACTTCTTCCAAAGGGCGGTTGCCGTAAGGCACTTTGGCTTGATCGGCAAAGTAAAGCAGGTCTTCATGGGGCAGCAACTCACGCACAGCCCGTAAAACGGTCAGGCCGCCGACACCTGAATCGTAGATGCCAATAGGGGAAGCAGCCGAAGGCTTCTTATTCATAGCTCAATTATAGTCGTGCTTGAACAGTGGTGAAAAAAAGTCGGAGAGATACTTAAAAAGTAATTAACTTTTACACGCCGCCACGAATGCTTCATACAGGTTCCGCATTGGTTCCTCATCTTGCAGCCATTCCGGATGCCACTGAACGCCGATCACAAAGCGTTTGTCCAGGTGCTCTATAGCCTCAACCACGCCATCCGAAGCATAAGCAACTATCCTCAATTCATCGGCGATCTCGTTGACCGATTGGTGATGCAAGCTGTTTGTGCGCAATTCCAACTCACCTAAAATTCTCCCTAGATAAGAAGCTCGAGAAACCGTAACATTATGCACCAGTTTATTGCGCCTGTAGGTTGGCCACCAGTCATGCTTCTCTGCCCTAGGCAGCTGGCTGGCAATATCCACATAAAGCGTGCCGCCGCAAGCCACATTCAAGGTTTGCATCCCGCGGCAAACCGCCAACAATGGTTTGTCTTGCTTAACTATTTCCCGAATTAGTGCCAGTTCAAAAGCATCCCGCTCCGGGTTGACCCCATAAACGCGATCGTGATTTTCTGCCCCATATAAGGCTGGGTCAAGGTCACCCCCACCGGTGAAATAGAAGCCATCAAATTCTGCCACCAGCAGTGGCACTTCACTTATTGGGATTCCTGCCGGCAGTAAAACCGGCACTCCTCCAGCCGCCAATACCGCTTTGACATCCACTTGCCTGCTCTGGTAGGTTGCCGAACCCGTTTTGCCCTCAAGTCGTCCGGCCGGTATTCCAATAATGGGTCTGTTCATCTACTTTCCTCCGGGGTTAAAACAAAAAGCCTTTCCATAGTCATTCGGAACTGGCTTTTTTGGTTAGGAGAATAATCCATTCTCTCGTCTGGATCTAAAAACGCTGCTTCAGGCGCGCGCTTTTGCCAGTACGTTCGCGCAGGAAGTAAAGCCGTGCGCGGCGAACCCGGTTGTGGCGTTCCACCACGACCTTGGCAATGCGGGGGGAATTGAACAGGAAGTTTCGTTCTACGCCGATACCATTGCTGGCAACACGACGAACGGTAAAGCTGGCATCATTGCCGCTTCCACGCACAAACAGAACCACACCCTTAAACTCCTGGACACGTTCGCGATCACCTTCCTTGATTTTTATATGAACACTGACATTGTCGCCAGGGAAAAGATCAGGAATGTTTACATTTTTTTCAGCTTGTACAGATTTCAATAACTCTGCATGATTCATGGCACTACCCTTCCAATTACGTAATTAAGCGTCTCCAGGTTCTTGAGACGCGGAGAATGAGTATAACAATGTTTTGACAATTTTGTCAAGCACTTTTATCTATTAATCCTTTCGGTAACTCAATAAAGAAAATAATTCTAGAAAAATTAATCAAGACCGAATTCCTAAGACCCGAAAAGCTTTCTTTTTTCATAGCTTCGATTTTCTTTTATCTATTGTTGCTAGAAACCCAAAAAGGGGGTTTTTACAAGCAAAAACATAGCTTTATCCAGCAATGTTTGAATTCCAATTCTTACGATTGAACCTGCTGATTATCAATAGATTTGATACAATTCAACCACTTTATTGGCGCGAAAGGGGTTGATGTGGAAGAAAGAATCAATCTGAAAGATAAAATTCAATACAAAGTTGACAACATGTTTTCACGGGGCACTGGTGTCTTGATCTACTGGTTAGCAGTTTTATCTTTTCTCGTTGTGTTTGTTGCAGCGGTCATATTGGTTCTTTTAAGAATATCACCTACCGGTGAGGATGTTCCGATTATGAGTGAGGCTCTTTGGATGAGCCTTATGCGTACACTTGACGCTGGAACCATGAGTGGGGATCAAGGATGGGGGTTTCGCTTGCTGATGCTTTTTGTAACTTTGGGGGGCATTTTTATTATCAGTGCATTGATCAGCGTTATTAGCAGTGGACTTCAAGGTCGCCTTGAAGCACTCAGTCAGGGTCGCTCCCGGGTGATCGAGAATGGTCATACGGTTATCCTGGGCTGGAATGATCAGGTTTTCACCATCGTGGAGGAACTTTGTTGGGCGAATAGCAATCAAGCCAATGGGTGCATCGTAATTATGGGAGATGAGAGTAAAAGCTTGATGGAACAGCAAGTTCGTGAAAGGGTGCTTAATATCGGTCACACGCGCATTGTCTGTCGAACCGGTTCACCAATGGATGTTTCATCGCTGGCAATATTAAACCTTCCAAGTGCCAAGTCTATCATTATCCTCTCGCCAGATAATGAAGATCCGGATGCTGATGTGTTGAAAATAATTCTGGGGATCAAGCAAGCTCCTGCTCCGACCAGCGCCAAGTACCATATGGTGGCTCAACTTCGTAATAGCAAGAATGCTACCGTTGGCCAGGTAGTAGGGGGCGATGAAGTGGAGTGGTTGTTAACGGAGGATATAGTTGCCAAAGTGGTAGCCCAAACCTGCTGTAAATGTGGTCTATCGTTAATCTATGGCAATCTTATAAATTTCTCAGGTGATGAAATTTATTTCTTTACACGCCCGGAATTGGAGGGAAAAACCTTCGGGGAAATTCTCAACCTCTTTGAGAATAATGCCGTTATGGGAATTCAAAAAAATAAACGTGCGCCTCAATTAAACCCACCGATGGATACGTTGATTGAAGTTGGTGATCGAGTAATCTTGATAGCGGAAGATGATGATAGGATCAATATTTCCGAAAAGCATTTTGATAACATTGATCCTACTGCGATAATAAGTAACATAGATGTTTCTGAAAAAATTGAAACAGTGTTGGTATTGGGTTGGAATCGCCATGCCGCAAAAATCCTGAGAGAATTGGATAACTACCTGGGCACAGGGTCCAACATCCTAGTGATTGCCAACAATGATCTGATCAAACAGGATGCTTTATGGAAGAACCTTGAATTAACCAGGTCAAAGGTTCTCTTTCAGAATGGTGTTACCACTGAACGGCCGATGTTGGATGCCCTGGATCTCACTAAGTTTGATCACATCATAATTCTCAGTTACAACGATTACTTAACAAAACAGGTTGCTGATTCCAAAACATTGATTACATTACTTCACCTGCGTGATATATCTGCACACTGTCCACAATGTGATTACACAATTGTTAGCGAGATCCTTGATATCCGTAATCGCAACTTGGCTGAAGGTTCAACTGCGGATGATTTCATTGTCAGCGATGAACTAATTAGCATGCTGATAAGCCAGGTATCAGAGAGCAAAGTCCTGAACGCAGTGTTTGCGGATTTGTTTAATATTGAAGGGTCGGAGATCAATTTAAAGCCTGCTTCGGCCTATATTCGTCTGGATCAGCCTGTTAACTTTTATACCATCGTTGAATCCGCGCGTCAAAAAGGACAGGCTGCGCTTGGTTACCGGCTAGCAGCTAATGCGACCAATTCAGAAAAATCATATGGAATCGTGTTAAATCCAACAAAATCTTCATTTGTCCAATTTACTGAGGCTGACAAGATCATTGTTTTAGCAGAAGACTAAACAAAGCCGGGTCTCTTTTTCTCACTGGGTTGTAAGACAAATAAGGTCAATAACTATTACGCAAAAAACCGGCTGAACGCCGGTTTTTTGTGTTCAAAAGTAAGTATGATGATCGTGTTTGAGTCCAGGTGGGTTACTTTTTAAGTGGTTCTTTAATCCTTCCCTCATCCTGGAAGATTTACCCTTGGCAAACGCTCTTCGATACCTTCCAGTTTTTCTTCGGGTATTCCACCGTTGATCATGCCATTGTGCAGGTATTGATCATATGCTGAAAGGTCCAAAAAGCCATGCCCGGAGAGGTTGAAGAGGATCACGCGTTTTTCACCTTTCTCGCGTGCATCCAGGGCTTCATCGATGGCTGTCCGGATAGCGTGCGCAGACTCAGGTGCCGGCAAAATGCCCTCGGCGCGTGAAAACTGAATAGCAGCCTCAAAAACGCTTCGCTGTTCAACTGCCACTGCTTCGATCAGCCCGGCGTCATAGAGCCCGCTCAAAATCGGTGCCATACCGTGATACCTGAGACCGCCGGCATGAATGGCGTCAGGGATAAAATCGCTGCCCAGAGTGTGCATTTTTAGAATCGGCACAATCCCTGCGCTGTCACCGTAATCAAATCCGTATACACCTTTGGTCAGGCTGGGAGTAGCGGTCGGCTCAACTGCCAGAAATCGGGTTTGGTTGGCGCCTTTCAGTTTCTCCCTTAGAAAGGGAAACGCCAAACCAGAAAAATTGGAGCCGCCGCCCACACAACCGATCACCACATCAGGATATTCTCCTGCCATATCCATCTGTTTCAGAGCCTCTTCTCCGATAACCGTTTGATGCAACAGGACATGATTTAGCACCGACCCAAGACCATACTTTTTGGTTCCATCAGACTCTGCAGCCACCTCTACAGCTTCAGAAATAGCAATCCCGAGTGATCCGGGGTGATCAGGGCGTTGTTCCAGGTAGCTTCTGCCAATTTTTGTACGGGGAGACGGGCTGGGAAATATTTGCGCGCCATAAGTCTCCATGATCACTCGCCGATAGGGTTTACCCAGGTAAGAGGCATTGACCATATACACTTCCACATCAATATCAAACATTTTTCCAGCCATCGCCAGGGCGGTGCCCCATTGACCAGCACCGGTCTCGGTTGTCATGGCGTGTGTGCCGCTGATTTTGTTAAAAAAAGCTTGCGGAATGGCAGAATTCAGTTTATGAGAACCGGCAGGAGACTCTCCTTCATATTTAAAATAAATATGAGCAGGAGTGTTCAGTTCTTTTTCAAGACGGCGGGCTCGGATCAACGAGGTTGGTCTGTAAAGCTTGTAAATTTCCCGCACTTCTTCAGGAATCGGAACATATCGCTCAGTTGTCACCTCTTGTTCGATCAAAGGGAGAGGAAAGAGGACTTCCAGGGCGTCCTTTGTGATCAGTTCCTTCGTTTTGGGGTTGAATACAGGGGTTGGAGGTACTGGGCTGTCAGCGTTCATGTTGTACCAGGAACGTGGGATATCACTTTGGTGCAATTGGAATCGGTTTTGGTCTTGGTCTTTCATGGCAATTCTCCTCGGTTTTTTATAGTTAAATCAAACACATCCGTCCATTGGGGACGAATGTGTCAGCAATCCGCGGTGCCACCCCGGTTAAACCAGCCTCTTTAATCAAAAATTCCCTGGTGATGCACACAGGGAAAAAGCCAGCTTCACTCTAATTGAGTACGGCGACGAAGTCGCGATACCCTTTACCCAGATAACGGTGGCAGCTCCGGCACAGGTTACTTGCCCGTTGGCGTTCACCCTGCAACTCAGAGGTCCATTCAACGCATTCGTGTGGGCAGGATCTCATCCTCTCCTGCTCTCTGTGCCACCGGCTTTGCGGTTACTAGTCCTCGTCAATGTCTTTCAAAGATCAATTGGGGGCAATTATAGACCAAAATCAACACAGGTCAAGAGAAAAAACAAAAAAACCGTTTGGAGATCAGAATATTTAAACCAGCTTATGACGTTTAGGTTTATCACAAAGTCGAAGACAAATCGCTTGAATAAGTGTAATTATTTTACGCTGACGGGTTTGACGTAATTCTTTTAGAGATTTTTATCTTATCGAATATTTATTTTGCTGGCTCCAGCGCGATTACATACCTGGTCTGGGTCCAATATCCCGCATCGGGGTCTGTTCGTTCGTCCAGAGCCGCCCTGCCACAAAAGAAAATCAAAAGCGCGTCTTCACCAAGATCAGAAAATCCACTCTGCGGGTAAGTTTGTGCCAGGTACGGTACCAGGTCCATTGTATGCCTGGAAAGCTCCTCAACACCTTCTGCTGGAACCCTGATAGCTGCCACAACTTGGCCGGCATAGGTCTGCCCCTGCTGGTCCAGGCTAACCTGGTTGCCGCGCAGACATTCGTTCAAACGACTTTCAATCCATGCCAATGGCTGTACTTCATTGACCTCATCGGTCTCTAAGAAATATTGCAAATCTGTTGCTGGTGAGCGCTCGGACCAAAAATCCCAACCCGAATGGATCCACAAGCCCTCATAGCCTAAATGTTCCCAGGCTACTGCCACATTTTTTCCAATTCCAAACTCCCCATCATCAAAGACAGTTGGATACCAGGGGATAATCTCGATCGGTGGGATCAGAATTTTCTCTCTGCCATCACATTGTGTCTCAAAATCGAAACTGAGCTCTCCTTGCAGCAAATTAAGTTTTCCAAACTTCATCCAATCTGTCTCTTGCTCAATCACAGGCACTTCCAGCACAACCTGATCAGACACAACATTCAGAGGAGGCAAAGGAGCTTTTTCTGTCTTATCATCTTGTGACGGGTTAGAGGAAAGTTGTTCTGGAAAACTGGGATATTTCAACAAAACGGTTGGATGCCTATATTGCATTGCTTTCCCAATCACAATACCAGCCAATAAGCTGAAGACACACCCTAAGATCAATAGAAACTTTTTTGGTTCTTTATTCATAACCAGGTACTTTGACAGTAGCTATCTCGCTCGCCTGATTTGGACCAGGTTCCAGAAATAGAGACCAAAACAGATCAGCCCGATCAATCCAAACACCATCCCTGCACCAACAAAGTTCTTCGGGCTCCCTCCCGGACCGACAGTGGGCGGCGTCGAAGGCGTGCGGGTTGCAGTTGCTGTCGGGCTCGCTGTCGCTGTGCTTGTAGAGGTAGCTGTGCTAGTAGGGGTAGCTGTGCTGGTAGGCGTCTGCGTGGCCGTACTTGTCTCTGTCTGTTTAGGTGGTTGGGTTGCAGTCGCGGTTCTTGTGGGGGGTCGGGTGGGCGTGGGTGTCCAATAGGGATACCCTCCATCCAATTCCAGGGGCTCAAGCGGACTTTTTTCTTCCGAATCTTTACCGACAGCTATAGTTGTTTCAAGGCTTACATCCTGGTCGATCGAGGCTCTGACAATCTGGACAAGTCGTTTACCTACAAAAGCACCGAGTAGAATGACAATCAAAAAGAACAAAACCAGCCAAAAAGCCAGGCTTTTTCCGCGTTTATCTTCGTCCATCAGTGCCACATCCTTCCTATTAACTATTTCAAACGCGACCGAGCGCGAGTGACAGCCTTAACTGTGCAAGTTATATACCTGTTTCAAGCTTTCAAATGATCAGTTTTTCCACTATAATTTGTTTATGGCAAAAGCACTTACACCCGAACAACGCATCCGTAACGCCCGCAAACTGATCGATGAAGCCCGCCAGATCCCGCGCCCTTCTTCTGTTGGCTGGGAATTTTTCAGCTACACTGCCCAGGTGAAGGACAAATTCAAAAAAGCTTTCGAACTGGTCAAACTGATCCAACACTCCCCCAGCACCGACCCGGAGATCAAATTGGAAGCGAAGGAACTGATCGATTCTCTCCCTGAAATCGAAAAGGGAATCCTGAAGCCTTCCTGATTCTTTATCGTCCGGGTTTTTTTGTACCACTTTCTCCCTCCACCTTCTCTTGCTTTCTTGCTTTGAAAGGCTACAATTGACCTTACTAAGTAGAAAAGGATTCTCATGGTCTCAAGTTCAACTACCACCCCCGCTGAGTACCTCGCCAGTCTGCCAGAAGAACGGCGTGAGATTATCTCTGCTGTCCGCGATCTGATCTTGCAAAACCTGCCCGAAGGTTACCAGGAAACCATTAATTGGGGTATGCTCAGTTATGAAATTCCCTTGGAAACTTATCCAGATACCTACAATAAAAATCCGCTCAGCAATGTTGGTCTGGCTGCTCAAAAGAACTACAACTCGCTCTACCTGATGGCAATTGACCAAAACCCGGCAGATTACCAGGAACTTATGGATGCCTTCGCTGAAATGGGCATCAAACCTGACATGGGCAAATCCTGTGTTCGCTTTACAAAGCTTGATCAACTTCCACTGGATACCATCGCTCGTCTTATCGCCAAAACATCGGTTGCTGACTATATCCGTATCTACGAAACCTCGCAAGCCAAAAGGCGTTAAAGCTACCTTCCGGCTTGGTTGTTTCTCTTATTAAATTGAGAGGCTGTCCTCCTTATGGAAGACAGCCTCTTTTCTGTCATTTGTGGATTGTTCTTTGAGGAAGAAGATGATTAGTAGCATCAACAACCCACATTGATCGGCACGTTGGTTACTTGAAAACCCCCGGAATAAACTAATCTACCCTTCCAGACCCCAGCAAGTCAACGAGGTGATACCCCATTCATCCACCGTCTACCGTGTCTGATCGATACGATCTGATCTAAATCTTATTTTCATTTGAGAAAGTGAAATCATATTCCATCCTTTTCTTTGATAGGTCGTCACCAACATGATTTTTTGAGAATAACGATGCATGAATTCTTTCCTCCATAAAAAAGTATAGGAAATTTACTCGTTGATGCAGTTAGAGGTGGTTTGTAATAATTGGAATTAATTAACCAAATCAGCTTGAATTCGAAGATCATCGCCTAAAACTTACAAATATTTAGTGATTTCTGCAATCAAAAGGTGATATTTGACCGTTGATTATCGTTAACCTGCCAAAGACCCATTTATAAGCACTGATGTAGCGATGTTCAGTCTGGTTTGTTACCAAACCCCAGGACGCAGTAGACAAATAGAGATAACTGACCGTATAGGTTGTGATAATCAAGAAAATAAAATTATGACCTATAAAAACATTAATCAATGCAAACAATAATAAACATTTTCCAATTTTAACTGCTCGTCTATGTATGTAGAATGTAATCAGCCATAGGAGTTGATCATGAGAAGCAAAACATCCATTTTATTGATTGAAGAAAATCTACCCCTTCAAAAAACACTTGCCCAAATTTTTCAACACGGAGGATATACTGCCGTCAGTGCTCCTCCAAATCTGAGCACGCTGTCTCTACTGGCAGGACATCCATTTGATCTAATAGTATTGGATCTGAATCAATTTTGCGACGTTGGCTTATCTCTATTCTTTAAAATTAAGAATAACCACCCACTCTTGCCGGTCATCTTGCTCTCGCCTAATTCTGAGACTGATGACATCCCTAATTTAGAAGATGAAAAAGCCTGGATGATAATTCGAAAACCCTATGAACCGGGCTTCCTCTTAAAAAGTATTTATGCAATTACTGGTGGTGCCTTAAAGCGCAACTCGCAGCTGCTTGAAGTGGGTAGGTGATCTTTAGAATTTTTTATCCAACCAATCGATAGCCGACATCACGTACCGTAATCAGATGCTGCGGGTCTGATGTATCTTTTTCAATCGCTTTTCGAATTTTGTGAATATGCCAGCGCGTTATATCCCGGGCTTCTACTTTCGTGCAACTATATCCCTGGGATTCCATAACCAGGTTTTCAAAAGAAACTGCTTCAGGTGAATAGCGCATAAGAGTCACAACGTAATCGAAGGAAGAGGATGGCAAAGAGATTGCATTGTCATCAATCATCAGGTGGCGTGTGTGCAAGTCCGCCCTGATGGATCCACAATTAATAAACCGCCCATCGTTTGGGTCGTTTGGGTCGTTTGAGTCGTTTGCCTCCGACTTGGTCGTCGTAGACTGTGGAGCAGGAGGAGGAGATGAACCTAACTCTGCTAATAAATCTTGAACCTGGGAAATAATTTCTTTTTGCCTTTTTGGCTCCTTACTTTCCGCCAAAACCTGGCTGACACGTTCCAAAATGGCTGCCGGGTCAATTGGCTTTAATAGAAAATCTCGGGCACCGCCACGCACTGCCTGCATGGCTGCGTCCAGTGTAGCATGCGCGGTCAGAATAATTACTGGCATATCTGGATTAATTTGGTGAATTTCGGGGAGCATTTCGATCCCCAACCCATCCGGCAGTTTGATATCAAGGAACAGTAATGAATATGTATCTTGCTGCAATTTTTGCATGCCCTCTTGCTTTGTTCCTGCCATCGTTGGTGAATAACCTGACCTTTTAAGGATTGCCGCGAGAGTTTGTCGTAAAGCCGGTTCGTCATCTATGATCAAAATTTTGTTCATCAATTACCTCCCACATATTTCTACAAAGAACTCAAAGGAAGCCAAACCCCAAATTCAGCACCCTGATCATAATTACGGGCAGTAAGTCGTCCGTGATGCCTTTGTATAATTTCATAACTGATTGCTAATCCAAGTCCTGAGCCCTTAACCTTGGTGGTCTGAAACGGCTCAAAAAGTCGATCGGTGTATTCAGGTGGAATCCCTGGGCCAGAATCCCGTACCAGCACGCCAACTTCGTTGCTTCCAGGTGATCCTTGCTTAAAAATCAACTCCAAGCGACCACCATCTGGCTGCATGGCTTCGATAGCGTTGGTGCAGATATTGATAAATACCTGCTTGATTTGGTCTTTATCACCCCTTGTTTCCCATTGTCCATCCGGTGGCGGGTCTAAAACCCATTCCACCTGCCCTGTTGCTAATTGACCTTGTAAAAGACTCTGAACCTGCGATACCACGGAGATCAAGTTGAAGCTTGATTCAGTTTTTGATGTCGAAGGACGATAAATTTCTCTGAGTTGTCCAACCAGGTTGGAGATGCGCTTAGTTTCAGCAGAGGCAATTTCCAGGTACTCCCAAACCGGGTCATCTGGGTCAATGTCAGCCCGGATGAGATAAAGACTGTTTTTGATTGTCTGCAGCGGGTTATTGATCTCATGCGTAATCGATGCCAGCATCCGTCCCATCGCGGCAAGTTTTTCGGCCTGCACGAGTTGTTCATGCATCAGCAAGTCTTCTGCAATCAGGTTTTCCAGATCCTTGTTCAGCCGCTTCAGCTCTTCTTCTTTTCGTTTGAATTCAGTTTGGTCTCGTAGGCTGGCGAAAAATTCAGTATATTCGCCCTCCTCATTCTTGAATACAATCGCGTTAAAAGTTACCGGGGTAACTTCTCCTAAACGATTTACAAGCTCCAGCTCAAAGTCCCGGACACTGCCCTCTTCAAATACGGTATTAAACGCTTTTAAGGCGTCATTTTTATCTGTAAACAGGTCTAAAAATTCTTTGCCAATAAGCTGATCACGTTTGAGGTTGGTTACAGCAATCGCAGTCTCATTGACGTCCGAAATCCTTCCTGACTTCTTGACAGTCATTAATGCATCCAGGTTGATTTCAATCAGTCCACGATTGTACCTGTTCATCTGAAGAAGGTTTTTTTGCGCAAGTTTAATCTTGGTGATGTCGATCCCAACTTCAAGGATCATTACGTCGTTTTCGACCTTGTACAGGAAGTCGTAAACATCATAGATCTTCCCGTCAGGACCTTCCCATTCCCAATGATGGGGATAATCGGTCTCCAACGGTTTGAAAGACTCGCATATATCACAAGGCTCACTTCGATTGAACAAGCACTGATAGCAGGTCAAGCCTTCAGGATCCCCAAAATGTTCACGGAAATAACGGTTTGCTCTGACAATTTCATGATTTTGCGACAGCACCACCAGGTAAGCCGGAAGCAAATCAACCAGGGTTTCGAATTGCTGCCTTTCTCTTTCCATCGAATCTTGCTCGGAGGCCAGTCTCAACTCAATATTATGTTGGGCGATCCGATTAGCTGTTTTGAGTTCTTCAGTTCGTGCAGTCACAAGATCTTCAAGTTGGGTGTTGATCGATTGAAGAGCTTGTGCCGCCTCAACCTGGTCAGTGATATCTGTCGTATAGATGCGTAAGTGCTGGATTTCCGGCAGGTAAAGAAGGCTTTGCCTGAACCAGGCGTTTTCAATTTGAATGTCACGGGTTTTCCGCTGATTACATCCATTTGCAAGATCATCAAGAAAAGGGCTAATGTCTTTCAGCAGTGAATTTGAGCAGTCATTCTTCCCTGTAACCAAACAAAATTTCTTGGCGGGTTCGTTTTGATAAATTATCAGACCATCCACATCAATTTCGATAACTGCCTGGGGGTTATTCTCTGGGAAAGAAGCCAACCATTCCTGATGTATTGCAGTTAGCTTGTCTTCAGTGATATCGGAAAAAATGACGCCAAACTTGTGGTCTGCAAATTTATAGGCAAATACCTGATAGTATCGATTCAGTGCAGAATGATCTTCAAATTTGTCTGGAACCCCGCTTCGAACTACCTCGCTAAACTTCTCCAACCAGATAGGGTTATCATCTGGGACACATTGATTATGCGTCCTTCCCACAACTTCCTGTTTTGAGAGCCCTGTCAGCCTTTCGAACGCCGGATTAACATCCAGATACTTGAAGTCGATTGCGTTGCCATCCACATCATAGATCAATTCATGGAGCGCAAAACCTTCCTCCATGCTGAAAAACAGGCTGCGGTAATTCTCGTCAATTTCCGCATCTGTGAGAAGGGGGAAGCTTGTAGAAGGTTTTAGAACGGTCGCCATTCACTATTCCTTTGTCTTGCTCCGATAGTTGAATAAAAATTACACTTGCCAGCAAACAAACAATGATTTCTTTGATCCCTCAGCTAAGAAAGTCCCTGGAAAAAGGCGTCTTTTCTGAGGTAAAACGACCTCATCCGTCTATAAATTATAGTTTATTAAGAACGCCTGAATTTCACCTCGTGCGTCATGGTTGCCACCTTGCTGATGGTCGTATGAATTGAACAGTACTTGGCCGCCAGGTCTACAGAGCGCAAAAACTTTTCCTCGTCCACTTCTCCAAAAACGGTGATATCCATCTTGGTCCATTCCAGTGTTGTAGGCGTTTCTTTGCGCTTCTCGCCAGTGACAATGATCTCCATTGTCGGTATTTCCAGTTTTCGTTTGATCAAAATATCAGCTAAGGTCGCCTGAAAACAGGCGCTCAATGCCCCTAGAAAGAACTCGTATGCATGAAATTCACCTTCTTGCATTCCGATTTTTACAGTAGCGCGATCATTATCGAGTGTTGAACCGTTTGGTGTGTATGTTGTTTTGACTTGTAGCATCTTACTCCGTGTTAATTTGCGTTTCTTTTTGGTCATTATACAATTATCGGAGATCCGATTCAACATTATGTAGGGGGCTTTTTACCCTACTACTCTCAATCTTTATACGTGCTGCCTGCACATGGTTTTATATTCAGGTCCCCAAGCAAAGGCTTCCTGTTAAATTCTGTGACGGATGTTTATCCCAACGAATTCGGAATATTTCAAAACACTTAAGTCTTTTCAATCACCCAAAAATGCGACAGTCCCAATCGCTGCAGTGGCGTTTTTTCAAATGCTTGCAATACAGACCTCAAGGCTTTGCCAAAACGCGGTTTGCGCTCGATGATATTGTCGTAGGCACCAAAAATCGTTCGTTGTTCCACAAATCTAACCGGCAGCCCTTCAAACAACCCTGCCAGATCCTTACGGGTATAAACCTCAACATGTGGTGCCAACTTGTCCCGTAAACTGCGCGGAAGCCAGTTGATCAAAGCAGTGTTGCCAAAATGGTATTTGCCTTTCCAGTAATGCCCGTGCGTCTCAAACGGGTACCCTCGGTTGGGGCAAAACAGAACGATTCGTCCTCCAGGTTTCAAGACCCTTACCATTTCACGAATGGCTTTCTGATCATCCTGAACATGCTCCAGTACTTCGTGGCTGAAAACCAGGTCAAAACTATCTGAGGACAACGGCAAGTACTCCCCAGCGGCACAAAATACATGTGGGCTGAATTCACGGCTGTCCTGCACACGCGGCAATTCGATGTCCAAACCCACTACCATGCCAGAAACTGGGACTAACCGGGAGAGATACATTCCCACCCCACATCCATCCACTAGCACCTTGCCATCCAGCCGTTCGCCAGCTGCCTCGCGTAGCAGGTTAAAACGGCGCTCCTGTCCTGCCCGCCAAACATGCGAGGGCTCTCCGCGCTGGGCAGATTTATCTAAATCCTGGGGAATAACTTTTGGCATAGCCCTATTTTACACGCTAACCTGTCTTCCTGAGCGAAGCGTTGGTAAGAATGTCTTACACACGGATTTGTGGACATGGGATTCGTAGGGCGTGATTGGAAGCACCGTAACCTCAATTTATCAAGCGCAACATGTGCTTCCAATGCGCCAAGATTCATGTAACGGCGGATTGAAGACGGAAAACGATCCGAAATTTAAAGGTTAGAACGTCCTCAATCTCGCCTTACACGGTGGTATCACTTTCCCCAATCAACTCTGGCTTTTGTCTTTCCTCTCAGCCATTTTTCTGCAGCAATAGCTGCAATTGCCCCATCTCCTGCTGCGATCACGGCTTGTTTCACGTGTGTACAGATAACATCCCCAATCGCGTATACACCGGGGATATTGGTCTGATTCTCACGATCCACACTCACACATCCATCGTCCGAGATCTCCAGTTGACCTTGCAAAAAATCTGTGATCGGTTTAGCACCCTGCAAATAAACAAAAACTCCGGAAACAGCAAGGCTCTGGTCACTGTCACCAACCTCGCGCTCTAAATAGCGAACGCCTTCAACCTTTTCAGCACCATAGATTTCCTTCACTATGCTGCCCAGATGCAAACTGATATTCTCAGCTTCATGCAGACGTTGGTATTCTTCTGAGCTTACGTTAATTTCTTTGCCGGGGGCAAAAAAGTGCACCTTTTTGGCAAAACGAGCCAGGTACAACGCTTCATCAACAGCCTCATCACTTTTGCCAATCACAGCCACGTCCTTGTCTTTAAAGAACGCTGCATCACAAACCGCGCAATAAGAAACTCCTCTGCCCAGCAGCTCTGCTTCGCCTTTGATCAGGTTGTTGCGCCCCATTGAACCGGTCGCGATGATGATTGATCGTGCTTCATAAACTCCCAGGTTACCAAACACTGCCTTTTGCTGACCGCTCAGGTCAGTTCCGATAGCCTTGTCATTGATAAACTCCGCTCCAAATTGCGCGGCTTGATCACGCATGGTTTGCAACAGTTCTGCTCCAACAACCTCTCCATGCAACCCTGGATAATTGGCGATCTTGCTGGTCGTGCCCAGTGCGCCGGTGGTCAGCCCTTTGTCCAAAATACCAACCTTCAGGCTAGCCCTGGCAGCATACATAGCTGCCGTAGCCCCTGCCGGACCTCCTCCAATGATCATTACATCGTAAATCTGATTATAATTTTCTGACATATATACCTCACAATTACTAACGGGCAAGTATAACCAAAGTGTCACTTAACTGAATACAAAGCTTCTGCAAAAAGCTTAAAAGGGATTTTTTGATAGTTTTTTAGAGCACTGACTTGCTATAAATAACCTTACTTAATGGGTATAACAACAAAATGACCAAAAAATTTTATCAACAAAGCCTCTCAGAGCGTTTGGATACGCTTGCCGCAAACTCAAATCTGAGCCCGGAAGATCTGCGTGCCTACCAAAAAGACGGTGGGTTGGATGCTGAGACTGCCAACGCCATGGTGGAAAATGTGGTTGGTCTTTACAGCCTGCCCCTAGGCATTGCCCAAAATTTTGTCGTCAATGGGCGCGAGGTTTTGGTTCCGATGGTCATTGAAGAGCCTTCAGTGGTTGCAGGTGTCTCCTTTATGGCAAAACTTGCCAAAGCCAATGGCGGCTTCCAAGCTGGCATGACCTCCCAGGAGATGATTGGTCAGCTGCAGGTGCTTGATCTGCTCGACCCCCAGGCAGCTACAGAAAAAGTGCTTGCTCATAAAGACGAATTGCTGCAGGCAATTGCAGATTTCCGCCCCAGCATTCAAAAATATGGCGGCGGTCCGCGTGACCTGCAAACCCGTATCCTGCCCGAAACTGAGGTTGGTCCAATGCTGATCATCCACCTGGTCGTGGATGTGCAGGACGCGATGGGTGCCAATATCATCAACGCCATGCTCGAATTCCTGGCTCCAAAGATCGAAGATCTGACCAGCGGTCGGGTAAATTTGCGCATCCTTTCCAACCTGGCAGACCGGCGCCTTGCCTGGGCACGTGTCCGCATCAGCTGCCAGGACTTGAGTTTTAACGACTACAGTGGTGAAAAAGTACGGGATGGCATCATCGAAGCCTGGGCTTTTGCCGATGCCGACCCTTACCGTGCTGCTACTCACAACAAAGGGGTTATGAATGGTATTGACGCCGTAGTTTTGGCTACTGCCAACGATTGGCGAGCCGTCGAAGCCGGAGCCCATGCCTATGCTGCCCGCTCCGGGCAATACCGCAGCCTCACCCAATGGTCCAAGTCTGAGAACGGTGACCTGGAAGGCTTTATCCAACTTCCGTTAGCCTTGGGAATTGTTGGTGGGGCTACCAAAGTGCATCCTACATCCAAAGCAAACCTCAAGTTGATGGGGGTACAATCGGTAGCAGAATTGGGCGAAATCATTGCCGCAGTCGGTCTGGCTCAAAACCTGGCAGCGCTGCGTGCCCTGGCTACCGAAGGCATCCAAAAAGGGCATATGAGCCTGCATGCCCGCCAGATCGCCTTGTCTGCCGGTGCCAAACCAGAGCAGGCGGATGCGCTTGCGGTCCAACTGGTATCTGAAAACAACATAAAATTAGCCCGCGCACTTGAAATCTTAGCGCAGTGGAATGGAAATAACTATGACTGAACACCAACACATCCCAAAACCTGAAAAAAGCAAACTTCTGGTGCCAAAAATCAAAGTGGGCATCCAGGGTTATGGTGCCTATGTGCCCCGTTACCGGTTACCTGCCAAAGAAATCGGGCGTATCTGGGGCAACACCGGCGGCTTTCCTGTTAAGGAAAAAGCCGTTGCCGGGTTGGATGAAGACGTTATCACCATGTCCATCGAAGCTGCTCGCAACGCTCTCAAACGATCCGAAATCAGCGCAACAGAACTACGCGCTGTCTGGGTCGGCTCAGAATCTCATCCTTATGCGGTCAAACCAAGCGGTACCGTAGTAGCTGAAGCGATTGGTGCTTCCAACGACATCCAGGCTGGGGACTGGGAATTTGCCTGCAAAGCCGGTACTGAAGCGATGGTAGCCGCAATGGGTTTGGTGGGCTCAGGCATGGGTGAATACGCTCTCGCTATCGGCATGGATACTGCCCAGGGCAAGCCTGGCGACGCCCTGGAATACACAGCCGCCAGTGGTGGTGCTGCTTACATTATCGGTCCGCAAAAAGGCTCGCTTGCGTCCATCGAAGCTTCTTACAGCTTTGTTTCAGATACACCCGACTTCTGGCGGCGGGAAAACCAGACCTACCCCGAACATGGGCAGCGTTTCACTGGTGACCCGGCTTATTTCGAGCATATTCTGAGCTCTGCCCGAACTATATTGTCTGAAACTGGTTTGAAGCCAGCCGATTTTGCCTATGCTGTCTTCCATCAACCCAACGCCAAGTTCCCCCAGCGCGCTGGCAAAATGCTGGGTTTTACACCAGAACAGCTTGCGCCTGGTTTACTGTCTCCCATCATCGGCAACACCTACTCCGGTGCTGCTATCATCGGGCTGACTGCCATTCTTGATGTCGCCAAAACTGGCGACCTGATCTTGATGACTTCCTATGGCTCGGGCGCCGGCTCTGATTCCTTCATTATCAAAGTGCGCAGTGAGCTGAAAAAAAGGCGCGGTAATGCTCTCTCAACCCAAGATTACATTGCCCGGCGCACCGAAATTGACTATGCCACCTACCTGCGCTTCCGCGGCGAGATTGTGATCCGCTAAGATGCAAACCACCAATGACGTTTACATAGTCGGAATTGGTCAGACCGAAGTAGGAGAGCTTTGGGATGTCTCGCTGCGCAGCCTGGCAGTGCGAGCCCTCAAGTCTGCCCGTCAGGATGCTGGCGATTTGCAGCCTCAGGTAGTTTTTGTTGGGAATATGCTGGCAGCCAACGCTTCCCGCCAGGCCAATCTGGGTGCCCTGATCACCGAATATGCCGGTCTGTCTGGCAAAGCAGAAGGCTTTACTGCCGAAGCTGCTGAGGCATCGGGCGGCGCTGCCATCTACTTGGCATACAATGCTATCCGCTCTGGCATGGTCGATGTTGCCGCAGTGGTGGGCGTGGAAAAAGCAACTGATGTGGTTGGCGCTGGTATTGAGAACAGACTGCTTTCAACAGGTCTGGACTCTGATTACGAAGCCTCCGAGGGGCTTACCCTGGTAGGACAAGCCTCATTAATACTGCAGCGATACCTGCATGAAAACCAATTTCCCCGCGAGGCTTTGGCTCAATTCCCCATCATCGCGCACAGCAATGCTGTTAACAACCCCAAAGCAATGTATCGCCGTGCGATCGATTTGAATGCCTATCGCAATGCGCGGGAAGATACCGGCTCTTTCAATCAGTTTGATATTGCCCCTAATGCGGATGGCGCGGCGGCACTGATTTTGACCAGGCAGGAATTCCTCCCAAAAAATCCAACGCAAGCCCCTGTTCGACTCCTCAGTTCGGCTTTGATCACAGATCGTCTGGCGCTGCATGACCGCCCTGACCCGCTCTTTTTTGAGTCCGCAGCCGTTTCCGTGCAGAAAGCCTTGCTAAAAGCTGGCATCACCCTCTCTGATTTGGATTTCTTTGAGTATTCAGATAACACCACCCTGCATGCCCTGTTATCACTCGAAGCAGCTGGTTTTGCTAGCCGCGGACAGGGCTGGAAGCTCGCTAGCGATGGCTCGCTCACACTTCAAGGCTCGCTACCCGTAGCGACAATGGGTGGACACAAGGCGCGGGGCTTCCCGCTGGGCGCATCCGGTGTATACCAGGTGGTGGAAGCCTGCCTGCAGCTTCGTGGAGAAGCAGGTGCCAACCAGATTCCGCATGCCCGTTTTGGTATGACCCAATCTCTTGCCGCCACTGCCTCTGCCGCTGCAACACAAGTTCTTTCGGTTTAACTAATTCGGTTTTTTAAACTGCCAATATCACTATTTCTTAATTTAAACTTCTCTTTAGAGAAGGAGCACCGCGTGCGGTGGTTGAGGTCAACAGCAACCAGCCTAACAGTCTGCTTAATGCAGAGAACTATGTATAACTATCTCCAAGTACCAATTTTTTACTGCCTCATCAATTATCTTTGTTATAATCAGAATTGACCCTGGACAACATCATGAGCGATCAAAAACCTTCCTTCAAAATCCAAATCATTAAAGACGGTCCTTACCGCATCACAGGTGACATCCCGCTTCGCAAAATGTCACAGCACTGCTCCCCCTATGGCGAGCCACTGGAGTGGATCGATGGTGGTGAACTGGAGCACAAAGAAGGTAGCTATCTTCTCTGCCGCTGCGGTAAAAGCAAAACCATGCCTTTTTGCGACAATTCTCATATCGATTCTGGCTTCATAGGTGATGAAATTGCCATCACTGACGGACCTTTCGGTCGCGACTTACACTATTACGGTCCGGACGGCTTCACAGTTACCAAGCACGCCCGCCTGTGCATGAATTCCGGTTTCTGCGTGCTCAAAGACACCGATTTTGTCGAACTGACTGAAACATCGAGTAATCCTGAGAATAAAGCTCGCGCCATAAAAATGGTGGAGGACTGCCCCTCGGGTTCTCTGACTTATAAGCTTACAAAGGATGGTCCCGATGTGGAGCCTGAATTGCCCATGCAGATCGCTGATACCTACGAATGCACTCAGTATGGCGAAATCCGCGGACCTCTGTGGGTGATGGGCTACATCCCTATAGAGCGAGCCGATGGCGCTCCCTTCATTCCCCGCAATCGCGTCACACTGTGCACTTGTGGGCACTCCCGCATCAAACCGCTTTGTGACGGCACCCATCGCCCTCTCCAGGAAAATCAACTGCGTCGTAAAGCGCGCGAGCAGCAGGATATTCAGAAATCGAGCGATATTAACAGCCCTGATACAGACACAATTGAGAAAAAAGCAGAGGGGTTGTCGAACCAGATTTCTTCAGCACTGAAACGTCTCAGAGACTCATTCAAGAAGGACGAGAGCTGAGTTTCAGGTTCATCAACTTTCATCAATTAATCCAAATTTCAACCCCCTGATAACCTGAATACTTATTATTAGATTTGTGTAAAAAACCCATAAAAGATATATCTTGTTGACTTAAAGCTTTGACAAAGACTTGCCCTTGTTCCCTAAAAAGTAGATATTTATATTAAACATAATACTATACAACTTATGAGGAAAAGATGAATAAAAAAATTGCGATTATTGTTGGTTCAATCCGAAAAAATTCTTACAGCCAGAGTCTGGCTAACAACATGGTAGCGCTTCTCCCTGAAGGGTACGATGCTGAGTTTATCAAAATCGATAATTTGCCCTTCTACAACCCCGATCTTGATGACGGAAATCCTCCGGATTCGTACCAATTCTTTCGTGATCAGATCCGAGATGTCGACTCTGTAATATTTGTAACACCAGAATACAATCGCTCGTATCCTGCCGCGTTGAAAAATGCTTTGGATGTTGGATCTCGTCCTTACGGACATTCGGTGTGGAATGGCAAACCCGCCCTGGTAGTGAGCCAGTCACCCGGTAATCTTTCTGGTTTTGGTGCCCACCATCACCTCCGACAAGTTCTGACCATGCTTAACATGCCAACCCTGCAGCAACCCGAAGCTTATATCGCCCATACTCACAAACTGATCGATGAACACGGTATGATCAATAATGAAGGCACGCTGGAATTCCTTCAAAGTGTCATTGATGCCTTTGTCAAACATGTAGAGCGATACGTGATCACGGCTACACCAGAACTAACTTTCTAAATTCTTAAAAGCACAGGAGAGCCTCACGGCTCTCCTTTAATATTATAAGAATTGTTTTTTCGCTTGATAGTGATTTTAAAACCACTACGTTAGTTATTTTTTATTCTGCTGTTCTTTCATCGGACCAGACACATAAAAAGCTGGATGGAATGTAACCTTTCCCTGCGGCATAGTGTCAGTGAAGCTGCGGGCAAACGACACTTCTGCTGGTACTCCTTCACAATAAAGACCATCAACGTTTTCAAAACCGAACCTGCGGTAGTATTGCGAGTGCCCAACCAGGTAACATCCACCAGGATTGAACCTCATCAGCCTTTTTAACCCTTCCTGGATCAACATGCCGCCTATACCCAATCGCTGGTACTGCGGAAGCACCGATAAGGGTCCCATGCCATACCAATTGGTGGTGCCATCAGAAATTTCGAGAGGAGAAAAGGCAACGTGCCCTACTATTTGATCGTTCAAAAATGCAATCAGAGAAATCGTCAGAGCTCCGGCTGCGCGAAGAGCATCGATCACAAAATGCTCATTGTGGTTGCTGATTTCCATGTTTTCAAAAGCAGCTGCAGTCAACTCCCTGATCTCATTGATGTCCTCAGGCTTTTCTTCTCTCATAATCAGATTGTCCATCATAGTTTCTCCATTGCAAATCTCACTCATCAAAAATTGTAAGATTCACCAAATTTCATGCTTGGCTTAATAATATCGCATAACAGAATTTTTTATGTAAAAATTCGCTTTTGATATGGATTGTTTGCGGATGCATGAAAATCATATTCACGGCTTCATATAGAGACTACAGCGTGCTATAATCCTCAACTGCAAAGGAGCATCGCATGAACGAACGAGTCATCTTCCCATTCACTGCCGTGGTAGGCCAGGAGCGCATGGCTCGCGCTCTGATCCTCAATGCGGTTGACCCCCGAATTGGAGGTGTTCTCATTCGCGGTGAACGCGGTACTGCCAAATCGACGATTGCGCGTGCTCTGGCGGCATTGTTGCCCCCCATCGAAGTAGTCGAAAATTGCCGCTTCAACTGTGACCCCAACAAACCAACTACCTGGTGTACCGAGTGCCAGGAGCGCTTTATCAATGGCGAAGATCCATTGCCCCATGTGCATCACATCACTCCTTTTATCAATTTGCCCGTCTCCGCCACTGAAGACCGCGTTGTAGGCACACTTGACATCGAACGCGCCATTCAGAAAGGTGAACGCCATTTTGAACCCGGCGTGCTTGCTTCTGCCAATCGCGGTCTGCTCTACATCGACGAAGTTAACCTGCTGGACGACCATGTGGTCGATATCTTGCTCGATTCAGCCGCCATGGGCGTCAACGTGGTTGAGCGTGAAGGCATTTCCTTCAGCCATCCCGCCCGTTTCATTCTCGTTGGCACAATGAACCCCGAAGAAGGCGACCTGCGACCGCAGTTATTGGACCGCTTTGCATTTTCGGTCGAGATCCACGGCATCCTCGACAAATCTCAGCGCGTTGAGATTATGCGCCGTAATATTGCTTTTGAGGATGATCCCGAATCCTTCCGCCAGCACTTTTTACCCCAGGAACTCGAGCTTTCGCACCTGATCGAAAAAGCCCGTCAACTCGTAGAAGAGGTAACATTCACTCAACGCGACCTGCTGATCATCGCCGACCTGACCTCCTCGATGGAAGTGGACGGTCACCGCTCTGATCTAGTGATCCTCAAGGCTGCCCGTGCTCAAGCAGCTTTTGAAGGGCGCACTCGCATCACTCCTCGCGATATCGCTCTGGCAGCCGAACTGGCTCTGCCCCACCGCGTTAAGGCTGGACCTTTCCGAAAGAGTGAAGCTGGCGCTGAGATGCTCAACACTAAAATTGCTGAGCTGAAAATGCAAACAACCCTCACCCCAGCCGAAGAAGAGCCGGCGGATCAAGAACAAGCTGACGACGATAGTAAAAAAAAAGCGACGCTCTAACTGAGCCAGAACCAAAAGACGGCGATTCAGGCTGGGACCCTGAAGTGCCAATCGTTGGCGAATCCGGTCAGGATGTTTTTGTGCAGCTTAACACCCAATGGTGGGAAGGCGGCAAAATCATCAAACCCGGGGAGACCTTTGAACCGCGTCAACTTGACACCCCCCTGGATGAAATGGTACGTAAACAGGGTGGACGCCGCTCGCAAACGAAATCTAAAACCAAACGCGGTCGTTACATTCAAGCCCGCCCCTCCCCGCGCGATAGCAGTGATGTAGCCCTGGACGCCACCCTGCGCGCTGCTGCCCCCTACCAACGCCAGCGCAAAGATTTAAAGGAAAGCTACCAGGTTGCATTCGCTGTACGAAGAGAAGATTTCCAGAAAAAAGTGCGTGTCCGTAAAACCGCTAACCTGATTTTGTTCTTGGTGGATGGCTCGTGGTCTATGGCAGTAGCAGAACGCATGAAGGCTACCAAGTCCGCTATTCTTTCTCTTCTGACCGACGCTTACCAACGACGTGATCGGGTTGGCTTAATTGTTTTCCAGAAAGATCGCTCCACCCTGGTTCTCGCCCCCACCAACTCCGTACTGTTGGCACAACGAGCCTTATCAAACATCCCTGTCGGTGGAAAAACGCCACTTTCAGCGGGTTTGCAAATGGCTTTTGAAGTCCTGCAGCGTGAGAAAATTTTGCATCCGGATGTACAACCTCTCCTGATCGTCCTCACCGATGGCGCCGGCAACGTACCGCTTGTCCCTGGTCGTCCTGTGGCAGAGGAGACCGCGGAATTGGCTGGCTTGTTTGCGAATGAGAACATCCACAGTGTAGTCGTCAACATGGAGCAGAAGGTTTTTGACAGCGGGCTGGCTCAGCGCCTGGCAGAAGATATGGACGCGGTTTGTTATACCATTGAAGACCTGCGCGGAGAAACGCTTTACGAAACCGTCCAAAAAGAAATCCAAACCCCTTCCGCCCCCACCTACCGCGAGTTGGGTTGAGTTTCGGATTCACCCACAAACATCAGATTAATATAAATCGGTATAAAAATGTTTGCTATTTAGATTATTTTTCAACTGCAACTACGACAATATCGGGGAAAAACTGGCGGATGGTGCCTGCCACCCAGCCTTGAAGCGTTTGTTCCGAGAGTTCACATTCTGCGCAAGCTCCACACAAGCACACATTAACAATATCCCCATCGACAGAAACCAATTCCACTGAACCGTGATGATACTGTTCGATATAAGCGCTGATTTGCTCGATAAGCGCGGCAATATGTTCTTCTTTCGTAAAGTTAGGTGGGGTGTGTGGGGTCATTTTGGCTCCTCTTCCTGATGGTTTAATTTTATCATGTGTCCCGTGAATTCAGGAAGGTCCTTTCGTAGGCCGCGATTGAGAGCGCTAGTCATCTTTGCATATGGATGATTTATCGCGCTCTCAATCCGGCAAACAATAACCCTTCGAAAAACGATCCGTGCTTCACTATCATTCGCCGGATTGGATGGGAAGCCAGATATAAGATGGACAACCTACAAGATCCATCCGATCTCTGCCTACGAAAAGAAATATATTATGTTGCTGCCGACGTTATGAAAGACAGGGTTGCAGAAGGAACTCGCTATTTGCAGTTTGATGCTCATGTAGGGCGAGACGAAGTGCCTGTAGGGTATTGGACAAGGTTTAATGATTTTTGATTTCGGGATCGGCACCCTTGTCCAATCCGCCATTTGGTCAACAAATTCCTCCAATTGGCGGATTGAGAGCGGCATTTTGAAATTTCGGACGAAGCTTAATTCGCCCTCAATCTCGCCCTTGTATATTAAGACTCATAAAGGCATGATAATTGAATAACATCGATCAGGAAGGTGAGGGTGAATCCGGTCTCGCCCTTTGGACAAGATCCAGCAACGTAGATATGATCCCCTCACCCTTTTTCACAAAGATCGGACGGTATCTTAAGCCTCTCTAAGACATGACTTGTACGAGATGAGCTTGCATTTACAAGGATGATCCAATGAATGCGCCTGACCGATGTTAACCATAGTTTACAGAAAAGAGGTACAGAATGTCAACTATTTTAGGTATCGACGTCTCCAAGGATAAGCTTGACCTGGTTATACTCAGTGAAGAAGGCAAGTTCCATAAGGTTATTGGAAACGATCCGGCTGGTTTCAAAACGCTGGATAAATGGCTGATCAGCCGACATGCCGACCGGGTACACGTTTGCTTGGAAGCCACCGGACAATATGGGGATGAGGTCAGCGAGTATCTTTACGGACAAGGACATGACGTCAGTGTGGTCAATCCAGCTCGCATCAAACGTTATGGTGAAAGCAAACTTCACCGCAACAAGACTGACAAGGCAGATGCTGAGCTGATTGCCGAGTTTTGTTTGAAGGAAAAGCCAGTTCTGTGGGAGCCTCTCAGCCCCGATTTGAAGCATCTAAGGGCACTTGTGAGGCGTTTGCGTGATTTACAGGCTAATTATCAACAGGAAGAAAGCCGCTTGTCGAGTGGGGAGAAGGATGCCTGGGTCATCCAGGACCTAACCGTCCATACAGAATACTTGAAGGCAAGCATAGAAGCCATTGAAGCAGAGATCCAAAACTTCACTAACCAGACACCTGGACTGAAGGAAAAGCAGGAGCTTTTGGTTTCCATTCCTGGAGTTGGCAAGAAAACCTCTGCCAGGTTATTGGGTGAACTTGGAGAGATCAGCCGCTTTGAGAACGCGCCACAATTAGCCGCTTATGCCGGTCTCAATCCGAAGGGCTTTAGTTCAGGCTCATCAGTGCACAAGAAAACCCGTATCTCAAAACAAGGACGCAGCGAATTGCGTGCCTGTCTGTATATGCCAGCCATTGTGGCGATGACACACAATCCAGTGATCCGGGCTTTGAAGGAACGTTTGCAAGAGAGGAAACTCCCCAACATGGCGATTGTTGCGGCTTGCATGCGAAAGTTGCTGCACATCGTTTATGGTGTTTTGAAGTCTCAGATGCCTTTTGACCCTGAATATGACCGCCAATTCAATTATTCAAATTGACTTTCAAGACGGTATCTACAGATGGCAAAATTATGAGTGTGCGGTGATAAAAAAGCTCGTTATTGCGAGGAGCGCAACGACAAAGCAATCTATGGGGCAAGATACTTGAATTGTCAAAAAGCGAGTCAGGCGTTCCGCAACCAAAGCAACAAGGCGGTGAGCCCGAGACCGTCTTCCATTTCGCCTGTGGCAATCATTGCTTTGATTTCTTCACGGCTGAACCAGCGAATCTCGCTGATCTCGTCCGGGTCAGGCTGCCCAACATGCTCGCCAGCTTTGCAAAAGACAATCTGGAACTGTTTGTTGCTGCTACCTTGTTGGGGATAATAGGAATAGACCAGACGATGATCTGTGGATTCATAACCGGTTTCTTCCCGCACTTCTCTGTGAGCGCATGCCAGAGGGTCTTCTTCAGGGTCAACTCCGCCGGCTGGCACGCTCCAGTTGCAAGTATTGGTGGCATACCGGGGCACGCGGCAGAGCACCACTTGGCCATACTCATTTTCAACCACGACACCAACCGCGGGGCGTGGATATTCCACGTAGTGAAAGCACTCGATAATCGCTCCGTTCGGCTGCCTGACCCGGTCAAGATGAAGGCGCAAATAATCGCTTTCAAAAACCGTTTCGCGATCCAGCCGGACCGGCAAGTCTTTCTCATTGCACATAGTCTCTCGATTCAATGGCTTTTGTTTTACGCAACCAGTTTTTGTATCTCGTTATCGAGTTCATTTAATTCAGACTGTAATTCATCCAAGGTGGCACGGCTGGTCTGCAATTTGTTTTGTTCCTCTTTGACATAAGTGACATAAGGACAAATGTTTTCTTGCAGCCTTTTGACCGCGCTGTCAGCCTCCTTATTGAAGGTGCTCGAAAGGGTCTCTCCCAGAGTGGCTCGCAGTTCTGCCATTTTTGTTTTAAACTCTTCTTTGGCTTGCTTGCGTTTGTAAGGGATCACAAAGAAGCCAAGGACTGCCAGCGTGCCGGCAGTGACAATCCCGGTCACATCCAGCGCTTTGGTGGTCAAGACGGTAGCGACCATCGCTCCCACCCCCAAAGCACCAATGCCAAAGAGAGCAGTCTGAGCCACTGACTCCTGGACGTAATCGCCCAATTGGTCAGCTTCTTGCTTACGGTCGTAGCGATTGACGATCAACTTGATGGTTTGACTGACGCTATCGATCAATTCCTGCCGACGCGCGGACTGCGGAGAGGTGGTCGCTGGCAGTTTGTGTTGACTTTGCGCCTGTCGCCGATCCAGAGCGCCTGCCACCTGGTACCAGGTGTTCAGGTCTTTATCAACCATCCAATCGATCATGCTGCGCACTTTGTTATCGATCGCAACCGAGACATCCCCCTGCACTTCTTCCTGAAATTGCTCTTTGATGCGGTCTGTTTTGGCAAGGTTGAAGATGTTGGTCAGTTTCATGGTACGGTCAAAAAAGTCGTGCCCACGATTTTCAAAATTGATCAGAATGTTTTCCACTTCTGCCAAACGGGGTGGAATTTCAACACGCAAACTCTGATCGTAGCTGGAAATTGTGTTTTCGAGCTCTGATGTGAGGGCAGAATCCTGCTGCATGTCAGCAATTTGCAGGTCAATAGCCTCAGAAGCAGTTCGTTCCAGGTTGAACGCAACGCCCAGAGGATTGCGCAATTTAAGTTCCAGGCGGGCTTTATTGTCCAGTGTTTGGGTAATGAAATGTTCCAATTTCTCAATTCCACTTGATTCACGCAGGCGTGAAGCTTCAGACGAATCAGTAGTATGCTGGGCTAATTGGGCTAATTTTGCGGAGACCAGGAATAGTTCCGGTTTATATCCCAAAATCATCTCAGCGTTGGTGCTGACAAAATCGCGCACCTTCTCAACAGCAACATCATCCTCCAGAATATCGGCTTTATTGACAACCAGGCTGACTTTTTTACCCCAAGTAAGGATTTTTTCGAGGAAAAGACGCTCGCTTTGGGTAAGCGCGCGATCGGCAGAAGTGACAAAGAGCACCAGGTCAGAACGAGGAACGTAATCGCTGGTCAGGCGCTCGTGCTGGCGGTTGATCGCGTTGGTGCCAGGAGAATCGACCATGTTAAGCTCTTTGAGCAAGGGCAGCGGGTGGGTGACGATGGCGAAGCCATCATCCACGATCGTTTGGCTGTATGTCTCTCCCCAACGCAAGAGCGTAACCTGTTCGGTGGTGGGGGTGACACCTTCTTCCAAAACGCGTTCACCCAACAGGGCGTTGATGAGGGCACTTTTACCAGCGTTGAATTCGCCAGCAGCGACGATCAGAAAAAGTTCATCAAGTTGGTCGATTGCGCTGCCTAATTTGCCGATGTCATCGCCAGGCAAGGGGAAGTTGCTCAAAGTGGTAAGCGCGTTGTTTAAACTGCGCTTTTCTTTTTGCAGGAATAACAATTCATCATTAGAAAGAAAGCCTTCACGCATGGTGTGTCCTTCAGGAGCGGAACGATGCTCCCGTTAATGTTCTTATTATACCTTTAGGGAAGGATCGGGCTGTTAAGTTTAGTTGCATTCACCCAGGTAAACAGGGGAATGGTCTTTTTTCAGGTTTTGTAAAATCTTCCTTAGTTCATTTGGATAAAAGTTTTCCTGATCAAGTTGGTCCAACTTTACCCAGGCAACCCCTTTTTGGTGAGGGTCGGGAAAGTAGCCGTTTTTGGGATGATATTCTTTAACTAATTTACATTTGAAAAAGAACTCAACCTGGTGGATTTCGCGATCTTCGTAAGCAAAACCGTGTTTTTCAGAGAAGTACTCGCGAATATGGAGCAATTTGCCAACCACGATTTTTGCACCAATCTCTTCAAAGACCTCGCGTTTGAGGGCTTTGTGCAGAGTCTCGTGAAATTCCTGACCACCTCCGGGTAGGACAGTGTAAGCACTGTTACCATTCTTTTTTCGCAGGACGAGCATTTTGCCATTCTGGATGATGATGGCTTTGACGGAATTGCGCAATTTTCTCTTCTTCATTTCGTTAGGATTTTACCGCAAAAAAGCCCGTTCACTAACTCACAGGCTCGATCTGCTATCTCTGTCATAGAAGCAGAAAAAATGTTGATTGATGTCAGTTGCGTTCTAATTACAGGATAAAGATATTTTTCATCTCGTTGATGACGCGGGTTTTGACCTTTTCACAAATCTCTGCCATGCGGTCATCGGGGGGGAAGAGCAGGTGCTCAGGGATGCCTTCGAAGTCCTTGCCCCAAAAAGAACGGTCATTGGGAATGGAGAATTTTGCAAGCAGGCGGTTGTTGAAATCCAGTTCGGATTTATCGACATAGTCGCGGGTGATGTCCATCGTGCCTGCCAGATAGCCTTCCTGGAAGTAGGGGCGCAATGCCAGCGGGGGGCAGATAGAGAGCAGGCGCACGATCGCAAGGTCATGCTCGCTGTTGTAGGTGATGCGATTGGTGGTGTAAGGCAGTCCAAAAACGGCAACAACCCCGCGCTCTTGCTCATTGTTATATTGGGCGAAGGTGGCTGCTGCCCGCAAGCTATGCGTGAAATCCAGCAGAGGTGTGTCACAGACGCCGTAGTGCTGCAGGATACTCCAGGCAATATAGCTTTTGCGGCGCACGTCCTGGCGACCTTCCAGCTCGGCGGAATCGAAAGCGTCGGCAAGCTGGAGTTCGGCTAATTCGAGCATGTCGAAACGCAAACCTGCCTCATGGGCGGTCAGGACGTCTTTACGGTAGATAGTGGGGTAATAAGTGCTGCTGCCGGCTTTGTTGAGATAGTCACGGTCTTGTCCGCGATAGAAAAGCAAGAAGTCTTTGTTTTGATAGGAAAGGTTGGCAACTTCACGGACGAGTTCAGGGTAAGTTTCTATAGGATAGGGCGCAACCCTCCTGACCACGTCGTTCCCGACGTGTTTTTCCAAGACCGGGGAGAGGGTGGCTGTTATGTTGCGCATAATCAATCCATGCGTATATTTTAACCCATAAATCGGAGAGCGGGGGGTATTTAGTTAAGTTAAAAAGTTCACTTACAGCTATCCATTGATTAAATCTGGTGGAGGGAGCAAGTACTGCTCGCTTCGCTCCCAGCATCATGACTCTCTCTGTATATTGTAGGGTTGAGGCCTGCCTCAACCATTGTTGGCATTTCCGATTGTTTAAAGGAACAGGCGGGCCTGTTCCTTACAATCCTCTTATGGAAGGAGATCAATACTGCTCGCTTCGCTCCCAGTATCATAAACTCCTTTGTACGGCTGGGGCTCGTCTCCAGCCGATGCGTTGGCTTGCACAACTATTGGCGGAGGGAGCAAGCCCCCTCCGTACGACTATGCCTGTGCTCCCAGCATCACAAACTCGTTAGTATGACTGGGGCTCGTCTCCAGCCTATACGTTGACTTGCACGACTAATGGCGGAGGGAGGCAAGTACTGCTCGCTTCGCTCCCAGCATCATGGCCCCCTCGACGCAGTTTGGCTAAATTTTCTATTGATTTTTTGCTATCAGCTATCAGATATCACCTAAGCATTATCCTGGCTGTAGATCAGAACAGAGTATGGACCAATATTGACACTACCGTGGTGAGAGAGACCGTCTGTTTCACCTGCCTGCGCTTGAATATCGGCGCTGTTAGTGTTGGCGAAGGCATCACTATAAATGCTGGCATCGCTGTTGAATCTTAATTTCCACGTTCCTTTCGCAGGAAACCCTATCTGATAGCCCTGCTTAAGATCGTTGGCGAAATTGACAACAACCACCACGTCATCACCTTTGCCGTGTTGATCCCAACGCTGAAAAGCGAGCATCTTGTGCTCCTGGTTGAGGTGAAACACATTCAGATAATGACCACGCAAGCCGCGGGTCTGGTTGTTCCAGTTCCTGCGGCGTCTGATCAGGTCGCGGTAAAGGCGGGTGATGCCGTGGAAATCGTCATTCAACGCCCAATCCAGAGGGACATTGTCGCGAAACCAGTCCCCTTGAAGGAATTCCTGCCCTTGAAAGATCATGGGGATACCCGGAGAGGTAAATACCAAGCCGGCAGCAAGGGTGGAGCGTTTTTGTGCAAACCAACTGGTAGGGTTGCCTGGATCGATCTCCTGCGGAACACGGGCTTTACCATTGGCAACTTCGTCATGGCTTTCACTGTAAATCAAGCGTTTGAAAGCATCGTTGTCATAACTGAAACTGATCGCATTTTTGATGTGGTCCAAAGACCTTTCTTCATCCGAGATTGCTTCCACCATCGCACGGATAGGATGGACAAAAGTAGCATCCCATTGGGCATGAAAACCCATTCCACCTTTGTCGCTGTCGCGTGTGACGAGCTCATTATTCCGCAGATCTTCAGCAATTAAAATCACATTAGAGTGCCTGGAGCGGATTTCAGCATTGATCTCCGACATCAAACTGACGCCTTCTTCAATTGGGTTGCTCTCCTCGCCATCTTTTGTACGGACATAGAGGGTGGAATCTACGCGCAAGCCGTCTGCGTGATATTCTTCCAACCACATTAAGGCATTATCGCGAATAAATTGACGAACTTCAGCGCGACCATAGTCTGGTCGGGTAGCGCCCCAGGGTGTGACCGAGCGGTCATCATTGAAGAAATAGATGCCGCCAAAGTCTCCTTCATGCCAGCCATCGAAACGCCATAAGTCCAGGTCGCTGGGTCCAAAGTGGTTATAAACCACGTCCTGGATAACAGAGAATCCGGCTTTGTGGGCTTCTTTGACAAAGTTTTTGTAAGCGTCTGGTCCGCCATAAATAGTTTCAACGGCGAATAAATTGGCCGGGTTATAACCCCAGGAATAATCCCCAGGGAATTCAGCGATTGGCATGACCTGAATAGCGTTGACCCCTAATTGTTGGAGATGATCAAATTTTTGGATGGCATCCTGAAAGTTTCCCGGTATCCCTGTCTTTACAGATGTAAAAGAACCAATATGCATCTCGTAGATCACTAATTCGTTGTGAGGTGGGAGTTGGTGTTCGTCGCCTTGCCAATCAAAACTGTTTGGATCGTAGACTACACTGTTACCAACCGAGTTGGTCACCTGGCGAGCGTAAGGATCAACACGGAAAAGCCGCTCGCCCTGGTAATGGATCAGGTATTTATACTCCTGACCAGCTTTTGCCCCAGGTATATTAATGTACCAATAGCCGTTGCCTTCATGTTCCAGTGCATGAGAATCTTCCTGCCAGTGATTGAACTCGCCTACAATGTTTACCGCTTCAGCGTGAGGTGCCCAAACGCGAAAGGCAACACCGTCTGTGTGTACTATCGAGCCCATTCCACTGTGTTTTGTTTGTTTTACTTTTTTTGCTTCCATATTCCCTCAATGGTCAATTTATTACTGCGTACTAAGCATGACCATAACAATTAATCATAGTACAGATTAGCCAGGACGATTTCTCAAGATGGGACAAACTGCTGCACGCACAGATTGTTTGGTTTGGCGTCAATGTTTGATGCTAGCTGAATCCATACCCCCTCCAGCCTTTCTTTGAAAGGGAAATTGTGGTGGAGTTTGTATTGTAGGGATGGCCTTCCGTAGTCATTCTATTGGGACGACATGGAAGTGTTTAGACAATTATGATTGTTTACAGTCTTTAGTGCAGACACGGGGGTCTGCCCCTACAAAAGCGACCTCTCCCTCAAACACTAGATGTAGTGGTCACCCCCCGTGGTGACCCGTCACCGTGGGAAAAACGGGGTTGCTTCTGCGATCCGAGAAGGTTTTATTAGAAGATAAAGATTGTAAATAATCAGCCTAAACAACATGTAAGCCATCGTTGTCTTAACACGGGGGTCTGCCCCTACAAAAGCAACCTCTCCCTCAAACACTAGATGTAGTGGTTACCCCCCGTGGTGACCCGTCACCGTGGGAAAAACGGGGTTGCTTCTAAGATCCGAGATGATGTTTTTGGATAATAAAAGTGTAAACAATCAGCCTAAACAATATGTAAGCCATATTTGTCTCAACATGTAAGCCGTCCCCTACACAAAATTACGCCTATACTACCAGATCCCTGTTCCCTGTTCCCTGTTCCCTGTTCCCTGTTACCTGTTACCGATAGCCTTCCGCCTGCAAGTTGAAGAGATGGGCGTAGGACTGGTTGCGTGCCATCAGGTCTTCGTGGCTGCCGAGTTCAATAATACGGCCTTCCGAGAGGACCACGATCCGGTCTGCCATACGCACGGTTGAAAAACGATGGGAGATCAGCACAGCGATGCGCCCTTGCATCAGCTCCCTGAAACGTAAAAAGATCTCATATTCTGCCTGGGCGTCCAGCGCTGAAGTGGGTTCATCGAGGATGAGCACTTCGGCTTTGCGCATAAATGCACGCGAGAGGGCAATTTTTTGCCATTGCCCGCCAGAGAGCTCATGGCCGCGATTCCAACGGCGACCGAGCACCGTATCAAACCCTTCGGGTAGTTCGGAAACAACCTCAGACGCGCCGCCTTTGTCTGCGGCTTCCTCAATACGATTTTGGTTGTCGAGATCTTCGATTTGTCCGAAGCCAATATTCTCCCTGACGCTGAATTGATAGCGCACGAAATCCTGGAAGATGACGCCAAAACGCTGGTGCAAACTTTTCATGTCAAAGTCGCGCAGGTCGGTGCCGTCCAGGGTGATGCGCCCTTCAGTGGGATCATAGAGACGGGTAAGGAGTTTGATCAGGGTGGTTTTGCCGGCTCCGTTCAGACCGACCAGAGCAATGCTTTCTCCAGGTTTGATGAAGAGGTTGATATTTTTCAGGACGTACTTTTCAGAACCAGGATATTTGAAGGAGACATTCTCAAAACGAACGCCTTGTTCAATCGGGGCGGGGGCAATTTTGCCATTTTCAGGAGAAAGCAAGGCCGGTTCGATTTTGAGAAAATCGATCAGGTTATCCAGGTAAAGGTTGTTTTCGTAGAGCCGGTTGAAGTTTTCCAAAAGGGACTGAACGGCACGCTGCGACTGGCGGAAAACGGAGAGAAACATGGTCATGTCTCCCAACGTGATGGCCTGGGTGATGGTGCGAATGATTACCCAGATATAACTGCCATAGTAAGCCAGATTGGAGATCATACCCCAAGCCAGGCTGGCGAAAGTGTTGCGCCGTGCGATCGAGGTATCTTCTTCTAAAAATTGGGTGAAGAGGGTTTCGTAGCGATCTTTCAGAGATGGTCCCAGACCAAACAACTTGATCTCTTTGACCGTCTCATTGTTGGTGAGCAACATTTCGATGTAACTCAACAAACGAGACTCAGGTGCTCGTCGACTGATAGCCCGAAAGGACATTTCCGCGAAGCGGGAATTGGAGAGGAAATTAGGAACTGCAGCCAAAATTACGATCACTGCCAGCCAGGGGCTGAAACCTACCAACAAGGCTACCAATGAAACCAGGGTGATAAGCTGTTGGGCGACCTGGGAGATGGCATTGACGATCGCCAGGGCAGAACTGTCGGCTCGTCGACGGGCGTTTTGCATATCGTCGTAAAAGACCGGGTCTTCATAGAATTGCAGGTCGAGATTGATGGATTTGTCGATAATTAGGGTGTTGACGTGTTTGGTGAGCAAGGAGCGCAAAATGTTGGTGGAAAGACTTTGAAAAGAATGTAATAAAGTGCTGATCAATAAAAGCGCAAATTCGAATACCACAAAGGGAAGCACTAACTCCAGACCATCCTGCATATCCGCACCAAGATCAATGGCGTGAAGGATGCGGTCGACAATCATTTTGCCAACCCAAGATTGGGCTGCTGGCAGCACAGCAATGAGCGGAATCAGCGTAAAGTTGATGATGGTGTTGCGCTTACTGGCTTGCCAGACAAGTTTAAATGCCTGGGGCGTGTTGCGCAGGGCATCACTGGTGTCTTGCCAGGAGGAACTGATTTTTTCTTTCAATGAATTGGTGGATTGCTTTTGTCGAGGAGTGTTTCCAGATTGCATGTGCGGTCCTTTTGTTGTTCTATGGAAGCATTCTACCGCAGGAAGGGGTGCTTAGGGACGGATCGAATAAAATCGTGGCAATCTGACTTTGAATGATGAGGGTACTTCGTGACTGATTTTCTTGCTACTATTGAGACCTTCGGTCAAATCCCGCGCTCGGTCAGGAGACCGGCACGATCAATGAGTTTTGGATGGTGAGGTTACTTCGTGACTGATTATCTTGCTATTGTTGATACCTTCGGTCAAATCCTGTGCTCGGTTTGCCCACTAACGCTTACGGCGTCCGGGTGCTTTGCAAGACCGGCACGATCAAGGAAGGGGGCAGATTGCCAGGTCGCTCTGCTCCTCGCAAAGACGGATTTTTTTGTAGGCCGGATTCCGCTGTTGAATCCGGCTTACGAAACTGTAAGGGACAGCATAGCAGCCGTCCCCTACATGGATAACCCATCATTGTTAAGGCAGGGTTTGGAACCCGTCCGTACAGAGTTTTGAAACCTTTAACTCATCGCCGCGTCGACGATTTCACGCGCTTCGGCCTGAATTTGAGCCAGGTGTTCAGCGCTTTTCAAGCTTTCGGCGTAAATTTTATAAATATCCTCAGTTCCAGAGGGTCGGGCGGCAAACCATCCGTTTTCCGTCGCAACCTTAAGCCCGCCAATGGGGGCGTGGTTGCATTTGGCAGCCGTCAGTTTATCCAGGATGGGGTCACCAGCCATTGTTTCTGCTTTGACCAGGTCGGGCGACAGATCGGAAAGAATAGCTTTCTGTTTGGCTGTGGCGGGCGCTTCTAGGCGCGCATACCAGGAACCACCTAATTCTTCCTCAAGCGCCTGGTAATGCTGACCCGGGTCCTTGCCCGTCACCGCCAGGATCTCGGCAGCCAACAAGTTGAGAATGAAGCCGTCCTTGTCCGTGGTCCAGGTTCTTCCGTTTTTGCGGAGGAAGGATGCGCCGGCGCTCTCTTCTCCGCCAAAGCCGATCTCTCCGCTAAGCAAACCAGGCACAAACCACTTGAAGCCGACCGGCACCTCGCACAATTTGCGACCGATCTTTTTGACAACTTTATCTATGATCGAACTGGAGACCAAAGTTTTGCCGACGGCAGCATCTGCTGACCAGCCAGGTCGATTTTGGAAGAGATACCAGATGGCGACACTGAGATAATGATTGGGATCCAGCAAACCGACACTTGGCGTGACGATACCGTGGCGGTCGAAGTCAACATCATTGCCGAAGGCAATATCAAAATCGTTTTTCATGGCGACCAAGCTTGCCATTGCGTAGGGCGAAGAGCAGTCCATGCGGATCTTGCCGTCTTTGTCGAGGGTCATGAAGGAGAAAGTGGGGTCAACATGCTTGTTGACCACCTCCAGGTTCAGCCCATACATTTCAGCCATCGGCTCCCAAAAGGCGACGCCCGATCCACCCAGGGGATCGACACCGATATGGATTTTCGAGTCTGCGATGGCTTTCATGTCGATCACGTTCTCGAGGTCTTTAAGGTAGGGGGTAATCAGGTCTATTTGGGTAGTGGTTGAGGCTGCCATCGCTTTGTTGAGCGGGATGCGGCGTACCTCTTTCATGCCGTTGGCGATGATCTGGTTGGCGCGGTTTTGAATCCACTTGGTCGTGCCAGTATCGGCTGGACCGCCATTGGGCGGGTTGTATTTGAAACCACCATCTTCGGGAGGGTTATGTGAAGGTGAGATCACCACGCCATCGGCTTGCACATCAGGAAAACTTGAATTGAAGGTCAGAATGGCATGCGAAATGACAGGAGTGGGAGTATAGCGGTGATCCTGGTGGATGCGAATGTCCACACCGTTGCCGGCGAAAACTTCGATAGCGGTGTACAAGGCAGGTTCTGAAAGAGCGTGCGTATCCATCCCCATATAGAGAGGACCGCTGATGCCTTCTCCCCTACGATACTCGACGATTGCCTGCGTAATGGCTGCCACATGGTCATCATTGAAACTGGCTGTCAGTGAACTACCGCGATGCCCGGAGGTGCCAAAAGCAACCTTTTGGGCAGACTCACCTGGTTTGGGGTGAATTGTGTAATAGGCGGAGACAAGGCGGGGAATATTGGCGAGATTTTCGAAAGGGGCGGGCTTGCCGGCGAGAGGATGGATGCTCATGGTGACTCCTGTTCTTTATTATGTTGATATCAGGCTTTGAGAAACCTGTCAAAGTTAACGACAAAACAGAGGTGAAGACGGGTTAATTTTATCACGGCGTAGATGGTCATTATGGACAAACTGACACGATACGAGGTGAATTTTGTGATGTACAGAGTAGGAATCTGTTGATGGCTTAGCCTTACCTCATCCACCACTTCGTGGTCCCCCTTCTCCAAGGAGAAGGTTTTACCTCAGCAACATCAGCCCAAAAGCACCTCAGCCTGCGAACCAGCTGGGGTTTTGGTGACTTCGATGCGGGTAGAGAAATAATCCTTAAGTTCCTCCAGGTGGGTGATGATAAGGATTTTCTGGAAGTCCGGGCGAACGGCTTTGATTGCTTGGATCAGACGTTGGCGTCCCTGGGCGTCCTGGTTGCCAAAACCCTCATCGATGACAAGCGTCTGCAATTTTGCGCCAGCACGGCGAGCAAGCACACGGCTTAGCGCCAAGCGGATGGCGAAATTGATGCGGAAGGCTTCACCGCCAGAGTAGGTTTCATAATCGCGTGAACCAGAACCATCACTGATCAGGATATCAAGCGTTTCCATCAGGTCTTTGCGCTTGTTGTCTTTGTAAGCTCGCTGACTGCTAAAGCGAACGCTCATGCCGTAGTCCGAAAGGCGGGCAAGCAATTCGTTGGCTTGATCTTCCAGTTCAGGCAGGGCTTGCTCAATCAACATGGCGGGGACACCATCTTTGCCAAAGGCAGTTTCGAGTTTGGAATACTGACGCACCATCTCATTCGCGGCTTCCAGATCCTGGCGCAGCCTGGCTTGACGTTCACGCTGGGTTTTAATTGTTGAGAGAGCCTGGTCGATTTCACCAAGTTTGCGGTTGTAGACATCCTGCTCCTCGCGCAGACTGGCAAGCTCTTCTTCCGCTGAACGGCTGTCCTGAGCTTCGGAACGGGCGTGCTCCAGGGCTTGCGATTCTTGTTCATAATGTGATTCAGCTTCTGCGAGATTTTCTTCTTCATGCTTTATCTCGCTGCGCATGGATTCAAGCTCAGCCTGAAGCAAAAGAGAACTGTTTTGAGCGAGTTGGAGCTCCTGCCAGGCTTCTTCAGCAGCGGCTTGCTCCTGGACATGCTGGCGTAACTGATTGTGGGCGTCCTGGTCGTAGGCGAGTGTGGAGACTTTTTGAACAGCTTGGCTCAGTTGCTGACGCAGGTCGGGCAAAAAGTTTTGTTCGTCCCGCTCAGCGGTAGCCTGGAGCAGGCGGGCTGCTTTTCCGGTTTTCCAGGCATTTTCACGTTCCTGCAGAAGATCAAGCCCCTGCTGCAGTAAAGCCTGTTCGTGCTGCAGGTTTAAGCGCTGAACCTCTTGCTGGCGTACTTGTTCAGCCTGGCTTTCCAATTTCATTTTTTCCACATTGACCCGCTCAGTTTCAGCACGGTTGGCGCGGTATTGATCGCCAAGAGGTTTGCCTAAATCGTTGATTTCAGCGATGATCTCCTGGCGGTGCTGTGGGGAAAGATCCTGACCGCACATTGGGCAGACTGAACCGGCGGCGTCTTCCACCTTTCGTTTTCTGGAAGCGAGTTCGTCCATCCTGGCTTTAAGACTGCCATTCTGACTTTCGAGCTCCCCAATTTGCGTGGTAATTGCCTGGATTTGTTCGTTTAATTCCTGGGGATCAGCTAAAACGGCAAAAGCTTCCATTCTTTCAGTCAAATCTTTTAATTTTGCGCGTTTTTGTTCGGAAGCCTTAAGGGCGGTCTGCAGCTCCTGTTCTTCTGCCTGGAGAGTACGGATCTCACGCTCAAGCGATTGCAAGTGGCTTTGAAGTTGGGTTTCCAAGCCAGAGCGCTGGCGTTCGAGCGGCCAAAATTGCTGGGAGAGCTGATCAAGACGCTCCAACTCTTTACGGCTGCTCAAAAGCTGCTTATATGTGCTTTCTATTTGAGTTGCCTGGGCAAGCTTTAGCTGGTATTCCTCAAGCGTGGTTTGTTTTTCGTTTGCCTGCTGCTGCTTGCGCTGCACAGACTGGCGAGAACGATCAAGCTGCAATTTGAGAGATTCGACTTGCTTGGTCTGATTTATAAGCAGTTGAGCTTTGGCGCGCAGGGCGTCCAACTGTGCCTGGCGGCTGCTGACCTTCTCCCGCACCAGTTCCAGATCGCGCTCCAGCAATTCACGGTCATGATGAAGTTGTTCTTCTGTTTCGATTTCCTCCTGGATGGCGGCAATATCCCGCTCAATCAGTTTGGCATCCGTACGTGCCTGGCGGTTCTTTTCGTTGGCGGCTTTGCGGAAGACCTCCCATTGATCCAGCCCAAGGATTGCAGCCAAAATTTCTTTGCGCTCAGAAGGTTTTTTGGTGGCGAAAGAATCGGCCTTGCCCTGCAGGAAAAAAGAAGCATTCACAAAACTTTCATAGTCCAGACGCAGGGTATTGATGATTTTGGCATCGGTTTCGCGCAGTGTGCGTTCAGTCAGGACCTTCCAGCTTTTGTCCTGCGTTTCGGCATCAGATTGCTGAATGAAGAAGTCGACCTGGGTGGTTTTGCCACGGGAGTTGCTGCGGCTGACTCGGTAGACCTGGTTTTCGTATTCAAAATCGAGAGTCACCTCGGCGGTTTTGCTGGCGGTGTTGATGATGGCTTCATTTTGCACCCGGGCTTTGCCATAGAGCGCGTACGTGATGGCATCCAGCAGCGAGGACTTTCCGGCGCCGTTCGATCCAGAGATGCAAGCCAGGTCGAAGCCGCTGAACTCGATCTCAACCGGTTCGCGGTAAGAGGTGAAACCTGCCAGGCGTAATTTAATCGGAATCATCGTCCATCCCTAAAAAGCTATTAAATTCTTTTGTTGACTGCGGTCTGCGCTCGTTCCCCAAAAGGTCGACCCAGAATTGCAGGTCATAACGGCGAGAACGGATCGGAATCGGCATGGGCACACCCCAACCGAGCATCAGCACCTCCTCTTTGGGCTGCAATTTTGCCAGCATACCCCGCAGTCCACCTCTGCCAGGCAAGCCCGAAAGGACGGCATTGATATCATTCTCATCGCCCAGCGAGCCGGAGATGCGTGTGCCTAACTGCGACATGACTTCGTCGTAAATCTGAGAGGGACGCTGGTCAATGATGAGCAGGGTCACATAGTACTTGCGCATTTCGCGCGCGATCGTGCTAAAAATGGTTTGAGACGCCATCTCCCGGTTGAGCAATTTGTGGGCTTCTTCCACTACGACCACCAGCGGACGTGGTTCCTGCCCATTCCCACTGTGAAAATCTTCAGTGGATCGCTCCCAGGTGTCTCGAATTTTTCGGGTTATCAGGTTGGTGACCAGCAGGTAATCAAGCTCGTTGTCATATTTGCCAAAGGAGAGCACGACATGACGTTTGTCCTGAAGACTGGTGATAATGGCGTTAAGTCCACTACTGGCGGGCGCATCGGTAAGATAAGGACGGTTAAAAAGACGATTAAGTTTGCTGCGCAGCGCTTCGGCTGCACCTGGATGGATGCCGGCTTGACGAGCCCAAAAGGCTACGCTGTCCGGAGCAGGTTCTGTTTTCCCATCTTCATTCTCAACAACCGTGCCCACATTCATTTGCATGAATCTGGTAAACCAACTTTCGTGAAATTCGCTTTCCAACTTATCAAGAGTGGTGGCAGTAGTTTCTTTTAGATTGAGAATTTGAGTGAGCTGCAGCACATCCTCAACGGTTATATCACTGTGACTGACTTCAAGGGTGTAATCGGGCTGTTGATTACCAAATTTTGTGCCCGCTCCCAACCCAACCAGGCGAACCTTGTTACTGAATTTGCCTTTCAATCCTACGACGGCATCGCCAGTATCCGAGGAAGTCGAATCGATTCCATATTCGTTATGCATGTCAAAGATAAGGGTAGAAGCATGATCAGCATGGATCAAGCCAGCCAAAATCATGCGTGCAAGGAAGGACTTACCAGAGCCAGTGGTACCAAAAATACCGGAAGAACGTTGAACGAACTTATCGAGGTTTAGACAGACAGGATGATCCTGCTCACGAGTGCTGCCAACCCGGAAAATCTCCTTATTATTTTCTTCTCCGAAAATATCAGCGATATCAGCCCGATCAGCCAGTTTTACCGCTGCGTGGTGATTTGGAATAGTTTTGACTGGCATGGGAGACGGATCTTCAGTATGTTCCCTGCGCCAGGCTGAATAGTCGGGTGAAGCAAGATCGGGACCCTTTTCCTTCATCAGCACAGGCATGACTGCCAGGTTGGTAAAAAGGGTTTGCTCATTGAGGTAATCTGCCAGATGAGGTGCGAAGCGCTGGGAGTTGAGTTGGTTGGCATAATGCTCATCGATAGCAGTCAGTCGCAAATCGGTCACCAGACCGTAAAAACGCCAGTTGTTGCTGTCGATCACGACAAAAGCGCCTTCCTGCACCTCTTGTGGGGGGACTGTCAGTCGGACTTCCAGGTTCGCTTCCAGCCCACCGCCGATTACATAGCCAATAGTGGTGTTTTGAGTAAGTGTTTGGTTTTCCATATTATTCACGCTCCAGGTCAGTCAATACGTCCAACACCGTTGTAAGACGTGGGTAGTCATCCCGTAACAGTGTGATCATTTTCTGGCAGGCTTGTTCGTACCAAGCACTGTCATCGGCAGATTCATGCGCGCTTTTTGCCTGGCGCAAATGAGCGGCGAGCAGTTCTTCCACCGGTTGATCAAGCAAGCGCAGAATATGGCGCAAATACGACTGGTCGTTTAAAGAGGTGAAATGACACAATTCATCCGGGTTACAAAGGTGCAGCTCGTCCAGGCTGAGCGGTGGGCGGGGAGGCAGGCGGTGAGATATGGACCCATTTTGGGCGTATCCGACCGTCAGAACATGGATCTCAACTGGCAAGTTGCGGTTGTAACGGTTATCGGCAGTGTATTCTGTAGGAATACTGACCCCTGATACCAGTTGGCGAACAAGACTATCGTCGTTGATCAGAATATTAGTTATAAGACCGTAAATCTCACTTTGGTCCTCCAGCTTTACTTTGACCAGAGCGCCAAGAGCAGGGGTGTCCAACTCCCGAACGCGACAGCCGGCGACAAAATTGCTGTTCTCTGCCCGCAAGAGCTTGCCAATGGGGATACTTTTTTGTGTTTCGCTCATTTTAGACCTTTCAGGTAGTCTTTATTTGACCGGTAGCCAGTGATTTCACTGCCATCAGGGAATTTTGAAAGCAGCAGGTTTTCAATTTCTTCATACTCGGCTTGCTTCACCACTGCTAATTCGTGCGCGCGGTGGAGCGAGTAAGGGTAGGGATGCGAATCGAGCACCTGCGCATCAGCAAAGAGGGCGGCATGTATAAAACCAACCAAATCTGGTTGCTGCGAGATCCAATAGGGAATTTCGACTCTGGCCAGCCAGGGATGCTCCTTGACTGTGCTGACATTCATATAAAAGAATGCCACCCGCAAGCGGTCCACCGGGTCACCCCGACGTTTGGAGATGATCTCAAATACAGCCGAGCGCTCACCGGGGTTGATGCGATTCCCCAGGAGAATACGGTCGCTCACCCGATATTTTTTTTGTTCAGGCTCAGGATTTCCCGTCACCTCAGCGAAAATAGCGAGCATATTGTGCAGCATGGATGAACCGGGTTTGTCGATGTAGCCTGCGCTCAGGATGCCTACCTGCTGCAAGTGCTGGTCGAGTTGAAAAACTTCTTTTTGGGCTGCCCGGGCTTTTTGACTCGGGATGTCGCTGCGATAAAAGATATCCAGAGGACCATCCGTGACGGTCAGAACTGGTCGGGTGAGCTCCGGGCTGATCTCATCGCGGATCAGGATGCGTTCCCGCAGGTCGCGAACCAGGGCAATGTCATCCTCCGTGGCGAGACTGCCGTCTTCGCGAAGGATCTCAGCATAATCGAGCAGTTCAGAAATCAGTTTGATTTCCGGCGGCTGCCCGCTTCCAAATTTGACGCTTAGGATGCCAATGTTGATCAGTCCAAATTGCAGCGAACGGTGCCGGCTCGGAACAATCTGAGACCCATCTGCTGTGAGGAGAGTGTATTCTTTGGGCAGGGTAGGTGCAGGGAAACTCTCAAGAGGATTTTCTTGTAAAGGTTTGGCAAGGTAAAGGCTGGGTTTGCTGCTTTGCGCAAATTCGATTACCTGTCGTAATCTTTCAGGGTCCGAAGCCGCCTCATCAAACAAATTATTTAGTTGTCTGGCGATTTTTTTGCTTTCAATCAACCAGTTCCGGGCTTGTTCGGCATAACAACTGGCGTTGTTATCAACTGAAGCATAGTTTAGGGGCATGAGACATCCTGATTACTTGAAAAGAACTGCATCATGGGTCAATTATAACTATGAACGGATTCAATTTGGAACTAAACAATTTAATTCAGCGTCTATATGGTGAAGAAAGTTATTCAAGGAGAAAAAATAATGAAAAACAAAACTTTAACTTTAGCTATTCCCGTTTTGTTGCTTGCAACTTTGGTGTTAGGAGCATGTCAATTAGCACCAGCAGCGAATGCACAAAACACGTTAACCCCAGTCCAATCGACAAGCGATCTGCGAACTATTTCCGTTACCGGAACTGGTGAGGTAATTTTGGTCCCGGATATGGCTTACATCAACGTCGGTATTCATACCGAAGCAGAAGACGTGACCTCCGCGGTTTCAGCCAACAACCAGCAGGCTGCCAGTATTACTGAGGCGATTGTAGCGATGGGTGTGGAAGAAAAAGATATTCAAACCTCTAACTTCAATGTCTACTCGATGAACCGCTATGACAACATGTCAAATATTATCGGTACCACCTTCGCAGTCGACAACACCCTCTACATCATCGTACGCGATCTGCCCAAACTGAGCGAAATGTTGGATGCCGCTCTGAGCGCTGGCGCAAACCAGATTTATGGGATCAGTTTTGATATTGCTGATCGCAGTGGCGCTATCGCGAGAGCCCGCGACCTGGCTATCCAGGACGCTGAAGCCAAGGCTAACGCAGTCGCAGAAACCGCCGGTGTTGCATTGGGCAAGATCCATAACATCAGTATCGTCAACACCTCTTATGTTCAACCGCTTGCCGGATACGGTCGCGGCGGCGGTATGGCAGAGGATACCTCAACTGTACCGATTTCGGCCGGTCAGATCGTTGTAACCGCCAATGCAGATTTAGTATACGAATTTGGCGATAAGTAAAAAAGTCCCGTTCTGACTTCCCCTCCGTCAGAACCGGCAGCCCCTGGAATATTCCAGGGGCTTTATTAATTAAAGGAAAGGAAAAGATGGCTGCTCAAAAAAACCCTCTCTTTGGAGAGGGTCCGTGAGCAAAGCGAACGGGGGTGAGGAATAAGTTCTTATACCTCATCCTCAACTTAGCATTTCCCCGTCACTTCCCTACGCTTCTCATTGCGGATCAGGGCAAGGAGAAGGCAAAAATCCAAAGCGTATGCTTACTCATTTATAGCAATATTTTTTGTGCTTAAGTGTGCTGCAGGTTTGATCTTGAGCAGGGCGACAGCTGAAAAGAGGAATAAAAAGCCGTAGAGACCCATCAGGACGATATAGCCAGCTCCGTCTCCAATTGGACCGCCAATGTAACCACCAACTGCGCCGGCACCCGCCCCGGCCAGGTTCGAGATCCCAAGCCAGCGCCCGGCTTCCTTCTGAGGGACCAATTCAGTCCCCAATGCCCAGTTGGCTACGAAAAAGATCCCTGATGCCAAGCCGATCAAAACACCACCTACGTAAATCAGAGGCATGCTGGGGGTCAAAATTACCAGCAGCGTACCGATGGCAGCCAGGATGCCGCTGGCGAAGATCAGCGGTTTCTTGCCAAATTTATCGGTCAGCCAACCGGATGGAAGGGATATGATCAAAATCGAAATACCTACGACCAGCATTAACCGAGAGGTGGGACCGGCAGCGGCGCTGCCCTGGTATTCAGGAAATCTTTCCTGGATGAAATAGAGCACAAAACTGGTGAGATTGTTGGCACCAACCAGGAAGGCAAGCCGATTGACCACCCACCATGTGAAGGATGGTCGTTTTCTGGCTTCTGCACCAAGGCTGATACGGACTGAAAAGATCACGCCCAGAGCAACGGCAATGATCATCCCGACCACCCCAACGATCGCGATCAGAATAGTGGCTTGCTGATCCGGCAGACCCTGTAAGATGGGCAGTAACTTTTTTACACCCCAACCAACTAAAAGGATGATGCCGGTAAAGGCAAGCGTCATCACGACCAGGCGACCAATTGCTGCCCAGTCCATTGGTTCGGCGGGTCCCTTTTGGGGCGTCTCACGCACAAACATGGTCAGAATCACAGCAATGAACATGACGACACTGATGAAGATCAGGGCTCCCCAAACGTTGCCGGCGCTGACCATCTTGCTAACGGTGAAGGCAACGATGATCAAGGGTAAAGGAAGTTCAAAAAAGGCTTTAATAGCTGAATATCTGCCGCGCTGTTCAGAGGGAACGAGATCCGGGATCAGCCCCTGGGCTGCCCCGTGACCGATATTGGATGAGATCATTGAGAAGACAATAATAGCAAAGAGAGCAGTATAACCAGCCATTCCATCCATCGTTCCGGCAATTACACCAACGGTAAGGAATGCAAGTATCTCCAAAATGCCGCTCACCAGGATGAAAGGACGGCGCTTGCCCAGTCGGGAGGTGCTGCGATCAGAAAGTTGACCTGCCAGGGCTTGCACAAGCAAGGCGACCATTAGCGACACCAGGCGGAGATTGCCATAGCTGGTGCCCTTGGTTTCGTCACCAACAAATTGCTGGATCAGGAGGGGAACGATCAGAGGTGTCAGGGTTTGAGAGCGGAGCGTAATTCCAAGATAGATCACGTTCATGCTGATGGCGTCGTACCATTTGAGCGGTTTTTTCACTGCAGCTTCTTCTTCCATAGATACTCCTCCATCAATTCAAACTGAAAAAATTTGGTGTGGTTACAGGCTGAGATCGCGCCTTGGAAAATTATAACAGGCTGGGTGGGTCAACCTCGATTTGCCAGTCTCTCAAAGGCAAGTCTGGCAAAAGGGCTTCAGGGTTTGGTCCGCGCAGGATGATCTGCCAGCGCCAGAGACCGTGCATTCTTGCATAGTACGGCGGCAGAGGTCCAATCATATCGGTTTGATGCATGCCACTTGACTCGATCTGGTCTGAAATGATTGCGGCGAGTTGGCGGGCTTCCTGCTCAGCTTTCGATTGAGAGAGATGACGGTATTCCAGGCGGATAAGGCGATTGAACGGTGGATACCCAAGCATTCTGCGGTATTCCAATTCCTGATCATAGAAACCGCCAAAATCGTGACGCGATGCAGCCTGGATAACGTAATTCTCTGGTTGATAGGTCTGTAAAACTACTTCACCGCCCAGAGGACTGCGGCCAGCACGTCCGCTGACCTGCGTGAGTACCTGGAAGCTGCGTTCAGCAGCGCGGTAATCGGGCAGATTTAAGCCAACTTCGGCTAAAACTATACCGACCAGGGTGACCAGGGGCAGATCGAGCCCTTTTGCCAACATTTGCGTCCCGATCAGAATGTCAGCCCGATGAGCACTAAAATGGGACAAAATCAACTCGTGATCATCCTTGTTTTTGGTGGTGTCGGCATCCCACCGCAACAAACGGGCTTCCGGGAAGCGGTTTTTAACTATTTCTTCCAGTTTTGCGGTTCCCAAACCGAGTTGTCGGATTTGTGTGCTGCCGCAGTTTGGGCACTTGGTGGGCATCTTGCGTGAGTAGCCGCACAGGTGACAGAGCAGACCTTGTTGGCTGCCATGCCAGGTCAGGGGCTGGTCGTCATTCGGGCAGCGCAAACTCTGCCCGCAATGCCGGCAAAAAACGTAGGTGGCTTGCCCACGGCGGTTGAGAAAGAGAATCGCCTGTTGATTTTTGCTCAATACTTTTTCTAGTCTGCTTTCCAGAGAACGGGAAAGTACGCTGCTGTTGCCGCTTGTCAGTTCCTTTCGCATGTCGACAATCTGCACTTTTGGTAAGTCAAAAGTGAGTAGATCGTCTGCTGTGGCGAATTTGGGCAGATCAAATTTCAGGGAAAGTGCCTGGTTAGCCAGTGTTTGGCGGTGGGCAAGGATACGCCTGGGCATCTCGAGCAAGCGCCAATCACCGCGTTGGGCTTTAAAATATTGTTCCACAGCCGGTGTGGCACTGCCAAGTAATAAGTTTGCCTGGCTGATGTTTGCCAGGGCTTCCGCTGTGGGCACTGCTTGGTAAAAAGGCATGCGCTCGCTTTCGTCATAAGAGCTGTTGTCACATTCGTCCACCACAATTAAACCCAACTTTGGTAAGGGTACGAAGAGCGCGCTGCGTGAGCCAATAATGATCTGCAGATCGCCCTGGCGGGCTCGCCGCCAGGTATCATACCGTTCCCCTTCGGATAGTTTGGAGTGATAGAGACCGACCTGGTTTGGAAAGCGTGCCATGAAGCGGCGGACTGTCTGGGGGGTCATCGAGATTTCCGGCACAAGCACCAGGCATTGTTTGCCAGCATCGAGCACAGATTGAACTGCGCGCATATAAATCTCGGTTTTACCTGAACCGGTGACACCGTGGAGCAGCACAGGCCTGGGTTTTGGTTGCTTCCATTCAGCCTGAACTTTCTGCCAGACCTGGCTTTGATCGCTGGTGAGTTCCGGTGCCTCTTCGAGCGTAACCTCAATTTCAGCCAGTGGATCGCGCCAGACTTCTGTCTCGTTAAAATGAATCAACCCGGCATCTGCAAGATAAGAAAGATCGGCGTAATTGGCATCGGTTTCAGCATAGATCCAGGAAAAATCTAACGGAAACGCCTGCCTGGCAAGCAGGTCCAATACTTTTCCTCGCCTGGTTTGCGTGATCGGTGTTTTACCCAAGGTCTCTTTTTCGAGTGTGGGCACAGCCGAAGGTTGAATGGAAAGCGCGGCAGTACGCAAGGTTTTGGCAGCAACACGGGGCGGCGGCAGGATATTGTTGGTATGAACCAAGCCCTGTGAGCGCAGCCAGTCCAGCCCTTTGCGCCAATCCACTTTGGGGATAGCCCGATCGATCTGATTGCCGCGCAAGTCACCACGACTCTTGAGTAATTTAAGCAGGCGCTGTTGGGTTTGGCTGAAAGGCGACAGATCGGACGGCAAGTCAGCCGCAAGGGCAACAGAGATATCTGCCCGGCGTGATAATCCGGTTGGGATCATCAATTGCATGCAAGCACCCAAAGGCGTAAAGTGGTGTTGGGAAAGCCATTGCGCCAAGCTGATTTGTTGCTCAATAAGCAAGGTGTCCGGGGCGAGCAGTTCGATGATCGGTTTTACATCAGGCACTTCAGCTTGCTCCGGTAGTGCCAAAACAACACCCTGGACAATTTGCTTGCCGAAGGGAACGACCACCAGGCTGCCCGGCTGGATCTGACCCTGCAGGTCAGGCGGAATGGAATAATGATAGGTTCTCTCAATCTGACTGAGATTGATGCTGACTTCTGCGAAAGCGCTCATCGAAGCACCTTCGGTTAAGGAGTTACAAAGATAAGATAGTCAGCAGAAAAGACCATTTTGTTGATCTGATCGGCGGGGATATCAATTCCACTACCCAGATAATTTTGCCAAACCACCGCCATGGTAGTCTGCCCGGTCATTTGGTTGAATTCGTTGAAGGCAAAGAAGGGCGAAAAGCGGGCTGCTGAGGCACTGATACGGTCCATGTCCTGGTAGAGTTGGTTCCAACTGTCCCTTTGAAGAATCACCGGATGATCGGCAAGCAAAATGACTTGCTCTGGCAGATTTCTCAGATACTGTTCCAGCTCTGAGAGCCGATAGGTATTGAAAAGTGGTTCGCGTTGACTAGGAGGCAAGGTCCACTCCTGGTGGAGTTTCCAGGGTTCAAAGAGGTCGGTAGCCCGGCGGGAGTGCACGCTGATATAAGTAGAGCCATCGGCAGGTAGATTACGAATCTCGAGGTTGGTGCCATAGAAACCGGTCAGGATCAATTTAACTTCAGAGAAAGTTTCGTTGAATTCATGACGGACACGTAAATAGAAAACCGTCACATCTTTGCCGAGCACTTGAATGGTTTCACTGTGGATACCACGATCCATCAGTTGAAATGAGACCATGCCAGACAGGTTGAGCAAAGTGCCGTTTTCTGCATTTTCTTTGCGGGTCACATAGTAATAAGACCAGTCGACGATCTGGCTGCCGGTAGTGAGAACGGGCAGGTTTGCCAGTCGGGTTGGGATCGGTGTAGGTGTGGATGTGGATGTGGGCGTGGGGACCAGTGTTGGGGTGGGGGTCAGGGTGGGCGTTGGCGTCATGGTAGAGGTGGGAGCCGGCGTAAAGGTATTCGTCGCTGTCGGTTCCAGCGTGTCGGTTGGCGCTTCGGTTGGGAAGGCCGTTGGACGTCCTTCATAAACCGGGGTGCAAGCCCAAAAGCTTGTTGCCAGGATGCCGCAGATTAAAACAAGGATGATCGGACTGGTCAGACGTTTATTGCTGTTCATTTTCACCCTCAGATATGATGGCTGACACGTAGCCGACCACAGAACTAAAATCCTTGCTGACATCACCTGATGTGCTGTAATTGGCGATGCTTACCTGGCTGGCTCCAAGTTTTTTGGCGGTCAGCAGAACCGTGGCAATGGCACCATATCCACAGGCTTCAGCTTTATGGGTCGATTTGAGCGCGTAGAAAATGTTGGGGTCAAAGTTCTGCAGACTGTCAATCAACCTGCCGTCAAGGCGGTTGGCTTGGCTTTGCTGATAGAAATGAGAAAGGTCGCTTGAGGCGATCAATAAAGTTGGTTCGTTGTCCGGGAACGAACCAATCAAAGCAGCCAGTTCTTCCGAAAGTCTTTTTGCCGTTGAAAGAGATTGATCCATCAGCATCAGTGGTATCAGTTGGAAGCCGTCCGGAAGCAGATATTGAAGGAAGGGCAGCTCGATTTCGATCGAGTGTTCTTGATCGTAGCGGATTTTGTTAAGTTGAAGTCCAAATCCTTTTAACCGTGAAACCAGTGTCTGCAGTGAATCGTGATCGACTGGCACCTCACCAAACGGTGTTTGATAGGCGTCATGGGCACTGGTGAGCACATTAGCCTGGTAATACTGATGAGAAGGGGAGATGATGATCACGCAGCTGAACCGCTGACCTTTTATAGCTTTGAGGGCAAAAGCAGCCGTCTGACCGGAATAATACAGCCCTGCATGGGGCAAAACCAAAGCCCTGACTCTCCCGCTAAAAACGGGAGGGTCAGCCTGGTCCAGGAAGGATTCGAGCATCCTGCGCAACTGCATTGGGTCGCCTGGATACCAGCTTCCTGAAATTGGTGAGGGACGAATGTTTTCGCCAGTAGGTTGTTGCATGCCTCTATTTTAACACGGAGGCGCGAGGAGATTTGCTGAACTTAGTTATTGTTCATCAAATCATGATAAAAATCAGCATACTCCCTGAGCAATGCCAATAAGGAATCCAACTCCTCGGCTTTGTGTTTGTTGGAGAAACTGGTAAACACATCCTGGATGTGCTGGGCAATTTCGTCAGTTGCCTTGATACCGATTTCATCCAACACGATCGTCCAAACGCGTTTGTCTTCATCGTGACGGGTTCGGCGGATAAATCTTTTGTCTTCAAGGGCTTTACAAGTCTTGCTCAAATTGCCTGGATTGATATCAAGTTCTTCTGCAAGTTCCGTAAGAGTCGTGCTTTCGCTGGCTTTGATTTGCAGGAGGATCCTGACCTGTTGTTGGGTTAGATCATATTTTTTACAAAATTCGAAGCATAAGCCAAGCCGGCTGCGCTGCAATTCTCTGGTCAAATTCCATAGTTCCCAAATAAAGTCTTCTTTTCTCATCGTTCCTCCAAATATATTTTTTATATTTTAGTTATTTAATAATAATGCTTTTTGACAACAAATGCAAGTATTTATACAATGAATTTGTATGAGGAATTATTTTACTTGAAAAAAGTTGGGCTTTTGGCGCGAATCAATAAGAAACCTGCGGTGCCGGTCATTCCGAGCTCTTTCCTCAAATCGTCATTTGTCAGCTCATAAAACAGACCCTCACCAGGACGTTTCGGGTCATAGAGCAGTTCTTCCCGGATGACAAAACCGTTGCCGTGATTGATATTGGTAACAGAATAAGCACGCCCCTGTTCATCAACCCGGGTTACCACGATCATGTGGTCAAAACCGGTGTAATTGGAGACGCCTTTGAGAACAAATAGATAAAGCCAGTCACCCGGCTGGAGGGGATCGTTGCGCCAGTTGCGCTTGCCAACACTTTCGTAAACCCAAGTGTAGTCATAGTCATCAGGTGGGAAAAACGTACGCTCCAGGATGCGCAATCCATGACATTCCGGGTTATCCGTGCGGGGGCAGAGCAACCACATATTGTGAGGATTGGCATCGGCAGGAAGATAGCCGCCATCGCGCATGATGGCGACTGTCAGCGGACCGCACATATTATCCGGTGATTCGTAAGGACCTTCGGTAAAGTCGATCATGCGGGCAACTTCCAGCGCTTTTTTGGGGGTGTTTGCCAGGTAAGCCAGGCTGGCTTCGTATAACCATATTTCAGCCTGCTCTTTTTTCGTCAGTGTTGGGGTGGGTGAAGGCGGCACAGGCGTGGCTGTGTTGGTTGGTGTGGGAGTAGGCGTGTTTGTGGCAGTTGGGGTGGGAGTGCGCGTTGGCGTGGATGTGAGCGTTGCCGTTGGGGTTGGCGACGGCGTTAAAACGCTGCAAGCGCCAAGAATAAAGAGGGAAAAGGTCAGAATAAGTAGTTTGATCGTCCGTCTCATTGCAAAAAGTCCCAGGGATTGACACGACCGTATTCGTCGTTGCG
>Ga0209612_1000128_pt1 | contig 84974 bp, 61 predicted proteins | sample BioC12SIPDNA_FD_185746 | JGI IMG/M metagenome (GOLD analysis project Ga0209612, IMG submission 185746) | Anaerobic biogas reactor microbial communites from Washington, USA - Biogas_R1_B C12 SIP DNA (SPAdes) (version 2) | ecosystem: Engineered > Bioreactor > Anaerobic > Unclassified | place...
GGACTACGAACTCCGTTTCCAAATCAAGCCCCGCCCCATCGGGGAATGACCACGACAAAATCCCGCAAGGGTATGTCAGGTTCTCTGGAAACGATCGACCTGAACACCTACCGCGGCCTGAGCACCACCAGAGGCGCCGAAACATTAGGCGATTTCTGATAGATCGAGACAACGAGTGGCGAGGTGGTCTTGGGCTTTCCCCACGACTGAGCCGCCTCACCTCCCGGTTTCCGCCGACCACAATCCAAAGCCCGGCCGCTTCAGGCCGGGCTTTTCGTTTACCGTTGTGGACTGCCCGATCGATCACGGAAAAGTTCAGCGGGCTTGGCGAAGCCGAGTTCGCCCGATCTCTCGGACCTGCTCGATGGATTGGCTCAGAAGGCTGTAATCGACCTCGTGAATGTTCAGCGGCCGGCCGATTCCCTCCAACATCGTCAGCGTGAGCTGGCCGCCGAGATGCTGGCGGAACTCCTCGAGTCCCGTAAGAAGTTGCGCCGCATCACCCAGTTGCGGATGGTCCAACGCGAAACCCAACCTCGAAAGGCAGTCCAGCACGCGTCCGGCATCGAACCGCGAAAGGCCCATGGCCAAGGAGGAATAGGCGGTATCGATCGCCACGCCGATCGCGACGGCTTCGCCGTGCCGCAGCGAGAAACGCGACATCGCTTCCAGCTTGTGGGCCGACCAATGCCCGAAATCCAACGGTCGCGCTTCGAGCATCTCGAACGGATCGCCGCCCCTGGTGATGTGCTCCAGGTGCAACTCGGCCGATCGGCGAATGATCGGAAGACATCCTGCCATGTCGCGGGAACGAATCTGCGCCGTCTCGCGGCACAGTCCCTCGAACAACTCGGGATCCTTCAGCAAAGCGACCTTGACGGCCTCGGCAAAGCCGGCCACGAAGTCGCGGTCCGAGAGCGTCTCCAGCAATCGAGTATCGTTGATCACGCCCCACGGCACGGCGAACGTTCCGAGCCAGTTCTTCGTGTTGTAGAGATTGACGCCGTTCTTCACGCCGACGCCCGAGTCCGCCTGGGCCAGCGTGGTCGTCGGCAGTCGAATCAGACGCAAACCGCGATGGGCCAACGCCACGGCAAACCCCACCGTGTCGAGCACGGCGCCGCCTCCGACGACCACGACGTAGCTGCGCCGGTCGAGTTCCGCGCGATGCAACTCCCGGAGCACCCGCTCCAGGACGTGGATGTCGTTCTTCAACGCTTCTCCGCCGGGTACAAACTGCACCTCGCCGGCCGCGACCACTCGATCGGCAAATCGGGTGAAGAACCGACGGATGCCGGCGACAAGCGTTGACGCAGCCTCCGCGACGTTGGCGTCCACCCAGAACTGCACCCGTGCGGGCTCCGTTTCGGACGGCTCCGTCAACTCGGCCAACACGTGCTGTTCGTCTCCGAACACGTCCTGCGTGAACCGGAGCCGATGCACGAAAGGCACGGAAAACGCAACGTCTGCGGAAACGGAATCACGCTTGGCACTCGCGTCGATCATGTCCCTCACCTCAGCCAGTCTCCTCGCACACCTTATGCTACAAAGCAGTTCGTCCCTGCTGCAAGAGTTCCAGCGGATGGGTGCGGCCGACCCGGACCGCCGGGCCAATCGCGGCCAAGGCGGCAAATAGCAGAACTGCCACAAGCCCGATCAGTAGCGCCGCCGGAGGCACCACCAGGACCGGCTGCAGGCCGCCGAAGAAGCTCATGTAGCTCGACAAGCCGGTGCCGCACCAGCCGGCCATGATGCCGAATCCAAGGCTCAAAACGCAAGCCACGATGCCCACGAGCAGACCTTCCGCCACAACCAGCCGCACCAGGGTCCCTCGGCTGAAGCCCAACGCGCGCAACACGCCCATTTCCCACTGGCGGGCACGAACGGAACTGATGACGACTGTCAGCATACCGACGCTGCCGATCGCCACGGCCACCAGGGGCATCACGCTGGCGGCCCAAAGCCAGCGCGAGGCGTTGCCGCGAATTGCCCGCCGTACGTCGTCGGCCGAAACGGCCTCGATGTACGCCGCCGGCCGTCCCTGAGATCCCCGCTCCCCCTCGCTGCCCATAAGGGAGTCGACCTCCGTTCGTTTCGGCCTCCCGATCCGCACATCCTCGCCAAGCGTGGAGGAATAGTAGTTCCGGACAGCCTTGGCGATTTCGCTCGGATGGGTGGCAGGCGTCTCGTAACGGAGCCAGACGTGCCTGGCCTTGAAAAGGTCGAAATCGGCCCGAACCGTCTGGAAGTCGGCGATCACCAGGGCGGCAGCACGGTGAGTGCGCACACGCAGGCCGCCGATCTTCGTCATCCAGTGCCAGCCCTGAAACTGCACCGAAGCGGCAATCGTATAAGCGACAGGATGCTTGGGGTTTTCCGGCGGCACCAGTTCGAAACGATCGCCGATCTTCAGTCCTGTTTCGTGCAGGAAGTGTTCCGGGACAATGCAGCCGCGGTCGGTCTGCATCGCCGCCAGCGCGCCGTCCCGCGTGCCCCGCACGTAACTGAAGTCCAAGAGCGGCGAGTCCCCTCCGATCGCCTTGGCGGGATCGATCCCAATCAGCACCACGTTATCCTGCCGGGTCACCGACGCACGCTCGGCGCTGCCGGTCAGGTCTTCGCGCAGACGCGGCTGTTCCACCACAACGGGAGCACAACGATCGGCGTCGATCCCCGGCAGACGGGCAACCTCCTCGGCCGCCCGATCGGTCAGCCCGTAGGGTTCGAAACTCACTTGCAGGTCGGGCGTCCATCTTCCGGGGACGAAGGTCTCCAGCAGCGTATAACCCCACACCTGGATGCTGATGTACAATGTAAGCCCGACGCTCAGTGCGATCGCCGAGGCAACGGTTCGCCCGATATGGCATGTGAGCTGCTGCGCGAGCAACTTGGGGCTCAAACCGATCGCCTTGGCCAGCGCGGGGCCGGCGAACCGATCGACCAGCCGAACAATCGCGGGGGCGAGCAACAGAAACCCGACTGCCAGGGCAAGCACCCCGCAAATCAGGCGGCCCTTCGCCTCCTGCTCGGAAGTTGGGGGGAACACGAAGGTGAGAACCGGCGCCAGGCCGACCAGCACAAGTCCCAGCGAGGACCAGAACCAGTGCCACTTGGTGTTGCCGGGCGCGGTGCTCTGCGAGGGAACCATGGCGTCGAGCGGCCGCACGCGGGTCGCCTTCCATGCCGGAATGAATGCGGCAAGGGTGGCGGCCCCGAACGATGCAACGGCCGCCAGGACAACTGCCAGGGGACCGATATGGGCTCCGTGCCGCCACATCGAACTCGAAAAGGAGCCCGCCAGGCTGAGCAAGACCTCTCCCGCCGCCAATCCGCCGGCGAATCCCAATGCGGCGATGAACAGACTTTCGGCAAACACGAGTTGGGCCACCTGGGCTCGCGTCAAGACAATCGCTCGCAACATGGCAAATTGCCGAGTCCGCTCCGAAACGCCCATGCTGAGCGTATTGAAAATCACCAGAAACGCCAGGAGCATGGCCATGAAGGTGGCCAGGAAGGATTGGAGTTTGAGGTTCTTGGCAGCCGCGGCCTCGTCGAGCTGTTCCTCCAGATCGTGGTCCTCCTGGAACTGAGCGGGTTCGTCAAAGGCACTCAGCCGGGGACCCCAGGCGTAGCGAAAAGCGTGGACGTCGGTCCCCTCTTTCAGGCAGAGCCCCACAAAGGTCACGACGGGCTCTCGCTTGAGAATCGTTGCGGCCCCGTCCATGCGCGCGTAGATCCCGGCGATGCTCGGGCTGGGCAGGTCCATGTTCGCAGCCGACCGGCCCGTGATGGGTACCGGCGGGTTGTCGACGATCCCCACCACGCGCAGCGGCTGACTCGATTCTTCCCGCCCCACGATCAGGGCGTCGCCCACATCGACGCCGTAGCGATCGGCGATCTGTACGCTCACAGCCACGTCGATCGTGCCGGGCTCCTCGGTGTCTTCGCGCTCCTCGCCGATCCAGCGCCCCCGCACCAGGTCGAAGGGGGGCGCCGGTGCGTCGGTTCCCAGCAGAAGACACTCGTTGACCCCTTCGCCCGGCTGCGACCCCGATCCGGGCGGGGGAGCCTGGAGCTTGACGGCCTGCGATTGAATGACCACCCGTTCCGCCCACATCGGCTCGGCGGCGCTCACCTGCGGATCGTTGCGCAGGGCCTCCACCACCTCCGGCAGCACCCGGCGGTCCCACTTCCGGCTGATCGGATCGACCGACAGCGTGTAGCGGCCCAGCGCCCGCTCGGCATAAACGTCGTAAGACCGAAGCAGACCCTCATACCCGCTGACCATCCACAGCACCAGACAAGTGGCGGCCGTAGTGGCGAGAACCGTCAGCAGCGAGCGGACGGGATGTTGCCGCAGAAAGCCGAGCGTGAGCTTTGCGACGGTTCTCATGATGCGTCCCTCGCACAATCGGCGGCTTTCCGCAGGGCATCCTGGTACGCATTGGCAAGCCCTTGAGCGTCTGCAAACCCCGCGGTCTGAAAACCGTCGACAATCGCGCCGTCCTTGAGGATCCGGACCCTGTCGGCAGCCAGAGCGACGCTCGGCTCATGGGTGACCATCACGATGGTGCGGTTCTGCTCGTCGCAAAGAGAACGCAACAAGCCGCAGATCTCCGCACCCGCCACCGAATCGAGGTTTCCGGTAGGTTCGTCGACCAGGAGAATCGCCGGATCGGTGACCAGCGCCCGGGCGATGGCCACTCGCTGTTGTTCACCTCCCGAAAGAGCGTCGGGCTTATGCGTGCGGCGATCCGTCAGGCCGAGGCGATCGAGCAGCGAGGCAACCTTGTCTCCGCCGCGCCGGTGGTCCATCACCGGCAGCTGAATGTTGTCCTCGGCGCTGAGGAGCGGCAGGAGATTGTAGGCCTGGAATACCAATCCGATCCGCTCCCGCCGGAAACGGGTCAGCCGGGCGTCGTTCAGACGCGCCAGGTCCTGGCCGTCCACAGCGATCGAGCCGGAATCGATGTCGGTCAATCCGGCCATCGCATGGAGCAACGTGCTCTTGCCCGATCCGGAGGCCCCCATGATGGCGACAAACTCCCCTCGCTGAACGGTCAACGAAACGTCGCTGAGCGCTTCAATGACCTGGGTGCCTTGCCGGAATCGTTTGGTAACATGCTCTACCAGCAGGGGCGGCACGGCCTTGCCGGACGTCTCCGTCTCGTTGACACCCCCTCTTTTAACGTCTGCCGCACTTGCTCGGTTGTATTCTGGCATTCCTGATCGTTCCCCGTTTGGTTGGCCGTCGGCCGTCTCACCGTATTCTCAGGCACGGCTTGCGTTCTGAAAGTCTATCTGAGCATTTTGCGTGCCAACCCGCAACTTGCGGTCTGTTCGTAGAACCGCCGATCGTGTGAACGAGTACCTGAAGAAAACTCGACCGTCGTGCCCGATGCTCCGAAGCGGTCCATCCGATTCAGGGAGCAGAGGGGGTGAGAACTCTGGGTGGCCGGCCGCCGATCTGTCGGATTCCTCGACACAACTGTCGGCTTTTTCGACACGCGGGAGGTTGGAGGAAGGTGCCCGGCACGCCGCGAGCGGCCTGCAAACAGCCCGTGCAGGCCTCAATAGTATCCCCCAAGCCGTATTGGCACACGAATTGCCCTAATCTCCGAAGCGAGATCTCGGCGACTACCGATTGACAAGCAGTTCCAAGAGTCACCCGGTTATGCTGGACGGACCCCTTGTGACTGTCGGCTGCCACGGAGAGGAGGAAACCGTGCCCACCCAACAGCGATCCGCGTTCACCCTTGTAGAACTCCTGGTGGTGATCGCCATCATCGGAATTCTGATCGCACTGCTATTGCCGGCCGTTCAGGCGGCCCGCGAAGCGGCACGGCGGATGAGTTGCACCAACAACCTGAAACAACTCGGCATCGCGATGCACAACTACGCCGACACGTTCAGAGAAACGCTGCCCAACGCCGGCTTTTCCGGATCGGTCTTTCCGAACGACTACTCGCCGCTGGCCAAACTGCTGCCCTACTGCGAACAGGCGAATCTGCAGGATCTGATCGACTTCTCGATCTACATGGGCCACCCCGGAACGACGGACCTGCCGGTCGAACTGCGCCCGGCAGCCGCCACCGCGGTTCCCATCTTCCTGTGCCCCAGCGACGGCGAGCCAGCGCTTCACGACATGACACTCCCCTCCGGCGCAGTCATCCAGGTGGCGGGCAGCAACTACGCCATGAACCACGAGAGCGGCGTCAACGGCGTCTACAACCCGGGGTTCGGCGCAGCCAACGGCCTCTGCTGGGTCGATGCCGACGTCAGATTGGCGTCGATCACCGACGGCACGAGCAACACGCTCGCCTTCACCGAGTCGCTCCGCGGACCCGGCGACACCCCGAATCTGACCCCGACCCCCGACGTGCAGGTCTATCGCGGCCAGACCAGCGCCTACGCGACCATTCCCGATACCGCCGACTCGGGCGGGCTCGACGCGGTGCTCCCCAGCATCACCGGATGGGACGGCAATCGCCTGCTCTTCTGGCTGCGCGGTTGCTCGCCGACCGGCCCCGTCATGAACGGGCGGTTGACGCCCAATCACGAGGCTCCCGATTTCGTCTATCGATCCGCCAAGGTCACTGCCGCCCGCAGCCGCCACCCCGGCGGCGTCAACGCCTGCTTCTGCGACGGCAGCGTCAGCTTCGTCAGCGAAACCGTCGAACGAGACACCTGGCACGCCCTCTGGACCCGAGCCGGCGGTGAGGTGGCAAGCCGGTAGGATCGTTTAACCCGCTGCCGCAGGCGAGGATGAGGTTCTGATTGGAAACAACTGTGGTCTTTTGCCTCGCCTACGGCAGCGGACCAAACAATTGTTTCGCAAGAGATCTGGTTCACAAGCACCAAGAAATACCCCCAGCAATGAACGCAACCACCGACACACCTCTCCCCTTGCGAATTGAGCACCTGATCAAGCGATTCAAACAGGGTGCCGCCACGATCGAAGCCCTGTCGGAGGTGTCCCTCGAGGTGACGCCCGGCGAATTTGTTGCCGTCATGGGGGCCAGCGGCTCGGGCAAGAGCACGCTGCTGCACGTGGCGGCCGGCCTGACGGCGCCCGACGAAGGAAGTGTCTTCGTCGACGGAGAGGACCTGGCTGCCATGTCGGACCGGCGCCTGACCGTCTTCCGACGCCGCCGCATCGGCGTCATGTTCCAGGCCTTCAACCTGATTCCTTCGCTGACGGCCGAACAGAACATCATGCTCCCCGTCCGCACGGACGGGCGCGGCGCCGAATCGCGGGAGCGGCTCGAAATGCTCCTCGACCGGCTCCGGCTCGCCGGCCGCCGCACCCATCGGCCCGATGCTCTCAGCGGCGGCGAACAGCAACGCGTAGCCTTCGCCCGGGCCTTGATTGCCGACCCGGCCATCGTGCTGGCCGACGAACCGACGGGCAGCCTCGACTCGGTGACGGGCCAGGAACTATGCCGGCTGCTCCAGGATCTGTGCCGCGAACAGCACCGCACCATCGTGGTGGTAACCCACGAGCCGGCCGTCGCTACCTGGGCCGACCGGATCGTCGTGTTGGCCGACGGGCGGGTACTCACCGATTTCAGGAGCGCGGAGTTCGGCGACGCCCAGTCGCTGGCCGCTCACTACCACGACATCGTTCAGGCCGCCTTGCCGGTGGAGGCCTCGCGATGAACGATCTCCGAACCGTGCTGACGCTGCTCTTCTCCCAGGCCCGCCATCATCCGGCCCGCCTGCTCCTCGCCTCGCTCGCCGTGATCGCCGCCTCCTGCGCGGTGGTCTGGGTCGTAAGCGGCTACGACGCCCTGGTGAGTCAGTTCGACGACCACGCCTCGTCCTATATGGGACGCTATGACGTCCTCATCGTTCCCGGCGGGCCCATGGGCGGAACGCTTCCTGAATCGATTCTCGACGAGTTTCGGGCGGACCGGGCGGTGGCCGAGGTCAATCCGATCGTCCAGTCGCGAGTGACCGTCGCCGCAGCCAAATCAACTTCCGGCGGCGAGAAGATCGAACCGGGCACCCAGGTGATGGGCGGTTCCCTCCCGCCGGTCTACGGGGCGCCGCCCCTCGGCCCCGTGCTCGTGGGCACCAGAGCGACCGAGCCGCCCTACGAACTGGTCGAGGGACAGTGGCTCGCCGGCCCCGGCTCGGCCGTCCTGAGCGACCGGGAGGCCAAACGCCTGGGCATCCGGGTGGGCGACCAGGTGCTGGTCACCTCGCTGACTAATCAGAAAACCCTGTCCCTGGTGGGCACGGCTCGAGAGCCCGCACGATCTCCGATGCTCGGCGGTCCGCCGGGCGGCGGCGGAGGCAGGCCCGGCGGCGCAGGACAAGCTGAAAGTCGTTCGCCCGGCAAGGGAGGCCCAGGCCGCGGCGGACCCGGCATGGGCCAGCGCCGCGGCGAACGTCTGCGCGGCGGTCCTGGAGGCCCCAGAGGCCCAGGGAGACCCGGCCCGGCCTCGGCAGAAGCGGCCGGACGCCCGAGCCTGCCCGGCGTTTACGGCACCACGCCGGCCTCCAGCGCCCTTTACGTTCCCATGGAGGTCGCCGCCGAAATCAACGGCTATCAATCGCCGCCGAACGTCATCCAACTGGCCCTCCACGACGATGCCGATCCAGCCGATTTCGTCCGGCGCTGGCAACCGCGGATGGCCGAAGCCGCCCCTGGGGCGAATCTCCTCGACCTGGCGGCCGTCGAAGCAGGCATGGGCCAAGGCCGGGATATCGGCGGCAAGAAAACCCAGGCCTACTCGGCCGCCGGGATGGCCCTGCTCGCCGCACTGTTCATCATCTTCACCACGCTCTCCATGGGCGTGAGCGAGCGGGCCAGAGAACTGGCCGTGCTCCGGGCCGTCGGACTGACCAGGAGCCAGGTGGTCGCGCTCGTGTTTGCCGAGAGCCTGCTCCTGGCCCTGATCGGCTGGGGCGGCGGGCTGCTGGCCGGCTTCGGGTTGCTCCAGTTGGCCCAGCAGGCTCAACCCGATCTGTTTCCCACCGGCGTCTCCCTGGGCGCCTGGTGCGTGGCCCTCACGGGCCTCAGCGCCCTGGGTGGCTCGCTGGCCGCGGCGGTGCTTCCCGCCTGGCGGGCCGCCCGAGTGCGACCGCTCGAGGCCATGGTTCCCCCTCGCCCCAGGCCTCACGGGGGAAGAGCCGCGATCGCTGCTGTCGTCGGCCTGGCCCTCATCACAATCAATCCGATCGCCGTTTTCGTCCTCCAGGTTCCGCTCGAATCCCGTTCCTGGGTCTACTGGGCCCTCGGTTACCCGGCCATGGTGGTCGGCTTCCTGCTGCTGGCCCCGGCCATGGTCCTGGCGGCCGAGAAGTGTTTTGGATACCTCGTTGCAAGGCTGCTTATGCTTGACCCGCAGCTCGCCACGACCCAACTCTCGGCCAACCTGTGGCGGACGATCGGCACAACGGTCGCCCTGTGCGTGGGCCTGGCCTTGTACATCTCCACGCAGACCTGGGGCTACTCGATGCTGCAGCCCTACTTCCCGGGCCGCTGGCTTCCCGACGTGCTCGTCGCCTTCCAGCCCGTGGGCTTGAGCGATGCAGAACTGTCGGATCTTCGCTCGACGCCGGGCGTCAAATCGTCGCAGTGTCTGCCGGTGGCCGTCGAACAGCCCAAGCTGGCCGATTTCCAGCCGACTCCGCTCCTCATGCACGACAACGTCATCCTCATGGGGCTGGAGCCGGGCGACGCCTTCGGAGGCGATCGGCCGTTTCTCGATCTCACCTTCCTCGAAGGCGACGCCGCCAGTGCCATTGCCGCTATGACGACCGACCACGCCTGTCTCCTTCCGGAAAACCTCTCCCGCGCCATGGAACTGCACCTGGGCGATACGCTCCAGCTCGTGCCGCCGCAGGCCGGAGGCCGCCCCGTGGTCTACAAGATCGCGGGCGTCGTCGACTTGGGCGGCTGGCACTGGTTCACCAAGTTCTCGGGAGTCCGCCGGCAGGAGACCCGCACGAGCGGAATCGTGTTTGCTTCCTATCAGAACGTGCGCCGCGATTTCCAACTGAAGGGGATCGAGTTCTGCTGGTTCAACACAGACCGCAGCGTGCCCCTGCCCGAAATCGAAGCCTCCATGCAGGCGCTGGCCAATCGCCACGCGGGCGAGACCTATCTCTCGCCGGATCACGGTGAGGTGACGGCCCATCGGCCAAGCGCCCGGGTGACCGCCACCGAGACCTTGCGGGCGAGCATCGGAACCCGGGCCGACTCGGTCATCTGGGGCATGAGCCAGTTGCCGCTGGTCACCCTGGCCGTCGCCTCGCTGGCGGTGGTCAACACGATCGTCACCTCCACGCGGATGCGTCGCTGGGAGATGGGTGTGCTGCGTTCGCAAGGCATGACCCGTTTCGGCCTGGTTCGGCTGGTCCTGGCCGAGGCGATCCTGATCGGCTTGGCCGCCTGCCTGCTGAGCTTGGCCTTCGGGCTGACGGCCGGCTGGTGCGGCGCCGGCATGGCCCAGTACGGCGGCAGTTTCTTTGGCGGCATGAAAGCCCCCTTCACCATCCCTTGGGGCCACCTGGCCCTGGGCATTTCGGCCACGCTCACCCTGTGCCTCGCCGCCGCCGTATGGCCCGCCGTTTTGACGGGGCGCACCGAGCCGCTGAAGCTGCTTCAGGCGGGGCGCGGGACGATGTAGTGCAAGGCAATGGACAAGATCCGGCCTGTTGATTTGGTCGCCCCTTGTGTGCAAGCGAGTCTGGCGAGACCAACTGCCAGCGGTTCGCGACACGTCTAGGGAGCGGTTTCCAGTTGTTTGTCCTGAACTCGGGTGAAGCTGATGATCGTCGTGGCAGGAGCACGCGTCTTGGGGTCCCTGTAACTGAATCGAAGCCTCATTTGCGTAGGCGAGATCTCGACGATCTCGCAACGGTCTGTCGGCGGCGCCCCGACGGTAGCTCGCTGTGCGCTGACAATCCACGCACCGATGCTGTTCCTGGAAGAATACTGCCAGATCTGCAGTTCATTGGGCGGGGCAGTGGACCATTCCAGATAGGTGATCTCCGGGCCGTAGCTGGATCGAACACGGGCCGTACCGTCAGGGCGGAAGTTCAACACGTTTCCGAGATCGCCTCTCCACGTGCCGATCAAAGGGGAGGCCGAATTTTGCCGCACGCGAGAAGCGCGTATTGAGTAGAGTCCAATCCCGGCGATCACAATCAGTGAGAGGATCAGTAACAGGATCAACCTGCGATGTGCCCTTGAGGGGCGTTTCTCGCCGGACATGTTGGGCGTCTCAGTCGTCGTGAATCGCCTTGAGCAGTTGTACAATCTTCTCGTCGCGCCACCGGGCAAGTTCTGCGGCAGGCGTGTCCCCCGCCTCCTCCCGGACTCCCGAGACAAGGGCGTCGGTGGTTTCGGCGGGGAGCGAGGTCCAGGAGGCCATGTCGGCCCAGAGCTTGTCGAAAGAAACACCCACGTGGTCGATGAAGTGCTGGATCCCGCCGGGGCCGCCGCCAAGGTGGAAGATCATGTGCGGGCCCATAAGGGCCCAGCGGATACCGGGCCCGACCGCGAGGGCTTTATCTACGTCGGCCACGCTAGCCACACCTTTCAGGACGAGGTCGATCGCCTCACGCCACACGGCCGCCTGGAGTCGGTTGGCAATGTGCCCCGGCACCTCCTGGTTGAGCACCACCGGCACCTTGCCCAGCGACTCGAACAGGGCCTTTGCTTCCGCGAGCACTTCCGGAGCAGTCTGCTTGCCCGGCACGAGTTCGACCAGCGGGATCAGGTGGGGCGGGTTGAAGGGATGGGCGATCAAGCTTCGGCCCGGATGCTGCATCACGGTTTGAAGCTCCGAGATCAACAGGCCCGACGAACTGCTGGCAAGGATTGCGTCCGGCGGGGCGGCCCGGTCGATTTGCCGGAAGACGTCTTTCTTGACGTCGTAGCGCTCCGATACCGATTCCTGGATCAGACGGGCGCCGCCGACCGCCTCGGACAAATCGTCGGTTAGCGTGACGCTTGCGATCGCCTGGTCGTAGCCCTCGGCGTCAAGCAGGTTCTGCTCTTTCAAGAAGGTGAGGTAGGTGAACGTCCTTTCGCGCCCTGCTTGCCGTGCCGAGGCATCGGCGTCGAACAGGCTGACCGCCAGACCCTTGGAGGCGTAGAAGGCCCCCCAACTCGCCCCGATCAGTCCGGTCCCTACAATGCCGATCTTTCCGCTTCTGCTGTCCATGGGCACTGGCCGTTCCATGAGTTTGCTGAACAGTAACGAATGGTACTCATTGTAGTATTATCGAGCGTCAACTACTATCGTTGAGAGTCGCCGCCGGTTCGCGTTGGGTGTCGTTGTTCGCTTGGCGGACTGGCGTCCTTCGCGCGGAGTGAAAAGCGACTATCTGTGACACCAACCTGGTACCGGATCCAATCATGCCGAAGGAAATCTCTGCTGAAGAACTGGTCGCTCTCGGACTTGACGCGGCGGTTGCCGGCGGGATGGCTGATCGGGTCAATTCTCTGCTCCGAACCGCGCCGGCGGCTCAGTGCTGGCGAGTGATCTCCCAGCAGGTGCTCAGGCCGTGCCATCCCTTTCCGGTGCACAGGTTCCTGTATGAAACGGTCTTCGCGGACTGGGATAACCGGCAGGGTCCGCGTCCTGCATGGTCTCCGACCGAGGAATCTCAGCGGGCCAGCAACCTTGGCAGGCTCATGGAAACGCTGGGGTTTCAAACGTACGACGACCTCCGGCGCTGGTCTTGCGAGAACCGCCAACAGTTCTGGGAGCTGATGGTCGAGCAACTGGGGATTCGCTTTTCCCAGGCACCGTCGCAGATCATGGACCCGTTGTCGGATGTGGCGTGTCCCCGATGGTTGGTCGACGCCCGGCTGAACATTGTGGATAGCTGTTTCGGCGCACCGGCAGACGCCACGGCCATCATCTGTCGAACCAAATCCGGAGCGACTTCGACCTGGAGTTACGGCGAGCTTCTGAAGTGGACCAACCGCGTCGCGAGCGGGCTTGTCGAGAGCGGGTTCGAGCCGGGAGACGCGATCGGCGTTTGCCTGCCGATGACGGCGGAGTCTGTAGCCATCTACCTGGGGATCATCAAGGCCGGCTGCGTGGCGGTGTCGATTGCCGACAGTTTCGCGCCCGAAGGAATCGCCGCCCGGCTCAAGCTGGGGCAGGTGAAGGGGGTCTTTACTCAAGACTACGACGTCCGTGGACGAAAGCCACGGCCGTTGTATGAGAGGGTGGTTCGCGCCCTGGCACCGACGACGGTGGTCGTTCCCAGCGGCGATCCGACCTCTTGCGAACTCAGGGAGACAGACCGGTTCTGGGAGCAATTCCTCGGCAGTGGCGGCCCATTCGAATCGGTGGGCCGGGCGGCGGACGACCACACCAACATCCTGTTCTCTTCCGGAACCACGGATGAGCCGAAAGCCATCCCTTGGACGCAGACGACGCCCATCAAGTGTGCCGCAGACGCCTATTTGCACCACGACATCCGGCCGGGCGATGTTCTGGCCTGGCCGACCAACCTGGGTTGGATGATGGGTCCTTGGCTAATCTACGCGAGTTTGATCAATCGCGCATCGATGGCTCTCTACCACGGCGCCCCGACAGGTCGCGGCTTCTGCGAGTTCGTTCAAGATGCGAAGGTTACCATGCTCGGCGTGGTGCCGAGTCTCGTCAAGGCCTGGCGGAACGCGGGTTGTGCGGACGGTCTGGACTGGAGTTCGGTCAAGGCCTTCAGTTCGACGGGAGAATGCTCCTACCCCGACGACATGCTCTATCTGATGTCGCTGGCCGGTTACAGGCCGATCATCGAGTATTGCGGCGGCACGGAGATCGGGGGTGGTTATATTACGGGGACGGTGGTGCAGCCGGCATCGCCGTCGACTTTCTCCACGCCGGCCTTGGGGCTGGACTTTACCATTCTGGATGAGGACGGGGCGGAATATGACAACGGTGAGCTATTTCTGATCCCGCCGTCGATCGGACTTTCGAACGAACTTCTCAACCGCGATCATCACGAGGTTTATTTTGCCCAGACGCCGCAAGGGTCGAACGGGGTCAGGCTGCGGCGTCACGGCGACCAGATCGAGCGGCTGCCGGGGGGCTACTACCGGGCGCACGGCCGCGTGGACGACACGATGAACCTCGGCGGCATCAAGATCAGTTCTGCCGAGGTCGAACGCGTCCTGAATTCCGTCAAGGGGATCGGTGAGACGGGAGCCGTCTCGTTCGTGCCTCAGAGCGGCGGCCTGGAGCATCTGGTCGTTTACGTCGTCCTGGAGCCCGACGCCGAGTTCGACGGGAGGAGACTCAAGGGGACGCTTCAGCAGGTGCTGGCGGAGAGGCTCAACTCCTTGTTCCGAATCCACGACCTGATCGTGGTGGACGCCTTGCCTAGGACGGAGTCGAACAAGATGATGCGTCGGGAACTGCGGCGGCAGTACCTGTCGAACCACTCGGCGCGGTGACGCCGACAGGAACAGGGGGACCGGTGCCTTGCACCCGCCGCACGCGGAGCCTGATCAGGCCGGCCAGGCCCGAGGCCAAGAGCGCGGTGACGGCGTAGGCGCCGGCGTGCGGGGAGCTCGGGATGAAGTAGAGACTCAGAGCACCTACGGCAGGTCCCAGGCACATGCCGGCGCCGATCATGGCCTCGTGCAGTCCGCCGTGTTCGCCCTTGGTTTCTCCGACGTCCATTGAATAGAAGAGCGACGAGTAGTAGATCAGGCCGATCGAGACGCCGAAGACCACCTGGGCGGCGACGAGGAGTGCGAGGTTGGTCGAAAGGAGCAGGAGGCTGAAGCCGGCCGTCATCCCGATGAACGAGCCCACCAGCCAGCGGAAGCGGTAGTGCCAGCCGGTCCACTGCCAGAGGACGATGAAGGTTCCCATGCGGACAAACATCCAGATGGAGCAGAACAGCCCGGCCTGCGCCGTGGACAGCCCAAGCGTCTTGGCCAGGACCGGGATGACGGCAATCACGGTCATGATTCCGATGTAGGAGAAGGGAATCGCCAGCCAGACCATCCGCAGGAAGGCCTGCGGGCTGACCGGCTGGGCGAAAGCGGCCGCTTCCGGGTCGTGGGAGGGTGCGGGGGCCGCGGCGTGGACGGGATTCTCGCCCAGGCCGAGGGCGATCAGGTAGAGTACGGCGTAGATGACGGCCGGCAGCCAGAAGATGCTGTTATGCCCGAGCGTTTCGTAGAGCGTGCCGCCGACGAAGTAGATTGCCGACCCGGTTGCCGACCAGACCACGTTGAAGATCCCGATGTTCCTCGGAAGGGCCTGGCCATTGAGGCCGTCGCTGATGAGGGCTTCGATGGCCGGCCAGGTGAAGCACACGGCCGCCACCGAACCGGTGTACGCGAGGAGGACCGCCGGCAACGAGGGAACGAGCGTGCCGAAGGTCTGGCAGACCACCAATCCGGCGAAGCCGATTCTGAGGGCGGTGAAGTAGCCGAAGCGTTGGGCGAAACGTCCGCCCTGCCAGGCGGCGACCACGTAGACCAGCCCGCCGAGGGCCGACACGGAGAGGTTGCCGACGTTGCCGAAACCGAAGCGGTCGCGGAGCAAGAAGAACAGGTAGCTGCCGAAATAATTCATGGCGAGGGCGTTGAGCCCTTCGATCACGAAGAAGATAGTTCTGGACTTCCGGGTATGCACAGGAGGTCGGGTTCGGCCGGCAGACCAAGCGAGGGGGAGGTGAAATCTCGGCGATTGCCTGGCGGCCGTACCACGTCACAGCAGCGGATGGCGGCGGCGGGAGGTTGTCGAGATCGGCTGCAAGAACAGCAACGGGCGGGAAATGCGACCGTAGGCAGCATACCCCTGATTCTATGGGGGATGTGGATTGCCAGCAAGAGGCTGCGGGCCAACAGGGTCGGTCCGTCTACTTGACGATTGTGATCTTGCAGGCCATGTCGCGAGCGAGCGGGGGGACGGCGAGAGTGAGCACTTGGTTCCGCGACTCGAGCGTCTCGGTGCCGGTGACGAGCCCCGTGTATGTGTCCCACCACTGGATCTGATAGCGACCGTCTTTGGCGACGAGGATCTCGGCCACTGCCGGTCCGACGGGCGGGGCTTCGACGCCTGCCGCCAGGAAGGGCCACTGATGAAGCCGATTGTGGATCCAAAGTATGGCCGAGTCGTCGTTCTGCTGACCGAGAATCTCCAGATCGGGATAGCGCCGGGCATCGCGATAGTTGGTCAGCATGATCCAGCCGAAACGGACCAGGTCGCTGCCGGCGTTGTCGAGAGTGAGTTCGTGCGGGCCGGCAGGTAAGTCCGCTCTGAAGATTCCGGGTGATTTCGCCTGCAGGACGACGCGCCCGTCGAGCTGCATCTCCAACGTCCCGTGGGTGGCCGTCGCCAGGTTCACAACGTATTGCCCCGGTTGCGGATAGTCGACTTCGAGCACGAGCGGTCGGCGCCACGGGCTGCGGCCGGGGGCATGGCCGAACAACTCGCCGGCCAACTGTTCACTTCCGGCCACGGTGCCGTCGGCCTCGACCCGGAAGCGGCTGGCGCGGGGCGGGCTGCCCCAATCGGCCCCGATCGGCGCAATCAGCACAGGCGAGAATTCTTTGTTGGGCGAACCGGCATTGAGCGTGATGGACCGGATCTGGACCGGTCGGAATGGGCCGCGGCTCCACGGCACGTCGGCGACGAAACTGGTTACCGCCCGATAGTGACCGAAAAGGTCTTGGGGCTCGATGCGGTCGCGCCACCACCAGGGAAGCGTTGTGCCGGCCGAACCCGTGGCGAGGGGCGCCCAGAGAGAGTTGTGGAACTCGATCGAGTCGGGGTCGAGGCTCTGCCCGTCCGGGTCCTTTGCCGGCGGCCCGCCCCCCTCGCCGTTGAGATAGGGCTTGGGCCAGCGGGTCAGGTGCTCAGCGATGCGGGCGGTCATGCCCGGTAGTGCCCCGTAGTGATGCCCCTGGGTGAAGTCCATTTCGGGCAGGTCCCAGATGGCAGCGAACTTGTCGACGTTGCCGAGCCATGTGCTGGTCGTCAGGAGGTGCCGGTTGGGATCGAGTTGGCGGACGTACTGGGCCATTTCCCGATGCCAGGCGACGATTTCAGGTCTCGCCTCGCCGAGTTCGTTCCAGAACTCCAGGGCCCAGACGTTCGGGCTGTATCCCCAGCGGGCGACGATGTAGCGGAGTCGCTGGCGGTAGAGCTTCCGGGCTCGCTCGTCGGTCCAGAAGAGGCGGGGATCGTCGAGGAACCCGCCGTTGGCCACGTTGTAGGGATGTCCGGCCCAGGAGCCGTAGGAGGGGGTCTTGTCGGCCGACAGCTCGCCGCCGCCGGTAGCATTGCCCAGGCAGAGCATGACGAACAGGCCGTCGTCTGTCCATTTTTCGAGGCAGTCGTCGGCGATCCAGGCGACGCGTTGGTTGTAGCGGCCGGCGCCGGCGTAGGACCGCATCCAGTCGCCGGGCCCAGCCCATTTCAGCCCGGTCTTGAACGTCCACTCCAGCCAGGTCCAATGACAGAATGTCCAGACTCGCGCACAATTAGCTCCGCCCTCGGCGAGGCGGCGCGAGTGACTGTAGTAGGGCCAATCGTTCTGGAGGTTCTGGCCGACGGCGAAGAAGGGCCGCCCGTTGCCGAACTCGAAGTATCGCGGGTTCGTCTGGGACACGCGGATGAAGCCGGGGGCGTCGGAGGCGACGGCCGTGAAGCTGCCGGGGTTCGAGCGGACGTCGCCCTGGACCTCACCGAAGTGGTTTCGGAGACGCACGATGTAGTCGTACTCGCCGACTTCGGTGGGCGTGAAGCGGACCTTCCAGCACGGCTGGCCGGTGGGTTCGAGGAGCGGCCGCCGGGAGTCGTCGCCCTCATTGCGATTTCGATACGGCTGGTAGAAGAAGCCAGGTACGACGACCCGTTTTCCCGCCGGGGTCGTCAGCTCGGCTGTCAGGTCGACCTGTTCCGGGTCGAAGGGATTGTCGTAGGTAGCGGCCAGATCGATCGTCAGTTCGAACTTGGCGAACCGCGGTATCGTCGGTGCATTCGGCACGACGCTGCGGATGGCAGGCGGGGCCTGCGAAGTCATGGGCGGCAGTTCGGGGGCGTAGTCTTGTGCGGGTGTGCTGGCGGCGACCAGGAGGACTGTTGCGAGACAACCGAGAATCTTCACGTTGCACCTCCACCAAGTCCAGGTACTGGCATTCTACGCGCGGGCAGCAACCTACGACATGGGGGCAACTATGGCGACTTCAACACGTCGCCGAGGGCGGCCGGCGTAAACTGCCAGAGGACGATTCCGTGTTGTGGCAACGCGGCGTGCTCCAGCACGATCGCGCCGGCTTCGGGTTGCAGCGAACACTCGTCCACCTTCTCGATTCCGCCGGGGTAGTCGGGATGAGTCACGCTGTTGCTGTGGTCGCGGTCGATCAGGTACTTGACGACTTGCAGTTTGCCGTCACCCAGGGCAGTGAAGACCTTGGGAAGTTGCTCGATACGGAGGCGGACGTCTCGCGGCTCGCCGTAGTTGACAGCCTCGATGACCAGCCCGTCGTTCTGGACGGAGGCCAGGACGAGTTCGTCGGCGCCGAGTTCGTTGTCGACGGCAATCTCCCATTCCTTGTGCATGCTGAGGAACTTCATGGAACAGCCGGCCGGCAGCATCTGGAGCTGGTCGGCCTTGGTGTCGGGCTCGTTCGGCCCCTCGAACCACATGAACCGGGTCTGGATCTCGCCGTCGTGATAGAGGACCCACGGCATGATTTTCACGGCCGGGCTCTGCCGGCTGGTAAAATAGAGCGATTGTACTAAAGCCGCCCCGTTGATCAGGTTGTGTTCGTCGCTTTCGGCCTTGGGATGATAGGGATCGTGTTCGGTGATGAACAGGGGAAGGTCTTGGGCAAGGCCGTTCTGCGCGAGCATTTGTTTCACTTGCCCTTCGCGCTGGGCGAGATCGGCGTATCGGTTGTGGTACTCGTGCCAGGTCACGAAGTCCAGTCGCTTGTCCGGCGAGGTGTCCTGGCTGAAGTTCTCGAAAAAGCGGTTCAGGGCCTTCATGGCGTCGCGGACGGCATTGGGACCGCCGACGAGGATGCGGTCGTCACCGGCCAGCTTCAATTCGTCATTCACCTCGTTGACCGCCTGATAGGCCAGGCGATAGAAGCGGTAGTATTCGTCATGCGTGCAGCCGATGAAGCCCGTGACGCCGTATTCGTTGCAGACTTCGATGTAGCGAAGGTTCGGGCAGATCTCTCGGCTGTGCTTCACGGCGTGTTTGAAGATCGCTTTCCAGTCGTCCATGGTCACGCCGAGCTTCCCGTCGAGGATATCCCGCTCGTAGCGGCGGACGGTCAGCATGACCGCGTCGCTGTGACGGCCGAAGGCTTTCAGGTAGTCGTCGAACCGCACGTTGGTTTCGGTCACCCAGTTCCAGCTCTCACGAAACTTCTCGGGGACGTCGTCGTATTTGTGCACCCCGATCTGATAGTTGTCGTTGAACTGCCGGGTGCGGTAGTCCCACATCTCGTCGAGGTTCAGCCAGCAGCGGGTGATCTTGGCTTTTCCGAATTCCCGTTCGGCCAACTCGGCCAGAACCGGTGCCGGGGCCTTTTGGATGGAGGTGTTGCGATAGGCGGCCAGATCAGGAAAGGGGCGGAAGTACTTCGAAGCGTCGATCGTTCGCTCGATCGTAGCTTCCGCGCCCGGCGTCTCAGCGGCACTCAGCGGCAGACCGACGAGGAGGGCGACCAGTGCGGCGGACGAGGCTGTTTTGTACATGGTGGGATCTCCGGGTGTTCTGCGGTCTTTCTCTTCCTACACGGCGCAATCGGGCGGGACCATTTGGATATCGAGGCCGCCTGACACGAGCAGCGAGGAGCCGGTGATGTTGCCGGCCTTGGCGGAAGCGAAGAAGGCGGCAGCTTCGCCGATATCTTCGGGGGTGGATTCTTTGCCCAGGGGCACGTTCTTCCAGCGGCGTTGCTTGACTTCTTCCGGGAGGGTAGCCCAGCGCTCGGTGCGGATGTAGCCGGGAATGACGCAGTTGACGCGGATCTGGTACTCGGCCAGTTCGACGGCGATTGCCCGGGTGAGGCTCTCGACGCCCCCCTTGGAGGCGATGTAGGCGGTGCGATCGCCCAGGGCCCGGCCGGCCGTGTTGGAGCCGATGTTGACGATGGCCCCGCCGCCCCGGGCGACCATCTGCCGGGCGGCGTGCTGGGCACACAGGGCGTAGCCGCGGAGATTGACGGCCAGGACTTCGTCGAAGAAGCCGATCGGCATGTCGAGGAACTTGTAGCCCAGTCCCAGGTGACAGGCGTTGTTCACGAGCACATCCAGGCCACCGACTTGCTGCTGGATGGAGGCGAAGGCCTTGGCCACGTCCTCCTCCGAGGCGACGTCGAAGGCGATCGGCAGATAGCGGTTGCCGTCGCCGTGGAGCGTTTCGACCACTCTCTCGACTTGCTCGGGCGAGCGGCCGTGGACGAAGACGGTGGCCCCGTAGTTGGCGAAGACCTTGGCAATGCCGGTGCCGGTGTTGCGGGCGGAACCGGTTACCAGAACGTTTTTACCTTGGAACATGGTTGGATTTCCTCGGAACTCGTCGTGAAGCTCGGAAGGGGACTGTCCCCTGGGGTTGTCAAAAATAGGGTTCGGCCTCGGGTGGGCGGATGTCGGTCAGGTCGCCGCGATAGTGGCGCAGGGGACGGGGTTGATAGGGATAGTCGACAAAGACCTGTTCGTTCAACTCGATTCCCAGGCCGGGCCGATCGGGGATTTCGAAGTAGCCTTCCTTGAAGACAAGGCTTTCGGTGGTAAGGTCCTTGCGCCAGGGGATGTCGGTGGCCATGGTTTCGAGCAGGTAGAAGTTGGGCGTGCAGGCGGCCAGTTGGAGCGTGGCGGCGTTGGCAATCGGCCCGCTGGGATTGTGCGGCGCGAAGGCGAGGTGATAGGTCTCTGCCATGGCGGCGATCTTCTTGCACTCACCCAGGCCGCCGGCGTGGGAGATGTCGGGCTGGATGACGTCGGCGGCCCGTTTCTCGAACAGGTCGCGGAACTGGCAGCGGTGGTAGAGACGTTCGCCGGCGGCGATGCTGATGGGCGATCGGGCGCGGACGTCGGCCAAAGCATCGAGATTGTCGGGCGGGACGGGTTCTTCGAAGAACAAGGGCCGGAAAGGTTCCAACTGCCGGGCGATTGTGCAGGCGGTCGGCACGTTGAAGCGGCCGTGGCCCTCGATCAAGAGGTCGATGCCGGTGCCGACGGCGTCGCGTACGGCGCCGACGACGGCCAGAGCGTCGTCGAGTTCCTGACCCGAGATATTCATGTAGGCGCTGCCGAAGGGGTCCCACTTGAGGGCCAGGAACCCGCGAGCGACTGCCTGCCTGGCCTTTTCGGCGAAAGCTTCGGGCGTTTTCGCTCCGGGAAACCAGGCGTTGGCGTAGGCCTTCACGCGATCGTTGTACTTGCCGCCGAGCAGGCGATAGGCGGGGACGCCCAACTCCCGGGCGGAGATATCCCACATGGCCATTTCGACGGCGCTCAGGGCGGACATGAGGACGGGGCCGATTCGCCAGTAGGAATCGCGGTACATCACGTGAAAATGCTGCTCGATATCGCGAGGGTCCTTACCGAGGAGATAATCCTTGAGTTCCAGGACCGCGGCCTCTACGGCTTTCTCCTTCATTTCCAGCGTGGCCTCGCCGACGCCGGAAATGCCGGCATCGGTGTCGAGCTTGATGAACACCCAGTTGGTGCGGTAGCAGTGGACGATGTAGGTTTGGAGGTTGGTGATCTTCATACAGAACAGGGCTGTCGGCTATAGGATGCAGACTGTAGGGTTACTGGGTTGTCGGAGGATTTCGCTCAGGTTTCTTCCTCGACGATTCGGTCTTTGTGATAGAACACGAGCAATCCGACGGCGACGGCCACACCGCCGAGAAAATAGGCCAGCGAATAGCAGGCGAAGACGAAGGACATGCTGTATCCTCGATCGCACAATTCGCCCATCAGGAGCGGCGCCGTCGCACCGACCAGGAAGGCCATCATGACCATGGCGCCGACCGCGGAGGAACGGTACTTGGGCTCGATCACCTCGAACACCGAGGCATGCGTGTTCGACTCGAACAGGCCGCGGAACAAGCCGAACAGCGCCATGCCGATGCAGGCCGCCACGACGGTCGTCCCCCAGCTCATGTAGAGAATCGCCAGTGCACCGAGGAACATGGCTCCGGTCTGGAGCCTCAGTCGCGCTCCGGCGATGCGGGGAGCGACTGCGTCGGAGACGGCGCCGCCGATCAGCACCCCGACCAGGGCTGCCAGATGGTGGTAGAACATGGCATAGGTGCCCGCGTCGAGCTTCGGCAGGCCGAACTTCTCCTCGAGAAATGCAGGCGCGAACACGACGTAGGTGTTGTTGACGAACACCACGGCCGTGAATGCGGTGGTCAGCAGAAAGGCAGTGGGGGTGCGAAAGATGATCGACAGCGAGCGGAGGGGGTTTTCCCACTTGGGCCGCGCAGGCTCGTGCGGCTGCGGCCGGCCCCCTGGCAGGTCTCGTTCGTCCTTCAGCCGGAAGAGGAACAGCAGGCCGATAAGAATACCGGCGCCGCCATAGACATAGAACACCGACCGCCACCCCCAGGCCTGGGCGATAAGGCCGCCAAACAGTCCGCTGGTCATGATGCCGACATAGAGCGCCCCCTGGTGGATCGACAGGGCGAGGGCCCGCGTTTTCTGGTGGAACCGGGCCATCAACGCGTAGGCGGGGGGCGCGTAGAACGATTCGCTCCCGCCGGTTGCCACGCTTCGGAGCATGGCCAGGCTGAACAGGCCTTGGCTCAGACCGGTCAGAGCGGTCGTCGAACTCCAGAAGAGGAGCGCGCCGGTGATCATGAACTTCTTCCGCAGCACGTCGCCGAGGTAGCCGGCAATCGGGGTCATCAGGGCGATCGTCCAGAAGAGGATGGTAGCGACCAGGCCGATCTGCCCCTTGTCGAGGTGCAGGTCCTCCTGGATCTCCGTCGCCACGACGCCGAAGATGGCCCGGTCTCCCTGATGGAAGAAGAAGGCCAAGCAGAGCAGGGCAAGGAGTTCCCACTTGTAGCTGCGGGGAACCGACGGAGCCTCTGCCGGTCGTGTTTCTTCCGTCATGGCGTGGGTCTCACTTGGTTGGCGGTACAGCAATCCCTATTGCCGATTCCAGACCAGCAGGCGAATGGACTCGGGCTCGACGGGGGCGTTGCGGTCGACGGCGGCGGTTGCGCCCGGTGCGTAGGCGGCCGAGAACTCGCAGTTGGTGACCGAGACCCGGGCTGACCGGGGCTCGGCGCCCGGATTCCAGAGGATGACGCCGACCTGGCGGTCCGACTCGAAGGCCTTAGCCACGATGCCGCTGCCTTCGACGACCAGGCCGTCGACATCGATGAAACGTCCCCGCAGTAGTAGATCGCCGTGCTGCTTGCGAAGCTCGGCGACCTGGTTCATGTATTGGGCCGACTGCTGGCGCGGAACGGTTTGCACAAGCGATACGTCGGGGGGCGAGTTGCAGTCGGCGTACTCCTGCGGGGTGGGAACCTCGTCGGTCGTCAGGTACTTGACGTCGGCCGTGTAGCGGCTTTCGATCTCGAATCGCAGGCCGAAGGTGCAGGCGAAGTTGGCGAAGTTCCGCGTCAACAGCGGGTGGGGGGCCCGTTGCGTGCCGGTGAAGGTGGGATACGTGTAGCGAAACATCTCGGCGAAGAGCGTTTCCGCCGGGCCGGGTTCGTAGTAGAAGAACCCGGGACCGCAGCCGTGGAAGTAGGCCACGTCGGCCTGTTCGGCGTCGACCACGCCCTCGGTCATGATGATGAACTGCGGATCGAGCTGGTGCATGTGCCGGGCGATCTTATGAAGCAGTTCAAACCGCGCGTCGGAGTCGGTGGGCGTCTTGTGGCCGTGCGACTGGGTGAAGCATTGCTTGGGCCCCACAACGCCGAGTTGGTCGAAGAGGATGCCGTCGGCCCCCAGGTCGTGGGCCTGGAGGGCCAGGGCCAGCATGCGTTCCTGCCAGGCGGGAGCGGCGGTGCAGGCGGTGACGAAGATGGGCGTCGAGGTGGCTTTGAACTTGTTGTACATCTGGAAGGCGGGCGCCCCGCGAGGATCGGCCACCATGGTTTCGACGCCCTGGAGACGGTAGAACTCGGTGGCCGAATCGATCAACTGCCCGTTGGCGTAGAGGATGACTCGCGTTCCCCGATCCCTCACCTTCTTGATCGATTGTTTGAGGAGTTCCGGGCCGCCCATTTTGGGGTCGGGAATATAGTCGGGATAGTAGCGATCATGTCCGCCGTGGGCCCAGCCGAACAGGCCCAGGGTGTCGAGACCACGCTCTTCGGCCAGGTCGGCGAGGCGATCGAGCTTGCCGTAGTCCCACATCAGGTCGCCGTTCTGCTGCTTGAGGATCGCCAGCAGCCAGCCGGTGCTGTCCTGGGCCCATTGCGCCTTGGGGAGCGGCTCGAGCCACGACTCGCCCCACTGGCGATAGTGCCTTGCCGCCACGTGCCAGGTGCCGCGGTAGGGCATCAGCACAGTGGGCGGAGCTTCCCAACGCTCGCCGGGCGCACAATAGGGAGCGTGTTTGAGCGAGACGTCGTAGCCGGCGCTGGCGCTACTGGTTGCCACGGCGAAGGTCTTGGGGCGGCACTGGTCGTCGTGGCAGGCAAAGTAGAGACCGGTCTGGCCGTGGGTGAAGGCGAGCCACTGCATCGTGCCGCCCATACCGGGATAATCAGCCGTCCTGTGGGAACCGAAGGACTCCCGGGTGGGGAATCGGCGGCCCAGGCCGTCCGGCCAGAGTAGCGCGGGCGCGACGTGCTCTGGAGCGTTTCTTGCCGCCTCGATTCCGAGGAGGATCGGGTATTTCCATTCGGTGACGATCCGATCCTTGCAGTTGTTGATGAGGGTGCCGCCAAAGTGGAACTCGTTGCCGGCGACCGTGATCGTCAGATCGAGCTGGATGTCGAGAAGTTTGTCGCCGTGACGAATGCCGTCGTAGAGCAAACGGACACCGTGGCTCGTAGCGGAGACCCGGGGCGGCTCGGCCTGGCTCACCGTGACCTGGCGGCCCGGGCGGAAGACGTTGGTTCCTTCCGCGAGGGTGAGCACCCAGAGAGGCGTTCGGAACGGGGCCGGCGCGGGCGAGGATGGGTCGGCCGGCTCGATCGCCAAGCGTCCTTGGGCGTCGACAAGGAGTCGGGCCTCGGCGGTCTTCAGTTCGACGGGAGCCGGTTGGCCGGCCAGCGCGGGTCCGGGGGTGAACCTTGGCAGAAGCAGCCAGGTCAGGACTAGTCCGAACAGAACCGTATTGCGATAGGACATGGCTTGAACCTCCTGGGGAGATGGGTTTTCACGCCTGCCAGTCTATCTGCTAGCGGACGGGGGCCGCAATGACTTATAATGACATTAGGATGATATCTTTGGACAGACTGGTTTTCTGGTTCGGACGTTCATGACAGGTTTGAGGCACTCGCCGAAATTTGCCGCAGTCTGCATCGATACCCGGGACGGTGCGGGGCGTCGGCGGCTTCACGGGGTGGCCCGGTATGCGCGGGAGAAGGCCTGGCGGATGATGCTGGTGCGCCGCAGAGGGCAGGAGGCCGCCAGGGAGGTGGTCAAGCTGCGTCCGGACGGGATCATCGCCTACATCGCCGATGAGGCGTTGGTCGAGGCGGCGCGGCGTCTGTCGGTGCCGCTGGTGGACACGGCCATTTCGGAGGTCGACGTGCCCATGTCGCTCTCGCTCGACAACTGCGAGGTGGGGCGGCTGGCGGCGGAGTCGCTCGTGCGGCTTGGTCTGAAGCATTTCGCCTATTGCGGCGTGCGCGGGAAGCGTGCCTCGGAGGAACGGCGGACCCATTTCGGCCGGCATCTTCGGCAATGGGGGCATGAACTGATGAGCTTCTCGCAGGGCGTTGCTGAAGGGGAATCGCAGATGAAGCCGCTGATGAAGTGGCTGGAATCGTTGCCGAAACCGGTGGGGGTGCTGACCTTCGACGACAAGCTGGCGGAGCGGGTGCTGACCGCTTCCCGCTGGTCGAATCTGCCGGTTCCCGAGGCGGTGGCCGTGCTGGGGATCGGCAACGACGACCTGATCTCGAAGCTGACCTGGCCGCCGCTGTCGAGCGTGAACGTGCCTGCCGAGCGGATCGGTTTTGAGGCGGCCGACATTCTGGACCGGGCAATGCGGTCGGAGCCGATCGAGAATCCGAGGCGGAAGATCCCGCCGACCGGCGTGACGATGCGGGGCTCGACGGAGTTGGTGGCCGTGGAGGACTGGTTGATCGAGTCGGCCGTCCGCTACGTTCGGCAGCACGCGGGCGAGGCGATCGGGGTGGAGCACGTGGCCCGTGCGCTGGGCGTTTCGCGCCGCACGCTCGATCGCCGGTTCGTCAAGGCGTTGGGCCGGTCGGTTCATGAGGAGCTTACCTCTGCGCGGATGCAGATGGCATGTGCTCTCCTTTCGGAGAGCCTCGAGACGGTGGCCGAGATCGCCGGAACGTGCGGGTTTCGCACGGCGGCGTCGTTCAGCCGCGCCTTTCATCGGCAGATCGGTTGCTGGCCTGTCGAGTATCGAAATCGGAGTCGATAGGAGTGCGGACCTTTTGTCGGGTGGCTCTTTCTCAGGTTTCGTGGGGCTTTTCGAGGGATTCACATCGGCGGAAAGCGGTCCACTTCAGTTTTCTTCCGCAATCGCGGGTGAGTGCTCACCATTACTTCATCATGCTCAGGACGGCAGGCAAGACGAGGAAGCCCAGCAGCGCGACGGCGTAGAGGCACATGATGACCAGGGCCAGGATGCCGAGGTACTTCCAGAAGGATTTCTGGGCGGTGATTGCTGCGGAGAATGTCAAGGTAGTTCTGGATCGCTGGAATTCAGCGATCCGGCTGGCATAGTTCCAGAGCAGAAGCGAGGGGATGAAGTAAAACAGGGCGAACATCGGGATCATGATGATTAACTCGAAGGGGCCCGGGGCGCCGGCGCCTCCGGCGGCCAGCGACATTCCCACGACAGCCAAGATGACTCCCACAGAAGCGATGAAACCGAGTACGGACAGGAATTGGACCCAGGGCTTGGTCTGAGTAAGGGACTGGGTTGCCTCGTACAGCAGGGTGTCGATATCGGGCTGCCCCTCCTGGGGACCAAACGGCGTGGAGGGTGACTGGTAGGGGTTGAGGTCGTTCATAGTTCGAACTCCATCGTCAGGTTGCACTGCTGGGGAATATGGGGGTTCTAGACGGCTGGACCAAAACTGTCAATCCTGGTCGGTATACCCGGGCTTGATCGCTTTGGCCGACCGGCGTGGATAGCCTTGCAAACGACAGAAGACGGTCATTTCCTGGCTCATCGGCGTCGCGTTGTCTACTCCGAGGCAAGTAGTTCCCCGTCCGAAAAAACGGCGGAAACTAACCGGATCGGGGGGAGAAATCGGCCCGGATCAGTTCTTATAATACGGGTAGCCGACCATGTCCTTTCACACTTGAGTCCGCCTCACGATGCGCGATGAGCGGCGGCGGGAGGAGTAGCGATGTTGTCGGACCTCTTTGACCTGCGGCATTGGCGCGTTTGGATTCTGGGCGGCTGCATCCTGGCGATTGTCCTGACGCCCAACGAACCCTTCTCGATGCTCACCGCCGCCGCTCTGTTGTGCGTTCTCTACGGAACCGGCGCCTGGCTCAGCCACCACCCGCGAAGGCATTCCCACTGACACAACTGCCATAACGGCAGCCACAATCAGTGTGGACGGGAGTTGCCCTGCCAGCGGGTGGAGGGATGGTTGATTTCTCGCAGGGGCGGTCCTGCCCAGCCCAGATGTAGGATCTTCAATCCGGGGCCGGTTGTAACTCTCGGGACCCCATTTTTTCAAAGGCGTGGGAGTTGCCTGCCTCCTCTCCCGCTCTGGCTGAGAGTTCATTGAGAATCCTTAACTCCTTGCCAGGAAAGTTTTTAAAGGATCACGTGAACATCTTTTCAGCGGTTCGGCTGTTACATCCTTGACGTTTGGCACGCCAGTTGCGATTAAAGCGATTCCAGTTCGGCACCAAGCCGGACTCTTCTCTCGAACCCCCCGTGGAATGGGAGAAGATTTTTCGAGGAACTGATAGGATGGATAGGAGAGGCGGGAGGTCGTCGGCAAAGGATTTGGCCAGGAAATCGGATCGAAAGTCCATCTCCGGGCGAACCACCGGCGGCAGACCACCGTACCGAAAATGAACAGCACGATCGAACCAATGCAGCCGAGCGCATCACAGACCGTTCCTTTTGCCGAGTGGTCCGACGAGGACCTTATGCTCGCGTATCGGGACGACGGTGATCGCCGGGCCTTTGAGACGCTGGTCCACCGCTACGAGCGCGAGTTGTTCAACTACCTCCGACGCTACCTCGGCGACGCCGAGATGGCCGACGACGCGTTCCAGGCCACGTTTCTCCAGGTCCACCTGAAGTGCGACTACTTCGAGCCGGGTCGCAAGGTTCGCCCCTGGCTTTATACGGTTGCAACGAACCAGGCCATCGACGCCAAACGCCGCAGTCGGCGTCACCAGATGGCCAGCCTCGATCGGTGCTGCCGAGCCGGTGATCAGGATGACGAAGGCGGCTCCCTGATGGAGTTTCTGGGCAGTGAGGAACCCGCCCCGGACGCTCACATCGAATCGGCCGAGGCGGGCGCACAGGTCCACGAGGCCGTAAGCCAATTGCCCGAGTCGCTCAAGGAAGTCCTGACGCTGGTTTACTACCAGGGCCTCAAGTACCGCGAGGCGGCCGAGGTCCTCGAGATCCCCGTCGGAACGGTGAAGAGCCGTTTGCATGCGGCCATCCGAAAACTCGAACCCTCCTTGACCCATCTCGACACTGCCGCACATGGCTGAGAACGCACAAGAGCAATTGCTGGGCTATTTGCTGAACGCTTTGGAGGACGACGAGCGACAGCAATTGGAACATGAGCTTGCCGACGATCCCGAACTGCGTCGGCAAATGGAAACGATGCGAGTGCTGCTCCGACCCCTGGAGCCCTCGCGGGAATCGCTGGAACCGCCGGTCGGCCTGGCGCAGCGCACCTGCCGTTATGTGGCCGCACAGATTGCCGGCGCGAAGGCTTCGCGTGGCACGCGTCCAACTCCCGCCGGACGCCTGCACGCCATGCGGTCCGACATACGTCTCGACGGCAGTTCGTCGCGATTCAGTTGGCTCGACCTGGTCGCGGTCGCCGGGATTCTGGTCGCAGCTTCGTTGCTGATCTTTCCCGCCCTCTATCAGAGCCGCGTTCAGGCTCGCACGACTCAGTGCGCCGGAAATCTTTACAACCTTTATCAGGCCCTGGCCCTTTACAGCGACGCCCATGCCGGGCGTCTGCCTTCGGCGCCCCCAAGCGATCGACTGGGCGGCGGCGGCGGTTTTGCCGCGATCCTTGGTGGTACAGGGTACCTGAACGACCCGCGGCAGTTGATCTGCCCCAATTCGCCCTTGGCCGAGCAGGCGGACTTCGTCCTTCCAACCCCCGAGCAGATCAATCGCATGCCCGAGGGTCCGGAATTGGAGGCGGTGCTGGCGTCGCTTGGCGGCAGCTACAGCATGAGCCTGGGTTACGAGGAGGACGGCCGTTTCCACGGTCTGGAGAACCGGGATAACGGCAATTTCGCTCTGCTGTCCGACGTCCCCGACGCGGCGTCGCCCGACTTCCGCAGTCACAATCATGCGGGCGGGCGAAACGTGCTCTTGGGCGGCGGAAACGTCCGTTACATGGTCCTGCCCGTGGCAATCGTGGGAGACGATCATGTGTTCCTCAACGCCGACGGTCGCATCGGCCCCGGCCTGCACTCCCACGACTCGGTGATTCCCCCGGCGGGCAGGCTGCCGATTATCTTTACGAGTAACCGGCGGTGAGTGGCTGATACGTGCCGAGGCTGGCTGCGATATGCGGGGTGCAATGGTATCGCGCCGTGCGCGTTGAGAATCTGCCCCACAGGGGCGGTCTTCTTTGCTTTCAAGTTGCACCCGGCAGGAGCAACCCACTACGAGTCCGGTTGCACCAGCAGGATCCAGTCTTGAGTGCCCGGCGACTTGAACTGGCCAGCGCCGCCGCCATTCGCTTGCCCGCGATCGACAAGTCCCTCGCCGGTCCTCGGATTGAACCAGCCGAAACGGAACTTGCCCTCGGGTAGCGCAATCTCGGCCGTGCCGCCGTCGCGAACCTGGGCCACCAGATGGAAGTCGGCGTCTCCTGCCCTGCTGGCCAGCACCCAGTTCCCTGATTGCGATAACTCGTCTTGCGGCGACATCTTCCAGAAGGGGACGTCAAACTTGCGGAAGAATTCCAGGGCGAAGCGGCACTGGTCCCAGAACAGGTCGCGGCTCCGCCAGTCCTGGCAGGTCAGGTCCGACTGGTCGTACTTGTAGCCGAAGTACCACTCCACGCCCTGGCTGCCGCCGAGCAGCGCTCCCCAAAGGGCGTTCATCCGCGGCAGGTCGTGGGCCGGATCGTCCTTGTCGGTGGCGAGCGCGAAACTGGCGTCGCCCGGCTCATCCACGGCCACGACCCATTTCTTGCCCGCCTCGGTCGACCGGCGGACCCAGGTCACCACCGCGTCGTGCACCTGCACGAACTGGCGGCTGCTGGTTTGGATCGAGAGACCGGTCAACTCCGACTTGTCGCCCAGCAGCGGCCCATAGACCTTGCCGTGCCAGTTCGGATAGGTGTGAATCACGATGTTGTGGTCGTAGGGATCGACGGCCGCGATGTAGCCCGCCATCGCCTGAATCTGCTCAGTCGATAGCATCGTCTCCTCCCCCAGATTCCAGTTGAGCGCCAGGTGATCGCCAAAGCGGGCGATCAACTCGCGGCAATAGAGCTTGCGTTGCAGCCCCAGGTTGCCGCCGTCCATGAGCCGGTCGTTTTCGTTCTCCAGCATCTTGAAGTGCAGATACATCCCTTTCCGTTCGGCGTACTGGAACACGCGATCCCATTGGGCCAGCTTGGAGACGTCGAACCGCAGGGGATCGACCACTTCCGTCCAGCGTGCGGTCGTCATCCGCTCCTTCTTTTCGGCCCGGGCCTGGTAACCGGCCAGGTCGGTCTTGAGCACGTAGGGAAACACGTTCCGGTCGTCGCCGTCGATGTTGCAAGTCAAAAATGAAAAGGCGTTCATGCCTTCCGAAGCCAGGTAGTTGATCGCTCCCAGAAGGCCTTTGCCTCGGTCGCCGTTTGGGCCCCACAACAGGTCATCGCCGTCGGCGGAATAATCGCGAAGGTGCGGCTCCCAGGTTTTTCGCCGGCCCTGGACGTTCGGGGTATTGTCGAAGTCGGCGTAGGCCAGCAGGTTCTCCGGCGCGTCGGCTCCACACTTCAGGAACCACTCGCCCGTCTCGGCGAATCGCAGGTAGTGCTCGCCCACGTACTGCAGTCGTCCCTTTGCCCGCAGATCGGGCGCCGCCGCATCGGTCGGTCCGATCTTGAACGAACCGGTCGCTCCGTCGGCCGGCCCCGCGGGCTTTCCGCCGTTCGGTTTCGGTGCCGCGGCGATCTCCGTTCCGGTGCGGAACGACACCTTGTAGGTCCACTCGCCTTCCGCGCAGGGGGTGAAATGAACGAGCCACTGGTTGCCCGACTCGGCGCCGGTGACGGCCGCGTTTCCGTCGGCCGCGTAGAAGCCCGGCACCACGCAGGTCTTGCCGCTCTCCCGGTGGGTGAACGTCACGTCGAGCCGGTAATCGACGAACGGATTGGGCGAGGCCGTTTCGCCGGTTTCCGGTCCCTCGACGACGAGCGTCACGCGGTGCCATTTCTTCAAGGCTCCCGTGGCTTGGACGTCTCCACAAACCGCCGGTGCCGCCGATCCGATCACGGCGGCAACAAACATGAGGCAGACTGTAGAGCGAGTGATTGAGTTCATTCGTCGATATCCTTTGTCAGAACAGGTCGATTCCCGGGGCGCAGGCCCCGTCGTCCCATTTTGCCTGACGGAGGCCGCATTGCAATCAGAATTCGGCCAAAAGATAATCTGGAAGTTGCAGACCTTCGTGACTGAGCGCGAAAAATAGGAGCCCCAGCGTGATCCGATCGTGGAACAGCCGGATGTTGACAGCGTGCGTTTTGGCGGTCGTCGCTTGCCTGGACGTAGTGGTAGGGGGGGAGCATCCTGCGGCAACCGGGAATGTCCTTTGGTATCGGGCACCTGCCAAGGACTGGGAAACCGAAGCCTTGCCGATCGGCAACGGCCGGTTGGGCGGCATGGTCTTCGGCGGAGTGGACCGCGAGCATATCCAGTTCAATGAAGACAGCCTGTGGATCGGCGACGAGCACGACACCGGATCCTACCAGGCCTTCGGCGATCTCCACGTGGAATTCGGCGATGCCACAGAGACGGCGGGTGCCGAATCCTATGCACGCACCCTCGACATCGGCCGAGCGCTGCATAAGGTGCGCTATGTCCGAGACGGAACGACCTATGAGCGCACTTGCTTCAGCAGCCATCCGGCCCAAGTGATGGTTATGCGGTTCACGGCCGATAAGCCGGCGGCGTACTCCGGCAGGGTTTCACTCGCCGATGCCCATCAGGGAAAGATTTCGGCTGAGGGGAACCGGATTACGGCAAGCGGTTCGCTCGCCGGGTATGTCTACGCCGACGGCAGCACTCGCGAAAGAACGGAAGCCTACGGGCTCGCGCTGGATTACGAAGCCCAGGTCGTAGTGCTCCACGAAGGAGGTGCGCTGGAAGCGCGGGACGGCCAAATCGTTTTCACGAGATGCAATTCCTTGACGCTGCTGCTGGCGGCGGGCACCGACTACGTGAACCGGCGCAATCAGGGATGGAAAGGAGAGCATCCCCACGAGCGAGTCAATTCACAACTGTCCGACGCATCGAAGAAGTCTTTCGATGCCCTGTTGGACGAGCACGTGCGAGACTACCAAGGCCTGTTCGACCGCTTCCAGTTGGACCTCGGTGCGACGCCCGAGGCGACGAGGGCCCTGCCCTCGGACGAGCGACTCGCGGCCTATCGTCAGGGGGGCGCCGATCCCGACCTGGAAGAACTGTTGCTCCAATACGCGCGGTACATGATGATCAGTTCCTCCCGGCCGGGTTGTCTGCCCGCCAATCTGCAGGGGTTGTGGAACATGAGCAACAGCCCGCCCTGGCGCTCGGATTACCACACCGACGTGAACGTCGAGATGAACTACTGGTTCGTTGATCCGGCGAACCTGTCCGAGTGTTTTCAGCCGCTGGCCGAGTGGCTTTATTCGATCCGGGACGTTCGGCGAGACGAAACCCGAAAGGCGTTCGGCACGCGGGGCTGGATCACCCATGCGGAAAATGGCGTTTTCGGCGGTTCCACCTGGAAATGGTCCAAGGGCGACGCCGCATGGGTGGCCCAGAATCTGTGGGACCACTACGCCTTCACACGCGACAGGGAGTATCTACGGACGCGGGCCTATCCGCTGATGAAGGATCTGTGCGAATTCTGGGAGGACCATCTCAAGGAGCTTCCCGACGGGACGCTGGTTTCTCCCAACGGCTTCTCCCCCGAGCACGGCCCCGAAGAAGACGGCGTGTCGTTCGACCAGCAGTTGGTCTGGGACCTGTTTACCAACACCATCGAGGCGTCCGAGGCCCTGGGGGTGGACGAGCCGTTTCGCAAGACGGTGGCTTCCATGCGAGAGCGGCTGTTGGGCCCGCAGATCGGCCGCTGGGGCCAACTGCAGGAATGGATGGTCGATCGCGACGATCCCAAGGACCAGCATCGCCACCTGTCGCACTTGATTGCGGTTCATCCGGGCCGGCAGATTTCGCCGTTGACGACGCCCGAGCTGGCCGAGGCGGCCCGGGTATCGATGAACGCCCGGGGCGACGCCTCCACCGGCTGGAGCCGGGCGTGGAAGATCGCCATCTGGGCACGCCTTCACGACGGGAACCGCACGTATAGCATCCTCCACGGCATGCTTCAGAACATGATTCACGACAATCTGTTCAATACTCATCCGCCGTTCCAGATCGACGGCAACTTCGGCTATGCGGCCGGCGTGTGCGAGATGCTGGTGCAGTCGCACATGGGCGTGATCGATCTGTTGCCGGCCCTTCCCGACGCCTGGCCCACGGGCCGGGTCCGCGGCATCTGCGCTCGCGGGGGTGTCGAGATCGATCTGGCCTGGCAGGAGGGGCGGGCCACAACTGCCGTGCTGAAGGCCACGGTTGACGGGCGACACAAGATTCGCGCGCCGGAGGGGCAGAAAATCGACGGTTCGGACACGCTTGACTTGAAGGCGGGAGAAGTCTACGAAGTGAGATTCAAGTGAAAGACTTAGGAGAAACCACTATGCTTCTTTTTTACCGTGTGTTGTTCGCGCTGCTGTTGCTGAGCAGTTCCGCTGCTGTTGCCGGAGAGAACGGTCTGAGCCTCGCCGCCAATGGGGCAACCCAATTCACGATTGTCCGTCCGATCGACGCATCGCCCTCCCAGGTCTATGCGGCCGAAGAACTGCAACGGTTTACCAAGGAGATGACGGGAGCGGAGTTGCCTATCGTTGCCGACGACCAACCCTTGCCGGCCAAGGCGATTCTGTTGGGCATCACGCGGCACACGCAGGCCGTGCTTGGCCAGACGCCCGACCTGGCCGATCTGGGAGACGACGGTTTTCGGATTGTCACGCGACCTCCGCATCTGATGATCATCGGCAGCCCTGTCCGTGGAACTTTGTATGGCGTGTATGAGCTATTGGAGAAGTACGGCGGGTGCCGGTGGTACGCCAAGCATCACAGTCGCATCCCGAAGCTCGATTCGTGGACGATCCCGCAGCTTGACGAGACGCAGACGCCCGCCTTCGCCATGCGGGAGCCTTTCTGGTGGGGCATGTTCGACGGCGGTTTTGCGGCACGCTGCAAGGTGAACGGGAACCGGCCCGAGTTGCAGGAGAAGCACGGCGGCAAGATCCGTTTCGGCGGAGGTCTGTTCGTTCACACCTTCTATCCGCTCATGCCTCCTGACGAATTCTTCGCCGAACACCCGGAATACTACAGCGAGCTCAGCGGCAAACGGACCACCGAGCGGGCCCAACTCTGCCTGACGAACCCCGACGTGGTTCGGATCGTAACCGAACGCGTGCTGGCCCGCATTCGTCAAGATCCGCAGGCCAAGCTGTTCAGCGTCAGCCAGAACGATTGGGCCGGCTGGTGCCAATGCCCGAAATGCCGGGAGATCGACGAGCGCGAGGGCTCGCCGTCGGGCACGATGATCCATTTCGTCAACCAGGTGGCCGAGGCGGTCGAGAAGGAATTCCCCGACGTCTGGATCGAGACGCTGGCCTATCAGTACACGCGCCATCCGCCCAAGACGCTCAAGCCCAGGCACAACGTGGTGCCCCGGCTGTGCACGATCGAGTGCGACTTCTCCACGCCGTTAGACGTGAGCACATTCGAACAGAATCGGAAGTTCGTCGAAGACATCGAAGGTTGGTCGGCCATCACCGACAAACTTTACGTATGGGACTACACGACCAATTTCGGGCATTATGTCAGCCCCCACCCCAACTTCGGCTGTCTGCAGGGGAACGTGCAGTTCTTCCGCGACCACCACGTGGTGGGTCTGTTCGAGCAGGGGGCCTACCAGGCGCCGCACGCCGAGTTTGCCGAGTTGAGGGCGTGGATTCTCGCCAAGCTGCTCTGGAATCCGGATCAGGACGTCGAGCCGCTGTATCGCGACTTCTTCGAGGGCTACTACGGCCCTGCCGCCGGGCCGATACGGCAGTACTTCGACGAACTGCAAGCGTTGGTCAAGCCCGACGAAAACGTGCTGCAAATCTGGAATCCGCCGACCGCTCCCTACTACACGGACGCCTTCTTCGACCGGGCGGCCAAGCTCTGGACCGAGGCCGAAGCTTTGGTCAAGGACGACCCTGCGTTAAGCTACAACGTGCGGATGAGCTCCCTGCCGGTGATCTACGCCCGGCTCATGCGGTGGCCCGCCACAACCATCGCCCTCGAAGATCGCGACGGCGTGCTCACGCCTGTCGGCATCGCTCCTGAATACGGCAGGCTCGCCCGCAAGTTCCTGGCCGGCATCGCCGAAGGAGGAATCACCTACATTTCGGAAAGCCACGAGCGGCACACCGATTTTCTGGCGAAGCTGAATAAGCAACTCGAGGTCTGCCCGCCCGCTCCGCAAGCGCAAGCCGACCGGCGTCCGGCCGATCGCCTGGTGGTCGAAGACCGCATGATGAGCCTCGGGCGCGAGGGCGAATGGGGCCAGCGTGTGCCGGACGGCGAGGCCGAGGACGGGTCTGCCGTCAAGCTGTTCAACACGCACTACGAATGGTGCCTGAGCTGGCATGTGAACCCGACCGTGTTTGAGCCGGGCGCGAAATACAAGCTGCGGATGCGGGTACGTGTCGTGAAGGCGGGTCGCGAGGGGAGTGCTTTCTGGGCCGGCGTGTACGACACGGCCCGGAAGAAAGGTTGGGGGCAGATTCAGCCCGGCACCGCCGAAGTCGAGGAAGGATACCAGTGGTACAACGTGGCGACCTGGACGCCGGAAGCGGAGCAGTACCTGTGGGTAGGTCCCGGCCCGTTCAACAAAGACGGCGGCCAATCGGCGATCGAGGCGGTCTATGTGGATCGGTTCGAGCTGACTCGCGCGGAGTGACACATCGAAACCGATCAGGGGGGACTTCTCGTGCCGTTGTCGGTCCAGTGTACGAACTGTAACAAGCGTCTCCAAGTGCCCGACTCCTTGGCGGGAAAGCGAGGCAAGTGCCCAAACTGCCAGACCGTGCTGCAAATCCCGCTCGGCCCCATGCCGGCTTCCCAACAGCCAACCGTCCAGAAGGCAATGGGGAAAGCGCCAAGCGTTCCGGAATCGGAGAAGGCGGTTGCAGCATTGAGCCCGTCTCCGGCTGCTGCAACGCCGGTCCCGTCTGCAGGCGTTCGGCCGGATGCGGCAACCACGCTTGGCCTCTTGGACGTCGGGGCCCAATCGGATGGTGCGCAGCCAAACCGGAAAGGGCTGCAGCGACAAATCCTCACCGGGCTCGAAGGGCGAATTGAGGACGTCGAGCTGACGAGCGACTACAGGTTCGGCGCGATCCTCCTTGCCTGCGTGATGGTTGCTCTGGTCGTCATCTATATTCTGATGACCGTCGGCGCCGGTGTCTTCATCGCCTGGTTCTCCATGGTCGCGGTGAACTCTCTCCGAGAAGCCGCTGCCGCCGGTCGCGGTGTGGTCTTTCCGGCCCTGGTTTACTTCGCCCTGTGGACGGCAGCCGTGCTCATGTTTGTCGCGTTGGTCCGGCCGCTCTTCGCCCGTGGCGACGGCGACGAGAGGAGGCGGACGATCACCCGCGACAGCGATCCGCTCGTTCACCATTTCGTCGAACGCATAGCCGCGGCCGTGGGGGCCCCGGTACCGTCGCGCATCGACGTGAACACCGATGTGAACGCGTCGGCAGGATTCTGCGGCGGACTGTTCCGTCCGTCGCAAAGCGAACTGGTCTTGACGCTCGGCCTCTCGCTCGTCGCCGGCCTCAACGCCCAGCAATTCGCGGGTGTTCTTGCGCACGAATTGGGGCACTTCACGCAGAAATCGAGCGTCCGTCTGACAGCCCTGGTCATGCGCATCAGCATGTGGATGGCCTGGGCATCGAGCTCGGCCTATTGGGACTACAAGCTCGCTCAGTTCGGCGGATGCCTGTTCCTGATCACCTTTCCAGCCCGCCTGCTCATGAGGGTGCCGCAGTGGATCCTCCGGGGTCTGTTGATGCTGTCGTACCTGGTCTGCGGCTACATGGTTCGTCAGCAGGAATACGATGCCGATCGTTTCGAGACGCGGGTTTCCGGCAGCGTTTGTTACGAGACCACGGCACGCCGGCTCGAGGTTCTCGGTGTCGCCTACCGGCAGTCGATCGGCCAACTTCAATTCAACTACTCCGAGGGCCGGCTGGGCGACAACCTGCCGCTCCTGGTGCTCTCCAATGCCAGGCAGCTCCCGGAGAAGGCTCACAGGGATCTGCGAAAACACATTGCGAAAGGGAAGACCGGGTTGTTCGATTCGCATCCCTGCACGCGAGAGCGCATCGAGGCGGCCCGCAAGGAGGAATCGCCCGGCATCTACCACGTCGACCAGCCTGCCCATCTGTTGTTCACCAACTTCCTCGGGCTGGCCCGCAACGCCACGTGGGACTTCTACCGCGGCATCTTCGGGCCGAGCTTCCAGCAGTCCGAGATGCATCCGATCGGCGATCTGCTGGAACGAATCGAACAGGAGGAGAAGTCCTACAAGACGTTGCACCGTTACTTTCAGGGCACCTTCAGCGTGCTCCGGCCGATCAGGCTGCAGGGATCGACGGTTGACGTACCGAAGGACGTCAAGGAGGCGGTCGCGGCCATGCAAAGGGCTCGCGAGAAGGTTGTGGCCAGCGCCGAAGCCCATCGTGCCGTCCTCAAGCGATTCCACAGGAACGGCATGCTCATTGTGGAAAGCACGCAGGCCCGTGAACTGCTTCGGTCCGGCTTCCGCGTCCGCAAGAGTGATTTCAGCGTGCCCCTGGGCAATATCGACGCCGTGACCGACGTTCGCCGCCAGGCGGTCCATCGGATGAACGGGGTATGCCGCGAGTTGGTGCAGTACGAAGAGGCCCACTCGATTCGGCTCTGGTCCGCCCTGCAACTGATGCATGCGGAGAAGGTCGCCGGCCGCATGGGCGGTGCCGGAAAGCTGCGATCGGAGTGCAGCAAGTTGGTCAGTGCCCTGGCGTTCATCAACGGCAAGTCGGAGGATCTGATCCAGATGGGGAACACGAGTGCCGGCCTGCAGGCCCTCTTCACCAAGCTCGGCAGCCTGCACAAGCAGGACCTGGTGAACGAGCTGGTGCGCGAAATCAAGGATGTCTACCAGCGGCTCGCCCGGCTGCGGGAATCACTTCTCCTGGTCGATTATCCGTTCGATCATGCCAATCGCGGCACGACGATGGCCGATTACGCGCTACCGGCCATGCCGGAACGCGACGACATCATTCAGATTTACCAGGCGGCCGAGCAGCTTGGCACGGCCATGGCGTCGTTCTATCCCCGGCTCGCCGGTCGGCTGGCCATCATGGCCGAGCAGGTCGAGGCCCTGTTCGGCCTGGCTCCCCTACCGGAGCCGCCGGAAGAGGAAGACAAGGAGGAGGACCAACAGGTGGGGGAAGAGTCATGAGCGGGGCTCGGGGGCAAGCTGGATGGACTTGCGTGATTCCCGGAAGCACTCCCGTGGTCCTTTGTGCGTCATTCCCGCGCAGGCGGGAATCCAGAAGCAGCTTCAGAGGCGCTCCATGATCTGGATTCCCGCCTGCGCGGGAATGACGGATGGGAGGGCGCGAATGACACAAGGAGGGGCGTGGTAATTCACCAAGTCCCTGCTAGAATACGGTTTGTGAAAAATGGCTGCGCGTTGGGCCACCAGCTTACGCGTGACAGGTCGCAGTCAGCCCCTGATAGAAAAGTCTGGCGACGAAATATGGCACTCCAACTGCTGGAACCTTTCATCGTACGGCCTGATCGCAACGCAAGGCACAATCACTGGCAGGGCGGTCCTCCGGTTCATGCGGGCGCGACATGTGCACGTTGCGGACATCCATTCCAATTGTTTTGGGATCTGAACTGCTGCGATCCGCGGTTCCGCAATAAGAACGGTCGCCCAATCTTCCGCAACCTCGCTCGTCTTCCCCTTTACTGGTGTGTCCCTTGCTTCTTGTCAATTGACTATTCCGTCATTGACGACAAGAGGATCGAGTTGCTCCGTGTCGACGGTGAACCGGCACATTTGGTGAAACGGAAGAGACCCAACCCGAGGTTTCCCTATGCAAACTTCCCACGCGAATTCGATCGCCAAGCTATTGAGCTGACTTCAGGCCCTGAACTCCCAAAAACGGTTCGCGAGCTCTTCACGGCAGAACCTACACCAAAATTGACACCGGCTCGCCAGGCGCTGCTCGAAAGATTCGTTGGGCACGCTGTATACCCGAGACTCTTTGCTCTGACGGGATCAACATGGGTCCATTCATTCGGCGGCACACCCTATCTTCCGCAAGGGGACGATTGGATTGTCTGCCCAAACGAACGATGTCGTTCGTTTGGAAAGCGCATGAAGGTTATGGCCGCCATCCACAATGATCCGCCAAACGGCTTACCACTGGTTGACACCATGGAGAAGGTTCAGCAATCCAAGTCTGGTATGTTCAACTACTTTGTTGTGGTCTTTTTTCATTTCTGCAAGTCCTGCAAGACTGTCCACGCGCATAGCCAGGGAACTTGATTCGCCGGACTAACTGACAAGCATGCAACCGGGCTTTCGGCCGCGGTCCCATCAAACCACCGGTTTTGAGACGGATATGGGAATCGGGTAGAATGGAGGCATCAGGGTGAGGGCGAGGCAAACGGTAGCCGGCGAGAATAGGGAGTTATGCGGCGAGGACGTGTCACTGCGGCGGTCTGTCAACCAACCTCCGGATTGCCCATGAATACGAACCGAGTTGCAGCAGGAATTCTGTCGCTCGTTCTGTCGGCGTTGCTCGGCTGGTCAATCGTTGCGGGCGTTGGTGACCTGCGCACGGGCATCATCCTCGGTGGCGGCGTCGCCCTCGGCGTGCTGTATACTGCGTTCGGCCGTGTACCTGATTGGATTCGCGATCGCACTGGTGGCACGATCACGGACGACGATGATCCTTCAAACATCTCCCCTCGCGTGTACCTGCCGATCATTCTCGTCGCAATTCTCGTTGCGATCGGTGCGTTCGTTGTCGTAGTGTCCGTGCTATGATGTAGCGGTCAAGGAAGGTCGATTGCGGCAGCCCGGTTGCCGTTGCCGCTCTCGCAGTGTCCCAGTTGGATTTCCGCCTGCGCGGGAATGACGGCCAAAGGCTCCCGGGAACTCCTCCGGGAATCACGCAAGGCCATGTAGGGACGCCCAAGTGCGGAACCCGGCCTACGGAACATCGCTCCCATCCGCCGCAGGTACCTTCAAGCCCAATACCGACTTGGCGATGTCCTCGCTGAACGCCTTCTTGCAGTCATCCGTACAGAAACACATCGTGTATTCGCCGACGTGCAGGGAATGCTCCTTCGAGCCGTCCATTCCCAGTGCGCAGGAAGCACATCGCGAGACGATCTTGTCGGTCTGGCCGTCCAGAGCGTCGGCCTTGGCCAGAATCGCGGCCATCTCCGGCGTCGCGTCAAACTCCTGCGGCGACTCCGGAACGCGTGCTTCGGGCTGCGAGGCAACCGGCGACGGGCTTCCCTGCCCGCCGCAACCCGATACAACGAGCATGCCGGCGCCCAATAACACGTACGCCAATATCATTCGAGTAGACATCGTTCAACTCCCTATTCTGCAGGTAACTGTCTATCGATCAATTGTACGGCAGAGCCCTGCACGGCAAATGACACTTGCCCGGTGAAAGGCACAGAGCTGCCCAAAGCCCACGAATTGCGGCGGCCAGTGCTTGACACGGCACCCCCCGATAGACGACGATTCAACCAGATCCTGCCTGGGCCGGACTCCGTTCTGCGGAAGCATCTCGGCCCCCCCCCTGTCCCAACCTGCCAGTCCACCTGAAGGAGAACCATCATGCCCGATAAGTCGTCTCTCTCTCGTCGCCGATTTCTCAAGACGGCGGCCGGGGCCGGCGCCGTGGCGGCCGCCCCGTATCTGGTCCCAGCTTCCGCACTGGGCAAAGGCGGTGCGGTGCCGCCCAGCGAGAAAATCATTGTGGGCGCCATAGGCATCCAGCATCGCGGCATGCACGACCTGCGGTGGATGATCAGGCACGAGGATGTGCAATTCGTCGCCATCTGCGACCTGCAGAAGAAGCAGCGATTGGCGATCAAGGACGTCATCGACAATCACTACGGCACGAAAGACTGTGCCATGTATCCCGAAATCAACGAGTTCCTCGATGCGCGGCCGGACATCGACGCCGTGCTGATCGCCACGGGCGATCACTGGCACGCCATGGCCTCGATCCTGGCCATGCGGGCGGGCAAGGACGTCTATTCGGAAAAGCCCTCGTGCATGACGATTGCCGAAGGGCGAGCTGTGGTGGAGACGGCCCGTCGCTACGGACGCGTGTATCAGACCGGAACGCAGCGACTGAGCGAGGCCAACCACGTGTTCTGTATCGAGATGGCCCGCACCGGCCGTCTCGGCAAGATCCACACCGCCTACGCCCACATCGCCCCCTGGGACGCGGCCGAGATGCGCCACGATTGGCTGCCGGCCGTCCCCGAACCGCCCAAGGAAGAGGTGGACTGGAACGCCTGGTTGGGAGCATGTCCCTGGCGTCCCTACAACCCCAGCTACGTCGCCGGCGGGTGGCGCGGCTTTTACGACTTCCACACCAGTTGCATCGGCGAGTGGGGAGCACACACCTTCGCCCAGGCCCAGGCCGGCCTGGATTGCGGCGAATCGTCGCCCGTCGAATACGAATACGTGAACAATGACAGCGGCGACGGGATGGTCACTCACTTCGCCAGCGGCGTGCGGATGATCCTCTCTCGCGGCAACAAGTACTGGCACGGCTCCTGCGGTGAGCGGTTCGACGGCAACGAGGGCTGGGCGGCGGCCGCGGACGGCTATACCAAGCCCGACGTGTCGTCGCCGGCGCTGCTCGGCGAGTTCAATCGGGTCGTCAGCCAGTATGTCGCCCGCACCGGCCGATCCCTCGATCACATGACGAATTTTCTCGACTGTGTCAGGAGCCGCGAAAGAACCGTTGCCAAGCCCGAGGTCATGCACCATTCCATGACCACGGTCCACGCCGCCAATATCTGCATGTGGCTCAAGCGGAGCCTCAAGTTCGACCCCGTCAAGGAGGAGTTCATCGGCGACGACGAGGCGAACGATCTGCGCTCGCGGGCCATGCGGGAACCGTACGTTTACTAGCCGTCGAGTGGACCGCGTTCGTTGAATCTATCCCTGCATTCTTTCTCACCGTCAACGGGAATCTGCCACCATGTGGAAAAGCCATAAGAACATGATCCTGATTGCCGCCGTCCTGGCGGCCACTGCTGCTCACTCTTTCGCCCAGGAAGAAGCCGAACTGCTTGCCGTGCTTCGCTCGGATGCGACGCTCGAGGCGAAGTCGGCTGCCTGCCGGCAACTGGCCCGAGTCGCCACCAAGGAAGCGGTGCCCACACTGGCCGGGCTGCTGGGCGACGAAAAACTGTCGCACATGGCACGCTATGCCCTGGAGCCCATCCGTGATCCTTCGGTGGACGACGCCCTGCGGGAGGCCCTCGGCAAGGTCCAGGGTCCGCCGCGGCTGGGCGTGATCGGCAGTCTCGGCGTGCGGCGCGACGCCAAGGCCGTGGACGCCCTGGCCGGACTGCTCAAGGAGAGTGGAACCGCGGAATCTGCCGCCCGTGCGCTGGGGACTATCGGCACTCCTGCCGCCGCGAAAGCCTTGGAGGACGCCTTAGCCGGCGCGTCCGGTCGCAGCCTGACGGCCGTTTGCGAAGGCCTCTTCCGCTGTGCCGAGGCGTTGGCGGCGGAGGGCGAAGGCGCAGCTTCGCAGGCCGTCTACGATCGCGTGCGTGCTCTGGCGGATGCTCCCACGCAGGTTCGCGTGGCGGCCCTGCGGGGTGCTATCCTTTCGCGCGGCAAAGATGGCGTGTCGCTCCTGGTGGAAGCCCTCGGCGGTCCGGACTACGCCCTGGCCGCCGTGGCCGTACGGGCCGCCATGGAATCGCCCGGCCCGGAGATCACCGACGCCCTGCTGACCGAACTGCCCAAGGTGCCGGCAGAGCGGAAGGGGCTGTTGATCGTGGCTCTGGCCGACCGTGGTGAATCCCGGGTCCTGCCGGCCGTGCTCGAGGCGGCACAGGGCAGCGACGAACAGCTTCGGATTCTCGCCTTCCGTGCCTTGAAGCAAGTGGGCAACGCCTCGTGTGTGCCCGCACTGCTCGATGCGACGGTCAAAGGTGACGAGGAGATGTCGAAGGCCGCGATGGCATCGCTCGAGAACCTGCAAGACAAGTCGGTCGACGAGCAATTGGTGTCGCGGCTGTCGGAGGCCCAAGGAAAACTGCGAATCGTGCTCATCGAGTTGGCGGGCCGGCGGCGCACTGCCGCCGCGACTCCTGCCCTTTGGCGGGCTGCCGACGACGCCGACAGTGCGGTCCGTATCGCAGCCTTGGCGGGCCTGGGCACCGTGATCGAGACAGCCGACCAGCCGAAGCTGATCGCGCGGCTGGCCAAGACCACGGAGGAGCAGGAAGCGGCTGCCTTGGACAAGGCTCTGCTCGAGGTCTGTCTGCGTTCGGAGGATCAGGATGCCGTGGCCGGGCAGCTTGCCGCGGCGCTACCGGCGTCAGACGGACTGGTGAAGGCTCGGATTCTGGACGCGCTCAACGTCGTTGGTGGAACTGCGGCGCTCGAAGCGGTGGCCGCGGCCGCTCGATCGGAAGACGAGACATATCGCGATGCGGCCTTCCGCGTTTTGGGAGAATGGAAGTCGGCCGACGCCGCGCCCGTCCTTCTCGAATTGCACAATTCGGCAAGCGACGAGCGGCTCAAGATTCGCGCGATCCGGGCGTACATCCGCATTGCCCGGCAATTCGACATGCCCGACGACCAGCGTGCGGCCATGTGCCGCACGGCCCTGGAAACCGCCAAACGCGACGCGGACAAGCAGCTTGTACTGGAAGTCCTGCTTCGCTATCCGAGCGAGGAGATGCAGGCGATCGCCATGGAGGCCGCCGAGAATCCTGCCTTGAAAGAGCAGGCGCTGTTGGTGGTGATGGGCATGGCCAGCAAGGGCATCAACCGGGCCGAACTCGGCAAAGCCCTGGCACAGGCCGGCCAGAAGCCGGTGAAACTCGAGATCGTCAAGGCCGAGTACGGCGCCGGAGAGAAGATCAAGGACGTGACGGACGTTCTCCGCAAGTACGCCAAGAACTATCGCATCCTCTTCCTGCCGAGCACAAGCTACAACCAGAGTCTTGGCGGCGATCCGGCTCCAGGGGTTGTGAAGCAGCTCAAGATCAGGTACCGGATCGACGGCAAGGAGGGAGAGGTCACACTGAGCGAAAATGCCACGATTGTGCTCCCCATGCCGAAATAGGGCGAGGGAGACAGGTCCAGCGATGAATCCGCTTGACAACTGCCCCAAGCAAAGCAGCGGCGGGAGCATTGACTTCGGCAAAGCCGGGAGGCTGACCCAAACCCGACCTTCTTCGATCCGGATCGCCGGTTTTCGAGCTACCTTTGCTCGAACCGATCGAGACGGGCGCATGGAAGATCGTGATTTGCTTCCCCGGTGCGGGTCCGTTGGACGATATCGACGATTTCGCCGTCGGGGAACGTGACGTTCACGCTGAGCCAAGGTGCCGGCATCACCACGTGGGCGTGTGTTCCATTGGCAAACACGTAGTGTTGCGAGCCCGTGTGATTGCGGCAAGCGCCTCCGTCGAACCAGAAGTCGAAGTCTCCGGCCAGATCGCCGTCAAGGGGCTGGGACCGACGGTTGTGAGGGGCAGCAATCATGGTCAGGACTTCGGCGACCCGTTGTTCATCGATTCGATTCAAGAATGCTTGCGACATGTTCGTGTCCCCGCTGGAGTTGCAGATGCGTTCCGGCATGGTGAGACGTCTTTTCCGTGAAGGGTGAGCCGTCGGACAAGCCTGGACGGTCTGTCGGCTGTGGGAGCGTGTACCGCCACGGTCGCACAGCCCATCCCGATCGTTCCATAGTACTCCTCGGGCGTTGACGGCCTCTGGGGGGCTATGGACGGCGGGCGCAACCTGGCCGCCAACGCAGCGGCGCGCCGGAATTGACTTGGTTGCAACCGCCTCCGCTCGCTACCGCATATTACGCAGCATAACAAATAAGAGCTTGTATTGCTGGGGATGGTGACAAAAAGGCGGACTCCTGGGTAAAACATTGAGGCGTTTACACAATGCTTCAATGCCCTACCACAGGAGTCCTGGCGATGATTATTGAGGTGGAAGATCGTTTTCGCAGGTGCTCGGGGGGCTGCAACGTGCAGCGGCGCGGGGCGAGGCCGTGCATGCCGTGGAAGAAATGGCCTGGAGCGGGCTGATCGAAACCGGTCGCCAGATGATTGCCGCATACATCGCGCAACAAGAGGAAGACCTGCCTCGGCCAGAAGTGATTGAGCACGAGGGGAAGCCGCTTCACCGCTTGCCAGCACGACGTACACGTTCGTATGTTTCGGCGTTTGGCCTAACGCCCAGGTGACAGGCCACGTCTTACCCCACAGCAAGTCTGGCAATCGCGAACACAAATCGACTATACTGAACGGGACAATTCCACCAGGTTGTGGAACGGGCCCTTGAGGACCAACGGCAGAATCGCGAAGACTGTGGAGAGGAGCAACCACCAGCGGCCACCCTACTGGCGGCCGAATACCGTCGAGCTGTCCGCCAGGCTCTCGTTGAGCTTGGCATGTTAACCACCCACTGGAGACCGATTACTCTACCGATTAGGCCGCGAAAACCGGCAAAGATTTCGTGAGGGGCACATTAACGAGGAGAACGAAGAGAGAGCCAAGGGATGGCAAGACTCGCCCGCAAGTTGAAAGAGGACGTGGCAGCAATTGCCTTGCCGGATGGGCGAGTTGTCGGTTCGTCCGGACATGCGAAGGCTCGCCGGTACTTGCTCGCCCGTATGGAGAGACTGGGACTTGAGCCGTTCCAGGGCAACGGCTTGGAGCTCACGTATTCGTGGGACGGCGAAGACTTCTCCAACCTGGTCGGCGTGGTGCCGGGCGCTTCGCCTTCGGCCAGCCCCGTCCTCCTCGGTGCTCATTACGACAGCGTGATCCCGGCCCCCTGCGCCGACGACAACGCAGCCGCGGTGGCGATTGCACTGGCCGCCGCCGAAATCCTCGGCAGGAGGAAGCTGCGGCGAGATGTGGTGATCGCCGTCTTCGACGCCGAGGAACCCCGCCATTTCCTGCAACCGTCCATGGGCAGTATCCGCTTCTACGAAGATCATGGACGGGTGCGGGGAATCCACGCGGCGTTGATCATGGACATGATGGGGCACGATGTGGTTGTGCCGGCCGAAATGCTTGACTTCGTCCCCTGGCTTGGCCGCTTGGGCCAGATCCTCCTGCCACGGATCGGAAAAGAAGACGTGGTGGTCCCGGGCGTGCGCGACTTGTTCTTCATGACCGGGGCGGAAAGTCATCCCGCTTTGGCGAGCGTGATCGATTCGGTACGGGTACCCAGACGCCTCCGCCTGATCGCGGCACTGAATGAGTACGTGGGCGATATGAGCGACCATGGCGTATTCCGCACCCATGGCGTTCCATACCTCTTCTTCTCCTGCGGGCGCTGGCGGCATTATCACGTGAAGACCGACACCCCGGACATACTGAACTACGCCAAGATGGCACGGATGACGCGATATCTGGTGGCGATCACCGAGGCCCTTGCCGCCGCGGAGTTGGCACCGCACTTTGGCGGTCCCGTCGATACGATCCAATTCGAGATCCGCCGAATCCGGAAGGCCTGTGGCCCGGCACTGCCCTATGTGCTCAAATTGCTGGGAGTGGAGAAGCTCGAAACACGAGAGGATATTTCGACGCTTGCAGAACGGCTGATGAGGATGGGACTCTGAACCCACGTGGTGCGGAGTCGTGTCCGCTGGACTTGCGGCGAGTACCGCCAAGGGGAGATGAGGACGATGACGTATCGATGGTTGTACTGTCTGGCTGTGTCCGGTTCGATTGTGTTGACCTCGGGAAGTGTTCTTTTCGGTGAGGAGCCAAGGCCTCTCGGCTTCACCGTCAAACTCGAAGTCGTCCGACAGGCGCTCACGCCCGAGTTTTGCTGGTTTCATCCGCGGGCGGCAGCCAATCCGGGATTGGGAAAAGACGGCAAGCCGGCCGTGGTGATGACGCTCCAGAAGCATCTCAAGGTGTCGGACTACTACTCGGGAATGTGGACGATGCGCACCGACGATCTGGGAGCCTCATGGACCGGGCCGACGGAGATTCCTGAACTGGGGTGGGTTCGAGGCGGCAGCGGCGTCGTGGTGGCCGTTGCCGACGTCACCCCCGGCTGGCATGCGGCAACCGGACGCCTCCTGGCGATCGGATGCAGCGTGCGCTACAGCCCCCAGGGCCGGCAGCTTGCCGACACGAAGCGGCCCAGCCAAACCGCCTACGCCGTCCACGACCCGAAGGCCGGAACCTGGTCCCCCTGGCAGACCCTCGACATGCCGCCCGACGAGAAGTTCAACTTCGCCCGAAACGGCTGCTCTCAATGGATTGTGGAATCCGACGGGACGGTCCTTGTGCCCATCTACTTCGCCAAGTCGGCCGGCGTGCCGGCCTCCGTGACCGTGGTGCGGTGTCGATTCGACGGAAAGAGGCTGACCTACCTGAAACACGGAACGGAGTTGTCGCTGAACGTGCAGCGAGGGTTGTGCGAACCATCGCTGGTGAAGTTCGGGGAACGATATTACATGACCATCCGGAACGATGTGAAAGGGTATGTGGCCGTCAGCGACGACGGGCTGCACTTCGGGCCCATCCGGCCGTGGGCCTTCGACGACGGCGGAGAGTTGGGCAGCTACAACACGCAGCAGCACTGGCTCGTTCACAGCGAAGGCCTGTTCCTCGCCTACACGCGGCGCGGCGCCAATAACGACCACATTGCCCGCCACCGTGCGCCGCTGTTCCTCGCCCAGGTCGATCCTGAGAGACTCTGCGTGCTGCGTTCGACGGAGAAAGTCCTTATCCCCGAACGGGGCGCCCAGATGGGGAATTTCGGCGCGGCGACGATCAGCGAGAGCGAATCGTGGGTGACCGCATCGGAGTACATGGCCGACGACAAGCCGAACCCCCGCGGCGCCGACGGAAGCACGTTTGTGGCGCGGGTGATCTGGTCGCGCCCGAACTTGCTGGCAGAAAGGTGACTACCTACACATACACCCGCCGGTGATAAACCCACCACTCGAACAGCAGCAGCAGGAAGCCGGCCAGGAGGATGTACTTCCACCATTCTCGCCGGGCGGGTTCCCAGTTTGAGGTCCGGCCTTTGACCGGCACGTGTCCCAACTGGATTTCCTGACGCACGCCGATATCGCTCTCCCCCTGGTCGAACAGATTGACGGAGAAGTAGTCGATCGGCTTGCCGCCGGCTTGGACCTCGTAGATTCCCAACTCCTCCGTGTTGCCGTACTTGCCGCGTCCCAGCCGGTCGACGGGCACGCTCTCCCGATCGCCGCTCGGCGTGTGGATGTCCAGCGGCTTCTCGGGCTCGGGGCCCTGCAGGGCGACTTGCCCGCCGGGGCGGGCGGAGAGGGCATCGAGCCCGCCGCGGCCGCCGCCGAAGTACTGGAGCAGGTTGAGCATAAACACGGGGAAGCTGGAACGGCCGTGCCAATTGGTGACCGCCGTGACCCGCTTGATGCCGTCGTCGCCGGCCTTCTCCTCGTTGAACGGAAAAGCGAGCACCAGATCCTCAAAACCCTCGCGGGGGGCGATGACCAGCATCGGGCCGGCCTGTGATTCGACGAGCACACTTCCACCGGCTGGCACCTTGATCGGGGCGGCCTCGGCAATCAGCACGTTGTCCATGGCGATCCACTGGGTGAGCGGGTGCGACGAATCGATGTCGATGATCCTGGGCCCGGCGGCTCGTTCGCCTGCTTGCCAGATTTCGATTCGGCGCGGTTCTTCCCCCTCCTTTTCGGCGGCCAGTTCGATGGCCGTTACCGGCATGGCACCGATGAAGAAGGTGTTCGCCTGCGGCATCCGTTTGGGCCGGCAGCGATCGTAGAGGATCAGGTCATAGGCCCCCACGGCCTCTCGTTCGTAATACTCGTTCTTCTCGTCCTGGAGCACATCGGGCGTCTCGATCGTCACGTTTGCCAGCTTCGTGGCCAGGCCCGTGCTCAACGCAAACTGTAACGGTTCGCAGCCCGACGTGATCAGCAGGACATTGGCCGGCCGGCCTTTACGGGCCACGGTCCAGGCCTGGTTGTCCGCAGGGAGCTGATCCTTCATGGCGACTCCTTCGGCAGTGAAGAAATCGGCCTGGGTGATCACAAGCTGCAGTTTGCCCGTCTCCAGTTCTCCCAGGTCGCGTTCGAAGCCCTGGGCCTCGCCGGGACCGATCTGGAACCTGGCGGAGTCGATCATGGCGTCGTCGAGCAGCAGGTCCACGGCCACGGCAGCCTCGGCCTTGCTGTGGTTTTCCAATCGGGCGAAGGCCTGAAGCTGCTCGGGCCGCGATTCGTTGCGGCGGACGTTGAAGACGGCGATCCCCACGTTGGTCGCGTCGTCGGTTCCGATCGGCATGTAGACCGGCTCGAGATTGCCCAGGGCGATGCTCGGTTCCGGAAACTTGCCGTCGCTGAAGATGTAGAGGGTGGCCGGCTTGGCTTCGGCCACCTGGACGTCGGTCGCGTCGCTGGCGCTGCGGCCCGGATTGGCCAGCCCGGAGGCGACCTTCAGCGCCTCCGACAGCGACGTCGATCGCGAGGTCGGCTTGATTTCGTCCACGCTGTGCAGCAAGGCCCGCTTGTTCTCGGTGAACATCTGCTCGACCTTGGGGATGTCGGAGAAACTCACGACCATGGCCACGTCGCCCGGCTGCATGAGCTCGATCGCCTCGCGGGCCGATCGTTTGGCGTTCTCCAGACGGGACCCTTCCAGATCCGTCGATTGCATGCTGGCCGAGTTGTCGATCAGGAAGATGAATCGGTTGCCCAGGAGTTTTGCGCCCTTCATTCCCGGCCGGAGCACGGCCAGCATGACCAGCAGCACGAGCAGGAGTTGCAGGAACAGCAGCAAGTTGCGGCGCAACCGCTGCCAGATCGTATTGACGTGCAGATCCTCGATCGACTTGTGCCAGAGATAGGTGCTGGGCACCTCCAACGGACGCCGTTTGAGCTTGAGAAAATAGAGCGCAATGATGGCCGGCGGAACCGCCGCCAGGATCAACCATTGCCACCACGAGAGCATGTTCATCAGACTAGGCAACATCAGCGCACCAATCCCCGCTGCCGCAGATAACCGCTGATCAACCGATCGACGGGCACGTCGTTTCTGGCCGGGAAGTAGAGGATTCCTCGCCGATTACAGAAATCGCGAGCCTGTTCGATGAAGGCGCTCAACGTCTGCTTGTAGCGGCGGAGCAGCGGCGCGGTGACGGTCACCTCCGCCACGTCGCCGTCCTCGCAGTCGACCAGTTGCAGATCGCCTTGCACCTCGGGCTCGAATTCCTCGACCGATAACAGGTGAATCAGGTAGATGTCGAAATCCTGGGCCAGCAGATACCGCAATGCCTGCTCGTAACCCGTCTTGTCCATCAGATCGCTGATCAGGACCAGGATCCCTTTACCCGAGTTGCGAACGCAGAAACTCTTGGCAGCATCGGCGAGGGTGAACTGCTCGTTTGGCTCCAGGCCCTGGAGGTACTCCAGCATTCGCCAGAGTTGATGCCTGCCGCGCAGGGCAGGGGCCGGGTTACTCGCCGATTCGCCCATCGACAGAACCTTGACCCGGTCGCCGCGCACCAGCCCGATGAACCCCAGGGCGGCCGCCAGTTGCCTCGCGTAGCGGAACTTGGTCGGTTCGCCGAAATCCATCGAAGGGCTCGAATCGATCAGGGCGTAGAAGTGGAGATCCTCCTCCTCCATGAACATCTTGAGAAACAGCCGATCCAGCCGGGCGTAGGTGTTCCAGTCGATGAACCGCAGATCGTCGCCGGGCACGTAGTTGCGGAAATCGGCGAATTCGACGCTCTGCCCCTTGCGCCGGCTGCGCCGTTCGCCTTTCATCCGCCCGCGAAAGATCTTCCGGCTCACCAGCTCCATGCGTTCGAGCTTGGCCAGCAGATCGGGGCTCAGGAGTTCACCGTTGCTGTTAGTTGCCATCTAGCCTTCGTCCTTCTCCGGCACCTGTTCCAGCAGTTCCAGCAGGACCTGGTCGGGTTCGATGCCTTCGGCCTGGGCCTCGAAATTGACGATGATGCGGTGCCGCAACGAGGGCAGGAACACCCGCCGAATGTCCTCGAAGCTCACGTTGTACCGCCCGTCGAGCAGGGCCCGAACCTTGGCGGTCAGGGCCAGCGTCTGGGCCGCACGGGGGCTGGCGCCCCAGCGGATGAATTTGTTCGTGGTCGGCAGGGCAAACTCACCCTGGGGATGCGTTGCCAGAACGAGGCGCACGAGATAATCGCGCAGATGGTCTGCCAGAATCACCTCGCGAACGAGTCCTTGCCACTTGAGGATCTCGGGGCCGTCCATCACCTTCGCCGGCTGGACCACCTCGCCCCGCGTGGTGCGGTCGACGATCGCCGCCAACTGCTCGCGATTGGAATAGCCAACCTGGAGCTTGAACAGGAACCGGTCGAGCTGCGCCTCGGGCAGAGGATAGGTGCCTTCCTGCTCGATGGGGTTCTGGGTGGCCATCACCAGGAACGGCTTCTTGAGTTCGAAACGGGTTCCGGCCGCCGTAACCGACCCTTCCTGCATGGTTTCGAGCATGGCCGACTGGGTTTTGGGCGTGGCCCGGTTGATTTCATCGGCCAGGCAGATCTGGGTGAAGATCGGACCGCGTTGGAACTCGAAGAACCGCTTGCCCTCCACCGTTTCCATGACCATGTTCGTGCCCAGGATGTCGGCAGGCATCAGGTCGGGTGTGAACTGGATCCGCGAGAAGTCCAGGTTGAGAACCTGGGCGAGCGTGCGAACGAGCAGCGTCTTCCCCAGCCCGGGCACGCCTTCCAGCAGGCAATGCCCTCCCACGAACAGACAGGTAAGGACGCCGTGCACGATCTCGTCGTGCCCGACGATCACGCGGCCGATCTGCTCCTGAATGGCGGCATAGCGTTGTTTGAACTCCTCCGCACGGCGTTCCATGGTTTCGGCAAGGCTCATAAGCGGGTCTCGTTGTCTTCAGGCGATTAGCGGTGGTTGGTTTCCAAATCCGAAATACGAAGCTCGAAATACGAAACAAATTCAAAGTGCCAAATCGAAATGTCTTAGATGGCCTTCTCCGACTTCTTTAGAATTGCGCCGAAAATGCACATCAGTTCCGTGCTCTCCTGGATGAGCTTGTCGCGCTGCCCTTCAAGTAACCTATCGTCCGCGGTGTCCAGCAACCGCAACCAGTATCGTGTTTCTTTGGACTCCTTCCGCGAAATCCGAATTCGCATGCGGAAGTCCTTCTTGCTCAGCGCCTCATTCGCTTCAATGTAGTTTGCTCCAACTGAGCCGGAGGAACGCACGACCTGTCTGACGTCTTCGCTGTTGCATATTGTGCGCGGCAGGCGTTTCACAAACGTACGAACATCTCTGGCGAACTCAAAGGTTCGTTCCTCCAGATCGTACTGCTTGTTCCGGACTGTTTCGGTCATTAGTACTTTCCTGTTTCATATTTGTTTCGTATTTCGATATTCGGATTTCGTATTTCCCTCTACTGTGGTCCCTTGTCCTTCCAGGCCTTCTTCTTCGCCTTCAGCAGCCTGGACGTGTAGGTTTCTTCTTCCGGCTTGTCTTGCTCGGCGAGGCTGGGGGCCTGACCCGTCGTCTCCAGCGATTCGGGCGGCGGGGCGGCCAGATCGATAGGTTGGTCGCCGGTGATCGGCTGAGTCGCCTCGAAGCGAGACGTCGCTCGAAGCTGGTCGACCTGGCCTGCCACCTCGGCCTTGCGGCTTCGCAGCCGGTCGATCGTTTCGACCTGGCTGACCACCTGCTCGCGTCCGAACAGCCTGGCAGCGATCCGGCCGGCAAGCACGGGCACCCAGGCAAAATTCACCTGCACGCGGCGGACGAACACATCGAGGAACAACAGCCATGCGGCCAGCAGGACCACCAGGAACCAGATATCCTGGCTGCTGAAAGCCTTGGCCAGATCGTGGCGGAACGTGTCGTATTCCAGCAGCGGCTTCAGTTCCGCAAACTCGTCGATCGGGGGCAGCAGTCTGCCCGGCTTTCCGCCCTTCGGCTCCAGGACGGGCAACTGGCCGAGCAGGGCCTCGTTGGTCTCGCGACTGCGGAACTCGTCGCTGTAGGGCACGTTGATGCCCGTCTGCAACGGGGCCATCCCGGGGCCGGGACTCAGGACGATGAAGTAGCTTCCGGCGTCGCGTCCGGCGAAAGAGCCTTGATAGCGTCCCGGGGCGGTCTGCTGCATCTTCAACTCGACCGGCTCCAGGTTGGGGCCGACGACGGTGCCCGTCATGGCGAGGAAGTTGTAGAAGTCGTCGTTCTTGTCGAGCGCATTGACCACGACCTCAATCTGCCCGTCCCTCTCTTCCGTGGAAATGCTGAACTTGCCTTCGTCGCCCAGAGGCCGCATGGACCAGATGATCATCTGGGTGAAGAACTTGTCGTAGTTCTCCCAACCGGTCCACTGCGTCGCGTAGCGAGCTCCCACGTCGGTCGTATAGGCGACCGCGCGGCCCAAACCGTAGGTCCAACTCGCCAGAATCGTCCGATTTCGCTCGGTCCCCGGCAGAGGCGAAACCAGCGAGACCTCGACCAAGGGGTTCTCCTTCTTGGTCGTCATCACGTAGCCGGTGATGGGCGGGAAAGGGCCGTCGATCCCGCGAATCATCTCGTGGGGGAACCGCGTCTCCGGCACGACTCCGGCGGCATTTTCGTAGATCAGCGGCTGGGCGACGCGTCGGGCCTCGCGCTGGAAGATCTTCGGCAAGGCATTGGGGCTCTTGACCGCGTAGTACTTCCCGCCGGTCTCCTTGGCCAGATCTCTCAACGTTCCGCTTCCGGCCGGACCGTGCGTGCCGACCGCCACGGTCGAGACCGTCACGTTCAGATCCTTGATCGCCCTGACCGACGCTGCGCTCGGCGGGGTGGGGTCGCCGTCGCTGATGACGATCATGTGCTTGACGGCGGCGTCCGGCAGGCCGGCGAAGCCCTGCTGGGCGAGACGCATGGCGGGGTCGAATTGGGGCATGTCGCCGGGGTCCATCCGGCCGAGGCGGCCGAGCATGATGCTGCGATTGGGCCCCACCGTGGCCATTCCGGGATTCCAGAGCCACTTGGTGCTCGCCATGTTGTCGTAGTGGAGCACGCCGCAGTAGTCCTGGGGACCGAGGGCCTTGAGGGCCTCTTCGGCGATTTTCTTCTGCCAGAAGTTGCCTTGAGCCATCTCCGAGGCGTGCATCATCATCACCAGGGCCCCGCGCGGCACTACCTTGGCGGCCTTGATCTGGAAATCGACGGGCATGGCCTTTTCCAGCGACGTATTCGTCCAGCCGCCGGCCCCGAAACCGTTCGGCGCGCCCATCATCACCAGCCCGGCCCCCAATTGCTGGGTGTTCCTGACCAGCATCTCGATCTGGGCGTCGGTGAAGGCCTCGCGCGGCACGTTGGCCAGCACCACCGTATCGAACTGCTGGAGTTGATCGAGGCCCGTGAACGTCAGGTCGCCGCTGCGAACGTCGACTTCGATGTTCTGCCGCTTCAGGGCCTGCACCATCCGATCGAACTCGCCCGGACTCTCGCTATCCTCGATCAACAGCACCTGCCCCTTGCCGCGAATGTAGCTGAACGACGTGGCCGCGTTGTTCTGCCGCATGGCGTCGTCTTCGGGGTTCTCGGGCAGGAACTTCGCTTCGTACCTGTGGAAACCGGCGTCGTCCACTTCCTGGCGGACGGAGAACACCTGCTTGCCCGGCGCCAACGCGACTTTGTCTTCGCTGACGACGTCGTCTCCGCGGCGGATCACGAGCGTTCCACTCACGACGCCGTCGTCTTCGGGAGTCGCCTCGGTGAGATTGGTCAACACAACCCGCAAGTCGAAGGGATGGCCCTTGCGGACGTTGCCGGGGACGGCCACTCGGTCCAGAATGACTTCACCCCGCCGATCGTACCGGATCGGCACCACGTCGATTCCCACGCCGTCGCTCGCCACGTGCTGGGCTTGCTTGAGAGCGTCGCCCAGGTTCTCGTTGCCGTCGCTCACGACGACGATCCGTTTGGCCGCGTCCTCGGGAAACGAGGCCTGTGCCAAGCGTATGGCTGCGGAGAGGTTGGTGAATTCCTGGTCGATGAGGCTCTCGATCAACGGCGTCAACTGCACGTCGTCGTTGAACGGCGGGACCTCGATGGCCGCCTCGCGGCCGAAGACGATCACCCCCGCCCGATCGTCGTCCCGGCGGTGCTTGCGGATCTCGTCGTTGACGTACTCCATCATCGCCCGGCGGTGTTCGACCGGAATGCTCATCGACTGGTCGAGCAGGTAGATGACTGTGAGGCGATTGCTGATCCGCACCATCTGAACGTCGGCCAAAGCGGCAATGAAGGCCAGGAGAATCGCAGTGCGCAGCGACAACGCCAGAAACCGGCGGAGGCGGCCCAGTGGCGCCAGCCCACGGTAGCTGAACCACCACAGTACCGGGATCACCAGCAACAGCAGGAGATACCACGGCGACTCGAAAGTGATTCGGTAGTCCATCTTGCCAAACGGCTCCGTACTAAACCGGCGTGCGTGGTCGCGTCGGACGCACGACTTGCACCCGATGATTATTCGTGTCGAGGACGTGAATTCTTCCCGCACTGTCCTGGACCAGGGCCCACGGATTGAAGAGTTGTCCCTCGCCTCGCCCGTGTGTCCCCCATGTTCCCAGAGAGCGCCCTGCCGGGTCGAAACGTTGAATCCGGTGATTGCCGAATTCGCTCACCAGCAGGGAGCCGTCCGGTGCCAGCACGAGATCATAAGGATAGCGCAACTGTCCCGCTGCGCCACCCTCCGTCCCCCACATGCGAAGGAGTTTTCCCTGGCTGTCGAAGACCTGAATGCGGTGGTTGCAGGCGTCCGCCACCCAGATCCTGTCGTCAGCGTCAATGGTCAGGTTCTGTGGGCGGAGGAATTGGCCTGGTCCCGAGCCGTGCCCCCCCCATTGAAGGAGGAACTCCCCCGCACGAGAGAACTTCTGAATCCGATCGTACTCTCCGTACTCGGCCACATAGAAGTTGCCTTGGGAATCCTGAACGGCGTCGGTCACCAAGCCAAACTCCCCTGGCCCCTCCCCCTTTCGGCCTCCGATCGTCTGCACGAGTCGACCCTCGGGCGAGTAGATCAGCACTCGGTAGTAGTGGGTGTCGGCCACCAGCACTCGGCCGTCAATGCCGATCGAGATCCCGGTCGGTTTGCCAAACTCGTGGTCCGGCGTGCTCCAACCGCGGAGGAAGCCTCCGTGCCGGTCAAAAACCTGAATCCTCGCGGTCATATCGACCACGTAGATCCGATCTTCCCGATCGACGGCCATCGCCCGGGGCTTCTGGAATCGCCCGTCTGAAATGCCCCGGGTCCCCCAGATCTCCTCAAACTGCCCGAGGGAAGAACGGTGGGCGTCTTGCAGGCAACCCGGCAGCAGGGCAAGCGCAAAACAGGCCAGGGCAAGCGAAGCTCGCTCTCGACGCATGGAGCGTGCGGCGACGGTTGCGAAGAACTCGCGGGTCTTCTGACGTCCAATTTGTTGGATGAGAGACAAGCGCATCGGTTCGATCACCACCACCGGGGCAACTGCCGGACATTTCACGTCCCCATCATCACACGGTCCACGCAGTCCCCCAATGAGCCTACCCGGTTCGTGCGCGAAACGCTAGGGAATCGCCACAAGAGTTGGCCAAAATCTTGCCGGGGCTCCCCCCGCTCGTCGCACTTGACCGCGGGGCGCAAAGGTTTGTATAGTAACGTATTACGTTCAGGAAACGGGAATGCATCGCCCGAAGGGAGTTCCTATGCCGCCACTGGTGATCGACGTCCGCAACGCCGAAGACCCGCGCGACGTCGTCCATCGGGCAGTTCAGGCACTCTCGGAGGGCAAGATTGTTGCTTTCCCTACGGAAACGGTCTATGGCTTTGGGGCTCGTGCCCTGGACGCCCGGGCCGTCCAGCGTCTTCTGGAAGTGAAGGGGAGGGCCGACGGCAATCCGTTCGCGTTGGCCATTCGCGGCGCCCAGGAGTTTCTCGACTATGCCCCCGACGCCAGTCCTCTGGGCGAGCGCCTCGCACGCCGCTGCTGGCCGGGGCCGGTGACCCTGGTGGTCGACGCCAGCCACCGGGACAGCGTGGTCACACGACTTCCCGAGAGCGTGCGGCGGGTGGTGTCTCCCGAGAAGACGGTCGGGCTCCGCGTGCCGGGACACGCGATGGTTCTCGACGTCCTGCGGATGATCGCCGGTCCCGTCGCCCTGACGAGCGCGAATCGCTCGGGCGAGCCCGACGCCACAACGGCGGAGGAGATCGTCGGCGGCCTGGGCCATGAAATCGACCTGATTCTCGACGACGGGCCGTGCCGTTACGGGCAGCCTTCCTCGGTGGTCCGCGTGAACGGAGACGCGTACGAGATACTTCGCGAAGGCGCCGTTTCCGAACCGACCTTGCGGCGGCTGGCGGGGACGATGGTGTTGTTCGTGTGTACCGGCAATACGTGCCGGAGCCCGATGGCCGAGGGATTGTTCCGGAAGATGGCCGCCGAGCGATTGGGATGCGGCCCCGAGGCTCTCGAAGAACATGGATGGGCCGTGATGTCCGCCGGAGTTGCTGCGATGACGGGCGGACGAGCCAGCGAACCGGCGGCAGCGGTGATGAGCCGGATGGGGATCGATGTCCGCGCCCATGAGGCCCAACCGGTCACCGAGGCCCTGGTGCGCTATGCAGACCACATATTCACGATGACAGCGTCGCATCGCCAGGCCCTGGTGATGCAATGGCCCGACGCTGCCGAACGCACGACGACGCTGTGTCTCGATGGCTCCGACGTTTCCGATCCGATCGGCGGACCTCTGGAACAGTATCAGCAGTGCGCCGAACAGATTCAACGCGAGTTGGCAAGCAGGCTGGACCGCCTGGGGTTGTGAACGAGAGATAACTATCATGCGTATTGCAGTCGGAAGCGATCATCGCGGCACGGCGATTCGTCAGAAGATCCTCGATTTTGTCAGCCAGCTTGGGCATGAAGCGGTCGACTTCGGCTCCAAGGAGGAAGGCCCCGTCGATTACCCCGACATCGCCGAGCAGGTTGCCCACGAAGTCGGCAACGGGAAGGCCGATCGCGGGATTCTCATCTGCGGAACGGGGATCGGCATGTGCATTGCCGCCAACAAGGTTCACGGCGTGCGCGCCGCACCGTGCCACGACGATCTGACGGCCGAAATGAGCCGCCGCCACAACGACCTGAACGTCCTCTGCCTTTCGGCCGACCTGCTGGGCGAAGGGATCATCCATCGCATGCTGGAAATCTGGCTGGCAACTCCCTTCGAAGGCGGGCGCCACGCTCGCCGCGTCGACAAGATTTCGGCCATTGAACGGGAATTCGACCACGATCAAAACGGCTGATCTGCACTCGAACCCGGTTGTCAAACGCGGGCTCGCCCCGTTCGCCTGAAAAACCACGCACTCCAGGCAGTCTGTATCGGTCGCGCAGATTCTGTCGCGCAAGGATTTTCGATCGTATCGCCTTTGGCATCCGCCTTTTGCGATTGCGTCCCGAGTCTCCCCTAAAACTTCTTGAAGGTTTCACGAATCTTGTTAAAGTCGAAGATGTAGCGTATGCAATGTGTCTGCAACCGGGTGCCAAACCGCGTGGCGTAACGTAGTCAGAAGGCTTGTTTTTCATGGTCGATTCGCGACATCCGAGTTCCGATGAAGTCGACGAGCTGCTCCGCAATGCCCAACTACGCGACGAGCTGGAACCGTACTACGACGAATCCATCAGTCGTGTGAACGTCCAGCAATTGTCGCTGGCGGTCGAAAACGACTTTCTCGCCTCGATGCTGGCTTGGGAGCGAGCCCCCGTCCTGCCCATCTATCGCTGGTTCGATCCCGAACTCCGCCCGCCGCGCCCCTCCGTGCTCACCGATGAGGACCTCCACGAAATCCTCTGGGACGTGATCCACAAGCTCCACGAACAACGGATCGTTCTCGATTTCACTGACCACCTCTCCGATCGCGAGCTGTACTGCGTCATCTATCGCGACATTCTCCCCGCCCGGGAGAAGAAGATCGAACTGTCAACCAACTACCTCCATTGGGACTGCTCCCACGCCGGGGGCGATCCCGACGTCTGGCTGCAATACTACGCCACCGAGGAGGAACGGGAGAACTGGGCCGACTCGTATCGGCAACCCCTGCCGGTGAAGCGAAATCCGCAGTACCTCCGCGACCTGCCCCGAGATCCGCTCTGAAATGGGGCGTCTCTTCCCTGTTCGCTTCGCCAAGCCGACAAATCCTTTGTGTTTCGCTCTGCTTGACGTCCTGCCCTGAACAGGGTATATCGTTGGCGGTGTATCGGGATCGAATTCGCCCGCTTGCCAAACGCACCGAATCGCCGGTTGAGTAGATCCGTCATGCAGCCACCCGCGCCACTCACCCTGTCGGTCCTGATGCCGGCCTACAACGAACAGCGCACGATCGAGACCGTGCTGCGGCGGGTGCTGGCCCTGGCGGTGAATCTCAAGGAGATCGTCGTTGTTGACGACGGTTCCACCGATCGCACGCCGCAAATCGTCGAGCAACTGGCGGGCGAAGACGGCCGGATCCGCTTCCTGCGGATGGACCGCAATCGCGGCAAGACAGCCGCCATTGCCCGGGCGATCCGCGAAGCAAGCGGCGATATTCTCATCGTCCAGGACGCCGACCTGGAATACGACCCCGCCGAGATCCCCGACGTGATCGCACCGATCCTCCAGGGCCGAGCCGACGTCGTCTACGGCAGCCGGTTCATGGTCCGCAAGGCGGCCCGCGTTCTCTACTACTACCACTACCTGGCCAACAAGCTGCTCACCTGCCTGTCGAACCTGCTCACCAATCGCAACATGACCGACATCGAAACCTGCTACAAGGCGTTTCGGTCCGGCGTGATCAAGCCCATCGAGCTGACCAGCAACGGTTTCGGTATGGAGGTCGAAATCACGGCCATGGTCTGCAAGACCAAGGCTCGCACCTACGAGGTGCCCATCTCTTACTACGGGCGCACCTACGACGAAGGCAAGAAGATCGGCACGATGGACGGCGTGGCGGCCCTCTGCTATATCATCTACTACAACCTCGTCCGGCCTCTCACCCGTGCCGGACGCAGTTATCGCCGCCAGGTCAACGAGTACCTGGCCCGCTTGCGGGAAGAGGAATACCTGACCGAGTGATCCTACTCTCGCATGGGCACCCCGGCGTGGCGTACAATGAACGGCCGCAAAGGCCGATCGAGCCCAACGGAGGTCCCGGATCATGAAACGCCGCGTCTGTGTTCTCCACTCGCTCCTTCTCATCGGTGCAGCCGCCGTCACCCAGGCCGCCGGCCCCTTCCAGGCCGACGGAATCAAGATCGGCGAAGTCGACCAGACGAGCTCCATCGTCTGGACGCGAACCACCGCCGACGCACAAGCCAACCCGTCTGTCGAAAACGCCGCGCCCGGCGCTGAGGGTGAAGTCCGCGTGACCTGTTGGCAGACTCAACCGCGGCGTGAGGTGTTTGCCTCGGGCTGGAAGGCGACCGATCCCCTGCGAGACTTCACTCGCCAGTTCGGCATCAAGGATCTCTCGCCGGCAGCGGCGTATGAAGTGCTTGTCGAGACGCGTCCGGTAGGCGGCAGCGACGCAACGAGCCGGGTCGAAGGGCGGTTTCGCACGGCCCCGGCGCCCGAGGCGGTCGTGCCGGTCGAGTTCGTCGTCGTCACCTGCCAGGCGATCCGCTCGGCCGACTGCGGCGACAACGGGCACAGCCCCTACAAGCTGATCCCCAAGCTCGACGCCGACTTCTTCGTCCACACGGGCGACGTCGTCTACTACGACAACCCGCCCAACTGCAAGGATGCCGAACACGCCCGATGGAAGTGGAATCGCATGTACGGGTTCTTCTACAACCGCGATTTCCACGCGGGCGTCGCGTCCTACTTCATGAAGGACGATCACGACACGGTCAAGAACGACTGCTGGCCCGGCCAGAGCTACGGCGACCTGACATGGGAGCAGGGACTGGCGATCTTCCGCGAACAGGTGCCCATGGGCGAGAAGACCTATCGCACGGTTCGCTGGGGCAAGGACGTGCAGATCTGGATGACCGAGAACCGCGACTTCCGCAGCCCGAACAAGATGCCCGACGGTCCGGAAAAGACGATCTGGGGCACCGAGCAGAAGGCCTGGTTCAAGCGGACGGTTGCCGAGTCGGACGCCACCTTCAGGTTCCTCATCATGCCCGGCCCGCTTCTCGGTCCCGACAAGCGAGGTAAGGCCGATAACCACAGCAACGACTGCTTCAAGCACGAGGGCGACGAGATTCGCGACTTCGTGGCCAGGCAGAAGAACATGTTCGTCATCAACGGCGACCGCCACTGGCAATACTTCTCGATTCATCCGGAACTGGGAATCCGCGAATTCGGTTGCGGGCCGATCAACGACCTGCACGACTACGGGGGCAACCCGGGCTTCGTGCCCGAGTATCACCGCTTCTTCAACGGCGGCGGCGGATGGTTGACGGTCACCGTGTCGCGCAGAGGCGACAGGCCGCAGGCGACGGCCCGCTGGTACAAGACCAGCCCGGAGATGGAGGAGCCGGAAGTGCGCTACGAGACGACGTTTGCAGCGGAGTAAGCGGGGATCGCCTCGTTGGGCACCTGACTCTCGCCGCCTTGCTCAGTATTGCTTGTCCCGAATCTCGCCCACGCGGCCACGGGATCTTGCGGCTAGCTGGGCAGTCCGGTGGCCGAATGGCGGCGTCCCTTGAGCCTCGCACCCTATCAGCGCCTTGTCACCGTTTCTATAATACCGGAACTCAACCAATCAATTGGCTCCCCAAGAGAACTATGGAGACAGAAACGTGCCGGAACCGGAAAAGGTCGTCATCATCGGAAGCGGACCGGCGGGTTGGACCGCCGCCATCTACTGTGCTCGCGCCGAACTGAAGCCACTCGTCTTCGAGGGGGCCGTCACCGAAGAGAACCGCATGGCAGGCACCCTCCCTCTGGGCCAGTTGGCCTTAACCACCGAGGTCGAGAACTATCCCGGCTTCCCCAAGGGCGACCTGGAGTCCTATCTCGATAACTCGATCGCCGAGGATCGCCGCATCATCATGGCCCCACACATGAAAGAAGGCGTCAGCGGGCCGGAACTCATGGAATTGATGCGGCAGCAGGCCCTCAATTTCGGCACTCGCGTCATTACCCAGGACATCGTCGAAGTTGATTTCGAGAACCGGCCCTTCAGGCTCACCGATTCGGAAGGCAACACCCACGAGGCCCATGCCGTGATCGTGGCCACCGGCGCCCGGGCGAACTACCTCGGACTGCCCTCGGAGGACAAGTACAAGAACCGGGGCGTCAGCGCCTGTGCCGTCTGCGACGGGGCCCTGCCGCGTTTCCGCAACAAGCCACTCGTCGTCGTCGGCGGCGGCGACTCGGCCGTCGAAGAAGCCGACTACCTCACCAAATACGCCGAGAAAGTCTACATGGTCCACCGCCGCGACGAGCTCCGCGCGTCGAAGATCATGGCCCAGCGAGCGATCGAACACCCCAAGATCGAGATCCTCTGGAACCGTACTCTGGTGGAAGTGCTCGGCAACGACGAGAGCGGCGTGACCGGTGTTCGACTGGCCAGCACCAAGGGCGAAGACGACCTGGAAGTGCCCGCCACCGGAGTCTTTCTGGCCATCGGGCACACGCCCAACACGGCCTTCCTCGAAGGCAAGCTTGCCATGACGGACAAGAAGTACCTCCAGTGGACGAAACCCGGGCGGACCTACACCAGCGTCGAAGGCGTATTCGCCGCGGGCGACGTGGCCGACGACTACTACCGTCAGGCCGTCACCGCCGCCGGCAGCGGCTGCATGGCCGCGTTGGACGCCGAACGGTGGCTGGCGGCGAAAGGAATGTGATTGTTACCCCTGCGGCCAGGCGTCGTCCACGAACCGGCCGTTCACGCTGATCTCTTTCCCGTCGGCCAGAATCCGGCCCCCGGTGCGGAGGTCGCAGACCATGTCCCAGTGGAGGCCCGACTCGTTCTTGCCGCCCGTTTCGGGGTAGGCCGCCCCGACGGCCGCGTGGAACGTGCCCCCGATTTTCTCGTCGAACAGCGTGTTCTTCGTGTACTCCTGGACCGAGTAGTTGGTGCCGAGGGCGATCTCGCCGAGAACGCGAGCCCCTTCGTCCTGATCGAGCATGGCGATGAGGAATTCTTCGCCCCGCTCGGCAGATGCGTCAACGACACGGCCGTCGCGGAACTCGAGCCGGATGCCGTCGCACTCACGCCCCCCGTGAACGGCCGGAAAGCTGTAGTAGACGACGCCCTGGGTGGCGTCTTCGATCGGGCCGGTGAACACTTCGCCGTCGGGGAAGTTCTCGTGCCCGTCGCAGTTGATCCAGGTGCGACCCTCGACGCCGACGGTCAGGTCGGTCCCCTTCGGCGTGGTGAAGCGGACCTCGCGCACTCGGTTCAAGTGGTCGACGACCCGCTGTTGCCGCTCGCTGATCCTGCGCCACTCGGCGGCCGGATCGTCGAGATCGAGTTTGCCGGCCGCATAGACGAACCGCTCGTAGGCGGCCAGCGACATCTGGGCGTCCTGGGCCGAGGAGTGGCAAGGGAATTGGGTGCCGGTCCAACGCAGGCTTCCCTCGCTCGCCCGCTGAAGAAAGCGGTTGACGTAGCTCTTCCGCCCCTGGCTGACCATCGCCTGCCGCTTGGGGTCGGTGCCGCTGAGGGCCTTCGTATTGTCCTGGGCCCAAATGCCGATCGAAACGTTGCAGCGTTCGACGGCCTCCAATTCGAGCGGGTCCTCGTAAAGAAGCTGCTCTTCGGCGGCCAGATCCAGCTTGATCTCGGCACATTCGTCGGGCACGAGCCGCACGTGCGGATGCCCCCCGGCCTGGATCACCGCCCGATAGATGGCAACAACCAGCGGCTGGGCGATGGTCGAGCCGCTGATTCGAACCAGTTCGCCCGGCTTGACTGCCGTCGAGTAAGAAACAAGAACACGGGCCAGTTTGTCGAGTCGAGGATCGGACATGGAAGTGAGTTGTCGGGGGGCAGGGTTCGGGGTTGTTGGAGTCCAGGCTTCAGCCTGCAAAACTGTCAGCGACCAGCCCGGGAAGGCGTTGTCTCACAGGGTCTACATTGAAACTAGCACCCGGTGATACCGCGCCGCGTTTTCCTTGGCAAGCCGTCCGCTCGCTTTGCTCTTGTTGTTTGGCTCGGAATGTGATAGCACCGAAGATGCTTCTAGGCAGGCGGACGGAAAGAATCTACCAGTTAGACGCACAAATGGGGCTGGACGGTCGATGAGAGTGCGAAACCTCACGTAGCGGCAAGTATCACCGGTGGCGTTCCATTGTTTCGCACTCTCATCGACCGTTCAGGTCCATTTTGCTGTACCTGTAGGTGAACAACATCCGCAACCGTAGGATAGGAAGAAGGCGTGGACATGTGGAGCGGCGAGTTCGGTGTCTATGCCAATTGCGATTCGGCTCCACATGTCCACGCCTTCTTCCTATCCTAGAGCGTCTAACTGGTAGATTCTTTCCGTCCGCCTGCCATGTAACTGTATTTGTGACATTTGGACCATGTCCGACAACATTCCACGAGAACTGATGGAGTTGCTTGAGCGGCTTGGATTGGCCGGGACGGGCGCAATTGGCGTCGTGGAAGGCCGGGTGCACCGGCTGGGACGTGAACTGCCGCAGTTCCAGTCGATCTGGGTCGACGCGTTGCTCCACGCCCGGTTCCTCACGCCCTATCAGGCGGCCGAAATCAACGCCGGGCGCGACGCCGATCTGCGGATCGGCCCCTACGTTCTGACGGCGAAGGCATCCTCCCTGGGTTACGCACGGCGGTTCGCGGCCCGGAGTGCCGAGTCCGACGATCGCGTCGAACTGATCGTGATCGAGGGATTGCCGACGACCGCTGCAGCCGAACGCCTGGAGGCCCTGGTCGCACGCGCGTTCGATCTCGTGACCGACGGCCTGGCACCCGTACTCGAATGTGGAGCGGAGGGCCAGAGGATTTGGGCCATGGTTCGACCGGATCCGGGCCGGACGGCGGCAGAACACCTCGTCCGCCACGGCCGGATGCGGCCTGGAGTCGTGCTGGAGATCGCCCGGCAGATGGCGGCAGCCCTGGAGCATCTCGAACAGGCAGGGGTAGCCCACGGCGACGTCTCGGCAACGGCGCTGGTATTGAACGAGCGGGGACAGGCCGCATTGCTTGCCCCGGGGCTGCGGCCGATCGTTCGCCCTGCGGAAGGATTCGCCAATTCGGACCTCGCTCCCGAATACTACGACGGTCTCGCGCCGGAACGGATTGACGGCGGAGCGGCTGCCGATGCGGTGACGGATCTCTACGGATGCGGCTGCCTGTGGTGGCATCTGCTCACAGGCCGGTCGTGCTTTGCCGGCGGCGACGCCTTGGGCAAGTTGCAGGCCCACTTGACCCACGAACCGATCGACGTTCGCAGCCTGGCTCCGGACGCGCCCGCCGAATTGGCCGAGGCGATCGCGTCCTGCGTGGCACGAAATCGATCGCACCGGCCGAAATCTGCGAGCGAGTTGCGCAGACAACTCGGCCAATCCAGGCCGGCAGGCCGGGCGGAAGTCGCCCGATGGGTGAAACCTTCTGCCGGCTCCCCTCCGATTCACGTTCCTTCGGCCCGGCCTCGGGGCACGAAACGGGCAGCCTGGCCCATGATGGCCACCGGCGCCGCACTGGTCGGGTTTGTCGGCGTGCTGTGGGCGATCGGGCTGCCGTCGCGGTCCGACCACGGCAGGTCGCCGGCGGTGTCTCAAGCGACGCCGGACGCGGAGACCGAACAGCCGAAACCGCAATCCGTCGCCGACGGATCGAACCAGACGCCACCGCTCCCGGCAGAAACACATTCGTCGGCCGAAAGAAACCGGCTCGTCCTGTCAGCCGATGGACCCGTGACGCTCGATCCGTCGACACTGGCCGACGGGATGCATGTGACGGGGCCGCCAGGAGACCGAGCCACGGTGCTCGTTGGCGGCTCGCCGCTGACGGTAACGAACGAGGACCTTCTCTTCGACGGCATCGATTTCATCTACCAGACGGAATCCGGTTCTCCATCGCGCAGCGAACTGCCCGCAATGCTGCATGTGGAATCGGGCCGGATCCGCTTCCGTCGATGTACGTTTCAAACCGCGGCAGGACAGTCCGGTAACTGCACAGCCGTCCGCTGGGTGTTCCCCGTCGACCGGAGTGGGCTGGCCCTGCCGGCGGGCCGGCTGACGCTGGATGACTGCGTCTTCTGGCACGTCGACGCGGCCGTGGATGCCCGGACGGCGGCGGCACTGACCATCGATTGCAGTAACTTGCTGCATCTCGGACCGGGCCCCTTGGTGCGGCTGGATCACAGTCCGCCGGTCGACGAGCCGCTAGGGCTGACGCTCAGGAACGTCACGCTGCGCCAGGCCGAGGCCGTTCTGCAAATCCACGACCGCGGTTCCGTCGAAAAGCCCGGAACGATTTCCGTGAGCGCCCAACTCTGCGTCTTTGAGCCGCAAGCGGCGGGCGCCCTGCTGGCTTTCGCCGGTCAGGCGGCCCCGGAAGCCACGGCAAAGGCGATCTACTGGACGGGAGAAGGAGCCCTGGTAACGCCCGAGGCGAAGATCGCCCAATGGACCAATGCGTCGGGCATAGCGACCGAGTTGAACGACGAGGCCTTCTCGATAGCCGGCCTCGTCCGCAGCCCCGTCGAATTCGCCGGCACGGCTGAGCCGGTGGTCGAGTCGAACGTCACCCGGCGTTGGCAAGCACCTCTGCCGACGGCCGACGCCCCGGGGATTCAAGCGGATTCCCTGCCGCCGATCGTTATGGACACGCCGCGAGGAACGCCCTGAGCCGGATTGCTCGTAGTCAGGTCAGACGCAAGTCGCGGCAGGTCTGCTCGTAGCTGGCTTCCAGATCAAGCGGGATCGCCAACTCCTTCGTGAGCCATAGGGGAAGACATGGAAGCGCCTGTCCGACAGCCAGCGGATGGTTCCACACGTCGAGCCAGCGGCTCTTGCCACGCGGACGCCAACGACATGCTGCCGCATAGGTGGGCGGCGGCGGGTCGCCTATCGCCGGGTCGCGCTGCCCAATCAGTTCCAGCAGTTCGGCGTAGAGGTTGAAATGGCGCACGGTGACCAGATCGACCACGACCAGCGATACGCCCTGCCGTAACAGGGCGGCACACTTGGCCGTGAATTGATGACAGTTCTCGGAACGGTCCTTGTTGGCGGGACTGACAATCTCGACGGCCGCCACCAACCGCCGGCCCCGGTGGACGTCGTAGAACCGCACTTCGTACTCGTCGAAATCCGCCAGCTCGGTTTCGACGGTGAGCGTTGGCTCCGCAGGCGCCCATGCTGCCGCGGGTTCAACCCGCTCCTTGTCGGCGTAGTCTCTGCCGGAATCGTCGTGATCGAAAGTGGCAACGTCGATTTCGACCTGTGCTCCCAGATGGACACGCGGCTCGGCAATGTAGTCTGCCGGCAGCTTCGTCCCCAGTTGCTGCACGATGACCATCGGCCATCCGCCGTGGAGTCCCTCCCACGAGGCAAACTCGCTGAGTGGCGGGCGGAAATGATCGCGAAGCGGCATTCGACTTGCCTCCAATCCTGGTGCCACCATTATAGGCGGGCATTCCGGAGCGGTCGACCTCGCCAACTATGCCCCGCCGTGGAGGAGTCCGTGGAGGTACTCGGGAGCGAAGTCGGCGCCGTTTTCCCAGGCAATCGTGTGCCCCTCGAGCCGGAACTGTCGGAAGAAAGAATGGTCCCTGAGACGCTCGAAAATCGGCCCGTTGAGGACCGGAGCCAAATCGACCGGTCCTTCCGCTCCATCACTGAACCAGAGCTGGACCCGATACTCGTCGACGTGCTCGGCTCGGACAACGTGTAGAAACATCGTATCACTCCAGGGGCTCGATTCGATCGAGCTGACGCTCATCAGCAGTCCGTTGAGCGGCCGTCCGCAATTCTTGTTCGTGCGCCGTGTACCATTCGAGCAATGCGGTCATCGCCCGACGAGGAAACCTTCCCGAGACGATTCCCGTTTCAATCTCGACGATCACTTCGTATTCGCCATATTCCGCATGAACGTGGGGCGGGCCCACATCCCGATAGTACAAACGGACGTGAATTCCAAGAAAACGAGAAATCTCAGGCATGCTGCCCCTCAGCCGTACGCCACAAATTGAACGACCCGCCGCAGGATCGCCATCTACGCAAATATAGCTTACGACAAGATTTGCGTCGAGAGAGTTCGTCTGGAACAAGGAGTAGCCGGGTGGCTGATGTCGGGATTTCACGGGTTGGTGGGGCCTGTACCGAATTCTGTGCTCGTGATGGTGCAGGAAGGGGACAGTCCCATTTTTGTGGCGTCCTGCCACAAAAATCGGGACAGCCCCCGTTGGTGCGGGATCGCCGGCCCAACAGGGCCGCTAAGGAGAGTAGATCTTCACACCCCCACTCTCGAATCGCAGCCGCCAGGACGCACAGACCGTCGCAGGGGCCGGGCATTCGTCATCGGCAACGATCCACTGAACCCGACCGCCCTCAATGACTTCCCGAACGATCTTCTCGCTGGGCGAGTCGTAGAACTGGTCGCGCAACCGTCGGCGCCGATAGACTTCGTCGGCCGTCACGAAACCGTTGATGAACAGGTGGTCTTCGCGCCCTTCGTAGAACATCTGGCAACCGGCCAGATTGCTTGCCAGCGTGAAATGTCGCTTGTAGACCCAGGCGACCTCGTCGGGCCGTGCATCGTTGCGAATCAGGTCGTCAGCCCAGGGGTGGAGCACGATTTCACCGTGCGGAACCTGAGTACGCAGAAAGGCGAGCGCCGCAAGCCGGTCTGCAGGAACGTGATGGAAGCTGGTGGAACGTTCCACGCAGGCAGCCGTCACGATCCACAACTGCCAGGCCGCTATGGCCAGCGGAAGCCACCAACGAGGGCGGCGGAACTGGCGCACTGCCTGGACGAGCATCCCGGTGCCGACGAGCGTCAGCAGCATCCACGCACACATCGTGAGCCGGTAGATGTTCGGCGTCTCCCACCACTGCCCTTCGGCCGTGTGTCCCCAGACCAGGACGCAGGGAACTGCAAAACCGAAGGCGGCGATCGAGGCAATCAGGGCAACGGAAGTGTTCCACCGCTTTCGGCGATACCAGGCGACAAGTGCGACCGCACCGAACAGGGCCAGGTTGACGAAACGCAGGACGAAGTAACCGGCGAAGCCCAGGTTGTAGACGATCTCGCCCGCCGTTCGCCGGATCGTTCCGGGTTCGTCGTCGCCCGGCAGATCGGCGACCTCCGAGACCGGTTTGCCTCGTTTCCAGGCGTAGAGGTGGGCGATCCACGGGGGCGGATCGGGTTCCAGCAGCCGGTCTCGCCATTCGTGCTTGTAGGATTCGCGATAGACGTTCTTGAATTTCAATTCCGGCGGCGACGCCAACTCGGCCCCGAAGTACAACATGCGGACCGCGAGCACGGCTCCCACGCAGGCGGTGATCGCTACCGTCGACCGCAAGACGGTTTGCTTCCGCGACGTGATCAGGCTGACGGCCGCCCAGATCACCAGCCCTCCGAGCGCTGCGGCACAGGTGAAGACCTCGTAGAAAGGCATCGCGGCAATCAGTGCCACGCAGAGGAAAACCCAACGCCGCCGCTGGGAACAGCGGAAGAGATCGAGGGAACAGATCGCCAGGAGAAGAAGTGCAAACGAGAGATCCAACGTCTTGTCTTGCGGACCGAACCGGGCCAAGCCAAAGACGGCCAGCGTCAGGCAGGCCAGCCAGGGGGAATGAAGCAGACGTCGCGTGAACGCGAGAACGGCCAGGGACCGAACGAAGACGCCGAAAGCGGCCGCGTAGAACCAGAAGCCGTCCAGGTAGTCGATCCCCGCCCCCACGTCGAAAGCGGCCACGAACAGGTGCGGGAAGTAGTGGCTGGGAAACGCGTAGCCCGAGATCCGCAGTGCCGCCGGCGGCACGCCATAGCGCAAGGCGGCGCAGGGCGACATGTTGGTCATCTTGTCGCTGAACAAGGCGCCGTAGAGTCGCAGACCCTTGGCGTCCGGCCGGACCAGGGCGGCCGTTCGCACGAAGTAGCCGGCCGCGAGGGCGACCGCAAGAATCAGCCCGGCAAGGACGGGCGATTTCCACGGCCTTAGGCACCTCTTGACACTCGCTGGCCGGCAGCACCGCGTGCGAATCAGGTGCACCACCCAGGGCAACGGCGAAAGAAACAAATGGCAGGCCTGCACGTGGCAGGCCGCGAGAGCGAAGTAGAGTAAACTCGTCCAGAGCACGCCCAGCACGAGGGCAAGTGCCCAGCGAAACCAGAGGTCCCCGCTTCCCAAACCGAACAGTCTGCGCAGGGCATGGCCCGGCAGCACCACGGCGATCGCCAGCACGGCCAGAAACCATGCGCCCTCGCCGAGCGAGTAGTCGGGTGTGACGAGGGAGAGATCGGCGGCGGTGGGCATGAGAATCGTGGCGGCTAGTAGAACAGGTACTTGATTTCCGTACAGCCCAGTTCGTCAAGCCATCGAACAAGAGCCGGGGCGCCGTTGACAGGCCGCGTGAGTTGCGCTCCGTGAATCTGGACTACGCAGCCGTTTCTTTCGATATCTCCCAGGTTGACTCCGAAACGATCGGCTCCCGGCATCGGCAGGTTCTGGTTGGGTATACCGCCAAGTACTTCCGCCAACTCAGCTTCCCAGGCATTCAGTCGTTGCTCGTGCTCCTCCTGGGCCCTGCGTCGCGCTAGGAGCACTGCCTCAGGCTCTGGCTGCCCCGGTTCGAGTAACGCTTCCGGTTCGCTTTCTCGAATCGGGCGACTCTGATACAACTCGATCAACTCGCGTTGGCGCGGCTCACTCGTTTCTTTCAGAATTCTGTCGATTCGCTTCTGCCAGATCGACTTTCGCAGGGCCTCCTGCTCTTCTTCGAGTTCAATACAGCGATCTCTATTACCGTTCCTAAGGGCTTCGGAATACTGTCTACTGAGTTGATCGAAGTCGGGATCGTTCCCCATCCACTCCGCCTCCGATAGCGCCCCGTAGAGTGTTCTTGCTTCTTGCTCCTCAGACGTGGGACCATGGAGGGGATGCCATGGTGCCTTCGGGATCATCGAGAGCGGGCAGAAGTCGTAGGCCTGCAGGGCCTCCTGGATCTGGGCCGCGACTTCTTCCGACGGCGCCGTCACCACAATGGACACGAACAGTCTACAGTTGTCCGAGCCGTCGGCCACTTCCCGCGTCCGTCGAGCGAATCGCGATTTCCACTGTTCAGTCGTCACTTGCCCGTCGGGGGGAACCGTAACCAAGAGAGATCGGCCGAATCGCAGGAGTACCGTGTTTGCCGGAAGCTGCTTTCGCAACTCGGTGAACTGGGCAATCGCTTCGTCGTTGCTGGAAAAGGTCGCGACAACAGCGAGTTCAGACTCTGGAACGTCGCCGTCGGGATCCAAACCTGCCGCTTCGATCTGATCGACCTGGATCGGGTGCTCGGGTGACGAATCGCGATTGACAAACATGGGCAACCCTACGGCGAGGCCCGCGAGGGCCAGCAGGGCGAATACGAAGCTGCCGACGTAGACGCTGCCCAGCAGGATCGTCGCGACAACACCCGGTGGGCGGGCGTTGAGCGCTTCAAACGCCTGCAGAGTGAATTGGGCGACGTTCCTGTTGGTGAGGCCCTGTCGGAAACGGCCTCGAACTTCCTCGGCGATGACTTGGGCGGTTTCCGGGGGGACGGAATGGCCGTCGGGGGATGCGGCCTGGACGCCCTTTCGGCGGAGCGCGGTGACGACGCCGGCCATGCGAAAGGCAACGGGAAGTCCTGCCGCCATCATCAACCCGAAGAAGAAAAGGAAGCGATCGCCGGACAAGTGGGATCCGGCGAGAAGGACCACGACGGCCAGCACGCGGAAGCCGGCGTCGAGGATGTAGTGGCGAGAGAAGAGGAGGGTGTGCATGACCCAGCCGCCGTCGAGGGGCAGGATGGGCAGCAGATTGAAACCGTTGAGAAAGACCGCGAGCAACGCCGCCTGTTGAAGCCAGCCGATCTGAAGGAAGATGCCCGCAATGCCGAGTGCGGTTGCCAAGAAAATGCCGGGGAGCGGTCCGGCCAGGGAGACGACGACCTTCTTCCAGCCGGGCACGTTGTAGTGCCGGCCCGAAACGGCCGCTCCCAGCAACGGGATGAAGAACATCTTCACGTTGGAATAGTGGAACAGCCGCATGGCGGCGTAGTGGCCCAGTTCGTGGAAAAACAGGATCGGCAGGAGCATGGCCACGAATCCCCACGGCCAGACTGCGGCACCGAAAGCAAAAAACAGACCGACCGAGACGAGCAGAAGAATCACCCCAGCGCCCCAGCCGGAACGCTTGTTCTGCAGCTTCTCGATTTCTTCGAGAATGGCCGGCGTCGCCGAAGGCACTTCGCCTTGGCTGACCGCTTCGGTCGCAGCCTGAGCCGCTTCCGTCACGCGCTGCTGTTCCTCCTCCGTCATCGGCACGAAGACGCCGCGATCGACGTGAAAGTCCCGCACGGTGGCGTGGTGCGACTCGACGGCTTCGAGCAACTCGTATTCGTTGCGCACCGGGCGAACCGTCTTGAACAGGAGTTCCTCCTGAAGCGTCTTCTGGTGCGAGTCCCACAAGCTCGTTGCAGTGGCCGCCACCCGGCGGTTCTCACGGCAGGCTGGGGGGGCCAGTATGTCGCGCTTGCCGGCCGTCGAAATCAGGTAGGTACCGTCGGTGAAGGCGGTCACGAAGACCGGGAAGAAGTACTCCTTGGCCGGCTTGGTGAAATGCCATACACGATAGTGCACGCGAGCGACGGCCTGCCCGGAGTCATGCAGATAGACGGCCTGGTAGATGTCGGTCTGGTGCTTGACGTCGTGGATCCAGTAGCAGACCGGCGAGTGGAAGCCGAGGGCCTGGAGTTCTTGATGGGCGACGTGAAACCTGGCTCGCGCTTCGTCAGGAAGGCGATCGGGGGAGAGTCGGAACGGTTCCAGCGAATCGACGTTGGGGTCGTCGACCGAACCGGGCAGGCGGACTCGCAGCAACTTGAGGAGCCAGACGAGGACAACGAGGGGATTGGGAGTCCCCCACCAGTATTCCCGCAGTGAGACTCGCGTGCTATCAAGTCGGTAGAACATGCTTCACCTGGTCCTCGTCCAGCGCTCGCGACGATGGTTGCCATATCGAGGATTGTAGTCGATCGGTGAAGACTTGCGATCCATCCCTGCGCAAAAAAAGACGCGGTCGGAAAACACCTCAGGGGCGTCCTCCGACCGCGTGAAAACTCATGCCCTTCGGCGGTGGGCTCAATACTCGGTCTTCAAGATACCGGGCATGGGCACCGGATAGACGCCGTCTTTGATCTCGACGGGGGCGGGACCGTCTTCGGTCATCTTGTCGACGTCGGGGGCGAATTCGTGCTCGCTGGCAAGTATCTGGTCGTAGGTAACGATGTTGCCGGTGTGGGCGGCCATGCGGCCCATCGACGTGACCAGGCTGGCGGTCGCACCGCGTTCGACCTCGTTGTACTTCTTGTCGTTGATGATCGCGTCGACCAGATCGTTCCATTCGAGCTGATAGGGATTCGGCTCGGGTTGCGGGAAGGCCCAGATCTGGGAGCCCGGTTCGAGGGTCTGGTCCTTGAAGGTGCGAACCTTTCCGGGGTGGTGGGCCGAGGTCGACACGATGGCCGTCCCCTTCGTGCCGTGCACGTAGCTGGCAAACTCGTTGTGGCAGCCGCTCATGGCCCGGCCGTTGTAGAACAGCTTGGTGCCGTCGGGATAGGTGTACTCGACCGCGTAGGTGTCGAGATTCTGATCGAGGAACTTGTTTCCGGAGGCGTCTTCGCGGTAGTGGCGGCCGCCGAGAGCGTGGGCCTTGACCGGCCACGCGCCCTTCATCCACGAAAGTTCGTCGATCTGGTGGATGAAGTAGTCGCTGTACAGGCCGCCGCTGGCCCACAGGAAACTGTGAAACTTGGCGATCTGGTGCATTACTTCGGTCATGCCTTCCGGGGGCGGGCCGCAGGTGGCCGATCGCTGGGCCATGCGATACCCGCGCATCGCGATGATGTCGCCGATCTCGCCGCCGTCAATCCGTTCCTTCAGTTGCTGGCGTCCTTTGCAGTGCCGGACCATGAGGCCGACACCCACCTTGAGGTTCTTCTCGTCGGCCTTCTTGGCCAACTCGATCATCCGCCGCGTCGTCGGGCCGTCGACGGTGACCGGCTTCTCCATGAAGACGTTGAGGCCCTTCTGGATGGCATAAGTGAAATGGACCCAGCGGAAGGCCGGCGGAGTCGCGAGGATCACGATATCGCCCGGCTTCAGGCAATCCATGGCCTTTCGGTAGCCGTCAAAACCGACGAACTGCCGGTCGGCGGGCACGTCGAACTTGTCGGTATTCTCAAACTGCTTGGACAGGGTCTTGTGCCGAACCGCAAGCTTCTGCTCGAACACATCCGCCATGGCAACAAGCTTCGTCGGCGCGCTGGTAACACTCAGGGCTTGGGCCGCCGCGCCGGTGCCACGTCCGCCGCAGCCGACCAGGGCGACCTGAAGGAGGCCGCTCTCCGCGGCGTGCACGCCCCGTGCCGACGTGCCAAGCAGGGTCACGCCCGCGGCAATCTTGCCGGACGTCTTGAGAAACTCGCGACGGGGCGTTGCGCCCTTCCGATTTTCGCTCATCAGTGGTCTCCTCTGGAGGTGGGATGGTAATAGGCAGGTTGGAAGCAAGCTTCGATTATAGATGCTCGCCCGTGGGGATGCCAAACTCCCTGGCCCGTCCGGTTTCCGGCGCCGAGCGCCAATCGCTTGCCGGATGGGTCAGATGGCCGTAGGATTATAGGCAGTTTTTATGGCCCATGACTGGCTAATCGCTGCCCCCTCAGTAGTGGGAAGGAGTGCCATGAATCTCCACGCTGTCTGCCCCGTGTACGTCCTTCTCGGCGTCCTCCTGGTGCTCGGCGAGACCGGCAGAGCAGACGAACCCACCTCATGGACCGCCCGACCGGACCCGTCCTCCCATCCGATAGACTGGAGCCCCAAGGCAGATCTGGCGATCGACCTGCGCCACTTGGGCGGCTCGATCGTTCATCCACCGACATTGACCCCCTACGTGCTGGTCAACGGCACGTGGTTGCATCAGGAAAGCCCCGTTTACGACCTTCGCACGGGAGAGATTGCCGGGCGTGTGGGAGCTGCGACGGAACGTGCCGGGGCGGGAATGTTCTGTGCACTCAGCCCTGACGGCAAATGGGTCGCCATGACCAGAAGTTCCCAGTCGCCGTCGGTCTGGTCGACCGAGTCCGGCAAGAAGATTCTCCAGTTGAACGCGCCGGGCGACCAGCAGATCCAGTTTGCCGACGACCGGCGCCTGATCACCTTCCACGGGCAATGGGGCGTGAAGGTCTGGTCGATCCCTGAAGGGAAGTTGCTCCTCGAGTTCGATCTGCCGCGATCGGTGTACAAGCGGGCCATGGATACGACACCGGGCGGCAACTACCTGCTTGTCGTGGCGAAGAACAACGATTCCCGACTCCCACAGATCGTTGCGATCGACTTGCGCACTGGAACGACCGCGGGCGCCGTGTCCGTTCCAGCGAGATCTCCTTTCTACTTTCATGGTTTTGATGCATCGTTTGACGGAACTGAGTTCGGTTGCGTCTGGGCGAGCCGCGACGGGGTATTCCTGACGGCTTGGAGAATGGAGGATGGACGCCGGACCGTGCAGCACCGGCTGGGCGATTCCTGGAAAGAATTTGCTGAACGCTTCGACCAGGGCAGTCTCTCCCGTGGGCGTTGCAACGCCAGTCATCTGTGCTGGAAGCCGGACGGCAGCGGCTGGCTGGTGGCGGCGGCCATTCACGTCGACCGAAAAACGGGTGACGCCTCGCCGATTCTGCTGCCCGAGCCGTGCTTCTGCTCGGAGGTCATGTGGACTCCGCGCCATCTGCCGGGCGATCAGGTTCTGAACGTTCTCCGCGAACGGGCCGCAGGCTTGTTGGCCGTGGTTAAGTACGCCCCAGAGGGGTTCCCGGAACTGCGTCAGGAAATGAAGGCAGGGTACCTGCCTGCAGACTTCGGCAGGCCGAAACTGAGTAGACTTCCTTCTTCGCACGAATTGCCTTTGCGTCAGCTTCCAGGATTTGCAGAAGAAATGCCAGCCTATGTGCCGTCCGGGATTGCGATTGCCGAAAATGCGTTGCCCGACCGCGTCGAAGTGCAATATCCAACGAAGAACAGCATCTTTGACATGTGGCAACCGGAGGAGTGCCAAGGCGACCTGTTCCTCAGTTACGGCCCACAGTCCAAAGCCGATTCGGTTCTCTGGTACCTGGCTCGATACGCCATCCGCTCGCAGGAAGAAACGAGGCGATTCACTCCCGCCTTCCTGGCTCGGCCGGTCGACGTTTCGCCATCGGGCAGAACGGTCCTCACCCGGACCGAGGATGGGCGATTCGATCTGTGGAGGTTCAGCGGCGAGCACCTGTTGGGATTCCGGCCCCAATGGCCGGTCGATGGATGGTTCTCCTCAATTCGCGACCTCCCGGTAGCGCTGGTGGATGACGAACGCTTTCTGCAGCTTGGCGATTCACGGGAACTCGTGCTTCGGACCCTGCCGGACGGAAAGGGAGTCTATCGAGTCGCGACGGAGACCGGCCGATACGATCTGCCATCGTTCGACCGCCGCAGTGTCCTCCTCTTTCGGACATTTGGCTGGGACGTGCTGAACGTCGACACAGGTGCAATCGCGCAACGAATCACGCTTCCGGAGAACGTTCGAGGGCTTCATCATCACGCGGTCTTCTCGCCTTCCGGGAAGCAGGTTACACTGATTCTCCCGATTGAGTTGCCGGAAAGCACGAACAAGAATCCGGACGCGGTCCAAGGGCGGCTCTCCCGCTCGCTCTCCGTGATCGACCTTGTGTCGCAACAAGAAACGATGCGTTTGTCGTTGCCGCAACGGTACGAAGCATCTCCGCTTTGGGTGTCGGAGGACTATCTGCTGATCGATTCCCCGTTCGACGAGGCCTCCGGACCGGAGCTTCCCACATACGGCCACCAGCACCTGCTGATTCACGCTGCAACAGGGTGGCCGGTCTGGCGATTCTTGACGCGAGACTTCCTGCAACTAGTCCGCCACGACGATCGACTTCGTGGTGTATGGAGCGATCTCAGCGAACGTCCGCGTGGCGTTTTGAGTGCCGGCATGGCCGCCTCCCAGATTCCTCGGCTGGGACGGCTCCTCGGCCAATCGTTGCTCACATCAGAGATTGTCAAGGATGCGGAAGAGCAACTCGCGAAGAATCGCCGACTGCTGGACAGATTCACGCGTTTGGCCGTCGACGTTGCGTTGGATATTCCGACCGAACTGGAGCCTCCGCAAGCACTCGTCTACCGGCACGACCACTCGCTTAAAGGCTTCACGGTATCGAGCGAATCGATACGCTGCCACTTTCGTCGCCTTGTAGAAGAGCAGGGGATTGAAGTCGACCCAAACGCCGAACATCGCCTGAGAGTCAGCTTCGTGGAGAAACCTCTCGAAAAGACGGTAGAGCGCATTCTCCTGGCCGGTCTACGAGATGCCAGCAGTGCCTACTTCACGTCCGACGCACGGCTGGACAAGCGTCTCGAGAAGGAGGGGCCTGAGATTCGTGCGGTTCAGGTCACTTGTGCGATCACGATCTCAAATGCCGACGGAAAGGAGCTTGCGAGCGTGGAACGAAGCTTCGACACTTTTGATAGCGGCCTCCGCGATTCGCTGGTCCGCGATGAAGAATCGATCCGGGACCGGCTCCGAAAGAACGTCTGGCAAGCGGCAATCACCTGGTGCCTGAATCAGTCGGCCCAGTCGATCCTCACCGGGACCTTTGACGAGCGGCAGATTCCCACGACTCGCCTCGACGGCGGAAAATTGGAGGAACTGTCCGAAAACCGTCTTCCACTCGGGCGTCCGCAGTAGGGCGCCGAAGATGCAGGTACCGGGCGGCGCGCGGTTATAGGTCGGATAATCCTCGTCTTCCTCAACGGACTCCCTACGGCCGCACCACCACCCGCAACGCCTCACCCGACTTCATCAACTCGAACGCGCCGTGGATCTCGTCCAGGGGCAGCACGTGCGTGGCCAGTTTGCCGGCCGGCACGCGGCCGGAGGCCAGCAGCGCAATGGCCTGCTCCACATGTCGGGCCGTCGAATCGCTGGTGCCGATCACACGCAGTTCGCCGTAGTGGATGGCCCGGCTGTCCATCTGCAGAGTGCAGTTGTCTTTCGGCAACGACGCAAACAGCACCACCGTGCCTCGTTTGCGGACGAGATGAACGGCCTGCTCCTGAGGTTGGGCGGCCGGGGCGGCAACGATGGCCGCGTCGGCGCCGAGCCCGTCCGTTTCGGCCAGGACCCTTTCGACTAGATCTTCCTTCGCCGGATTGACGAGTACATCGATTTCAAAGCCCTGGGCTTGAGCCAGCCGCGGAGGGCCGATCTCGGAGAGCATGATCTTGCCCGCCCCCATCGCCCGGGCCACGCAGGCGTTCATCAGGCCCAACGGACCGCCGCCCAGCACGAGCACCGTGGCCCCTTCGTCCAGGTCGCACTGCCCGATCGAGTTGACGGCGCAACTGACAGGCTCGGCCAAGGCCGCATGCTCGGCGGGCATGTCCGGCGGCGTCCTGACGACGTGGCCGTTCTCCAACGCCTGGGCGGGAATGACCACCCGCTCCGCCATTCCACCGGGATAAGTGAAACCCATGGGGGCCAACGAAACGCAAAGATTCGTCCATCCCCGACGACAATAAAAGCACTTGCCGCACGAGATGCTGGTGGCCATGACGATACGATCGCCCGGCGCGAACCCGCCCACCGCCTTGGCACCGGCCCGGGCCACTCGGCCGGTGAATTCGTGACCCATCGTCAAAGGCGGCACAATCCGCGGATTGCCGTGGTGGAACGTCTTCAAGTCCGTCCCGCAAACGGCACAGGCATCGACCTCCACGAGCAGTTCCCGCTCGCCGCAGGTGGGATCCGGAACGTCGTCGACGCGAATGTCCCGAGGACCGTGGTAGACGATCGCTTTCATGGGGCAAGCTTTCCATTCCAGAAGCAATAATAGCCGCGGGGCTTGCCCCGCGATCACACCTTCACAATGTTTTCGCGGCATCGATCGCGGGGCAAGCCCCGCGGCTATTTGGGGTTTGGTGTGTTGCGGAGAAGGTGACCTCCGTCAGTAATCGCCGGCTTCGTCTTCGGGAGCGTCGCCGACAATCGCGGCCGTACCACCCGCGGCGCCAAGCCGCCGGCAGCCCTGGTCGAGAAAGCCGCAGGCAGCCTCATAGGATCGCACTCCGCCCGACGCCTTGACGCCCATCGTGTCGCCGACCGTCTTGATCATCACGGCGATGGCCTCCGGAGTGGCGGGACCGCTGCCGAAACCGGTCGACGTCTTCACGAAATCGGCACCCGCATCCCGCGAGATCTCGCAGGCCTTGGCGATCTGCTGCGGCGTCAGGTAGCAGGTTTCGAGAATCACCTTCACCAGGACGCCGCCGGCCTTCCTCGCCTCGGCCACCACGCCTTCGATATCACGGCGAACCCAGTCGTAGTCGCCCGACAGGAACTTGCCGATGTTCATGACCATGTCGAGTTCCCTGGCGCCGTCCTCGATGCCCAGCCGGGCCTCCAACGCCTTGACCTCGGGACGATGGGCGCCGTGAGGAAAGCCCACCACCATCGACGGCACGACCCCCGAACCTTCGAGCTGCCTGGCCGCCAGGGCCACATCGCTTGGCCGAACGCAGACACTGGCCACCTGATACTTCTTTCCCAACACGCAATTCTCGATGATGTCCTGGTCGGTCATCTCGGCCTTCAAGGCCGCATGATCGATCGTGGCAGCCACTTGCTTTTTCGTCCATTTAGGCATGTCTGTCTCTCTCTATATCAATTCCACATTCTCACGAAGCGTCGGTCTCAACTGGCGTGGGTCACATTGCCCGAACTGCTAAGACGACGAGCAGGACTATCATGAGCACAAAGACCAAGAGAACGAGCGCGTCACCCACGAAGACCAGCTTAGTCTCTGCCCGGCTATACAACCGACTCAACCATTGTGGACGCCACCAGATGTAGAGGATCAAGAGTATGTAAAAGGGCACCAAGGCGTCGAGCAGCACCGTCAACACACCACGCAGAATCGGGTCTTGCGTGAGTTGGACACCAACCATAAACAGAAGGGCCAACAGGACGCCAACAACCAGCAGAATGACAGAGTATCCAAGCTTCTGAAAGACATTGAGTTTCGTATTCAATTCCTGCAAGCGATGACGCGGCATGAAACTACCCGTGTTTGAGCACCGTTCCTGCGAGTTGCGGCACACTGCCTTCTCAGTGCATCTCTCTCCCGCCCGTAATATTGATCGCCTGGCCCGTCATGTAGTCGGCACGGGCGGACGCCAGGTAGCAGGTCATGTTGACGACGTCGTCGATGCGAGCGAGTCGGCCGAGGGGGACCTTGGCGGTGAACTTCCTCACGACCTCCTCGATCGGCAGGTTCATGGTCTTCACGTAGTTGCTGGAGACGTTGCTCCAAACGCCCGTCGCCTCCGTAATGCCGGGGCAAACGCAGTTGACGCGGATCTTGTCGCCCGCCAGTTCGAAAGCCAGGGCCTGGGTCAGGCCGATGATCGCGGCCTTGGCGGCCGAATAGGGCGCCATCAGGGCCGAGCCCGTCTTGCCTGACTTGCTGGAGAAGTTGACGACGCTGCCGCCGCCGTTCCGCTTCATGATCGGCACGACCTCCTTGATGAACAGGAACGTGCCCTTGCAGTTGACGTCGAAGACGAAATCCCAGGTGCCTTCTTCGATGTTTTCGATCTTCCCGCCGTCGCCGACCGTGCCGGCCACGTTGACGAGCACGTCGATCCGGCCGCCGAACGCCGCCGTGGCCGCCTCGACGACTTTCTTGACCTGGCCGTGATCCGTCACATCGGCCGCCAGGCTTTGGCAGGCTTCGCCCACCTCTGCACAGATCGCGTCGAGGGATTCCTGTTTCAGATCAGTAATGAAAACCTTGGCGCCTTCTTCGACCAAACGTCCGGCAATTCCCTTGCCGATCGATCCGGCAGCCCCGGTCACCAACGCAACTTGATTCTCGAATTCCACGTAAGAGCTCTCCGCCATGTAGGGTGGGCCAGAGTGGACCAACACGGTTCCGGTTCTATCGTCAACGGCGATCAATCTGCGAGAAAGGTGACCGATCTGCTCGGCAACGGCGGCCCACCATCGTGCGTTCCCCATGCCCATCCGCTTGCATCGAACCAGTCAACGAGAGAAATACCAATGTCTCCTCCGGCGGGCACCGCAACATGATTTCACCCTATGTGTTTGAGTCAATCAATCGGGGCAACGCCAGCAATGCAAACGATTCGAAATGGGCACCGTGACATGGTGGGCCGCCGCTTGCGTGACCGTCTTGGCACGTCTTGCCGACGAATGAGTTCTTCCGTTCGGCAAGGGCGTCAAGGAGTTGGTCGCTTTGGCCCACCCTACGCTAGCTGTTGAGGAAGAAATCGTTCAGCTTCTCATCGGCATGGCGGACACCGGAGTTGGTGTGCACGTTGGCGACCTCGGTGACAATGGCGCCTTCAGGTCCGCCGTACTGCCAATGCTCGCTGCCGACCTTGGCCAGGGGCACGAACATGCCGGGCGTCGCCAGCACGTCATGCCGGGTCTCCGCGGTCCCGCCGCAGTGGATCTCCGGAATGACGATCTCATCCGGCAGATTGGGCTCCCCGATCCCGACGATGTGGGAAGCGCCCCATCGAACCAGCCAGCCTTCGCGTTTGGCCGGATTGCCTTCCCCCTCCACGTGCCAATGCTCCGGAAGCATCTGGCCGGGCAGCAGGAAGATATCCATCATCATGTAACGGTCTTCGACGTTGTTGATGAAGATGTAGGCGGCCAGGCCGAGCTTGGCGAACTGACCGGTCCCGTAGTCCGACACCCAGAGGCCCTCTCGCATGCCCGGGAAGATCGGATACCCGTGGTGCCTGCAAAGAGCCTCGACCGCGTCTTTGCCCTTCTCCACGTCGAACTTGCCGTCAGCGCCGTAGAACTGAGCGTTGTCGAACATGAGTTTTCCTTTCGCGGAACAGCAAGTCTCGGCCGCCCGGGCGGCACCGCCCAGTGCTGCCAGTCCGGCTGCGGCGCCGGCCGTTTTCAGAAGAGTGCGTCTGTCCATTTGGGGCCCTTCGCTGGTCTCAAGGGTGATCTGCTGGTGAAAACTCGCGACAAGCTGACATTCTATTGATGTTTGCACAGGGAATGAACGGTCTGTCGGGCGATTTGCACCGTCGGCACGCGGAATATGAGCGAAATGCAGGCCCGGTGACCCGGAGAGCCCAGCCGGCTGAGACGCTCCCGATTCGATAAAAGGCGAATCCCAGAACTGTCGTCATTATGACTCAACTGCGATGCAAGAATGACGACACCAGGGATGGCCTGTTACAGCTATCGTCTTGATGTAACGCGTTTTTTGGATTGCACTTATGGCATTCCCTGATCCTTTGGCACGCCAAACGCTTTGAGGAAAGTCAAAACCTCACTTCCTCCCCCGCAAAGGAATGATCCATGAGACCCGACACAAACGCCTGCCGCCGAAGTCGTGCTGCCTTCGCCTGCTCCACCCCGCTCCTGTTGGTTGCCATCGTCCTGATCACGGCTGATTCCGATCCGGGCCAAGCTCAAGAACCGTGGGGAGTGCGAACCAGCACGCCGCGCTCGGTTTCTGCCGGATCGTTGTGGCTCGCGCCTACCGTGGTTCAGGGGCTACGCTCCGACCGCTACTATTCGCTGGTCGTCACCGGGTCGGTCAAGCTTGGCGAGGAGCACTACGGCAACTACTACAAGGGCTACTACGGCGACGCCGGCTACCGCTGGGAATCGACCTCGATGGATCTGGACTACCCGACTCAGCCCCCGCAACGTTCCGGCGTAGTGGCCACGAGTCTCACCAACGGTTTGACCGAACAAAGCTATCGGCGAAACCACGTCTACACCACGGGCTGGTTCATTCCCACAAGCAGCACGATGACCATTCAATTGGCCGTCCGTCCTTCACGCGATAACAACGGGCAGATCCGCTTCGGGCTGGTCGAACTCCATCCCGACGCCAACCCAAACGACTACACCTTCAACTCGACTTCTGCCACCTGGCAATACAACGGCGATTTCCTGGGCCAGCCAACTCAAGGAGTCCGTCAGGATTCCATCTGGGACGTCATCGTAGGCCCTGCGCCGCAGAACCCTTGGGACAACGGAAACACCGGCCTGTTCGGCAGCAGCACGCTCCCACCGCTGTTCAACGAGCCCTCGGGCGTTTGCGTCGACACGCACACTTCCATGTTCCCGGAAGGCAGTTCCGGCATCGGCCCCGCCGACGTCAACGTGGGACCCGGCTTCGACTCGGCCGTGCGACCCGGCAGTCCTGCGGGGACGAACCGCGGCAACGCGATCAATCTGCTCGACCAGATCGCGCCCCCCGTACGCTACTACTGAACCCAGAGCAGGGCAAGCCCGCTACCCAGCCTTCACAAACATGCGCACCAAGCGCACAAGTCCAGCGCAAAGACCCCAAAAGCCTCACCGGCTGACAGACGCACCCGAGACCACCAATGTTTCAGGTGCGTCGGTTCGTTGCTCCAAGGGCTGAAAGGCTCGTCTTCCTGTGACAGCCAGCCCCACCATCAACGCAAGTCCCAGCGGCAATGCGCTGAGCAACCAGAGGACTGCTACCGCCCACAATACAGAATGAAGCCACGGAGTGCGATACTTGCAGACCAATACGGCAATCGCCATGGCAACGAAACCAACGCAGGAGACGGCAAGCCCGACCACTGTGCCCATCAAGGCTGATAAAACCACAGGTGCAAGAGCGCTGGGGTCCGTGCCGCTCGATTGGGCGACGTCGGCGAAGGTCTGGATCATCAAGACAACGGTCACAGCAGGTCCCGCGAGCAGCCAACTGA